>Ga0208821_1000044_pt1 | contig 108832 bp, 113 predicted proteins | sample June2015DPH_20_5_FD_184720 | JGI IMG/M metagenome (GOLD analysis project Ga0208821, IMG submission 184720) | Peatland microbial communities from SPRUCE experiment site at the Marcell Experimental Forest, Minnesota, USA - June2015DPH_20_40... | ecosystem: Environmental > Terrestrial > Soil >...
TCTTTTCTTAGGTTTAGGCTTGGTAAAGCGCTTGAAATGATTTAGGAGTCGGATGGCATGTTTTCGGTGGTAACCACAGTTTAAGCAGAATTCGTTGAGGATCATGGTTTTTTCTTTCACCGAGGCTCTTTTGTATCTTAAGTAGATGGTCTCGAGATATTCCATTCTGGCTCGTGGACTCATGACAATCCCCCTTTAAAGGGGAAATTGTCGGGTAACATGAATTATGAGTCAACGATACCTTTTGCTTAACCAAACGGGTAACATTTAATGTGAGGCAATTCGCCAAAGTCTTTTTGCTTGACATGGAATTCCGTTTCTCGTATATTTTGCCTTCGTAAGCGAGTTACCGTCACCTAAGGGAGGCGGCCAGTGGGCGCACGGGCGGTGTAAGCCCGGGATTCCCAGTCTAAGTTCGTAATCGTGTTCAAATGGATGACATCCAATCCCCTCGACGTTATAGTGCGCCCCCCGCTGGATTCGACATCCTAAGCCTGTTCCGGCAGCGGCTGGGGGAGAACTCGAAGCTGCACGCGAAGTTTATCAACCCGGCGTGGGTCAAGTCGATGGAGCTCATCGGTTACGACCGGATATATACACGCGCCGAGGGCTGCCACCTCTGGGACAAAAACGGCCGTCGTTACTTGGATTGCGTCTCCGGCTTCTGCGTCTCCAATATCGGCCACAACCACCCCGTCGTCCGTCAGGCGCTTGCGGACGTTCTGGGCGAATCACTCCCCAACCTGATCCAACTCGACATACCGCTCCTCTCCGGCCTCCTCGCTGAAGCGCTGGTCAAGCGCATCCCTTGGCTCGACATGGTCTTCTTCGCAAATTCAGGATCGGAGGCCGTCGAGGCGGCGCTGAAATTCGCCCGTTGTGTCACCAAACGCCCACGAATCCTCTACGCCGACCACTCTTACCACGGCGTGACCTACGGCGCTCTCTCTGTGACCGGCCACGCGATGTGGCGAAACGGGTTCAAACCCTTGCTGCCCGAAACAAAGGCCGTCCCGTTCAACGACGCGGATGCGCTCGAACGGGATCTTGCCTCGGGCAACGTGGCGGCAGTCATCCTCGAACCCATCCAGGTCGGGGCAGGAATCATCATCCCTTCTGACGGTTACCTGCCGAGGGTGCAGGAGCTCTGCCGGAGGTACAAGGCAATCTTGATCTTCGACGAGATCCACACGGGCTTCGGGCGGACGGGGACATTCCTCGCGGCCGAGCACTGGAAGGTAGAGCCCGACGTCGTTTGCCTCTCCAAAGGACTGAGCGGAGCAATGGTTCCTGTGTCAGCCGTGGTGACGCGCAAGGAAATCATGCAGGGCGTCTTCTCTCGCCTTGACCGCTCCGAGATCCACGCGACGACATTTGGCGGGAACAATCTCGCCATGGTCTCGGGACTGGCTGCGCTCGCGGTCTTGGAAAGTGAACACCTCCTCGCGCATTGCCGCGAGATGGGCGAATACCTCTTGCGGTCGTTGCAGCCCTTGCCCCTGAAATACGAGCTGGTCAAGGCAGTCCGCGGCAAGGGGCTGCTCCTAGGTGTAGAATTCTGGGAGCCAAAGTCTTTTATGCTCCGACAGGCCTGGACGCTCATGCATAGAATCAACCCGGGTCTCTTCGCCCAAGCTCTTACGATCCCCCTCCTTGAAAAGCACGCCGTGCTGTCACAGGTGGCAGGGTCGAATCAGGACGTGCTGAAGGTTGCGCCGTCGCTCGTCGTGACAAAAGAGGATATCGACTGGTTCGCCCGAGCGCTCGACGAGGTCCTCGCCTCGGCGCACAGATTTCCAGGACCGGTCTGGGAAGTCGCGAAGTCCCTGGCCAAGAACGCCCTTCTATAACGACAGGCGGTTTCTCTTCCCGACCCATCCCTTCATCAAACAACGCCGAGTCTTTTGCCCGCGACAGATTTTGCTCTGAATCTTTCCCGAAAGAAGGTTTTTGAAAGCGTCTCTCACATGTTCCGGGTGTGGGAAGCAGAGCAAAACCATCTCTTGTTCTTGCAGACTCATACGATAAAGGCTCAAGGAAAGGAGGTTAAAGCGACTCCGAGGCAGACAAGAAGAATTCCCCCCCAGCGCTGAAAGGTGACGGTCTCCTTCAAGAAAAATTTCGCTCCGAGGGTGCTGAGGACATAAACCAATGATTTGGCGGGGAAAACAAGACTTAAGTCAGCCCAGGAGATAACGATCAAAAATGAGACGAAGGTAACGGTCATGAAAAAAATGCCGCAGAGAAAGTTCTTATTGCTGATCACCCTTGCTCCAATGGTCAGAAGCGCTTTCGGATGGAGGGCGGAGATCTCACCCACTTGCTTCATTCCTTTGGTCAGGAAGACATCCCCTGCTGAATCGCCTAACACCATCATGGCAATCAGAATCGCGGTTTTCATCGTTCCACCCTTGTCAGAATTTCTTTGTTCTCCAGATGGACTCTCTGCCTCTCGGATCGTAAAACCAGGATGACGCCGATAGAAATGAACAGTACCCCCGTCCATCTCGTCAAGGAAACGACCTCATTCAGGAAGTAGTTGGCGAAAACCACATTCACCACGACTTCTGCGGACACAGCGGGGACAACAAAGCTCAAGTCCGCCCAAGAAAGAGCGGTGGCAAAAAAAATGAAAGAAACGATTAGGAGGGCTGTTCCAAACCAGAATGTAGGACTTTCAACCGTCCGGACAAAAAAAAATGACCAGGAGCTGCTCCCGATCTCCTTCATCTTCATGCTCAGGAAAACATTTCCGGTCGCCTGGGCGAATATGGTCAGAATCAATACGAATACGGTTTTTCGCAGGGAAATTCTCCTGTGATCGGGCGGGTCATGCGCCCAGTTTTACAGAATAGATAAATCCTTTTCTCTTGGCACGAAGCCTTAAAAACTCTTTTCCCTCTCGGTATAATCGGCGCCGATCGCTTGCGTCAAATAGAGCCCGGCGAATGATCCGAAAGATAATCCTGGGGCGGAAATAATACCGGGCGTAGAGGTCTTCGACGGCTTTCAGGATCTCCCCTTTGCTCAAACCCGGATATTCGAAGTTAGGCAGCTGGTGGCCCTCCTCATCAGTCATCTCCGGGGAAATCAAATATCCTCGCTCTTGCAAGTATTGATAAAACTCAGTCCCCGGATAAGGGTGAGACATGGAGACCTGAATCGTTTCCGGGTCCAATTTCATGGCAAACTGTATGGTTCTTTCAATCGTCTCACGCGTTTCGCCAGGAAGGCCCATTTGAAAATCTCCGTGGACCTTGAAGCCTAAACCTTTGCAATGCTTCATGAACGCCTGGGCATGTTCGATCGTAGCTCCTTTTTTGATATTTTTTAGAATGGCCGGGGCCCCGGACTCAAAGCCAACGATCAGAAGCCGGCAGCCCGCCTCCTTCATCGCCTTGAGGGTTTCAAAGTCGGTGGTCACCCTCGCATTACAGGACCAGGTGAGCTTGAGGGGCTTCAGTTTCTGGCAAAGCTCAAGAACCCGGGATTTGCCTATGGTAAAGGTGTCATCATCAAAAAATATTTCCTTGACCTCGGGGAACAACTCCTGGGCTCGTATCACCTCCGCAACCACATGATCGCTGCTGCGCGTACGCCAACGATGGCTACACATGGTTTGCGGCCAGAGGCAAAAGGTGCAGAGCGCTGGGCACCCCCGAGAAGTATAAAAGGAGAGATAAGGGTGATACAAGAAAGGGATATTATACCTCGTAATATCGAGATCGCGTCTAAAGATTTCCACTGCGAAAGGCAAAGCGTCAAGGTTTTCAACCAAGGGGCGGTCGGGGTTATGAAAAATGTGACCATTTTTTCGGAAACTGATGCCGTCAATTTCTTCGAGGCTTTTCCCCCACGCAAATTCCGCAACCGCATAGTCAAATTCTTTTCTTACAACAAAGTCGATCGTCGATGAGGCATTGAGACTCTCTTCTGGCAGGACCGTCACATGCGGGCCGACAAAAGCAATCTTGGTCGAGGGTTGGGCTTCCTTTATCTTCTCCGCGAGACGGACATCGTTTTGAAATCCGGCAGTAGAGGTGAAGAGGACCACGAAATCATAATCGGCAGCAATACGTACCGTCTCTTCCGGTTTGACCCCATGAGAAGGGGCATCAAGAAGCCGACTGTCTCGAATCAAACCGGCTGGATAGGCAAGCCACGTTGGATACCAGAAGGAGTGAATTTCCCGTCTCGCCGGGTAACGCGACCCAGCTCCGCCATCGAAGTTCTCGAAAGAAGGAGGATTAAGCAACAAGGTTCTCATTCTTGATCTTTTTTCAGCTTCCCCTTTTAAACAATGAACTTAATTAATAAATATCTAACTTCTTGGCGTACTTGTCAATATTTCCCCTCAATTCATTTGAATCTACCCCCGATGGGTACTTTTGCTCGCGCTTAATAATTATCGAAATCTTCCATCCCTTTATTTGCCCTGGACACGCTTCTTGCCGAAAGATTCACCATCCAGGAAGCGATGTTCGCTTTCGTCACAGGCCAAGGCAGGCGCGCGAACATCGAAGGATAACTATAAAACTCCCGGCATATCTTTTTTACATACCGCTCCAGCTCCTGTGCGGAGCAATATGTTGGTCTGATGTAACAATGGAGACCAGGCCATCTACAAATATGGTCGAGATCGATGATTCCATTCTCCGCCTTCATGCGCTCATAAAGCGGGGTCTTCTTATGAGGGGTTAAAATATTAAAATAGGCGATAGGTACCTTCTCCTCTTTCAGGAATGCCAGCCTGGACTCAAAGACACTCTCTTTTTCCGTATCCCAACCAAAAATGAAATTCAGAGAATAGCTGATCCCCCTCTTCCGCAAGTTGTGCAAAATCCTCTTATAATCTTTCACCTGATTGATTCTCTTGTTCAATCCGGAGAGGGTACCCTGGCCGATGCTCTCGATTCCTATATTGACATGCAGGAGGCCACTTTTTTTAGCAAGATCCATAAACTTTTCGTTGTTGCACAGATAGGCTGACCAAAGCGTTGACCACCGTACCTTCAGTGGAATAAGGGCTTCCATTAGTTCCATCGTATGAGACATTTTGCCAGCAAAATTGCTATCGGCAAAAAGGATGTTCTTGGCTTTGCTTTTTTTAATTTCATCGATCACTTCCTCAACCGGACGATAACGATAACTCGGGCCAAGATAAAAACGTCCTGAGCAAAACTCACATCTAAAGGGACACCCGCGGGAGGATTGGACTGAAAAAGCCTTAAACAAACTATATTTCCGGAGATTCAAGAGATCGTAACGTGGCGACGGAAGGTTCTTCAGGTCTTGGAGGTGCTCAGCTCGATAGATCTTCCTGGATCGGCCTCGGGCGACCTCTTCAAGCATTACCGCCCAAATCTTCTCCCCTTCTCCAATGCCCACCGCATCGCAATGCTCAGCCGCCTCGTCTGAATAAAAGTAGGTGTGGGGGCCCCCCATGATCACAGGGACTCCCTGCTCTCCATACTGGTCAGCAATCTCGTATGCCCGAAAAGAGTTAATCGTCCAGGAAGTGATCGCAACAAGATCTACAGGAGCTTTGAAATCGATATCCATTAATTGTTCGTCGATCAATGGTACGTCCCATTCGCGTGGGGTAAGAGCAGCAAGATAGGGTAATGTCAAGCCGACCAAACTTCTCTTCCTAACTTTATGCAAGGTCAGATCTGACCTGGATCGGTAATGAGAGGGTTGAATAATAAAGAGTTTTGAGGTCATAGGCTGGTTGAAATCATCCTAAGATTCCGGAAAAACATCGTGTCAAACTCTGCCTTATGTTTTTATCGAATTCTTCTATCCATCCCGATAAAATCGCAGCGCCTGGCAGTGATTTTGCTGAGTAAATATGCTATAAGTATTTTTGTTAATAGAATATCGGAAGACTCAATGCAAGTGACACTCGCTCAACCTCGTGGATTCTGCGCAGGCGTGGTTCGTGCCATCAAGATCGTGGAGCGTGCCCTCGACATTTACGGCACAACGGTTCATGTGTTGCATGAGATCGTCCACAATCACCGTGTCGTCGAGGATTTGAAGAACCAGGGTGCCTCCTTTATCGAAATGCTCGACGACGTTCCTGCCGGTGCGGTGACCATCTTCAGCGCCCACGGGGTATCTACCGCCGTCGTTAAAGAGGCGGAAAAGAGAAAGCTGAAGATCATCGACGCCACCTGTCCCTTGGTGACCAAGGTCCATCTCCAGGCCCAGCGGTACAGCCGGTCAGGCTTCGAGGTCATCATCATCGGCCACCCCGGCCATCCGGAGGTAGAGGCCACCCGGGGCTGGGTGGAGGGCCCGGTTTACGTCCTTTCGAGGAAAGAGGAAGTGGAAGGGCTAAACGTGAGAAATCCGAACCGCCTCGCCTATGTCACTCAAACGACGCTCAGTCTTGACGATACCCGTGAAGTGATCGATGCCCTAAAAAAGCACTGGTGCAACATTCAAGGTCCTGAGTTAAGCGATATTTGTTATGCCACACAAAGCCGGCAGAACGCGGTCCGGCAATTGGCAAAAGACGTCGATTTATTATTGGTGGTGGGGGCCCGTAACAGCTCTAATTCGAATCGCCTGCGAGAGGTAGGTGAACACAGCGGCTTGCCTGCTTATTTGATCGAGGATGTGGGTGATCTCGACCGTTCCTGGTTCTCGGAGAAGACCAGGGTTGGTATTACTGCAGGAACCTCTGCGCCCGAGGAAATGGTGCAGAAGGTTTTAAAAAGGTTGCATGCTTACGGTGTCGGCACGGTCAGCGAGATGAAGGGCGAGCCTGAAAAAATGATTTTTCGCCTGCCGGATTCGCTCTTCCCCCAAAGTTAACTGCTGGAAACGACCATGGGCGTACCTTTCGTTCAGCAATATCGCATTTCGAGCTACTTGATCAGCCAGAAGCTTCACAGGAGACGGCGTTACCCTCTGGTGCTGATGTTGGAGCCCTTGTTTCGCTGCAACCTGAAGTGCGCCGGTTGTGGCAGGGTCGACTATCCAGAGGAGATTCTCAACCGCCGCCTCAGTGTGGACGAATGTCTGTCAGCATCCGATGAATGCGGCGCGCCTATCGTGGCCATAGCAGGCGGAGAGCCTCTGATCCATGAAGAGATGCCTCAAATTATCTCGGGTCTCACCAAGAGGAAAAGGTTTGTCTATCTCTGTACCAATGGCCTATTACTTAAAACTCGTATCCGAGACTATACTCCATCTCCCTACCTTAGCCTCTCGATCCATCTGGATGGGGATCGGGAGACGCACGATGCTTTGGCTTGTCGGCAAGGGGTATTCGATGCAGCAGTAGAAGCCGTCAGGCTTGCCTGTGGGAAAGGGTTTCGGGTAACCATTAACTGCACTCTCTATGAGGGCGTCGCCGCACAAGAGATTTCAGGTTTTTTCGATTTTGTCATGAGTTTGGGAGTAGAAGGAATGATGGTGTCGCCTGCTTACCGATATTCCCAGGCCCCCCAAAAGGACATTTTCCTGATGAGGGCACGAAGCATCAGCCTCTTCCGCGATATCCTCAAACTCAGAAAAGGGCGAAATTGGAAATTTAATCAGTCGATTCTATTCCTCGACTTTCTGGCGGGAAATCAAGCTTATGAGTGCACTCCCTGGGGTAACCCGACGCGGAACATCTTTGGCTGGCAGAGACCTTGTTATCTGCTGACGAAGGAGGGCTATGCCCCGAGTTTCAAGACCCTTCTGGAGGAGACGAATTGGGGCCAGTACGGCAACGGTCGCAACCCCAAATGTGCCAATTGCATGCTCCATAGCGGTTTCGAGCCAACCGCAGTCAATGACGCTTTCACACATCCTTTCAAGGCACTTTGGGTCTATGTGCGCGGTCCGCGGACCGATGGCGCAATGGCTCGAGAATTACCGGGTGAGGACGAAAGGGTGGTATGAAACGGGTCCGTCTATTTGTATTTCTTTTCTTGGTAGTTCCCATGCTCGAGCCATTGCCTCTGGTCAGCGCTCAGCCTGCGATCGATGTCGTTGAAAACTTACACAAGACACTCCTCCTCGCTATGAAAGAGGGAAAAGAGATTGGCTACCAGGGGCGATATGACCGACTTGCGCCGGTGATCACGGCCGGTTTTGACATGCCCTTTATCGCCAAAATAGTATTGGGTAGATTTTGGGAGACGTTTGATAACGAACAAAGGTCAAAATTCGTTGAGACGTTCAATAGGCTCAGCATTGCCACTTATGCGGCGAACTTCGATACCTATTCCGGAGAACGGTTCAAGGTGATCTCAGAAAAAGAGGCGAGCGGCGGCCGGGTCCTGGTCCAGACCCAACTCGTCAAGTCCGATGGCGGACAGGTCCAGTTGGATTACTTGCTGCACCGGGTTGGCAGCCAGTGGCGGATCATTAATGTTGTTGCAGACGGCGTCAGCGACCTCGCCATGAAGCGGGCAGACTACACGAGTTTCCTCAAAAGTAACGGGCTCGATCCCCTCCTCATCAAATTAAACGAAAAGATTGCCCAATATTCTAAGTGAGTCTGAAATCCTTTCTAAAAAGAAATCCCCAGGAGTCCATTATGGCTATTCAGTCCTCTGTCATGCCTGAAGGGATCGGAGATATGATAAAAACGATATTCTGCCCTTAATGCCACTCCTTTCCCAAGGTTATAGAAAATGCCCGCCCCCGTCTGAAGAATCCCTCCACAGCCCGAGTTTCCAATCTCGCTCACTCTGCTGCCGGCACTGTCATAACCGATCCCTCCTCCAACGAGCACAAATAGAGAGCCCCATTTCCGTTGGATGGGTTTAAAAAGAATGTTGATATTTCCGCCCACAAAGTAGAAATCTCCTTGAGCGGCGATGTTCCAATAAGAAAAATTTCCTTCAAGCTCTAAAGCCAAGCTCTTGTAAACATTCCAATCAACACGGGGGAGAAATCCGTAAACTTCAAAATGGGGTTTATCGTGCCAGGCGTCACCTCCCCCCCCGAAGGCGGAAAACCCGTAATTGAACTGGCTGGCCTCCTCCCCGTAAGAGTAAGAAACGAATAGCCCAACCATCATGAAGGCAACGAAAGTGAAAACCAAATACCTTTTACTTGCCGTCTCTCTGGAGACCTCTCCCATGACGCCCTCCTCCTTGTAACCGCTCGAGAATGGTCCGAAATTCCAAAAACATCCGGTCAAGAAAATTTTCACATACCATTTTATTATACATACCGCTCAATTGCCAATGTCAAGAAAAAAAACCAGCGCCAGTCTCTTTCCTGCGTGTCACGGTGAAATATTTCGGATGGAGGCACTTCGGCAAATTTTAGTGGTGCCAGATGTCAAAATTTGTTAAAATATTTCTGGGTCACTTCAAACCCGATCGTCCATTTCCGATTTTGATATTTGGATATTTGAGAGGATAACATTGGAGATCAGGCCGCAGAAGAGAATTTTCATCGGACTGTTAGTCTTTACCTGTGTGATTCTCTTCATTCTCATCTTTCTCCTCTGGTATGTTCCCATGGTTGGGTTGAAAAACATTCATCCCTCCCTGCCGCCTCTCTTCAGCTTCGCCCTCGCCCTTTTGGTCTTCCTCATGACCTTTGGCGGTCTCCTCCTTGTCTTCACCATACTCCGGGGCAAGGACATCTTTCTCTCTCACAAGCTAAGGGGTGTTGTGGCAAAAGTCCTTTTTCCGCTCATGATCCTGATGGGAAGGTTCGTCGGGATACCGAAAGAGAAAGTGCAGCAGTCTTTCGTCGAATTGAACAATCACCTCATTCGATCCAACAGGCGCCGGATCCGGCCCGACAAACTTTTGATCCTTCTCCCCCACTGCATTCAAGATTTTGACTGCCAGATTAAGATCACAGGGAATATCAGAAACTGCAAAGGCTGCGGAAAATGTGAGATTAAGGATCTGATTGAACTCTCTGACCAATATCATTTGAAGATCGCCGTGGCCACTGGCGGGACATTGGCCAGGAGAATCGTTCTGGAGAACAGACCCGAGGCCATTGTGGCGGTAGCCTGCGAACTTGATCTGACCGCTGGCATCCAAGATACGTATCCGATTCCGGTGATCGGAATCCTGAACGAACGTCCCAACGGGCCCTGCATCAACACCAAAGCCGATCTTGATAAAGTGAGGCGTGCCATTTTGGAGTTCCTTGAAGGTCCTCAACCTTCCGGCTCTTCGGGAAAGTAAGTAATCATGATCCATCGAACCCGTCCGGTACGCCAGGCGTGGATGCGCTAAGAATACCTCCTCATGGATATTCGTCGATACTTACAGGAGAAAAAGGAGATCGTGGATGCCGCTCTGGAGAGATATCTCCCGAAGAAAGAGGAATTCACATTGAATCTTCACAAGGCGATCCAGCACAGTCTTTTCGCCGGGGGGAAACGGATTCGTCCCATTTTATCCATCGCTTCCTTTGAGGCCGTCGGAGGAAAAGGGGAGAGAATACTTCCATTTGCCTGCGCCCTGGAGATGATCCATACCTACTCTTTGATCCACGATGATCTCCCGGCCCTCGATAATGACGACTACCGGCGGGGAAAACCCACCTGTCACAAAGTATTTGGAGAGGCAATCGCTATTTTGGCAGGAGATGGCCTCCTCACAGAGGCCTTCAGACTGATGACAAACCAGCCTCCGGGAGATTTCCGTTCAAGTGACGGCGGGGTGATCCTGGACCTGGTCAACGAAGTCGCTCAGGCAGCAGGGGTTTCGGGGATGGTCGGCGGGCAGGTCGTGGACGTTGAATCAGAGGGAAAAGGGGTGGATCTCCCTACGGTGCAATATATCCATGCGCGTAAAACAGGAGCGATGATCTTGGCTTCGGTTCGGGTGGGAGCAAAATTGGGGGGCGCAAAAGGAGAAATCCTCAATGCCCTGACCCGCTACGGAGAGAGCGTAGGGTTGGCGTTTCAAGTCGTGGATGATATTCTGAATGTCGAGGGAGAGGCGGCCTTGATGGGTAAAAAGACGGGAAGCGATCTTTTTAGGGGGAAAGCGACTTACCCTTCTGTGCTGGGTTTGGAGGAGTCGAAGAAGAAGGGCAGAGAACTGGTGAGAATGGCGGTCGATGCTTTAAAGCCGTTTGGGCCGGAAGCCGATCCGCTCAGAGAGATCGCACGTTTCGTTGCCGCGAGAGAATATTGATCGATAGACATGGTATGAACCCCTTTTAATCAAACGATTCCGCTATCATTAGACCTTTTTATCCGGCCTGTAGAATCTCCCTTTCCAAGGCGACCCGGATCCTGCCCAGAACCGAATGGCCGACGACCAGGTCATGGCAAGATAGAGAGTAGCGATGAGCGGCAGAAGCAAAGCCCAGCTTCTGGACTGCCCATAGAACTTAAGGGCTGGCAGATAGCTTAGAATCATTGCCGCTAAGGCACAAGCGGAAATGATCTTTGCAATGGTAGCCGGAAAGAACAATCCTGCAATTGGCAGCCAGAATACCAGCAGCATGATTATTGTTGTCCCTGCCAGTAAGATCGCAGAGTAACGCAACTGGCAAAAAGCCGTCCGGGCTACCATGTTCCAAATATCTGCCAAATCTTCATAGGACCGCAAACTATGAACGGAATGCGTCAAGCCAATCCATGTTCTGTAGCCGAGGGCCTTGACTCGCTTCGCCAAGGCACAATCATCGATCAACTCGTTGCGGATAGCCTTGAACCCGCCGATTTCCTCGATCAGCCGGGTTTCCAATAAAATACATCCGCCGGCAGCCGCCGCCACACGAGTGGAGCTGGAATTGGACAGACGAAAAGGATAAACCATTTTAAAAAAGTAGACGAAGGCCGGCATGAACAACCGCTCCCAGAGGTTGACCATACGCAGATGGGCCATGACGGAAACAAGCTGGAGATGGTTTTCTTCCAATTTCTGTCGTAGCGCCTGGACGATGCCCGGCCGTAGTTCAATGTCAGCATCGAGCAAAAGGGCCAACGGGGTGTTCACATGGCGAAACCCCTGTTCAAGTGCCCAAAGCTTTCCGCTCCATTCCGCGGGTAGGGGTTCGCCGGAGATGACCCGCAGATTTTGTACGCCCGAAGCCTGTGCAACAGCGAAAGTTCCGTCCGTGGACCGATCATCCACAACGACCATCGCAAGATCATGCCCCTGGTTGTTCAGAGTGGATAGGGTCGTTGCAATAACCTCGGCTTCATTTCGGGCCGGGATGAGCACGGTGATATCACTCAGATCAAGGTCAGGGCAAGCCGGGGTAGAATCCATGACCTCACGGATATCCCACGGGCGCCAGGGAAGAAAAAGGATCACTAACCAGAAGAAAGCGCCAATCGTTGCAAGATAAATCCAATACATACGGTAGGCCTGGCAAAAAAGAAGCCCCTTTGTTGAATGGGGCCAGATTCAAAAATGTTCGATCTTATGGTGCATTGAGTCGGAGTTGGGCCGACTCGATGCCGAACCGCCAATGGATTTTAGATCAATACCCAAACATCAGGCAGCTTCCCGTCATTTTTCGAAACTTATAAATCAAGGACTTGGAGAAGTCAAGTTGGAACAGTCTGGCTTCGGTCTCCGAAACGCTTAAAGGGTTTCCTCTGTGTTGGGGACGAAAACTCGGGGTGGCCCAGCTATTGATTAAAATTGACTTCGGTCTGTTTTGGCAATAAAATGACTCGGTCTATCGATTCTTGTTCACAGTCGAATCCTGCAAAAGGAGCAAAAGATGGAAAAATACATTCAATTGGCAAAAGAGCTCCATATGATCGACGCGACGATTATCTCGCCAAAGCAGATCTTTTTTGACATCCGGACAATCCTGAAATGTCGATGGGGATGCGAATATTCTCTTCAGGAAAATATGAAATGCAACTTCAGAGATACGATCTATCAGGAACGAGTGGAGATGGTCAAAAGATATCGTCGTATTCTGCTTGTCCATTCGCATGATGAGAGGGCGATCAGTGAAGCGGTCCTTAACATCGAAAAAGCGGCCTTCCTGGATGGTTACTATTTTGCCTTCGCAATCAGGGCATGTCATTTATGCGAGAGGTGTGCCGTTAAGCAAGGTAATCCCTGCCCTACCCCGGATAAGGTGAGACCTTGCGATTCAATCTTCGGTATCAATGTATATAAGACCGTTAGGAACTTGGGATTGCCGTGTGAGGTTCTCAAAACGAAAGACGATGTTCAAAATCGTTATGGTTTTGTGTTAATTGATTAAAGAGAATTCACTTTGAATAAGAGGGGGAGATTGCCACTTACTTCGATATGGGGACTTCAAAATACTGACCGTTGTGCGAGAAGCGTACGCTGGTCGGATTGATCTCCTCCACTTTCACGCCTTCTACTAAGGACCCCTCGGTAGAAATCATGCCGTTGATCATGGCGAAGCGCTTGGAGGGGTCTTCATACCAGACGATCGCCGATATCGCAAGCGAAGGTGGGGCTGCCGAAGGTCCTGTTTGAGCGTGTTCCAAGGCTTTCTTTGCGCTTCCATGGGTGGTGTCAGTGTCTTCCGAAATGACATTCCGTTCTGCTTTTTTCTCGCCGGAAGAGCTCTCTGTGGGTTTGCTTACGACAGGGCTCTTGATCTTCTGAGGTAACCGGCTTATTTCGTCTTGGGCCTTGCTGACCGGTTCACGGGAAACCGGGGCCGCTGCAGGCTCCTCAATCGGTGCAGGATGACTCGCGGACACGGCTGGCGATGGCTTCGGCGGGGACCCGGGCTCCGACATCAGGACATAGGTGATGGCAGCAGCAGCTACAGCCGTCAAAGAAACCGCGGTAGCAGACAGAGCGATTTTTTTCCGGCCGCGCGACTGGTCGGGCCTGAGCATTTCCACCGCGATATTGGCTGCTCCGCCGCGGCGGGATGACTTTTCGCGATCCAGCCTTCTTAAGGCATCCAGTATCACGCTCATTTTCGCCCCACCGTGAGTTTCGGAACTTTAAAATGGTCCACGGAACCATACAAAAGCATCAGTGTTTGACCGCCGACGATACCATCGTGTTCGATTCCCTTTGACGACTGGAACCCCTTGACGGCCGAAAGAGTCTCGCCGTCATAAGCGCCGGTCACAGGTTTGCCGTAGGCCCCTGCCTCTCTGAGGAGGCCCTGAAGCTGTTTGATCTGGGATCCATTTGCCCCCGGCGCCGTCGTCCTTAAAAGGTTCAAGGGGTCTTTCCAAAGGAGGAAGCCCTGGCCGGACCAGTACTTTTCAAGCTCCCCGAATGAAAGGGACTTCCTCCCCGCAATCGGCGGATTGATAAGGAGTCGTTCGTTCTCTATGCCTACCAGCGAAACAAAGCGTTTTTCTTGTATGCCCGGCACGGTCAGTTCGAGTACTGCCGGATAATCGATGCGAAGTAAGGCGCCCAGGTTTCCGGAAAATCTGTACAGACGAAGTCCCCGGTCCGAAGCCGCACGCTCTATTCCGCTGAACTGGCTCGAATCGCCGTCTTCGGAGAAGGGTGGAACATTCCAGGAGCCGGCCAGAATATTAAAGGCCCTCCGGGCGCTTTCCGTTTGCGTGACCTTCCCGAGCTCAACAGCCATGACGCGAGAAAGTTCTTCACCGGTTGGGACCGGATCTTTATTCGTCAGTTCTCCTGTCGCCTTGATGCGATGGGAGGCATCGAACGGGGCCGTAAAATCATACGGTTTAAAATAGATGCCCGCCGCGAAGAGGGCCGCAAGCAATCCAAACGTCGGGATCAGAATAAGACGTCGTCTTCGGGTATAAGACGCCGTATTCCTTTTCATGTCTCTTATCCCTGTCGCAGCAATGCGGGAGTCTATCGTTGCCGTGTCCCTTGCGTAGCCGGCCAGGAGCGCCCTGTCGCAGGCCGCATTGACCAGTCTCGGAAGCCCCCCTGAATACCTATATATTCGCTTCAATGCCCTCCCGGAGAAGAGAACTCCACCCCTTCCTCCTGCCACCTCGAGCCGGTGGTTGATGTAATGGACAGTGTCTTGAAAATCCATGGCCTGCAGATGATATCGCACATTAATCCGCTGGCTCAGTTGCCTCATCTCGTTTCTCTTTAGAATCTGAACGAACTCCGGCTGCCCCGACAGGATAATCTGTATCAGCTTTTCCCTGTCTGTCTCCAGGTTCGAGATCAGCCGGATCTGTTCGAGCACCGGTGCTTCCAAATCTTGTGCCTCGTCGATGACCAGGACGACCGTGCGTCCCTCGGCGTTCTGCTGGAGAAGAAACACATTGAGGGAATCCAGGAAGCTCGTGTGATTGGGGGTGTTTGCCGAGATACCGAATTCGCGGTTGATATTCTGAAGAAGCACCTCTGGTGAAACGCAGGGATTGAAGATCAAGGCTGTACGGTGATGATCCGCGTCCAGCTGGCTGAGGAGTGCACGTAAGACTGTTGTTTTCCCGGTTCCCACCTCTCCTGTCAGGGCAATGAATCCCACGCGATGGTTGACACCGTACAGAAGGTGGGCAAACGCCTCTTTGTGCGTCTTACTCAGAAAGACAAAACGGGGGTCAGGAGTCAGGCTGAAAGGCTTTTCCCGGAAGCCATAAAAGTTGAGATACATCAGAGGACACTCCTTAATACTTCCACATCATTGGCCAGTCATTCTGCCCTGTGAACGCCTCCATCCGTAGAATAGCAGATTCCATGACGAATGTAAAATACTCCTCGCTTATCTGGAGAGGCTATTCATAATTTTTCCTTTTTATCATGTCAACAGAAACCTTCCTTTTTCAATCCCCCGATTCTGTTTTTACCGATTGTTTGAAGGCGATGGATGTGCTAAATTAGAATTCCATGAAAAAGACCTTTCCCATTCATGGGATTTTTGGAATCATTCTTCTTCTTCTCTCCGAAATCTTCCTCTTCGAAAAGCTCGATCCGTTCTACAGCTGGTTTTATTCCTTTGCCTGGTGGTCCTACATCCTCATCGTTGATGCAGCCATTTACCGATTGAAAGGGAACTCCCTCATCCTCAATCGTACCAAAGAATTCTTCTTGATGATCCCCTGGTCGATCTTCATCTGGTTGATCTTTGAAGCGGCCAACCTCTCATTAAAGGATTGGTATTATATCAACCTTCCCCACTTCGTGGTGGAGAGATGGTGTGGTTATGCCATTGCCTATGGGACGGTTCTTCCTGGGTTGTTCGAGACGACGGAATTGTTGGAATCTTTAGGTTTGTTTAAAAAATCTAATATCAAAAAGACGGAGATCTCCGGCGGAGGCCACTCTGTTCTCGTTCTCCTGGGAGCCCTTTGCCTTCTGTCTTCTCTGCTCGTCTCTGAATACTTCTTTCCCCTCATCTGGGTAGGATTCATCTTTCTCTTAGAACCTTTGAATTACCGGTTTGGCGGAAAATCTCTGCTAAGGGACCTCGAAGAAGGAAGTCCACGGAAAATCTACCTCCTGCTCGTCGCCGGGTTGATCTGCGGCTTTCTCTGGGAGTTCTGGAATTTCTGGGCACTCTCAAAATGGGTTTACACCGTTCCTTTTTTCGAGAATGGGAAAGGGTTCGAAATGCCATTCCTGGGTTTTCTGGGGTTTCCTCCGTTTGCCGTCCAAGCTTATGTGATGTATAAGTTCATCTCTCTGTTTCGATCCGGAAGGGGATGGGAAGAATCCGCTTATCGCGTGAATGTGGAGAAAAAGACACGACCGTTGACGACGATCCTGACAGCCATCCTGATCACAAGTTTTTCTGTCCTCATCTTCAGGGCCATTGACTCCTATACTGTTGACTCTTATTATCCCAGGCTTGAGGATGCTTACTGGATTGAACCTCAATATCGCAGGGAACTCCCAAAAGTCGGAATCAGCAGCCTCGACGATCTCATCTCAAAAACCAGAGGGAAAGACGAGAGGGATGAGCTGGCACTCCGTCTTCTCATTCCGAAGGAAGTACTCGTCCAATGGGTCGAAGAAGCCCGGTTGGTTCAGTTAAAGGGGCTGGGGGTTGAAAACCTTCGGTTATTGGAAAGAGTGGGCATTGAATCGACCTTCGCTCTTGCAAGGGAAGATCCGGAAAGTCTTTATCAAAAGCTTGAGCAGGTCACCCAGAAAAAAGGATCTCCTCGAAAGGCAATGATAAGAATATGGGTGAGAGGAGCAAGGGAAGAAGTTAAGAAGTCGGAGTGGTGAGAGGTAGCGTCGGCATTTATTGCCGACGAAACTACAATTCACGAGTCACGATTCAACGCTCACGAGATGAAGGGCTGACGTTATTCTGACAGCTTAATAAGGACGCCTGTCTTTCTTGCACGGTGAAGCACGGCTTTGAAAAGAATTGCTTCCGCGACAACGTAAAGGCCCGCTAAGCCGAATCCCCATGCTAACACGTTCTTAAACCCTTCGTTGAATCCATAAAAGGAACGAAAGTATGCCAAGAAATACGTCAGCGGAATGGCTTGGGCTATCTGCGGAAAGGGGAAGGGGAGGATGAAGACGGGATAATATATCCCGCAGATCAAGGAAATCAAACCGCTGAAAGACCAGGCCGCCACATCCGCCATATAACCAAAAAGGAGAACGAGGATGCAGACGCTCATGCCCACGGATGCAGCAGTAAGGAAAAGGCCCAAGAGAAAGAGAATGAGAGGACCAATGCCCGGTCGCAAAAGATCGAACCCAAAGGCAAGACTGCTGAAAATCGAAAGCAATAAAAATACGAAGAAGGATCGAATCACGCCGATTAGCCAGGAACCCAATATGAGCTGAAAGGATTGCACGGGGGCGATGAAAGTATGTTTGAGGGATTTCGACCAGAGATCATACAGGAGGACATAGGCCACGTCAATCTGACAGACCTGAATCACACTCATGGAGATGACGCCCACTAGGATGAACCCCGTTTTGTTGGGATCCAGCTCCAGAAAGCTCGTCAAAAGCCCTACGGAAAAGAACCCAACGACAGGCCAGAAAAGGATCTCGAAGATCGTAAAGACATTCCGCTTCGCGATGATCCAATTCTTAAACACGAAGGCCCATATCTGGATCAATCTCCGGTGCAAAGTCAATGAAGACATGGTCCAAAGTCCAACCAACCGTATTTGAAATTCTGATCGTTCTATCGGCGCCCGCTGCGCCTTTCCAGCCAATCGCGCACAGCATGACCGGTTCCAAACGGCCACGGCTTTAGTTTATCAATGGGGATCGATTTGACTTCCGCCAATTCATCTCCCAATTTTATCTCCCCGGCTGCAGAGAGGTGATAGGCGATGATCAATTGGTTCCTCTCAAAAAAAGAATAAACCCCCACCAGCTCTTTGATCTCGGAATTGAGCCCTAATTCTTCTTTCACTTCCCTCTTGACGGCTGTTTCCGGCGTTTCCCCTCTTTCCAAAAATCCTGTGATGAGTCCGAACATCTTTCCGGGCCATTCCTTATTCCGCGCAAGAACAACTTGGCCGTCCATTTCGACGATGGCTGCGACGACTGGTATGGGATTATCCCAGAACACGTAACCGCAGTCACTCGATGCGCAACAAAGAACCTCTTTCCCGTCCATAGTGCTCATCGTCAAACTTTTCCCACACAGCGGACAATACTTGAATTCATCCATAACATCCCCATTCTCAAAAAAGTGGACTTCGCAAAACTCGCGTCGTATGTGTCTAAGGAATGCTTACGGCAATACCATCTCAATGAGATGAGGCCCCGGCTCGGTAAATGCATTGCTCAGTTCCTGGGCGAGGTCTTCTGCAGTGCTGACAGTAACCCCCGGAATTCCAAACCCTTGAGCAATTCTTGCCCAATTGATCGGGGGCTTCGTTAGTTCTGTCAGGGCTTGAGCATTCGGGCCAGGCGATGTGTTGCCCGCATGGACCAATTCCACCTGAAGGATGCGGTAGCTCCGGTTGGAGCAAATCAAGGTGGTCACGTTTAATCCTTCACGGGCCTGCGTCCACAGGGCCTGCACTGTGTACATCGCACTTCCATCCGCCTCCAGGTTGATCACCGGCCGATCGGGACAAGCGATGGCAGCACCCGTCGCACAGGGAATGCCCAGCCCGAGCGCCCCGCCCGTCAAGGTCATGAAGCTGTAGGCCGGCAGCCACGGAGGCGGAGCAAAATAGAGATACCCCGATGTGGCGGATTCATCGATAATGACCGCGTTTTCCGGCTGCATTGCCGCCAAAGTAAGACAAGCCTTTTCGGCCGTAAGCTTACCATCTGGTATTGCTTGCCGCTCTTGTCCCGCAAGGAGATTGTCGCCAATGGGAAGATGTGAAGGTGCGCCCAACGCGTCGGCAAGGTTTTCAAGAGCACCCACGACATTCTGCCGATCCGTACAAAGTGTCATTCTCTCTTGCTCATCAGTCAAAATTCGACTCCTAAAGCCGGGATACCCAAAGAAGGCAACCGGTTCCGGGGCTCCCGCGAATAGTACTACCTGGTATCGCGAAATCACGGCTGTCGCCTGCCCTGGAAAATATGGAAGCCGCTCCACGATGGGCAGCCCCGCGCCACGCTCCATGTATCCGGGAAATGTTTGAGTAAGGAGATCGCATCCTATCGCCTTCTGAATACGGACCGCTGCATCCAGACCAGGCCTTCGCAGCGCCCTCCCTCCGAGCATAAGTGCCACTTTGCGAGAGCCACGTAACCGAGAGGCAATCGCCTTAATGGCATGGGAGTCAAGAGAATCAAATGGTCCGTCAGATGTCTTCACATTAGAGGAGCCACATTCGGCCAGTTGATAATCGTGAGGCACGATCAGCGTTGCCACCTGACCCAGCCGAGTGGCCGTAATCGCCTCCAAGACATCCGCCCCAATCTCGGGAGCAGATTTGCTGGTTCGCCACCACCCTGAGACCGTCCTGGCAAGGCTCTCAATATCCATGGCGAGCGGCGGGTCCGCATCCCGGTGCCACGTGGCATGCTCGCCGACCACGGTCAGCACCGGCGATTTGGCACGCCGTGCGTTATGCAGGTTCGATATGCCGTTGGCGAGACCAGGACCCAGATGGAGCAGCACCATTGCCGGTTTATCCAGCATCCGTCCGTAACCGTCCGCAGCGCCGGTACAGACGCCCTCGAAGAGCCCCAGGAAAGCCTTGATGCCCGACGTTTTGTCGAGCGATGTAACAATCGGCAATTCAGTCGTTCCGGCGTTTGCAAAGCAAACCTCCACACCCGCTTCGATCGCAGTCTTTATAAGAAGCTCAGCACCGTTCATGATTAATCTCCTCCCCCTCACCGCCTCCCTCTCCCCAGCGGGGCGAGGGGAAGGGTGAGGGCTTCATCGCCGATCGGGATCAGGGTTTTCTTCACCCTTTGCAAACTCAATGAAGACATCCTCCAAATCGGTTTGTCCTAAGGTGACCTTTTTGATCTCGACACCGCTCTGGGAAAGCAAGGCAATCAGGCTTCCCATTCTTCTTTCCCCATCATCTACTACGATCTCACATAGGGAGTTGGAAATCGTAAAATTAATCACACCGTCAGCACGGAGCAATTCGTCTTCTTGGATCCTCCCTTTAAATTCAACCTTTAACCGATCGCCGATCCGAACCATTCGTTTTAGGGCCTCCGAAGTTCCAATGGTAACGATCCTCCCTTCTTTCAGGAAGGCGATGCGACCGCAGAGATTTTCTGCCTCCTTCATATTATGAGTGGTGAGAAGGATGGTTATCCCCTTTTGCCTATGAATTGAGAGAATCTCTTCTCGAATTCGTATGGAGACATCGGGGTCGAGGCCCACCGTGGGTTCATCAAGGAAGAGAACTTCCGGATCGTTAATAAGGGATTTCGCAAGGGAGAGTCGCTGTTTGATCCCGGTGGACAGTTCGTCAAAAGGGATATTTTGGTATTCCCTCAGGTTGAAAAGATTGATCAAAGTGTCAACCTTTGTCTCACGCTCTCTCCCTGTGAGGCCGTAGAGCATGCCGTAGTAGTGAAGGTTTTCCTTTACGGTCAAACTCCATAAGAAATTGGCATTTCCGCTTACTATGTTCACCCTCTTCCTGATTTCATGTTCATCGTGGAGTCCGTCCATACCGAGGATTTGAACCTTGCCGCGGTCAGGGAGGAGTAAAGTGCAGAGAATCGACAATAGAGTGGTCTTACCAGCACCATTGGGACCCAGGATACCAAAGATCTCCCTTTCTTCGATCCGAAGGTCGACCCCTTTCAGGGCTTCCTTCTCCCGCTTCTTCCACCAGCCTGACCGGAAGGTCTTGAATATTCCCTCTGCTTCAATCGCTAACGCCATTATACGTGTCCGTGATTCGTGACTGGTGTCCGTGGAATCTTACTTCGGGTTCTCACTCCGCAATCCGCACTCTAAATTCCGCAATTTTAAAAGTATATTATGGATTTAGTGATTTGCCAAGGGGTTTTCAGATGCGGTTTTAATAAAATTGAAGACAACTGAAAGGAAATAAACACAGGGTGGCTAAAAAAACGATTTCTTTTTCTTTGAAGCTTGCCGAATAGCCGCGATGATCCATTCTTTCAAGAATGACTTTCAGTATTAGTCGTCCCTCCTCATTCTGGCATCGTCCATAGAAACAAGCCGGTCGTCTCATCAAAATCCCTCTGTAACACCGGCCCATCAAAGACTTCCAGCATGAACTCACATGCAAAAACTACTGTTCCCGACGCGAGATGGCCCCCGTAAGCATTTGCTTTCTTGTCCGCCAGTGTGATGTGTGCATGGACAAAGGGACTGTTATCCTTGAGTGAGACGTTGCCCACGAGCTTAGTGATTTCAAGCGGCTGATCTATTACAAAGAATTGATACTCATGCGTTTCCTGGTTGTAGAATGCAAGGCGGGCCCTCTGAACTGCACCCAGCGCCTCGAAACGCGCAAGCTGAATATTTTCCCTTTGGCAAATATCAGTGATTTCTTCCAACAAGTCACCCCCATGACTTAATTTTCCAATGAATACTTCCCTGGGCTTAACCTTTTTCATAATTGCCATATCTGCCCTCGCCTTATATTCTATGCTGAACGCTTTAGGTCAACGGAGGCTGTAACCCGTCACCTAAAGGCAGCGACCAGTCCGGTGCTTATCTTATGAAAGGGATTCCGAGATCCTTGCAGATCTTCCGGGCGAGCTTGTCGTTGATCTCGGCGTGACGGGGGACGGAAGAGCGTCGGTTCTGCTGCGGGTTGCCCCACCATGAATGACTCCCGCCTTCGCGAATGAATACACAGCCTTGCTCATGCAGGTGCTTGAGCAACTCCGTGCGCTTCATAGGGTAACCGGTTCCTCGGTATAATCGGGAGCCGCGGCCTGAATTGCTTCCTGACGGTTGAATTCGAGGGCCTCAGCGAGTGTGGTACGCAAGCTGTCGAGCAGTTTCTCCCGTGTTCTTTCCTGGCAGTTCACCCCAGGCACTTCCTCAATCCATCCAATCCACCATCCGCCATCCTGTTTTGTAACTGCCGTATAAGTATTTGCCACGTTCTGTCACCTCAACTCCATAATACCATTTCTCATTTTCGTTGTCCATGTACACAACAACCCTCTAGAAAAACCCTCTCACTACAATCTGGGAGCGGCTTTCAGGGATCTCTTTCACCTCTCCCCAGCGCGAGGCCGTAGTATTCAGAGCATCCTGAAAGCTGTCATGCTTTCCAACTCACTGGTTTTGCGTGAGATCGACTTTTTCTACAGGCTCAATGCCGGACAGCTCCTTATGGGTTTTTCAATCATTCATCTGATATTCTCCGTTCAGAGGAAATACATATTTCTCCCAGACACGGCTAACCTGCACGTCATCCCCCACGGTCCTGATCAGCATAATCTCCCGGCAAAAGTCCCTTTGATCCGCTTTGGTCGTATTCATGCCGTAGATCTGCAGGGCAAATGAGGCGAAGTCCCTGACCATGAAATCGAATATCTGGTTGAGGATGTCCTTATCCAGATTTTCAATGCCGGACTGTTCAAGAATCAATTGACCATAGACCACAATAGAAAACATCTCACCAAGGGGTAACGAGAAGGAAGAATCCATATCCTGCTTCTGATCCGGATAAGCTTTGTTCAAGAACTCCTTGAAGAGTTCGATCTGCTTGATGAAAACCGCCACATTCGGCAGATCTTTATACGAATCGAAAGTGGATTGATAGTCGTGAAACCGGACATTACCCAGGCCTTTGGCCGGTCCCTGGTTGAACAGGAACAAATCGTCTTTGGTCGAAAGGTCGGGTTGCATCGGAGGATGATCGACAGGATTGAAAAAATAATTCTTCATGAACTTGCGGATAAGCTGAATGTTGACATGCACAGTGCCTTCAAGCTTGGACGGACCTCGAATTTCGCTGGTGCCCGTGAAGAAGTAGGTGTCCTTCTCAAAACCCTTGGCGGCAATGACATCCCATAGCAGATTGATAACTTCTTCGGCCTGAAGGGTGACCTTCATCTTGCTCGTGGGATTGTAAAGGAGATAACGCCGGTCTTTTTCATTGGCATTCCGGAAATAGTCGGTGGCCCGGCGCTGGTAGAGCTTCATCCCTACCAGGCGGAGCCAGGCGTCCATAAAATTTTTTCTCACATGGGGCATATCGGTAACACGGCGGTCATAGAGGATACGGTTGGAGGCATGGGTGATGGCCTCGTAAAAACAATGCTCAGCCACCCCGATGGAAGCCGGGCCGATATTGAATTTCCCGATATTGACCGTATTCAGAGCGGTATCCCAAGCCGCCGAACCCCGCGAGAGGAGGTCTTCTTCCCTGATGGGGTAATCATGAAGGGCGAAGTTGGACACATATTGCTGATGGGAAATGACGTTCTTTTTCAACTCGTAGGCTTTATGGCGGTAATTGGTGACGAAAAAGGCATAGTCATCTGTGCCGTCCTTTATTTTGCCCATGGTCGAAACCATCTCAGCCTCGTTCCCGTTTCCGATATAGTATTTCTCTCCATTGGCAACCCAGGTGCCGTCTCCTTTTGGTGTGAGTGTCGTATCCGCACTGTAGATGTCGGCGCCGTGAGCTCTTTCAGACAGGCCGAAAGCAAAGATCGCCCCTCCCCTGAGAAGCTTGGCCGCTTTCTGCTTGGCCTTCTCATTCTTACTCATCCAGATGGGGCCCAAGCCGAGGATGGTCACCTGGAAGCAATACCAGTAACCCAGGCCATAAAAGGCCAGGAGTTCGCTGTAGGCGTTGTTGCGGGCCGTATCCCAACGGCAATCCGGATCACCGTCACTATAGATCTTGGGTGTAAGCAACTTGGAAAAGATCCGTTCTTTTTTGATAAAATCGACAAACTCCTTGTACCAGACCTTCTTATTGAAATCATCGAGGAGCCTGGCCTTTCCCATGCTCTCGAAGAATTGGATTGTCTTTGTCATAATGGTCCGCGAATTTTCATCGACCATGAGGCCTGTGTATTTTTTAGGTTGAAGCAGGAAGTTCATTTTTCGCTCCTCTCCTGATCCATTGGTCATTTTCTAAAGATAGGGCAATTAATGGTCCAAGGAAAAAACCTGGCAGGATTTGGTCTCAGCTTTTGGCAAGGTCCTGTTGATTGCAGAAGTCTGGCCCTCTCCACTCCGGCAGTCTTTTTTGCCGTGTCCGACTTAAGCACCTTGTTATAAGTCTGATGTTTCAGTAAGAAATGATATCTTACTTGCCTTCGCCAGGTCTCCAACTTTGAGCCAATAAATTAATTTTCTCAACTCTGAATTTTCTAATTGCTAGTAACGTAGCCCTTTTCGCGAATGTCTTCATCATCCAGATAATGAGATAGATTTGAGTGCACATTCTCTAAGTTATCTATTGAGAGTGCCTCGATTTTCTTTCGAGCAACTGAAGCATGTAGCTCTCCATTTGATAGACCCTCTAGGATGGAGACGAGTTCTTCGATTTTTGATTTCATGTTTTGTTCTTTATAACGACTCGCTTAACCTGCGCGCGCAACCTGCCGCCCGCAAACCTAACGCCAATGCCGAATCTTGCAGGGTCTGGTCTCAGCTTTTGATAAAGTCCTCCTTTTGAGATCTGATCCTCATCACTCTTCCCTATGATGAGGTCGGCGGACTGTCGGGCATCCGTTGATTCGTTACGCCGCCACTGTGTGAACGTCGGATGGAAGTCTGCTAAGAATCAATTCCTTTAATTGAATCTTCTTGCTGGCGTTATCAATATCAATACCCACCAAATTGCCTTCGGCATCATAATCAAGCACGACACCTTCAGAAATCTCCTTGCTCTCGACGCTCGTTTTCTCCGAGAGATCGATATACAGGGAATCGGTCTCCGGGTAATAGTTGAGTTTCATAGCTTGTACCTCCTGTCAAAAAAAGCATTGTGAATCGTTTTTTTATCTTCCAAAGTCACTACTCGTAAGACACGGCCTTCAAGTTCATCGATTATACCCCAAAATCGAAAACGCTTAGGTTCCTGAGGTTCGATCTTGAGCGGGTTCTCAATGACGCGAATACACCATTCCCTCTTGAGATATGGACGTTTCCTCAAAACCTCTTTATCAAAATATTCTGTAAATCTATATTCAGCCATTAAACAATTAAATTATACCATGTTTCCCAGCGTTTTTTAGAAAAATTTAGGGCAATTTGCGGGGGGAGTCAAGAAGAAAATCTGGGGACGTCTGTCTAACCTCTAAAGAAATAACGGCAAAACATTGCAGGTGAAAATTATAGGGAGGTAGTTTCGGTTAGCCCTCGGCAGCTCGAACCTCTTAGAGATATATTTCTGCGGTTAAAAACGCAGTTCTAGGCAATAAATCAGCGTCATTTCTTTGAGATTCAGTTATAAGTATCAAACACTTACCTTGGTCCAACCCACACACGCGCATCAGCCTGTAGTTAGACGACCAGCATTCCAAGAGATGCAATAAGCAAGGCCGAAACAAATTCTTGGAGCGTATTCGTAACATTTAACAAGTCGATGGATGCCTTCTCTGGTTTGCCAGTATGAAGTATTTGGCTGCGTAAATCGTAACAGTAGATGAAAAAGCGTTCCGCTGACATTCCCCCGTAATCGCGACTTCCCAATAAGCGCTTCACGAGCTTTCTGCCACTTTGCCTTATTGATTCGTATTTCAGCCACTGTAGGCTACCCATGAATGACTCTTTTGTTTCTGCCAACATGGCAGAGCGCCGTACCAATTCTGACATATTCTCTACGATAGCTTTGTCCAATTCGGAGCGTTCAGCAAGCTCAAGTACAGCCTCAATCGACGTCACTAGAGTGATAAGCCTACTCCGGAGGGATACATCAAAGGATGAGGCACAATACAGCTCAAACGCCAATAATTGTTTCTCAGTCAGAACGGGGTGCTGGCCAAATGTTTCAGAAAATTGGCCAACGAAGGTAGTTGGATCTTTACCAAGCGTGAACTGGGCGTTCATACGAACAAACACCATACCATCTTTGTGTTCGTATATGTCTACACCGTGTACGTCATTCCGAACGGGACGTTTATACATTTCTTCAAACATCTTTATTCCGGTACTTGTTACGACGCCCCGCAACCGCCCATCACCGAAATCAATCCCGACTCTCTGTCGAACCGCCCAAGCCAAGAGAGCTGCTTTTACCCGTTCAACTGCCTCTTTCGCCTGTTCAACGGAAGAATACGGGCCGCCTATAACAGCTGCATCTGGGAAATCTTTTATTGGATTTCCTATTCCACCTGACCGGATTCGCAGCTTTTTACCATCTGCTTCTTCGAAGATCACTTGCTCTTCTGTGTCGATGTTGATACGAGTATCTTGCGAAAGGTGAAATCTAACTCGGAAATCAAAATTAGGCATATTTACTTACCGTTCGCCTAACGAGCCTGTGGGAAAAACCCCTCACTGCGCTTAGGGGGTGGTTTTCGGGGGTCTCTTGACCCCTCCTCAGCATGAGACCGTCGCATACAGAGCATGCTGAGAGGTCGCATTTTCTTCCACTCGTTGGTTTCGCGCGAGATTGACTTTTTCTACAGCCTCAACGCTAAGGCTCACCGGGAGCCGGATTTATCGGCGATCCGGTAGCGCCTTGTTAGGTGCTTTATTTTTTTCCCATAGAGAGAAATATCTCTAGTGGAAGTCTTGCCCACTGGCTCTTATGCATAGGCTCTAATGGTTCCAATTGTTGCAGCGATTTTAATGGCGTTAACTTCTGCAATCCCTTTAGACGTTCAAGTTTTGTAAGCTTATTAACAGCGCCTTCGATAAAACCAACCGCATAGCCCTCGTGATCCCAGATTATACCTTTTTTAAACCAGCCAAGATGCTTCCCGTTAAACCCATAAATGGATTCTCCGTCTAGATACGCGACTGGCTCGCCCTTCCATAGATAAATATTCATCTCATCTTCCGTATCAATATACGCGACCGCTTCACCAGCGTCGTCAAATAATGAAATTTCACGGGCATACCCAATGGCAGGGACCAATAAAAGGATGACCAGAAAGGTTGCTAACAATCTCGTGACTTTCATTGTCGTCTCCTTTGCACCTAACGGAAAGCTCAGCCAGAGGCAGGCGCCGTTTCCTGCCGATTGGCTGCAGCGCCGGGTTAGAGCTTTCATGGACACTGTCGAGAGATTCCTCATGGGGATGTGTCCACGGCCCCTATCAACTCAGGTTTCACAAAGGCTTCGAGGTCTGCCAAGAAATCCTCGACCCCGTTGCCGCGCCTTGAGAAGCACTTTGCGATAGGCATTCCAGTTCGAGCCTTCGCTATGCGCCGCCTCATCTTTTCGACACGCTCCGCCCAGGGGCCGTCGAGAAGAACATAATCGCAGCAATTCACCGACATGGCTGCGTGCTGAAGGTCAATAGCGTCGTTTTCGGAGATCGGTGCTTTGCAGTCCAGAACATAGCCGCGTATCAGCTCCCCCAAAATCACTTTTGTTCTTGGTCGCCTGTCATCTGGAACTGCATTGCGAGCTTTGCGGACGTAGCTTGGTTCTAGGCGGATACTTTCTATCCGCTTGATAATCTCCACAGCAACACGATCAGTCGATTTAACAAGTTCGGTCCCATACTCGTAAGCCACCGAAATGAAGCCGCGCATAGTGAACCCAAAGGGGGCATTTTGCGCACGCTCACAGAAGAACTTGAGTGTCGGAAGATCAGCGGACGGCCAAAACCGCCTCTGGTTGTTGGAATCAGCTCGTTCCTGCTCTAGGACCTTGTCTAGGGCGAAATCTGTGAAGAAAACGTTCGGTAACAACCTCTCGATGAAAGCTTCGGTGTCGCGGCAATGACGAGCATCCGTAGCGCGGACGAACTCGACCAACGAAAGATTAGACAGAAGGAGGGTTCCTCCCTTCGACATGAGGGCTTTCACAAACCGATCTTGGATACCCGGGTCGTCAGAGAATACTCGAATTGCCCAGTGATCAAAATAGACAGTTGGTGGGTCAAAGCTCTGCCTCGCGTGAACACCGTCGGACGCTACTAAAAACTCAATGGGCATTTGACGGATCCTTGATGTATCATTCTATGGCTCTAACAATTAATAGACGAAGTTCCGATTTGTTTCCAATCGGTCCTCCTAAGTCTACCTTATTACCACTTTTTACACATGGTGTCTATAAGTCAATCGATTGTATTCCGGATAATAAAGGAGCACTCTCCGCGGGAGAAGTCCCGTGGATCAAAAGCCGTCATAATAAATTCCAAGATATTGAATTGTCCCAACAACTAATGCAAACGCGTTTAATCACTTTACATGTAGCGCAAGGCTTTAGCCTTGCTTAAAGCAACCCTAAAGGGTTGCCCTACAAAATATTTAATGCGTTTGTATTAGTTTGAAGAAATGGTGGACTTATGTATTATAATTAATTCGATGGAAAAGTTTATAGAGATTATCGGGGCCAAGTCCCACAACCTCAAGAATATCAACTGCAAAATTCCCAGGGGAAAGATTACCGTCATCACAGGCGTCTCGGGGTCGGGCAAATCAACCCTCGCTTTCGACACACTCTTCGCAGAAGGCCAGAGACGTTACATTGAATCCCTCTCCACTTATGCCCGGCAATTCTTAGAGAAGATGGACCGGCCTGATGTCGAAGCCATCCATGGAATCCCTCCTGCCATCGCCATCGAACAGAAAAACAGCGTCAAGAATGCTCGCTCCACGGTTGGAACAGCCTCTGAGATATATGATTACCTCAGGCTTCTCTTTGCTAAGATCGGTGAAGTCTTCTGCCCGGACTGCCACGTCAAAGTCTCAGGCGATACCGTGGAGGGTGTCGTAGAACAGATCTTGAGTCAATTTAAAGGAGTAAAGATTTTCATCCTCAGCCCGGTCTCTCTGGACGATAGCCAGGAAAGAGAGCTTAAGGTAAAAGATCTCATCAAAAATGGATATTACCGAATTTGCGAGAAAGGCCAAATTCTTGATCTCACCAGCCTCTCTGCTTCAGAATTTCAACAAAGGTTTTCCCCCTCTTCCTCCCCTCTCCCACAAGGGGAGAGGGTGATGGAGAAGAAAGCTCTCTCCGTCCTCATTGACAGGCTTGTCTTAGAAGAGAAGGAAAGATCAAGGCTATCTGAAGCCATTCAGAAAGGGTTTCAAGTAGGGAATGGTAAAATTGAAGTGCTCACTGAACAGGGTAAGAGAATGACCTTCAACAGGAGCTTCTCCTGTAATCGCTGCGGACGAAATTTTTCAGAGCCCGAGCCTCTTCTCTTCTCGTTTAACAGCCCTCTCGGCGCCTGCCGCGCCTGCCAGGGTTTCGGCAGGATCATTGGGATCGATTGGCAGAAGGTGATCCCGGATCCGAAAAAGACATTGAAAGAAAAACCCTTTGCTCCCTGGAACACGCCGGCTTATGAAGACCTTTATGAATATCTATGGACGGCCTGCCGGAGGCACAAGATTCCAACCCAAAAACCCTTTGAAGAACTTCTCCCTCAACAGAAAGAGATTTTAGTCAACGGAAAAGGGGAGTTCATCGGCTTAAAAGGATTCTTTGAATGGATGGAAGGAAAGCGGTACAAAGTTCACTACCGGGTTTTTCTGAGTAAATACCGGGCCTATACCCCCTGCCCCACCTGTCACAATACCCGACTAAAAGAAGAAGCACTCTATGTGTTACTGGCGGGGAAAAATATTGCCGAGCTTTGCGACATGCCTATCTCCGACCTCCAGATGTTCTTCAAGAATCTGCCGATCAAAGACTTTCAAAAGAAGGTTGGAGAGCGCCTGCTTAAAGAGATTAACGACCGAATCGGATTCATGGTGGATGTCGGATTGGGATACTTAACCCTTTCCCGTCAAACCAGAACTCTCTCCAGCGGCGAATATCAGCGCATCACATTGGCGAGGTCGCTCGGCTCCGCTCTGACTGAAACTCTCTATGTCTTGGATGAGCCGAGCATTGGCCTGCACGCAAGGGATACCCATCGCCTCCTTCGGTCCCTCCGGAAATTACGAGAAGGAGGAAATACAGTGGTCGTAGTGGAACACGATCCGGATGTGATACGAGCAGCCGATGAGGTCATTGACCTTGGCCCCGGGGCCGGAAGATCGGGAGGCTCTATGGTTTTTCAAGGAGGGCTGGAATCCCTTCTGCAAAACCAGGATTCCATTACAGCCCGCTACTTGCGAGACGGAACGGCCTCTGATCCAATCAGGTCTCTTAGAAAACCGCAAGGGTGGATTTCCATCCACAATGCACGGGAGCACAACCTTAAAGGAATCGATGTGAGAATCCCGTTGGGCGTAATGGTTTGCATCACGGGCGTCTCCGGAGCCGGAAAGACCACCTTGGTTCACAACATTCTATACTCAGGAGCAAAGGGCAATGGGAGCTCAGGCTTTGAAAAGGGAGCCTTCGACTCCATCAAAGGTCTCGATCAGATCCATGATCTCATCCTGGTCGATCAATCGCCCATTGGGAAAAGTCTTCGCTCAAACTCAGCCACCTATATCAAGGTATTCAGCGAGATTCGGGATCTTTTCGCCCAGACCCGGGAGGCCAAGCGATATGGATTCAAACCCCGCCATTTCTCTTTCAATACAGAAGGGGGCCGATGTGAAACCTGCCAGGGCGCGGGGTTTCAAGTTCTGGACATGCAATTCTTAGAAGATGTCATCATCACCTGTGAAACGTGTGAAGGGAAGAGATTCCGGCCTGAGATTCTGAAAGTGAAGTACCGAGATAAGAATATTTCAGAAGTGCTAAATATGACCGTTGATGATGCAATCGCCTTCTTCGAAAGCCATCACCGAATTCTGCAAAAACTTCAAACCCTGAAAGACGTGGGCTTAGGCTATCTCACCCTCGGCCAATCCACCAATACGCTGAGCGGGGGAGAATCCCAGCGTCTGAAACTGGCTCAGCATATCGGCCAAAGCCATGAGGGGAAGAGTCTCTTCATCTTTGACGAACCCACCACAGGACTCCACATGGCCGATGTCGAACTCCTTCTGATGACCTTTGAGAAACTTCTTTCCCAAGGCCATTCGATCATCGTGATTGAACACAACCTCGACCTCATCCGACGTGCAGATTATATCATTGATTTGGGCCCTGAAGGAGGGGAAGAAGGAGGAAGGATCGTGGCCGAGGGCGATCTCAAAAAGATCATGGCCTCGCCGCAATCCTACACAGGGCAGTTCCTAAAACAACGCCTGAACGAAACAAAGGTTTAGGTTTAGGTTTAGGCTAAGATTAAGATTAAAACCTGAGATCCCTCAATCTTAACCTCAGCCTCAACCTAAATCTCTGTTCTCTGTTTGATGCAGCTGAGCATCTGTTCGAGGCGATTCCGCTCAAATCCGACCATCACCTCGTTGCATGCAGTAATCACCGGTACGCTTCGCGCACCAGAAATCTTCACCATCTCGTCCAATGCTGCCCGGTCTTTGGTCACATCGTACTCTGTAAATTTGTAGCCCTTTTGCGAAAGAAACTCTTTCGCCATCTTGCAATAGGGTCACGTCGGTGTCGAATAAACTTTGATTTCGTCTTCTGCCATAGGGATTCCTCCTCGTTCATATATTATTCACCGCTTCTTCTTTATTTTTACACATATCCCCTTTGAATTGTCAACGAATGTTTTTTCCCGAGCTTTTCCTTTTATCGGGTTCACCCTCACCCCGCCCTCTCCCCTCAAGGGAGAGGGAAGTGGAAGGTGGTTCCACCCTCACCCCGCCCGCTGCCTCAGGCCTGACCCGTACTATTCATCTCGAATTTCTCTATCATTGGCACGAAAGGTGTCTAATATTATATCGCAATTTTCAGATTTCCTTTACAGAATTTTGGGCTATAATGTCTCTCATGAATTTTTCGGGAAACAAATCGGCCGCCGTTAGAAGGTCGAAGTCTAAAGATCTCCAGAATGCAGCAGAGGACTTCCGTTATCTCCTGAACCGACGATACCCCAGGAAAGCTGCGCTTGAACTCGTCGGGAATCGATTCGGACTGACTTTCGATGAACGGCATCTTCTTCACCGAGGAGTTTTCTCAAGTGCCGATTCTAAATCCAGAAGGAAAAGAATTGTCCCTATCACTGGTATCCGGAACAAAGACTTGGCCATCGATGGTCACAATGTCTTGATTACCATTGAAGCTGCCCTCTCCGGCCGTGCTCTGGTTCTTGCAGATGACGGGTTTATCAGAGACATCTCCGGCCTCTCAGGAAGTTTTAGGAAATCGAAGGTAACAGAAACAGCCATCCAATTGGTTCTCAACGTCTCAAAGAAGTGGAAACCCCGTAAAACCCTCTTCCTTTTCGATGCACCGATCAGCATGAGCGGTAAATTGGCCCGGGAGATCAGGGATCGACTGAATCAAGCGAACCTTCCAGGAGATGCCGTGGCAGTGAAGGTACCGGAGAAGATTCTGATTGGGTTCCCTGGAGTAATCGCTTCGAGTGACACGGCAATCATTGACCGATCTGAGAAGGTGTTGGATTTGGCCGGCTATATCATAACGAAGAAAATTGGCTTAAAATCTTTTCTGCAATGGAAGAGAAGACCGCTGGTTGACTGACATCCCTGACTCTAAAGGGAGACACCGCGTTTGGAAAGCGCTGAAAAAATGGAAAGCTATCGATGGATCATCCTGATCATCGTCTATTTATCCATCCTCGCTTTTACGTTCATCTTCCAATCCATCCCTCCCCTTCTTCCATTGATCACCTCTGATCTGCATCTAACTTACGCCCAATCCGGTCTCGTGATGAGCCTCTTTTCCCTCCCAGGCATCTTCGTCTCGCTTTTAGGTGGATTTGTTTCAGACCGGTATGGGATGAGGTCTTTAGGAGCAGGCTGTTTCCTATTAATGATCGGCGGAACCTTGCTAGTGGGATTAGGAATGAATCTGCACATCCTATGGATAGGAAGAATGATCGCTGGGATCGGTGGTTTCACCCTCTCCGTTTTCCTCCCCAAGCTGCTCTCTCAATGGTTTCGTCACAAGGAATTAGGTCTTGCCATGGGCATTTACAACACCGGCGTTCCCCTTGGCTCGGTGATCTGCTTTGGGCTCTTTGGAGAAATGGGAAGCCGATGGGGATGGCATGTTCCTATTTTATTGACCGGGCTGTTTCTGTTTATCACGTTCATTCTCTTCTTGAGCCTTTACCGATTGCCCCCTTCGCCAGTGGCGAGGGAAGGTAGACCGCTCAGCATTTATAGGTCGGTAATAGAGACGGGATGGCCCATCTGGTGGGTGGGCCTTTCCTGGCTCTGGTACAATGCTGCTTTCACCTCCTTTGCCACTTTCGCGCCCAACCTGTTTTTGCAAAAGGGCTATACAATTGAAGAGAGCGGTCTCCTCATCGGAATTCCTCTTTTAGGTTCTCTCTTCCTAAGCACCCCCATCGGACATCTGGTGGACCGGTTTAAACATCAGGAATGGTTTATTGGATTAGGAGCCGCTGCATTGGCCGTTCTGGCACTATTCTTCAATTTTAGCTCTCTGTTTCTGCTTCTCGTCATCCTGATGGGAATCTTCTCCGCAATGATTCCCGCTCCTACTTATTCCCTTCCTCCGGAAATGTTAAAGGCAGAAAATGTTGGGTTGGGATTCGGGGTCATCTCCACCTGTTCAAGCACCGGCTTATTTATTGCACCCTATCTGGTTGGAAAAGCCAAGGACTTAACAGGCTCCTACCATTGGAGTTTCATCTTGATCTCGGTCTTCTTCTTTCTCATCGCAATCTTCATCTTCCTTGCTCACCGCTCCCGGAAGAGAAAAGAAAGCCTTGATTAGCGGTGCCATCAGAGGATCCCAATTTTTTTTGGAAAACTCCGCGGGAACCCTTGACAAGCCAAAACCCTTAGCTTATGAAGAAACGTGTTTCTGGATGCCGTATACAAAGGTTTGACTGAAAAAGGAGGACGTTATGGAAGTCGGTTTAGGCGGTCTTAAGACCAGCAAAAAGAAATCCCTACGGGAAGAAGTCTACCAATCATTAAGAAAATCTATTCTCCACGGAAAATTGAAGGGCGGGCAGCGTCTCATTGAGGAGCAATTGGCCGATCAGGTAGGAATCAGCCGTACCCCTGTCAGAGAGGCTTTCTACAAACTGGAGAGGGAAGAATTAGTCACGCGACTTCCCAAAGGGGGCTTTGCAGTGAGGGAATTCACCAAAGAGGACGTGGAGGAAATCTTTGGGATTCGGAGTGCCCTCGAAAGTTATGCTGCTTATTTGGCCACCGTTCATATGGCTCCGGATAAGATTTCTATCCTGGAGAGAAAATTGAAGGAATCGGAAGATGCCTTAGAGAAAGGAGACGATGATAAGGCCCTCCAGCTTCACAACGATTTTTACGATCTCCTCTATAAATCCTGCAGGAGCAGAAAACTCGCGGAGATGATTAATAACTTCCGCGATTATTTTTATCGGTATCGGTCCGCTCTGCTCCGTACGGAAAATGGAGTGAGCCACACCAATCAATACCATCGTCAGATGTTGGAAGCGATGAAGAAGAAGAATCCAAGGCTGGCAGAAAGGCTCGTCCGAATGCATTTGGCGAGAGCAAAGGACCTTGTTCTGAAGGAAATCGAAGAGGGAAGAATCGTCGCCTGAAGCGGGACAGGCTACTTTTTCAGTCATCTATTACCCATCATAAGTCGTTGCCGGACCTAAGAAAAACCAGCCTGTCTCATCTTTCCCCTCTTTTACAAAAATGTCAATTTCTAAGTAAATTTTTCATAATTTGTCCGTCTTTCTCCACTAATGTCCTCTCAAGTGCATTTACATACCTTACCTCCCATAATCTAGACATTCCTTAAAATACAGTGGGTTACAAAAAAATCGGTATCTTCGTGAAGAATTTGGAGCATCTTGGAACAAAACTTGCTTTTTTGCTAATCCTTAGGAAAATCTATACCCATAGTTAGGCTATACCATCATGGCAAAAGACCCAAACAGAGTCATTTCCGAGCTACATAAAGGAAGATATATACCCATCCAAAACATAAAGAGAAAGAAAATAGCTACCCATTTAGCAGATCGGAAAACAACTCGACCCCTCAAAAACTCGGCCATTACCATGCCCTTACTTGCTAAACAGATGGAGGAGGCACTGCGTCGGAGTGAGGAGAAATACCGAACCATCATTGAGAACATGCAGGAGGGTTATTATGAGCTTGACCTTGCCGGTCGTTTTACCTTTGTTAATGACGCGCTTTGCAAACATCTCGGATATACCAAAGAGGAATTGGTCGGGACGCGCGCCCGACAGTATCAAGATGAAACAACCACTAAGAAAATGCATCAGATATTCACCGAACTCTACAGAACAGGGGAACCGGTTAAGGCATTAGAGTCGGAATATATCAGAAAAGACGGCACCAAAGGGACTTACGAACTGTCGGTATCTCTTCTACGGGATGCACAAGGCAAACCCATCGGATTCCGGGGTGTTTCTCGGGACATCACCGAGCGCAAGCAGACGGAGGAGGCACTGCGAAGAAGTGAGGAGAAATACCGAACCATTCTTAAAAACATGGAAGAGGGTTATTACGAAGTAGACCTTGCCGGTAATTTCACCTTTGTCAATGATGTCATCTCCAGACATCTCGGGTATACCAAAGAGGAATTGATCGGGATGAACTACCGGAAGTATGCGAGCGAGGAAACCTCTAAAGAGTTGTATCAGCACTTTAGCGAACTCTACCGAACAGGCCAACCGATTAAGCCATTCGCGGTGGAATATATCAGGAGAGACAGAACCAAACTGATTTCTGAAATTTCGGTATCTCTTATAAGAGACCTCGAAGGGAAGCCGATCGGGTTTCGTGGAATCTCGCGCGATATCACCGAGCGCAAACAAGCAGAGGAGACATTGCGGAGAAGCGAGGAGAGATACCGAACCATTATCGAGAACCTCCAGGACGGCTATTTTGAGAACGACCTTGCCGGTAATTTAACCTTTGTGAACGATATCATCTGCCGAAATCTCAGATATACCAGAGAGGAACTAATCGGGATGAATTACCGGCAGTATACGGACGAGGAAGACCGTAAAAAGGTGCTTCAACTTTATGGCGAACTGTACAGAACAGGGCAGCCTGTTAAGTCATTGGAAGTAAAACATGTCAGAAAAGATGGGGCCAAACTGTTTGCCGAGATCTCGTCATCTCTTATACGGGATTCGGAAGGAAAACCGATCGGGTTTCGAGGCATCTCGCATAACATCACCGAGCGCAAGCAGGCAGAAGAGGAGAAGTTATCTCTTCAAGAGCAGCTTCGGCAGGCGCAGAAAATGGAGGCCGTTGGCCAGTTGGCAGGGGGGGTGGCTCACGACTTTAACAACCTCCTGACCGTTATCAAGGGCTACAGCCAACTTTCCCTCTTCGACCTTAAAGAAGATAACCCCCTTTGGGGAAACATCCAAGAGATTGAAAAAGCCAGTCAACGGGCAACGGATCTAACTCGCCAACTTTTAGCCTTCAGCCGTCGTCAGATCTTGGACCTCAAAGTGGTCGATCTCAACGTCCTCCTAGAAGATCTGGAAAAGATGCTGCGCCGGATCATCGGCGAGGACATTACATTGGCCACTCTTCTATCCGAAGGTTTAGGAAAGGTCAAAGTAGATCCGGGTCAGATCGAGCAAGTGATCCTCAATTTAGCCGTAAACGCCAGGGATGCAATGCCCTCCGGCGGGAAACTCACCATCGAAACGGCGAATGTGGAGTTGGACGAAGAGTATGCCCATGCCCATGTCAATGTGGCCCCGGGTCGATATGTGAGGCTTTCCGTCAGCGATACGGGGGTTGGGATGACACCGGAGGTGAAAGAAAAGGTCTTCGAGCCCTTCTTTACGACTAAAGAAAAAGGAAAGGGGACCGGATTGGGCCTCTCCATGGTTTACGGAATTGTCAAGCAGAGCAATGGGAATATCTGGCTTTATAGTGAACCGGGGCGTGGGACCACCTTCAGGATTTATTTTCCAAGGGCGGAGGAAGAGGCAGATGGTCTTCATAAGGAAGAAGTAACGGATGTCTTTCCGAGGGGTAGTGAGACAATCCTTCTGGTGGAGGACGACGAATTGGTGCGAAACCTGGCAACCCGACTTTTAGAGCAGCAGGGCTACAGGGTCTTGAAGGCAACCAACGGCCAAGAGGCGCTGCGCGTCGCGAAGGAACATGTCGGAGAAACGATCCACCTCCTGCTGTCTGACATTGTGATGCCTCAGATGGGTGGAAAAGAGTTGTCCGATTGGCTTAAAATCTCGCGGCCCAACGTCAAGGTCCTTTATACCTCGGGTTATGCGGACGATGCGATTGTCCACCACGGTGTGCTGGACCCGGGGACCCATTTCTTGCAGAAACCTTTCTCTCTCAAAACGTTATCACACAAGGTACGCGAAGTATTGGATGAGTAAGCCGGGATGAGGAGAGAGGCGAAGATTAATTTGGAACAGATTGGAGCCATTCAATGAAAGAGATTATGACACCCCGTGAGGCAGCCGAATATCTGAGCGTTCATGTTCGAACGATCTACCGTTTGGCTAAGAACGGGGATATCCCCGGTCGCAAGGTAGGTGGGAGCTGGAGGTTCAAAAAGGATGCCCTGGATGAATGGCTCTCATGGAGAGAAGCCCCCTTTTCGTACGGCAAAAGATAGAATGAGAGGATTCAAGGGAGCAAGTGAAGTGATTAAGAATGGTAAGGAATTAATGGCCTGGCAGAAAGTGTATCAACAAAAGACGTGTGACCCCGTAAACCCTCGCCTGCTTGCAGGCGAGCCCGAGACTTTTGCGGGGACTTCTTAGGAGAAGGACTTAAGAGTGGAAAGTCGAATCTTAATCGTGGATGACGAAAAAGAGATCAGGGGTTTTCTCAGCAAGGCCCTCACCCGTCTTGGAGGGTTTCAGGTGGAACTTGCGGAGTCGGGAGAAGATGCGCTTCAAAAAATGGAGAAAGACCCTTTTGACCTGGTTTTGACGGATCTGAAAATGCCAAAGATGGACGGACTCCAATTGATCTCAGAGATCGCCAAATCAAAACCGGAAACCCTCACGATGATGATGACGGGTCATGGAACCATTGACTCCGCATTGACGGCGATGAAACGGGGAGCGAGTGATTATCTCATGAAGCCCCTCAACCTCGATGAGCTGATCGTCCGCATCCGAAAGGTCTTGGAGGAGAAACAACGCTTTGTCAGGCTGAGGGACTTCGCCGATCAATTGGAAAAGGCCAACCAGGAGTTGAGAAGGATTGACGGCATGAAGTCCGAGTTTGTCTCGGTCGCTTCTCATGAGTTAAGGACCCCGCTCGCTGCCATTAAGAATGCAGTCCAATTGGTCCTGAAGGGGACTGCCGGGAAGATTAATGAAAATCAAGAGAAGTTTCTTTCCATGGCGGAGAGAAATATCAATCGCCTGACCAATATCCTCAACGATCTTCTAAACCTCTCGAGGATTGAGTCTGGAAAGATTGAAATGAAGTTTGAGAATATTGGATTGAAAGAGATTGTCGAACTGACCGCATCCTCCCTCAAGCCCCACGCCGACGGGAAATCGATAAAAATTGACGTGGAAATCAATGAAGCCCTCCCGACGATCTATGCAGATCCGGAAAAAATAGAACAGATTCTCACGAACCTTATCGGCAACGCAATTAAATTCACGCCGGAGGGAGGAAGAATTCTCATTGCTGCCCAACCCCTCGCCCACGACGGAAAGGATAGTTATGGCGACAGGGTCGCTGTCTCCGTGAAAGACACAGGGATTGGGATTCCGTCCGAACATTTCGATGCTATCTTCGAAAAATTCCACCAGGTAGAAAGCTCGCTTCAACGGTCGGTGAGCGGAACAGGATTGGGCCTGGCGATCACAAAAGGGTTGGTGGAAGCTCATCAAGGAAAAATCTGGGTGGAAAGCGAATTGGGGAAAGGAAGCACATTTACATTCACCTTACCCATCTCGGAAGGCGAGAGAAGGGACCCTTATTTCCGTCTCATCCTGGATAAGGAGTTTCAGCGGGCCCTGGAAAATGATGCTCCTCTCACCCTCTTTCTGATCGAGGTCCTGGATGAACAGGGAGAGGTCAAAGAGACATTATTAAACCAATTGGAAGAGAGGGTTAAGCAGTGTCTTTGTCGGAAGGCAGATATCTTATTGAGGCGGGAGAAAGAGAAAATATTGGCCGCTTTATGCGAGGCAGACCTCAAAGGGGCTCAGATCATCCGGCAGCGGATTGAGGAAGGAATTCAAAAGACCCCTGTTGGAGGTCAGGAAGCCGCTGCCGTCATCAAAGTGGGGACGGCCACTTACCCTGAAGAGGCCGTTTCAAAGGCCGAACTCTTCAGGCTCGCAAAACAAAGATTGGGAGGTTGAAAGATGAATCCAAAAAAAATTTTGATTGTCGATGACGAAGTCGACCTGGTGGAAACCGTCCGTTTCCCCTTGGAGATCGAGGGATATCATGTCCTGGTTGCTTACAACGGCGAAGATGCCTTGAGTCAGGCTCGCAAAGAAAGCCCGGACCTGATCCTCCTGGACCTCATGCTTCCAAAATTGGATGGGTATAAGGTATGCCGACTATTGAAATTTGACGAAAGATATAAGCACATCCCCATCCTCATGTTGACCGCCAAGACTCAGGAAAAGGATAAAGTCATCGGAATGGAGACAGGGGCGAACGAGTATATCACCAAACCCTTTGATATGGACTATTTGTTGAAGAAGGTGAAGGAGTATTTGAGTAAATGAAGTTCAAAGTTCAGAGTTCGGAGATTTGGGTCAATGGCCCCGAACTCCGAACTACTTACTCCGAACTTTAGTTGGTGAGAACATGCCGACTTTTAAGTATCGTGTGAGGGACAGATTAGGGAAGGCCATGACCGGGACGATCGAGGCTCAGACCGTCGAGGTGGCAGGGAATCACCTTTACCAGAGGGGATACTTCCCCATCGCCATTGAAAAGGAGTCGGCTTCGGCCTCCCTCGATTTGTCGGACTTCTGGAAACGATTCAACAAAGTGAAGCCGGAGGAAATAATCGTCTTCAGTCAGCAGCTTTCCACTTTATATAAAGCAGGATTACCCTTGCTTACAGGGTTAAAAGGTCTGAGAGACCAGACATTGAATCAACGGTTTAAAAAAGTACTGGAAGAAATCGATCTCCAGGTGGAAGGAGGAAATACACTTTTTGGGGCTATGTCCAAGCACCCGGATGTCTTTTCTGCGGTTTATCTCAATATGATCCGGGCCGGTGAAGCTTCAGGAAGGCTGGGCGAATCGCTCGACCGTTACGCTGCCCTTGCCGATCGAGAATTGAGGAGTCGCCAAAAAGTAAACGAGGCAACCCGTTATCCTAAGATTGTCGTCGTTTCAGTAATCATCGCATTTGTCGTCTTGCTCTCTTTTGTCATCCCGCGGTTTGCCCAGGTTTTTTCCCAATTTAACACACCCCTGCCCTTGCCCACCCGGATAATGATCGGGGTTAATAACCTGTTTCATGATTTTTGGTATCTTATTTTACCCGTATTTGTGTTCATACCGATCCTGCTGAGACGCTATATTCATACGGAGAAAGGAAAGATCTTCTGGGATAGCCTCAAGACAAGAATTCCTGGAATCGGCCATCTCTTCGTCATCTCTGCCCTCTCACGGTTTGCTCATACCTTTGTCATGCTAAACAAGAGTGGTATTCCTATCCTTCAGACTCTCGAAGTCTCTTCCACTACCATCAACAACGTTGTTATTTCTCAATCGATTCGAGAAATCAGCCAACAGGTAAGAGAAGGAGGAAGCCTGGCGGATTCGATGAGCAAGAGTGGAAGGTTTACCCCTCTCGTTATCCAGATGGTAGGGGTGGGGGAGACGACAGGAACATTGGATGAGATGCTGGTGAGAATAACGGAATACTATGATATCGAGCTGGAAAACGCGATCAAAAAGATGACTACTTACATTGAACCTGCTTTGACGTTGTTTATGGGTGTTGTGGTTTTGCTTCTGGCACTGGCCGTGTTCTTGCCATGGTGGAATATGGCCAAACTATTCAGATAAGGTCCGAGGAAAGATGTTTAAGAAGATGCAAATTAATCCTGCAACAGTAACCACAGCGAAGATCGTCATTCCCGCCCCGATTTTCACCGGGATAAACTCCAACGGGAATCCAGACGTCGTCCCTGCGAAAGCAGGGAACCAGTTTTCAAATACTGGATTCCCCCGTGTCAAACACGGGGCAGGCTTAATCAAACCGGGAATAACAGAACGGCTAGGTCTTATATTGCCGTACATAAAAAATGATTTGGCAGCAGTGGCCTTCGATTTGCGCCGGATTTTATTGCCTCTGACCATTTGGTCATGCCATGCGTGGGTGGCCCCTACGTTCAGGTTGTACCATGGTTTGGCAGCCGCACTTCACCCACAGGATGAGGCGCTAAAACCAAAATTCTTGAACGCAAATCCGAGATCCCAACCCAAGTTCGGGATGACAAAAAGAGAAGAAACGGACAGTCATGTCATGCTGAACCCTGAAGGTGTCATGCCGAACTCTGAATGTGTTATGCCGAACGCCCAAAGTGTCATGCCGAACGCCCAAAGTGTCATGCCGAACTTGTTTCGGCATCTCTCCAGGGCAGGCTTGTTTCAGCATTTGGTTCATTCTTTTCCCGCTGTCAGCAGACGCAGTATTAATAAACCTTCGGACCCTCGACCCCTTGAACCCGTGAACTCTTCGGGGTTCACCGTAATCGAACTCATCGTGGTCATAGTCATCATCGGAATTTTGGCTGCTACTGTGCTGCCCAGGATCAATTTTGGCTCCGTCTCCTCTCAAACCTCCGTGGCCGGAGCAGCGAATATGGTCCGCTCCGACATCCGATATACCCAAGAATGCGCGATGGCCAGTCGGGTTTCTAAAGCTATCAGCTTCACGTCGGGCCAATCTTCATATACCTTCCCGGCGACCAACCCTTCTACCAGCAGTCTTGATCCTACGGGACGACTTCAAGGAGCAGCGATTGGCACTACAGTCCAATTTACTTTTAATTCTCTTGGGGAACCAAGTACATCCTCCGTAGGGGTTTGGACAGTGAGTGTCTCTGACGGGGTAACGACAATACCAATTACTATAACCCAATATACAGGAGAGGTGGCTTATTGATTGCGGATATCGGAATGCGGATTTCAAAATAAAAATCAGTTTGTTTGATGCAAACAGGTAAGGATGGTTATGAAAAAGAAAGATCTAAATGAGAGAACAAGAAGCTTCATCCACTGTTTGTCGTACTGCGGACACGGAACACGGACACGGTCACGTTATTTTATGAATAGAAGGGGCTTCACACTTATTGAAATTATCGTCTTGATCGTGATGGCGGGTATCCTCATCTCCGCTATTGTCGTCCCTTTTACAACCGGCATTCGAACAAGTAATAAGCCTGAAATGGTAGCGACAGCCATGTACCTTGCGCACCAGAAGATGGAAGAATTGATGAAATTTAATTATTGCCAGGCACCCGATTTAACTCCTGGTACATATACACTGCCGGCGCCACCTATTGCTGGCTACACGTGGCAATGGGTGATTTCCTATGTGACCAATACTTTCGCTGCCTCAGGGTCGGATGTCGGTTATAAAATGATTCAGGTCACTGTAAAAGACCCACAAGGCAGTACTTATAATGTCTATTCGGTTATTACAAGATTTTAATAACGAGGGAAGAAACGCCAAGGCATGACTAATTATCCCGAAATCCAAAATCCAAAATCCCCCTCACCCTCTCCCTCCCCCTCCAGGGGGGAGGGTTGGGGAGGCGATAGGGGTTTCACCCTAATAGAAATCATCGTTGTGATTGTCATTTTGTCTATTGTCTCGGTCATCACTATTAAGTTCTTGGTTGATAGTTTGAGAGTCTATACGATGACAGTCAATCAAAAGAGTCTTTTCGACGAAGGGAAATTAGCATTGGAACAGATGTGCAGAGGTATCCGGGATGCAAATAGCATTACAGGAGTTACTGCCACTTCGATAACTTTTGTGAGAGACAATGCAACAGCTAACGATGCTGTAGGAGAAACAATTAGTTATCAACTCAACGCAGGTGTAGTCCAAAAAGTGAAAGCCGGCAACGGCTACGCAATGGCCAGAAACGCTACTACATTTGCCGTGACGAATGCTACAAATGAGATCCTTCTACAATTAACACTTCAATTGGCAAGCGGAGAGAATGTAACCCTGCAGACAAAGATTTATCCCAAAAACCTTGCAAAAAGTCTAACTTATAAGAGCTTCTACTCAAACTGGATGGAGGCATACCAGTAGGTGAAAAAGCTAAATTTAACCAACTTTCTATTTGGGGGCTACCATCCAAAATCGATGAAAATTGAAAATCCCCCTTCATCCCCCTTTGTTAAAGGGGGAATAACTACCCCTCCCTTTAGCAAAGGGAGGTTGGGAGGGATTTTCTTTCTAACAAATATCAAAGGAATCTCGGTGATCTTTCTGGTGATTGCCATGCTGCTGATGGTGACGATCGGATACGTTTTCTCTTATTTGATCCCCACAAAACAGAAATCCGTGGTCTTCCCTATCCAGTCCACCCAGGCTTTCTTCATCGCTCAATCCGGAGTCGAATTCGCTGTTCGCTATGCCAAGGATCAAAGTTGGACAACAAAGGCACAACTCGCCGGATTGACCGGTATGACAAGGACTTTTGGAGCAGGAAGCTTTACTTTGACTTATACTAACACCGCTCCCAATCTTGATACCCTGACTTCTGTTGGATATGTCCCCGCCGGCACTGAAAGAAGGAGGATTGTTGTCTCCAATTTAACCAGTTTCTTGAACTACTTCGCCTACCATAAGACAATTACGGTACAGGCGGGGCAGGTAAGTGCTGGCCCCCTTACTAATTTTCCCATGCTTGTAAGTGTCACAGACCCTAATCTCGCAACCGTCGCAAGCGGCGGACATGTCGCGAGCTATAATGCCGGTACCAACGATCCTTGGGACATTATCTTCGAAGGTCTGGACGACACCACTTGTGGGGGGGCCGGGACCTCACCCTGTAAGTTAAACCACGAAATTGAAGCCTATGCTCCAGCGACGGGGACACTTGTTGCATGGGTCAGGGTTCCTTCTATTAATAACGGCACAGTCATTTACATGTATTATGGAAATGGCTGTATGACAGCTTCCACGCAGAGTGCGACAGGGGTCTGGGATGCTACCTACAAGGGGGTTTGGCATCTCAGTCAGAGTCCTACTGGCACAGCTCCCCAGATGAAAGATTCCACGTCGAACGGATACAATGGGACGGCGAATGGAGGGTTTGTCGCCGGCGACCAACAAACAGCCAAGATCGATGGAGGTCTTGACTTCGAAAGCGCACATAACGACTATGTACAGATAGCAGCGGCGGCCCTCGGCACCACTTCTGTAACTGTTTCTGCCTGGATTAAAGTCACGAGCTTCACCGAATATACATTCGGCGGTACCACTAACCCAAGCTTAGGTGCGGTTGTTTTCAGCACAAGGGACCTGGACGCGAACGTTTCCCCGACGCTTCTGGTATCAGCGGCAAGTAATGGTGGTGGATTTGGGGGCCCAACCTCCCTTGTGTTCTGTGACGACACTGCCAACGTTGCAGTAGGAGCAAAGGGCGCCACGACAATCGCAACTGGTACGTGGTACTACGCTGTCGGTACGTTCAGCTATAACGCCGGCACTGCGACATATTTAGGCAACTGGAATGTGTACCGGAACGGCGTGCAGGACAACGCCGCGGCAAATAACTTCGATTACGCGGGCACGGCCACCGTCCCCTTCAGTGGCGCATCGTGGATACTCGGAAATGACCCTCAGTGGACGACGGCGAACACAGATAGTAACGTCATTCTCGACGAAGTTCGTGTATCAAACATCGCGCGTTCCGCCGGCTGGATCTTGACCGAATACAACAACCAGAGCACCCCCGGTAACCTGGGCGCCCCCGGTTTTTATGGCGTAGGGGCCGAGCAAAATAATTGAGGAGGAGGCTCCTTAAGGAGTTATATATGCCAGAAACAATCGGTTTGGATATTGGTTCTCATTCGATTAAGTTAATTGGTCTCAAGACGACTTCCAAGGGACCTTTCTTGACATGTTTAGGGATGAAAGAAATTCCCCCTAACACTGACAAAGAGGATGTGAACGCTCTTTCCGGGATCCTCAGGGCCCTTATTACGGAAGTTGGTCTTAAAACGAAAAAGGTGAATTTAACTGTTTCAGGTTCAGGAGTTCAGGTCAAGCGAATCTCCGTTCCTTCTCTCCCCAAAGCCGAATTAAAAGAGGCTGTTCGTTGGGAGATGAAGAATTACATCCCCTTCCCTGTTGAAACAGCGGAAATTGATTTCCACACCTTAAATGAATATGTTGAAGATAACGTTAAGAGATTAAATCTGATCGTTGTGGCTTGCCCGAAACAACTCATTGACCGCACTCTCTCCATCGCCGAGAATGCTGGGCTTCAACCGAATCATCTCGATGTAGCCCCCTTTTCCCTTTGGAATACTCTTTTGGTTTGGGATCAACTTAGGAAAGAAGAAACCATTGCTTTGATTGACCTTGGAGCTGAAAAAACCGGCATTTATCTTTTCAAGGATGGAATTTTGCAGTTCGCTCGAGAAGTCACTCCTGCCGGGACAGACATTACCAAAGCCGTTATGGAGGGAATCGGTTCTGAAGGAAAAACCAATGTCGTTTTTGAGCGAGCGGAAGAGATAAAGCAAGAAATGGGAATCCCTTCGGAGGCTTACCAGGAGAAAGGTGGCGATAAATCCTTATCGAAAATGTCTTTTCTCGTCAGACCTGTGTTTGAGAGACTATCAGCAGAGATAGGACGATCTCTTGACTATTACAGGAGCCAATTTAATGAAGAACGGATTGATAAGCTGCTCCTGACCGGCGGAGGCGCCAACCTGAAGAATTTGGTTTCCTATCTCGCAAGCGAGGTTCGATTGCCCGTGGAGCATTTTAATCCGCTTAGCGATATCCTTTTCGATCCAAGAAGGATCGGCACTCAATTTCTTAACCAGATGGGTTCGCTTTTCGCCGTCGCGATAGGCGTAGCCCTCCCTGAACCCAAACGAATCGAGTTGCTCCCGGTTGTAGAACCATTTTTATCGAAGGCTCAATTAGTGAAGTCCTTTCCTGTCCTGGCCCCTGGAATCGCATTGCTTGTCTTTTTAGGAGTCGCCTTATATATGAACGCACAGGTGAACGCAATAAGAAGAGAAATAGATATGAAGAAGGCGAAGCTGGCGGTTCTGGATGCCCGTCAGGAAAAACTAAAAATGTTAAAAGAGAAAGATATCCAGCTCAAGGAAAAGCTTTCTCAATTCCCATCTTCAATGATCGTTCCCGTTCCCTATCGAGACATCTTGAGAGAGGTGAGTCAAATTATCCCGGACAACGTCACCTTGACTCTTCTTGCAGTTCAAAATAAGGGGAAACCTCTGACGAAAGGAACTCCGCCCCCAAAGCCACAGGAAGGAGAATCCCCCAAAGGCGTGGGGAGAGAACTTCATATAACAGGTGTCGTTTTCGGAAGCGATCTTCGCTGCCTCACAGCCTTAGCCCAGATCATCGAGCGGCTCGAGAAAACACCCTTGTTTAATAATACAAGACTGGTTTCAGCCGATGAGAACAAACTCTATACTCAATCAGGAGCAGAATTTGGCATCGTCTGCGACATCAATCCTAATAATCCCCCCTCTCTCCCCGACACCTCCTTCTCCCCCCTTTACAAAAGGGGGGGAGGGGGGATTACTGACACCTCTTCCTCCCTTTACAAAGGCGGGGAAGGGGGAATTACTAAAAGGGAGATAACAGAATTAAGAAAGGAAAAACAATAGACCATGGTACTGAAAAGCAGAGAAAAAATATTGATCATCTTGGCCGTCATTGCTATTGCCTTTTGGGCCTTCGTCACCTTTTACTACGCGCCGCAGAGTCGCAAAATGAAGGCGTTGGAGGCAGACCTCAAAGCGGCTGATCTCAGATCTGAAGAATCCCAGCTGGTGACGAAAGGGGTAGAAACGTTAGAGGCCGAAATCCTTCGTCAGGAGGATGCGCTAAAAAGACTAAGCGAACGAACCCTGAGAGGCGAAGAATTCAGAACCTTCCTAAGACACTTAGCCAGGGAAAGCGACTCCCCTGAGATGAAGGTGATCTCTCTGATCCCTCAAGAAGAAAATCTTCCGCCTCCCGAGGGGCAGAAGGAACGTCCTGCTCCTCAATACAGGAGGGTAACTGTTCAGATGGTTCTTCACTCAACCTTTGGGAAGCTGGAGACCTATTTAAAAGGGATTGAACAACTTCCTTTTCTCATCAATGTGGACAATATCCAGATGGAAAGGATCGAAGAGGTTCAGCCCTTTTCAAAGGTCACCATAGGGTTAAGTATGTATGTTACTTCACAATAGAAGATCGGGCGGCCTCGGAGGGCCGCCCCTACAGACGTTAGAACCAAGTAGGGGAGTCCCTCTGCGGGCTCCCAACCCTTGAAGGAGAAAATTCCGTGAGACAACATCGAAAAATAATTATGGCTACGGTCTTCATCACCTTTTTCATTTTTGCCGGAATCGACCTGCTGCACCCGATCCGGGCAAACGGACAGGCCAAAGAGAGGACAATTTCCCCTCAAGAAAGTAGGAGGGATCCATTCCTCCTCCCTTCGGACGTCCATCTCCTTTCGAAGATCGGATTGTCTCCAGGAATGAAGGGAGTTTTCCCAAAAACGGAAACGGATGCGCCGGTCAAGGCCATTTTAATCGGCGACCGCATTCGATTGGCATTGATCGATCATCATATTGTTACCGTAGGAGATTCGATCCATGGCGAAAAGGTTTTAGAGATTAAAACAGACCGAGTCATTTTAGGAAAAGGAGAGCAAAAGAAAACCCTTCTTTTGCCTCAAAGCCCCGTTCCATTAACCGTTGAAGAGAAACCCCACCTTTCTCCTCCCCCGCAAAAGGGGGAGCGAACCCCGTTAGAAATTCCAGTCGGTGCGACTCGAAACCGAGCGGTGAGCCAAACCCCGCCGGAGGGACCTCATCCCGCAGCAGAGCAGGGGGCTATCCTTTCTAACGAGGTGAAGGAGGGAGTTAAAGGAGATGAACGATGAAAACGAAGACCCTCTTTATGCTCTATCTCATTCCATTGCTGGTCCTGGGATGCGCTACTCTCCCGAATAAGGAGCGTGCCAAGTTACCTCCCCAAAAGGCGGAGGCTGTAAGACCTCAACCTCCTCCTGAAGAAAAATTGAAAGAACTGATGATCCCCCAAATGGAGGAGGCGAAAAAGGTGCCCGAAAAGCTCTTCTCCATCTACGCGAGGGATTCGAGTATCCAGGATGTCCTTCTGGCCTTTTCAAAGGAGAGCGACCTCAACATTGTCATCGATCCCCAGTTGAGCGGCAAAGTAACCGTGGATTTAAAGCGCGTCACCTTAAAAGAAGCCTTGGATACCGTTCTCTCTCCGCTCGGCTGGACTTATCGAACCGATGGAAAATTCATCAAAGTATTAAGGCCTGAGGTCGAGACCCGTTTCTTCACACTGAATTATATGGCCACGAAACGGAGCGGAAAAAGGGAGGTCTATGCCACCACCAGCACAACGCAAGCCCAACAAACGAGTACGAGCACTACCATTTCGGGCATTTCAGGCGTTTCAGGCCTTCCGGATCAGCAGACTACCTACAATCCAGTGGCAGGGGCAAGAACCGGGTATACTGGCGTCGTCAGTGAGGATGACGTGGATTTGTGGAAGGAAATTCGAAAAGGATTAGAGGCTCTCATCTTTGGATTCGTTGAAGAGAAGGGAAAAGAGGGGACTTCTTCCGAGAAAGAAAAAGTGACCTGGACCAGAGTGGACGAAACAGGGAAGAGGTTGGCGATCAACAAATCGACAGGGGTGATCATGGTTACCGATTACCCTGTCAATTTGAATAGGGTCGCCTGCTACATTGAGACTGTAGAGGCAAGTTCCCAGAGGCAGGTCAGCATCGAGGCAAAAATCATGGAGGTAACTCTCTCCGATAGTCACCAAGAAGGGATTAACTGGAAAGTGATCGAAGGGCTTCCTAGTTCCACTAACTTAGCTTGGGGACTTACAGATAAAACAGGGAAGACCGGGTTTCCAGGTGGAACGAGTGGTTTCCTTAACAGTACCGGGACAGGGGGGACAACAACGACGACAACCAGCCAGATTCTCACCCCCGGTATTTTTAAAGTCATGCCTTACGGAGGCCTTTTCGCGCTCGGTGCGGCAGGGTCGCAAGTAGCCCTCTCAGATATCATGCAGGCGATCGCACAACAGGGGGATGTGAAGGTTCTCTCCAGTCCGACCATCTCAACTCTCAATAATCAGAAAGCGATTATCCGAGTTGGAAATCAGAGTGTCTTCTTTATTACCGGGGCGGTGGCTACACAAACGACTGTGACCCAGTTCATTCAACCCATGACCATTGATATTGGGATCATCCTGGATGTGACTCCCCAAATTGCCGAAGATGGCACCATCATCATGAACATTCATCCCAGTATCACCGCCCAGACCGGGAGTGTGACGGCACCCGATGGAAAGTCAACTTTTCCCCTCCTGAGCGTGAGGGAGACCGACACAACAGTGAGGGTCAGAGACGGCCAGACGATTATCATTGGTGGCCTGATGCAGGAGCAGACTGAGGAGGATTATACCGGCGTTCCTGTCTTGCAGTCCCTTCCGGTAATGGGCCCTCTGTTCCGATTCAAGAGCCGAACAAAAACGAAATCGGAACTGGTGATCATGATCACCCCTACCCTTCAACTGGGTAAAAAGGTGGAAGACTTCGCAAAACAATAAGAGGCAAGGGGTCGAGGGGTCGAACCACCCAAACTTGAACCCTGGAATCCTTAGAATCCTCGAACCCTTTTGGAGAAAACCATGTACCAAAGATTTTATAGTCTGAGAGAAAAACCATTTGTCCTGACCCCTGACCCTCAATTTCTCTTCTTAAGCGAGGGCCATCGTACCGCGATCGAATCTCTTCTTTACGGGATTCGGCAGAAGGAAGGGTTTATGGTCATTACCGGAGATATCGGAACCGGGAAGACAACCATCTGCCGGGCCCTCTTGGAGAGATTGGATAAAAACGTGAAGACGGCGGTCATCTTCAATTCCTTCCTCACCGAAGAAGAATTGTTGGAAGCGATTCTCCGCGATTTCGGATTCTCTTCAAAGGGAAGGACCAAGAAGGAGCGGATCGATGCGCTGAACAAAATACTCATCTACTTCTTGTCCCACGGAAAGAATGCCGTCCTGATCATCGACGAGGCCCAGAATTTATCCATCCCTGTCCTGGAGCAGATTCGCATGCTCTCCAATTTGGAGACGGAAAAGGAGAAATTGTTTCAGATCATATTATTTGGCCAGTTAGAGCTGGACCAAAAACTCCGGTCCGCCGAATTGAAACAATTGAACCAACGGATCGCCATCCGGCATTACCTCCAGCCCCTCACCCAAACGGAAATGGAGTCTTATATTTACCAGCGTCTAATGATGGCAGGCTCTCAGGGGAGCATAACCTTTTCAAGATCTGCTCTCCACGAGATCTACAGATTTTCGAGAGGGGCGCCCAGGCTGATCAACCTTCTCTGCGATCGAGCCCTATTGGCCGGTTTCATCCAACAGACCCATTATTTCGACAAAGAAATTATCAAGCTGGCGAAGGACAGCCTTTTGGGAGAGGAAGCAGTCCCAAAGCCATTCTATTCTTTTCCCTTGCCAAGAAATTTAAGCTCGTTACGCATCCCGTTCTTGACGATTTTCCTTTTCTTAATGGCGGGTATGATCTCAACAAGCCAAGGCCATTTTCCTTCGCATCAAGATGCAAAGAATGCTATTGGGGGAAGAGTTCAAGGCATCTATTCTCGGATATCGGAATCTATTCCTCCTTCTATTCCTGCCCTTCCACTGGATAAGGAACGGTTTCAAAATTCTGCAAAAGAGCCTTTCGAGAATCCAGAAAGGGCATCCCAGGAGGTTTCAAAATGAGCCTGATCATCGATGCCCTCAAAAGGGCACAACAGCTTCGATTGAGCGGGGCCGAGGAGTCTCCAACCTTGAACTATCCATACCCGAAGAGAAAAACGGGGAGGAGGTCTAAAAAACAATGGATTCCCGTCGGCGCGGGTCTCATCGGCCTCTGTATCGTTCTACTCGTTCTTTTGCGACCTGCCTCTTCACCCTTGGCCACCCAAACCAATCGAGCCATCGTTCCCGTGGAGAGGGAGCCTTCTGTTTCTGTAGCGGAGAAGATGCCTTCAGAGCCTCCGAAGGAAGTGGTGGGTGCGGCAAAGGATGAAGAACCGCTGTCTGCTGGATCTTCAGCCAAAGGCGATCGCCCGCAGGCGAGCCAGACCCTGAAGCCCGTCAACAGCAGGACTGAATCGGGGAAGGCAATAAATCCCGGCCACGGTGGGAGTGGTTCGGGGCAAGCACGCCCTCAGGTATCCCTCAACGCTGGGGCGCCCCTCAGCGAGCACCCCTCTTATCCCCAAGAAGAGAAGAAGTCAGTTGAAACGGCGACATCTTCCACTGGAAAAAAGGGAGGACCGTTGAAAAAACAGGCACCCCCTCCTCTCGCCGCTCAGAAAGAAAATAAGCCCCTTAAGTCTATCGGGGTAGAACAGGAAGGCGGAAAGGCCGGCGCATTGGCCTCGGATGTCCTCACTCATTTCAATTCAGGGGTGACTTTCTATAACCAGAGAGAATTTTCAAGAGCAATCCAGGCCTACCAGAAGGTTATCGAGCTGGATCCGACCTATGTCGAGGCCTATAACAATCTGGGGATCATCTATCAAACGATCGGGGATGTGGACAGGGCCTTCGGAGCTTACCAGAAAGCAACGGAGATCAATCCAAGGTATGATAAAGGATATAATAATCTTGGGATCCTCCTTTTGCTCAAGGGCCGTGACGAAGAGGCGCTGGAGGATTTCCAAAAAGCTCTGGCCATCAATCCTAAGAATATCGAAAGTTTTATTAACCTCGGGACCCTTTTTAAGAAAAAAGGCCAGTGGGATGAGGCGATTGAGTCGTATCAGAAGGCTCTGGCGATTGATCGCCTCCACAGGGAGACGCACTACAATATGGCGCTGCTTTATGAACAAATGGAGAAGTTAGAATTGGCGATCAGCCATTATCAACAATTTATCCGGCTCTCCTCGAGATCCGATCCGGAATTGGTCTCGCGGGTGCAAAGACATTTAAACGATTTAATGAAGGCGAAAAATAGGTAACGCATGAAAATCAGAAATCCCCCGGTAGGCAGGGGAGGATTGGGAAGTAGATTTTCTGGGTAATTGATCTTTGGAGGTATTCTATGGCCGAGGAGAAAAAAAGTTTTGGAGATTTTCTGGTGAGATTGGGGGTCCTCAGCGCTGATCAGTTGAGAACAGCCTCCCAGGAACAGAAACAGAGAGGCGAACGCCTGGAACAGACCATCGTCCGGCTGGGTTATGCTAAAGAAGAGGTGATCCTGCAGGGCTTGGCCGATTATTTTAATCTCCCCTATGTCGATCTCGACACCTATCTAATTGATGAGAATATCGTAAAAACCATCCCCGAAGACCTGGCGCGGCGCCATACATTAATCCCTCTCTTTAAGATCGGAAACACGTTGACGGTCGCCATGCCCGATCCCCTTAATCTCCTTGCATTGGATGAGGTGAGGAACAAGGTGAAGAACGACGTGGAGATAGCCATCGGCACCGAAAAAAAGATTAAAAAAGCGATTGAACAACACTACGGAGCCGCAGCCACGGTCTTTGAAAGTACCCTCCAGCAAATGGCACAGGGCAGCGTAGGCGGGCTGCCCCAGGAATCTACAGACTACAGAAAAACGCATGACCTCATTGCCAAAGACGTTCGGCCAGGAGCGATGGAAGATGCTTCTGCTGCCCGGGTGCTCGATTTGGTCATGATTCAAGCCATTCGAGATCGGGCCAGCGATATTCATTTCGAACCCGACGAAAAGAACCTACGGGTCCGGTTACGAATTGACGGCTTTTTATATGAATCTCTAACCCTCCCTAAGCCAATCCAGCCGGCCATCACTTCGAGGATTAAAATCCTGGCTGAGATGGATATTGCGGAGACGAGGCTTCCCCAGGACGGAAATTTCAATGTCAAAATGGAGAAACGGGGTTTTGAAATCCGGGTCTCAACGTTTCCTACGATCTACGGTGAAAACGTGGTGCTTCGAATTCTTGACCAGACCAGCCCCCTTTTCAAGCTGGATGATTTGGGGTTTTCCGGAGAGATGCTAAAACAATTCAAGCAACTGGTTCGAAAAACGAACGGGATCATCCTGGTCACCGGACCGACAGGCAGTGGGAAAACAACCACCCTCTACGGCCTCTTAAACATGATCAATTCGAAGGATAAAAACATTATCACCATAGAGGACCCTGTGGAGTACCGGTTGGCTCTGATCAGACAGACACAGATCAATCCCAAAGCAGGAATTAGCTTTGCCACGGGATTGAGGTCTATTCTCAGGCAGGACCCTGATATCATCATGATCGGAGAGATCAGGGACCTGGAGACCTCAGAGATTGCGATGCAGGCAGCCCTGACAGGCCATCTGGTATTGAGCACGCTACATACGAATGACGCGCCAGAGGCGATCTCCCGACTGATGGATATCGGCGTGGAGCCCTACCTCATCTCATCCTGTGTCATCGGGGTTTTAGCACAACGTCTGGTCCGGACCATCTGTCCGGATTGCAAGGCGTCTTATCAGATTGACACGAAGGGCACGAGTGATCTTGGCGCTGACGTCTCGAAATCAAAAGGACCGTTAACCCTCTATCGGGGGAAGGGCTGCAAAAATTGCAAACAGTCCGGATTCCGGGGAAGAACCGGGATCTTCGAGCTTCTCTTGGTCAATGACGAGATTAAGAAGCTTATTTCCGAAAGAGCTTCGGTCCAGGTGATTCGAGAGGTAGCGAAGAAGACGGCAGGAATGGTTCCCTTGAGAGAGGACGGCCTGGAAAAGGTTCTAAAAGGAATTACCACCCTTAAAGAAGTGGATCGGGTGGCTTACTAACGACGGCCCTTTTGCGTCGCCCGACCCATCCCAGACCAACACAACCTAAAATTCCCAGGATGGTTGCTCCAATACCCAACTTAAAACTCAAGGGATCATAAACAAATTCTACCTGATGTGTCCCGACACTCAGAGGAATTGCTCTGAATGTATAATCGGCCCTATATATTTTGGTTTCTTTCCCATCCACGAAAGCCTTCCACCCCGGATAGTAAGTATCGCTCAATACCAGCAGGCAATCTTTGGGAGCCTTCACCTGAAGGTCTAACCGGTTATTGCTCTCCGTCAAGATTTGGGCCTTCTGAGGGAGCCCACTGAGCGGCTCCCCTACATCATTCGTTCTTCGTAGGGGCGGCCCTCTGCGGCCGCTCTGGCTTGGGGTGGCTTCTTCCCCCTTTGCAAAAGGAACGGCGTGGGAACTTATCCATTTGGGTTCTTCTTCAAGAAAAACCTCCTGACCCGGACGAAATTCATTCTGGAGCATCATCAAAAGCATTTTTTGTAAGTCCATCACTTTGAAGTCTTTTACAAGCCATGCTCTCGGAAGAGGGCTGCGATTTTTATATAGCTTTATGGTATTCTCTTTAAGGAGATCTTCCCTCTTTCCCTGAAGCCCTTCAAGGTTTGCATAAATCAACTCAAATTTATGGTTTTTCTCAAGAAGAGTAACAGAGGTAATATATTTCACACCGTAAAGATCTATGAGTTGCGTTGCTGAAATAGAAGGAGTACTGACAAAAATTCTATAAAGATCATCCGTTCGTTTTACTCGAATGACGTCAGCTCCCCAAAGGTCATGTAACTGATACAGGAGATTCATAGAAGGATAATGTTTTTCCTTCAATGTATTAAGAAATGAAGGGTCTCCAACCAAAATTGTAGCGTCTTGCGAAATAGTTTTGGCAGTTGAAAATACTCTAAAAAAGCCTTTGTCCGAAGAAATTGTTTTCAATATTTCAGTCTTTTGAAAATAGTCCGACGCTTTTTCTTTCCAGTAGTAGCCCATATTACCAAACAGGTCTGTTATCAGGAAAAGGATCAATAGAAGTTTTGTCCAACCCTTCCATTTCTTCTCGTAGCCGGTCCTTAGCAAGAGAAAGAAAAGAGCCAAGTAGAAGAAAAATCTTTTCGTATGGAAAAGGTTTGCAGAGAGATAATTGAATTGCGGAAAATCAATCTCTCTTAGTTTCAAATATTGTTCAATACTTCTATGGCCTAAAGCCAGAAATAAAAGGAGTAGACCACTGATGAGAGAAAGCGTTGTGAGAAGGTTTTTAATTCTCTTCCCTCCACCCTCTTTTGAGAGATCGAACAACCGCTGAAACCCCATGCCTGCTGTAACAGAGAGGAGGAGAATAAAAATATAGAGAAATTTTGCAGGATACCGGATTCCATTGAAAAATGGAATGTACTTAAAAACAAAAGGGTAGAGAGGATTGTAAGCGCCTAACGATAGAAAGATCGAGAAGATCATGAGAATGAGAAAGAGCATCTTGTTGTCTTGGTGCGCTTCCGTTCGATCCTTTTCTTCAGAGGATAAGGTGCGGCGATGGGGCATGAGAAAGAAGATCAAGCTCAGTATAAAGGGAAGTCCTCCCGTATAGAGCGTTTTGAACCAGCATTGAACGGTCCAATATTTTTTCATATCTAAAAAATATCCATAGGCATCGGGAAGAAAGAATAGAAGAATATCCTTGGGCGCAAAACTCCATGTGGTTGCTTCTTGATAGGAAATTCCATTTCCCCTGATAGAGTGATGAAACAATTCGACAAAAGGGAATAATTGAACTGCGGAGAGAAACAAAAAGAGAATGGAAATAACCAAGAGACTTCTTATTCGTCCCCAATAAATGGGGGCGCTACGGACGAATTTGGAAATGGAAAGGCTAAAAGGGGATTTGTGGCGTCGGGGTTTATCCCCGACAGAGTTGGCATATGGAAAGGGGGAGAAAATCACCATGATTAAGAGAACAAAAAAATTACCATAGACAATTTCTATCCCTCCGCCCAAAAAAGAAATAGTGATCAGAATAGCCGTAAAAATCTCATTTTTTAAACCCCGTCCGTTGATCGCCCTTCTGAAAAACATCATGATCAAAGGCGTCCAGATACTCGAAAGGAGAATGGTCAGCAAACTATGGACGGAAAGGAGATACCCGCTGAGCATAAATGTCAGGCCCGAGATAAGGGAACCTGTTGCATTTATCTTAAAGTCTCTAAGGAGAAGGTAGGTGAATAATCCGCCCAAGAAGAAATGAAGAATGATGATGGCATTAAAGGCCACATCGAAGGGGAGAAGAAAAAAAAGACCATTTAAGGGATAAAGGAGGGCATGCTGGGGGTTAGCAAAGAAGGGTTGGCCGGAGAATTGATAGGGATTCCATAAAGGGAAACTTCCATGCTTGATGCTTTCGACCCAGAAGAATCGCGGTGGAATGAAATAAGGACCTAAATCCCTTTCTATGAGCAGAAACCTTTTCTCAAGGAGGTCATAAAAAAAGAACAGGGATAAAAAGAAAAGGGCCAGAACAGCCAAGAAATCCGGTGATCTGACCCATCCTATTTTTTCTCTAATCTTTTCAATCACAAGGAGGCTGGTTTTACTGTATTCCTTCCTTATAAATCTCAACAATCAATTCAAGACCGTCGTGTTACCATGTGCTACAACAATAGAACACCTCCAATAAACACCCTTTCCTTCTCTCCGTTGAGAGAAAGGAAAGGGTGAGGAGAACATTTTGGATATAAGTTTGCCTATCCCTCTATTACCACGTAGTATGTGCCGGACAGGTAATATTGGGGGGGGTAGCTGCATCTATTGAAAAACTATACGTAGCCGCTCCCACGGTTATAGTCAGATAGGTAGCATCTGAGCCAGCAACTTGAACTCCCTGCACTCCGGCAGAACCAACAATGCCCGTCCAATCCTCCGTAGTGGTTGTAACGTTCAATACGCGAGCTGCATACAATAGGGTATTCGCGGCTCTAAGGCCTCCTAATACCCCCCTTGCCGTGCCATCTTGAGCTTGAGTTGTCAAATCGACATATCTTGGGATGGCAACTGCCGCAAGAATCCCGATGATCACAATAATTACGATTAACTCAATTAACGTGAAGCCCCTCTGATGTCTTAGCATACATGCTCCTTTCCAAATCTTCAAGATAAAACCCTTCCTGTAACGGAATTTTCTCTAAAATGAACTGCAGTCGTAAGCAACAACAGAGCACCTGCAATAAACACACCCTTTCTTTCTCTCCGTTAAGGGAAAGGAAAGGGTGAGGAGAACATTTTGGATATAAGTTTGCCTATCCCTCTATTACCACGTAGTATGTGCCGGACAAGTAATAATGGGGGGAGTACCCGTATCCATTGAAAAACTATACGTAACCGCTCCCACGGTTATAGTTAGATACTGAGTACCTGAACCAGAAACTTGAACTCCCTGCAATCCGGCAGAACCAACAATGCCCGTCCAATCCTGCGTAGTGGTTGTAACGTTCAATATGCGAGCTGCATATAACAGGGCATTCGCGCTTCTAAGGCCTCCTAATATCCCCCTTGCTGTGCCATCTTGAGCTTGAGTTGTCAAATCGACATATCTTGGGATGGCAACTGCCGCAAGAATCCCGATGATCACAATGATGACGATCAACTCAATTAATGTGAAGCCCTTCCGATTTTTAAGCATATTTTCTCCTCCTTGTCGAGAATTTATTGGTATTCACTCCATTTTGCACAATTTAATATCAGCTTGGAAATTCCTTGTCAAGTGAATTAGTTAACAGCAATATTTATGCCAGTCGAATCCAAAATTGGCAAAATCATTATACTAATAAAAAAATAAATGATTTCAAATAGTTAGTTGATGGCGGGTAGTTATTTTGAATTTAACAAGGATCAGCTTGCTAAGAAAAATGGACAAATTTTGCATGTTGGACAAAAATTGTTCGTTTTTTTGGTAATTATTTACTTGACACACAAGAATTTTTATGCTACATTAATCTTAACAAATACTTGAAAGGAATATCTCATGGAAACAACAATTCAATTCCCAAAAACCTTACAGGAAGCAATCGCCTACTTTTCTGATTCTGACCGATGTTTTGAATATGCGGTAAAACTTAGATGGCCGAATGGAAAAATCACTTGCCCCCGTTGCGGATCGGATAAACACTCTTTCATTTCAACACGTCGCCTTTGGTGGTGCAAGGGTTGCAAACAACAATTCACCATGAAAGTAAATACCATCTTCGAGGATAGCCCTCTTGGTATGGATAAATGGATGACTGCCCTTTGGTTGTTAGTGAATTGTAAAAATGGAATCAGTAGTTGCGAAGTCGCCCGTGATCTTGGAGTTACACAAAAGACTGCATGGTTTATGTTACATAGACTACGCCTTGCTATGCAGACCGGATCATTCTCTAAACTTGGCGGAGAAGTTGAGGTTGACGAAACATTTATTGGTGGCAAGGCCAGAAACATGCATCCCCAAAAGAAGAGCCTTAGAGTTACCGGAAGAGGGGGGAAGGATAAAGTCCCCGTTATGGGAATCTTGGAGCGTGGCGGAGAGGTTAGGACAGCCATCGTCCCAAGCCGGAAGAAGAAAGTTCTTCAAAACGAAATCAAGAAGCATGTTAAGGCAGGAAGCGCACTTTATAGTGATGCCTTGCGGTCTTATGATGGGCTTGATTCAGAATTTGCTCACAAAGTCATTGACCACGCCGTTGCATACGTTGACGGTAAAGTCCATACAAACGGCCTTGAAAACTTCTGGAGTCTTTTGAAACGTAGCTTGAAGGGGACCTATGTCAGTGTAGAACCTTTTCATCTCTTCCGTTACTTGGATGAACAGAGTTTTCGTTTTAACAATCGGAAAGAAATGAATGATTCGGAAAGATTTGAAGAAGTGATGAGCCAAGTTTTAAATCGTCGCGTTACCTTTAATCAACTCACTGGCAAAGAAATTTCTACGACGCAACTCAATTAACCACAAACGTCAAGGACGGGGCAAGCGAAAGAAAAACTAACTCTTTCGCCTATGCCCTGTCTTACATTTTTTCTCTGCTTCTTTAATTTCGGACTTTGGTACCTTAAATAATTTCTTTAATGTGTTCTCAAAGTTCGTCTTTGCTTTGTTGCCTTCAATCATTTTAGGTTTCATAACTCACTCCGATAATTTAATTGAAAGACCTTCAAGAAATTCCTTTGTCCTCTCCATAATGCTAAGCGCTGGTTCTTCATCGTAGCTTTCCCTTGCATGGGCAACAAATATACGGTAACCGTTTTTAAAATGTCTAAATTGAGAAGCGGCTTCTGAACAAAATTTCAGTTCTTCGTCTCTTGCTGTACTTCTGGGAAGTTGTTGCTGTGTTTCTATTTTTTTTTCAATCTCTTTTATGAGAGCATTCCATTCAGCAAGATTAATCTCAAAAGGGAAAATCACGTTTAAATGTTGAGCCAATGCCCGCAAACCTATTTCTGCTGCTCGCATTGAATGAAATACAGAAGCAGTATATTCACCAACAGTAAAAGAGTTCCCCGCATGTTGCAATTCCCTTAACGCTTTTGGGAAAAAAGATATAAAACGCTCATTGAAATCTGATCGTTCGTAATATTTAGCTCGATGGGATGGAACAAAAAAGAATAGATGTTGACTCATTTCGACCTTAACTGCTTTTATTAATATCTCTAAAGTTTCTGAATTGCTTGGCGGAATGTCAAGTGCATCTTTTAATAAAGTTGAAGCGATTTTAAGATGCATATTATCACAATGGGTTTTTAATTTATTCAATAATTTTATAAAATCTATTTTCTCTTGATCTGTCAAAACCATTTCTTTATCTAACTCGCCAATATGGAGACAAATTCCAATATCGTTGATCGTTTCTCCCATTTCTATGTATTCACTTGCTGCAAATTTAAGCATGTCTTCTAAACTCCAAAGTCGGAAAGGATTTTTGACCCATGGCAATAGATGATCGTCCGAATCATTATCGCTTAATGAGGTTTGTGTGTCAAGTATAAATGGTTGGGGAAGATCAGGAGATTTTCGACGAGAAGAAAAAAATTCTTGCATTTGGCATACCTCCATGCTAAGATTTGGTTAGTACGGCCAAATGCGTTAGTTCTAAGGAAATCGGACTGCCATCCGATCTTCTTATTCCTTCCGACGAGCGTTAATCCATAATAGCATGGAGGACGCTCGGATGCAAGTCTTATTGTCTTTTAAACAACAAAAAATACTTAGAGCAATTAAAATCGTGTTCCCAAAAGTCAAAAATACGTGGCAATATTTTGAATCCCCTGGATATGTAGGGGTATTCGGTGCCATGACTTTATTTTATTTATCAGTAACACAGGGGCATATATACGTTGGATTATCTATCATAATTCTTGGAATATTTTTTGGATTTCTGGCTTCTTATAATTCAGGTAGACATAAATCAACTGACTTGGTTGATGAATATGAAGAAAGATTTTTTATAAGAATGAAAGCAGAAAGGAAACATGCCGCCCAATACTTATTGGGAGAAATAAAAAACAATGCTTGCCTAAAATGGGTTCTTGATTACCTTGAAGCTCCAATAGCAGAAAAAGTTGTTAAAGAGCAAATTGATACTATGCAAGTTTACAGTTATTTCCGGCACTGGATCGAGTTGTATTGGCAAGCAAGCCAAAAAGACATTCAGATATACCGCAAGAATGATCCTGGCGCGTGGCCAACATTAGGTAAGCTCTATAATATTATGATCACTCTTGAGAAAAAAGAATTAGGAGAACGATACGTCGGTTGGAATGAAGAACGTGTTGAGGAAGCATTAAAAGACGAAGCAAGTCTTGTGCTATAGTTCCATTTTGTCCAGTCTCAACCTCTGTGTGTCAAATATATAATTACCGTTTTTTTCATTATCGGCGAGGACTTTCTCCCCTTATCTTTATTAATTCTGCTACAATGCTGACAGCGATTTCCTCAGGGGTTTCGGAGTTGATGTCAAGTCCGATGGGTGCGTGAACTCGTTCCAGCGTCTCTTTGGAGATTCCTTTTTTCTTCAAACTCTGATAAAGAGTCTTAATCTTCTTCTTCGACCCTATCATTCCGATATACCGCGCGTTTGTCTTGATTGCCTGTTCCAGCACGAAGCCATCATAAAGATGACCTCGGGTGACGATGACAATATATGAGGAATCATCAACATCGAGTCGGTCGAAGCACTTCTCAAATTCTGACACGACGACTTCGTCCACTTCTGGGAAACGCTCTCGATTGGCAAACATCTCCCGGTCATCGATGACCATCACCCTGAAATGGACTTTCTTGACAAGAGGAGCCAACTGTTCAGAAATATGGCCTCCCCCAAAAATATAGACCGTCGGCTCACAAAAAACGGGTTCCAGCAGGACTTCCACCTTTCTCTGTTCAGAATTTAAGACTGACATCTTCGGCCTTTTCTCTTTTAATAATATCTTACCTTCACTCAAAAGCTTTTTCCGTAATTCCACTCCGCCAAATAAAGAACCGAACTTCTCTCCGGAAGTCTTCATCAATATCTTCGGGCCTTCTCTTTTTGGAAAATCAGCATCCACCGAGACCAGCGTAGCCAAAATAGCTGACCCGCCCTTCTGTCTTATCTTTGCCGCCTCCTGGTAGATGCTTAAGAAATCTTCTTCAAGGGGTTCCAAAAAGATGTCAATATTTCCCCCGCAGATCAGCCCACCTTCTGCCAATTGCTCAGACGTAAGGTCGAAATGGAGAATTCGCCCCTTCCCTGTCTCCATCACTTTTTGAGCTTCTTGCCAAACCTCTGCCTCAACGCATCCTCCCCCAATAGAGCCGACAGAAGTTCCGTCTCCTTTAACCAAATATTTCGCGCCCACTGCCCTGGGGGCAGAGCCTATCCGGTTGACCAGAGTAGCAAGTGCACACTTTTCTTTGTTCTCAAGGGCTCTCACTATATCAACGTATATGTCCTGCACGATCCTCATCCCTCACTAAACTCTTAGGAAATAAGAGACCTCCTTATGATTTCATCCCATTCCGGTATGTTGGAGTGCACTCACCCCTATGTGCTACGGTGATATTTTCCGTAATGGGCTTCATTTTTAAGGCCTCTTTCCTTTTGTGGCTGGTTTCTGCTCCGTCCGTGGAGGCATTTTTTCCACATCCTTTGAATGGGCAAGAGGAAGAAGGTAGAGTTTGTAAAAAATTGGGTCACCCCACAATTTGATTTCGGGTGCCAAATCCCCTACTAGAGCGGAGAAGGGAGGAAAATTGTTATAGGCATTAAAATTCTCCGAGACGTCTTTTAAACATTTATAAAGCTTGACCGAGGCGCCGAGATGAGCGGGTTTCTCCTTCAACAACTTAATCTGTTGAATTCCCGTTTCGATCGATGCTTGGTCTTCCTCCAGCTTTGATATCCAAAATTTTCCCTCCTGATATAGAACCTCCGTCTCCCCCGTCTGAACGGCCTGCATCAGCTTTGTGCGAATCCCTTGAGCCCGCTTCATCACTTCATCCAGTTGATTGAGCAGCTCCATTTTGTCTTTCTTGGAAAGTTCGACGGTCTTGGATGAGGCTTTTGACAAAAAATACTGCAGAGTATCGTCTTCTGCAAAGCCCATGCTGGTGAAGCCAAAGGACAAAAGAATTGCCGTGAGAAAGAATTTGCCACGTCTCATCTTATCCCTCCATTAACCTCTCGTCCATCCCCTCTCCTCTGCCTGGAAGGCAGGGAAAACAGCCCACCCGTTTGGGCAATGGTCACGGTGACGAGGCCCGTTTCGGACAATGAACGATGGACAACGAACAAATAAACAAAAAAATAATAAGCTGTTCATCGTTTATCGTTTCATGTTCATCGTCCCTAACAACATGGGCATCCTCACCCTTGCCCGCGGACAGAACCTGTTTTCAATGAAATCGTTCACGATGAACTTCTATGGAAAGATCACCTCTACCACAGGGGGCTCACTATTCAACTGTCCCAAGACGATCTTTTCGATCTTCTGGTGCTTTTTGTCAAGAACTTTCTGCGCGATATTCCTTGCCTTTGCTACGCCATCTGGAAGGTCCACTTTGTTAAGGAAGGCGACGACCCTAGACGAAGAAGGAGCTCCTTTAAAGATGCCCTCGGAATGAGTCATTAAAATAGCCATGGCCTCATCCGTCAGCCTTTCTCCAACAGGAATCCCTGTTATCTTTGAAACCCTTTCCGGCTGAAAAACATTTTCATCGCTTAATTCTTTCCCCATCCCATCTGTCCCCAAAATGGCCACGACTAAACTCGTCGCCGTTGGGATCACGGGCTCATTCTCCCTCGGCGCTTTCACCGGTCGGCCCGCCGCGCCATCCGCTTCTACAATAACCACATCCGTTTCACGTAAACGCCAAAGTGCACCCACTAATTTTTGAGAAATCCCCTTCAATTTCCCTGATTCAAGCCTCTCCCGAGCAACCGTGATATGAGCGTATCGATCGAGATGGCGCCGCACAAAATCCTTAATCTTCCCTTCATCCGGATCGACAAACAGAGAACCCGTTTCTCCTAAAGCGGGCTCCGCTATCTTCGTGGTCGTAGTGGTAACCACCTTCATCCCGCGGAGAAGCAGCTCTTTGGCAAGGCGAAACATGAGTGTGGTCTTTCCCCCTGCCCCGACCAAGCTGACCACGTCCCTTGCCTTGATCCCCAAGGCTTCGGTCAGAGAATCAACCATGCCTTCCTCTTTGGGGTCTCCTTCACAAGCTCTCCGTGACAAACACGTGACGGACGATAAATGATGAACAGTGCGTCTTCTCTTTTGTTCACTGCCTATAGTCTATTGCCCACGGTTCATTGTTCATCGCCCATTGTTCATGGTTGATCGTTCGAAACGTCCCTCGTCACCCGATCCCGAACACCATCTTCATCGATTGAACCTGTATAAAACGGCTTCCAGCACTCCTCCGCCAATGGCTCTTGCTTTATCTGAGATAGTAAAGCAGGACTCCTTTTTGCCCCTCGGATCGATATCGCCTACCTTCATCCCTTTCTTTACTTCCACCCCTTCTCGAAGAAGCCCTCTCAAAACACCGCTGATTCTGGCGATGACCGGAAAATCGTCTACCACCGCCACCACGGATCCCATTTCCAGTCTATCTCCAATTGATTTTTGTGGATGGAAAATCCCCTTTTTCATTGTTCGAAGAACCCTTCCCATCGTATATCCGCCGATCTCCCCCGGAATGCCCGTGTCAGGTTCTGCTGTCCCATTCAAGATCATCCTGCCCAGCTGCTGTCCGCGATTCGTTTCGATGACGATGTGAACATCTCTTCCTGCCGTAAACCCTGGACCAAGACCGATCACCAAAGGCGCATCGTGAACCTGAGTACCTAAATTCTGCTTAGCCATGATGGCGTCCACCAGGACATCGGGTTTCAAAAAACTTTTTGTCCTCTTCCCATCAGGGTCCACAAGAATTGGGACGTCCGCTTTCTGCCACACGGATACAACTTCCTCCGGCCTGGAAATAAGTCGGGCACGAACGCCTTCCACTTCTTTCTTGCCTTCATAGATCGCCTCGCTGAAGGCTACCTCTCTTCTTACAGCCAGGGGATGGGGGATCTCTGTCAGGCAGATCTTAAAATGGGACCGGTAAAGCCGGTGGGCAACCCCGCTGGCGACCTCCCCGGCCCCTCGAATCAAAACGACTAACTCACCCACGCTCTTTTTTGATTTCGTCTGAATTCCCTTCTTCATTCTCTCACTCAATCCTTGCTTCTTCCTTCTCGCCCTTTTTTATAATCTTGCCACGTATCCACATCCTTTACAACGCCTATCGATTTTACGCGAATCGCTCGTACGTCTTGAGGATGCCTCTCCATGATGGGCCTGCCTCCCACATCTCCCTCCAAATTCAATAACTCCTTCCTGTATCTCCTATGGAAAATAACAGGATGCCCTTGTCTACCCTGAAAGGAGGGAACGATGATTCCACCTTTTCCTTTTTGAAAGGCATGGATCAAAACATTGATCGTCGGCGTCTTGAGAAAAGGCTGATCCCCCAAAGCGATGAGGATCCCGTCACTTTTGGAGCGGACGGCCATAAGACCTCTACGGATGGAAGTACTCATGCCCCTGTACGAATAGGGATTGATGACGGCTCTCGCTTTTCGACTGCGAAATAGATTTTTCGCCCCCTTCTTTCGAACGCCAAGGACGATGACTAGCTCCCGGACTTCAGATCGCAACAGAGTTTCAAAGCAATGCTCCAGGACGGTCTTCCTTCCCCAAGGCAGGGATAATTTATCGACGCCCATTCTTTTCGACTTACCGGCTCCGAGGAGAATGGCTGAAATCATCATCTTCTTCTATTTGTTAACTCTTACAAATTTAATCCGTATCCTCAATTTCTGTCAAGGTTTTGAGGCAGAATATCGGCTCTTAACTCTATCGGACGCTTGCAAAAAAAACGGACAAGCTTTCCGCTGAATCCTTTGAGAAGGAGGAATCTGAGGGCCGATTCCAATATTGCCTTCGCTGTTGTGGATTCAAGAGTTTTAAGGGGATACCCGATTGGTAGGGAAAGCAGAATTCTCGAAAAGTGTGATATCTACGATGGTGTCGTCTGTTATCTTCAGACCCTGCCAATGAAAATGCCTGGTCCTCGGCGTGTCGAAATAACCGAGTGGAGAAAATCTTCAATCCCGGTACGTGAAAAAAGAAATCCCCCCAGGTCTTCCTTTACAGGCTGAGGTGGGGGGATTAACAAACCCTACACTTCTTCCAGCATCGTGGTGAAGAGATCGTGATGCTCCTCTTCATCCTCAAGGATCTCTTTGAACATAAAAGCCGTCGTAACATCCCCTTCTTTTTGAGCCAGCTCAATAATCCCCCGATACATCTCGATCGCTTCTACCTCTGCCCTTACATCGAGTTCGAGGAACTCTTTCAAACTCTCCCCCACCTTGATGGGTGATGGTTTAGTGGTTGGGGTTCCCTCAAGATACCAAAGTCTCTCAGCAATCTTCTCGGCATGTTTCATCTCCACAATGGCCGTCTGTTGGAATTTATCCTGGACCGCAACGCCCTTCACCCCCACCACCTGCACATGCTGCCACATGTACTGGATGCTAACTTGAATCTCCCTGGCAATGGCGTCATTTAACATTCCTTTCAGCTTGTCACTCGCCTTGACGACAGGTTTTAACGAAATTGCCATATCCTTCACCTCCTCTCTGAATTTGGATTAGTCATCCTTCATTTTCTGTTCCAATTCTCTACCAAGCCCCTTTCGAAAGAAATAAGGTGAAGTACGTATTTTTCGATGAAAAGCACGGTATTTTTGAAAAGGGCTTAACGATTTGCACACAGGCTGCCCTTTCCAATCGCTGAATCTTAAGCATCAGATTGACATATTGATTTGGTTATGCTATCGCTAAGCCAAAGATGGGAACTAAATTTCCAAAAATCATCCTCCTGTCCTTCTTCCTAATCCCCATCCTGACTTTACAGCCTACTTTTGCCCCGGCTGCCCTCATCACAGATGTGAGGTCTTGGTCTGCCACGGATCACACCCGAGTGGTCATCGACCTCACGGAACCCGTCCAATATGAGAGCACTTCACAGGAAAATCCTCCTCAATTTCAGCTGGAGTTGAAAGGGGTCTACTTCTATACTCCCAAGAGAGAGTTGGAAGTGAAAGATCCGTTTCTTAGCACGATTAGTCTAACGGATCTTGGCGATGGAAGAGTCAGAATTATTTTTCAGCAAAAAAAGACCTTGAACACCAATGTTTTCCTTCTAAAGCCTTACCAAGATAAACCCCACCGTCTTGTCATTGACCTTATCGATGTATCGCTGGAGAAAAAGGAAATAGAAGAGAGGCAGAAGCAAAAAGAGATCAGACCCAAAGGGACCAAGATCGTTGTCATTGATCCGGGTCACGGCGGGGAAGATCCGGGAGCCATCGGTCCGAAAAAGACGATGGAAAAGGATATCGTTTTAAAGGTAGGAGCGAAATTGCTTCAACTCCTTAATCGAGACAAGGAAATTCAGGCATTCCTTACCCGAAAAGGAGATTATTTTATTCCTTTGGGCGGTAGAAGTAAGATGGCAACGGATTACGGTGCCGACCTATTTATCAGCCTCCATACAGACGCAAGTTTCAACCCGCAGGCCAGAGGATCCTCTGTCTATTGTCTCTCCCTCGCGGGAGCCACGGATCAAGCAGCTAAGATCCTCGCTGACAAAGAGAATTTGTCAAACTTTTTGGGCGGTGTTACCTCAAAACCTATTACCAACGGAAAAGATAAGGTGGAGCCGATTTTGGTGGACCTCGCGCAGAACGATACGATGAGGGAAAGCTTTGTATTCGCTGAGACTGTTCTCCAGGACCTTAAGGCTGTCAACCTACTAAAATACTCTTCCTACCGGCAGGCCAACTTCATTGTTTTGAGAGCCCCGAGGATCCCTTCTGTGCTGATCGAGATGGCTTACATCACGAATAAGGAAGACGAACGCTTGCTCAAGAGCAGCGACTTTCAAGAAAAAATAGCGAAAGCCCTCGCCGTCTCTATTAAAAAATACTTCAGACCCTAACGCCTTCGGCTGCTCCTATTGACGTCTGCTAGCCGGACAGCCCGTTATCGCGTTGACAGATCGACCGTCTTCTAAGGATCCGTAAAGGAGTGCTGCGAGCTTGAGGAAGTGTAGAATTCAGATGGACTCTTTAGAAAAGTAGGTGCAACCATAGATTTCGTGATTTTTTTCAAAGATCTCCCAAAAAATATTTGACAAGCTCTACCATTATCGTATATATAAAAACTAGCCACGAAGGCGATGCTCCTACGAAAGGCGCGGCCAGAAGTGGCTTTTTTATTGATGGAATGAGCGTGGAAAAGAGGAAGAAGTCCATCGCAGTGATCGACGGTCAGGGTGGGGGGATCGGAAGTGCCGTCATCAAGCGCCTGCAGGAAAAGGTTGCCGGAGAGGCTGAAATCATCGCTTTAGGAACAAATGCAATGGCAACGGGAGCGATGCTGAAAGCGGGCGCCAACAAAGGCGCTTCCGGAGAGAATGCCATTGTCCAAACCGTAAAAACCGTGGATATCATCATCGGGACTGCCGGCATCGTGTTGGCCAATTCAATGATGGGGGAGTTGACCCCAACAATGGCAGAGGCCATTGCTTCGTCACTTGCGATGAAATTTCTGCTCCCGCTAAAAATGCAGGACGTTGAAATCGTTGGTGCGCCGAAGGAACCCCTTCCCCATTTGATTGATCAACTGATCAGACGGATCCAAGAATTGGTTGGAACTTGAAGGGAAAAGCTCCGACACGAATCACGCCTGCCTACCCGTAGGCAGGGACACGGACACGTAAATTTAGGAGGAAAAAATGTGTGAGGCCAATGCCTATCTAGTAAAAGAAGGAAGGGAAGAATTGGTGCTAGAAGACATCTCCATCCTTCGGCCGGAAAAAGATGAACTCTATCTTCAAAATATCTTTGGTGAACAAAAACGGATCAAGGCCCGAATCAAAGAGATGAACCTGATCGATCATCGCATCGTTTTGGAACAAGGCTAAATCGATCCGTTGCCGTGACTCGTCAATCGTGACGGGATGAAGTCTGAATGGGCTGAGAAACAACGATTTACGAATCGCAAAACACGCATTGCGAATGAAGAGGCCACGAAAGCCTTTACATCTACAGAAGTAGAAAAAGTCTTCGTGGTCTTTTTATTTTGATCCCCTCCCCAAAGAGGGGGTAAGGGGATCAAAAAGGAGAAAATATACGCACATACCGGATGGATTCCTGAGCAATACGCTCAATGCGGCCACTTTTGTCATCTCTGCAGGCGCCTGTGCTTATGGAGTGAGACGGGTAAACCGTAACTTTGGAGAGCGAGAAGTTCCCCTGATGGGCGTGACGGCTGCCTTCATTTTCGCCGCTCAGATGATCAATTTTCCTGTGGCCGGAGGAACCAGCGGCCATTTCCTGGGAGCGGTTTTTTCCTCGGTGCTCCTAGGCCCCTGGGCAAGCCTCATCATTATGACCATCGTCCTCGTTGTCCAATGCCTCGGATTTGCTGACGGAGGGTTAACCGCTATCGGTTCCAATATCTTCAACATGGGTGTGATGGGAGCATTGGGAGGCTACGGCGTTTTCATCTCTCTTTACGTCTTGTTCCGGAAAAGCCGAAAGGGATTTTTTATTGCACTTGCTATTGCGTCATGGTGCTCGATTATGATGGGGGCCTGCGCAGCGGCAATTGAATTGGCGATCTCAGGAACTTCTCCCTTGAAAGTGGCGTTGCCTGCCATGGCAGGTACTCACGCGCTCATCGGCATCGGCGAGGCGATCATCACCACGACGGCAGTTTCCCTCATTTTAAAAACGAGGCCAGACCTGGTGGGAGCTTACACCCGCCCTCGCATCGACCACAAGAGATCGCTTCATAAATCATGATCCAAGGGTGATAGGGGTGGAACAACCCAAGGGTCTCTCGTGATTTATGACAGAATCTCCGAGGGGACAGGGCGACCAGGCAGGAGGATTTCATGAAAAGACGGCTTGACGGATATGTATGGGTTGGATTGGGAGTCGCCCTTCTCCTGGCCCTCTTTCTCTCACCCTTTGCCTCCACTTCTCCTGAGAGTCTTGAAAAAATCGCAGAAGCAAAGAGATTATCAGAAAGAGGAGGGGGTTGGAAATTCTGGGAATATGCACCTTTTTCCGATTATACACTTCCGTGGATTAAGAATGCGAAAGTGTCCACCGCTCTTTCGGGGCTGGTCGGAACCCTTGCTATCTTCTTCATCACGATCGGTATTGCAAAAGTGATTAGAAAACGATAGAGGACTTGTTCTCAAGGGGATTATTTAAAATTTTTCTCGCCGGTTCGGATCTCGATATTCAGCATATTTTCTCGAGGAGGCAGAACGCAGACGAATTTTTCGTTATACGCGCAAGAGGGATTATAGGCCATATTGAAGTCCAAGACCATCTTATAATCTGTCAGGACTTCGGCATCGAGATACCTTCCACCTTCATAAGTCTCTTCTCCGTTCGTCTTATCTTTAAAAGGAACGAAAAGATAATCGCTCAAAATGGATTTGTAAATTTCAATAGCATATTGCTTCCCATCCAGCGTAAAATGGAATTTCCCGTAGCTAAGATAACGCTTGTTTGTCCCTTTGTTCGTTAGGAAGGTGGCATAATATTTCGGGTTATTGATATTGAAAACGAAGCGCTCGATCTTGCCAGAAAAGATATACCCGGGGTTGAAAGGATAGTATTTTAACCCCTTAAAGTTTCTTTTGTCATGAGGAAGAAGCGGAGAACGCTGATGGTCTCTAAAAAAGGCATCTCGTTCTTTTCTCCACTCGAGAACCCGTTGCTCTTCGAGTTTCATTTCTTCCTGGGTCCCTCCGCCTACCGCAACAGGAATTCCTTGAATCAGAGTGAAAATTCCGATCATCCATAGAATAGAAATGATTTTCCTTTTCTTCATGCCGAGCCACCAAAACCTCCCGTATCTTAACAAATAGGATACCCAGGCGCAAATCATCTATCATCTTGACAGGGTGAACGGCATTCAGTATATTGGCGTTATACGCAATAAAGAATAACGGAGCGGGTAAACCATGAAGATCGGTTATAAAGTCTGGCTTGACAATCATGGGAAGGCCTTTGGAGATGGCCCTTATGAGCTTTTGAGGCGAGTGGAAAAACTGCTGTCCCTTCACCAAGCGGCCAATCAAATGGGTATGTCCTACAGCAAGGCATGGCGCTTAATCCAGACCCTGGAAGAAAGGCTTGGCTTTGCTCTTCTGGAGCGGAAGGTCGGCGGCCCATCCGGAGGAGGGTCCCGGGTCACCTCCCAGGGAAAAGATCTCATGAGCCGATATGAGCGATTTCGGAAGGACGTGGAAAAGGGACTGCTGAAAATCTATGATAAACATTTTGGGCCGCGGAAATAAAAGGACGGCAAGGAATTCCTTGATCACCCTCCTTCTCGCTGTCTCGGTGATCCATAGTGCTCAATCCTTGTTTGCCGAGCCAGCAAAAGAGATTACCGTCTCCGCTGCGATTAGCCTCAAAGACGCATTTGTAGAGATCGGGAAGATCTTTAAAGAGAGGCACCCAGGAGTGAAGCTGGTCTTTAATTTTGCCGCCTCAGGGGATCTTGCAAGGCAGATTGAGGCCGGCGCCCCCGTCGACCTATTCGCCTCTGCGGCACAAAATGACATGGACGATATTGACCGCAAAGGCCTCCTTGTGGCCAATTCGAGGGCTAATTTTGCGAGCAATAAAATGGTCTTGGTAAAACCCGCTCGTTCAAGAATCCCCGTAAACTCATTTCAAGACCTCCAAAAAAATGAGATAAAAAGGGTGGTCATCGGAAATCCCAAAACGGTTCCGGCAGGGAGATATGCGGAAGGGATTTTAAGATATTTTAGTTTATGGGATGTGGTCAAGGAAAAACTTGTCTTTGCTGAACACGTCAGACAGGTTTTGGACTATGTTGATAGGAATGAAGTCGATGCAGCCATTCTCTATTCAACAGACGCCTTCCTCAGAGATAAGCAAGTTAAGACGGTCGCCGTGGCACCGGACGGGAGCCATCAGCCTATTATCTATTCTATTGCTACCGTCAAGGGGACCAAGAATGAGAATTTAGCGAAATCATTTATTTCTCTTATCCTGTCTGAAGAGGGGAAAAAGGTTCTTCAGAAATTTGGATTCGGGATATTAAAATAAAAAGCCATGGAAAGCACCCTCTTATTCTCTCTGAGACTTTCCGTACAGGTGGCATTGGCCGCAACGTTCCTGATTGTGATGGTAGGCGTTACGGCCGCGTATCTCCTTGCGAGCAAGAACTTCAAGGGAAAGGAGTTTATTGATATACTCTTCACCCTCCCTCTGGTACTGCCGCCCACGGTGACCGGCTATTATCTGATTATACTCTTCGGGAGAAATGGTCTGATCGGTAGATTTGTTTACGACTGGACAGGATGGGGGATCATGTTTACCTGGTACGCAGCCGTCCTTGCCTCCTTTGTGGTAGCTCTGCCGCTGATGATCAGGACCACAAGAGCCGCTATCGAATCCGTAGACAAGAGTCTCATCAACGCGTCGCTCACCTTGGGCCATTCGGAATTTGAAACGGCCCTCCGGGTCGTGCTTCCTCTTGCAAAAAAGGGCATCCTTGCCGGAACGGTCCTTTCCTTTGCCAGGGCGATGGGAGAATTTGGTGCCACCCTGATGGTTGCAGGAAATATCCCTGGAAAAACAAACACCATGCCCCTTGCGATTTATACCTCCGCGAGCAGTGGGGATTGGTCAAAGGCCAATGTCATGGTCATTTTCTTTTCTCTCCTATCAGGGCTATTTCTTTATATCGCAAACCAATTTACCAAAAGGACGATCTAATGGGATTATCAGTAAAATTGTTGAAAAAAGTCAAAGGATTTACCCTTGACGTGGAATGGAAGATAGGGAATGAGCTCGCCATTCTTTTTGGTTATTCGGGGTCGGGGAAATCCTTAACCCTTCAATGCGTCGCCGGTCTTATGGAACCTGACGAAGGGTTCATTCGCTCCAACGGGGACCTCTTTTTCGATAGCACCTTGGAAATAGATGTGCCTCCTCAAAAACGATCCTTCGGATATGTCTTCCAGGATCGTGTTCTTTTCCCCCATATGACCGTGAGAGGAAACATAGCCTACGGGCTCAAGGGACTGCGTCATTCCGACATAAAGGATAAAGTGGGCCAAATGATGAACCTGTTTCACCTCCAGGGGTTGGAAGACAAGTTCCCTTCGGAAATCTCCGGAGGTCAAAAACAGAGAGTCGCGCTTGCGAGAGCCCTCATCCGGAGACCCAAAGCGCTCCTTTTAGATGAACCCTTTTCAGCGCTCGATGGCCCGATACGGCTGGAAATGAGACGGCTCCTGAAGGATATCAGAAATGATTTTGATATCCCAGTGGTCCTCGTGACGCATGATGTGATCGAAGCTTATGCCATGGCCGACAAAATCATTGTCTATTCAGAAGGGAGAGTCGTTAAGACAGGTTCGCCATCCGAAATCTTTTATCTCCCGGTAGGCTCAGAGGTGGAACCACTTCGGGATAGAATTTGAAACCTCCCAACGAAAGGGGGAGCCTCGAGGGGTGGCGGGGAAAGCATTACTGCCCCACTGTCTTATTACGACGCGGCCTCTGCTCAATCTCCTCTCCCCGTCTGTTTTCGGCTTATGGTGTGCACATGTTTGTTACCCGTTGTGCACAAATGCCCCTTCTCCCAGACCCATCGGTTGCCATCCAGAATTAAAATGAAGACAAATGCGGCCAGGGCCAAATAAATCGAAATACGGTTGCTTGTATCCGGCACTAGTATTGCCCGCCATAGGAATGTCAGGTTTTCCGGCCCCCCGTCAGGACGGAACAGGGCACTTGCTGGCTAAAGGACGGCGGTTGCAATCCTCTTATTTCATTCGAACTTCTGGCATAGAGGTCTTCGTTTAGGGGGAAAGCCATGGACATTCCGATGGAGCCAAAAACATTTGGCCTTCTGGTAGCCATCCTGTTTTCCCTTGTCTCTCTTCTTGTCAATCTCCTTCAGCGCCGTTACGCAAAGAGCCGTTTCGGGCGTACCCTGAGAAAGGAAGAGTCCGTCGTGAAATTCCTGGGAGCAATAGATAAAAATCTCGGTAAACTGGAAGTCAGTTGCACCCTCGAACTGCAAGGGGTAAGCTCCCCCCAGGAAGTGGGGAAAAAGATCCATGTGGTACGGAATGAGATTCAATCAGCTATTGCTAACATAGAGGAACATCTTCGCTCCTTTCGTCAGTACCGGCGAAAAGAAAAAAAACGGGGAAAACAGAGAAAAGGGTTGGAGAAATCATACCAGAGATCGTCAGGATGAGGGGCTTCATGATAAACGTGACCTTGCCCTATCGCTGCGCAATTCTGGGGACCGTTGTCGGTCGTTCATGCACCATTTCGGCCGGGGAGGTAGATTTTCTAAATAGGACTATCCCGACTGCCCTTCGCCTTCAATTCGAATCTCGATAGATTCGGACGTTTGACATCCTCTCAGAGCTGAAAGCATCCCTTTGATCGTCTTGCTTAAGAAATCTCTGACGAAAGGGGTCATGGGAATTGGCCTTCCATCCACCCTTAGAAAGATCTCCTTCTCTTTCTTCGATTTCAGGATGTCTTTCTCGATAAAGTTGGCTAAACCCCTCATATCTTCAAGGTCGAAGCAGGGAACGCCCACACGAAATTTTTGGTTCGAAACGATAGCAATGAGGTTATCTTTCTTTGCGCAGAGGAGTTTCTTGTGTTTCTCCTTCCGAAAAATCTCAATCTTAGGCTGAACATCTCTTTTGTATCCTTCAGAGAGGATAAGGTCCACATCCTGAATCCATTTCCTGCGGATCTCATCCAGGGTTAAATCCTTTTCCACATCCCGAATCAGGGCGAGCTTTTGCGGCGACGAGATGACGACGGTGTGTGCCCCTGCTTGCTTATGTCGCCAGCTATCTTTCCCTTCTCGATCCACTTCAAACCCGTGCATGTCGTGCTTGACCGTTGCAACCCGGTAACCCCGCCGGGTCAACTCGGGGACCAATTTTTCAATCAGCGTGGTTTTTCCGCTGTCCGATTTTCCAACGATAGAAATGATGGGGATCATCATAACCCCTCTAAAAGGATTCGAGGATTCAAGGGTCCAAGGGGTCGAGTGTCAACATTGAATTCATTTTTACAATGGCTAAACATTGATCCACTCCGTCCATCCCTTAGTGTCACTGGAATCCTTGAACCCTAGCCCCCCTTGAACTCTTCAAAGGGTATTATCGAGCAACTGGACTTTGACCTTCTCCCCTGCTCTCACGATCTCCCGGTCCTCGGGGATGACGATCAAGCCATTTGCCTTAACCATGGATCTTAGAATTCCAGACCCCTGCTCTCCGGTGGTGGTGACGACGTATTGATCCTTTTCAAGAGAGACGAACCCTCTGACGAAATAACGCCTTCCGATGATCTTCTTTATCTCCTCTTTTAGCGTGGCCTCGACCAGGGGCCGGAAAATGTGACGGCAGCCCATCATCTTCAAAAGAGAAGGTCTCACAAACTGCTCAAAAGAAATCATGGATGAGACGGGGTTGCCGGGAAGACCGAACACGGGCTTTTCTCCAATCCTCCCAAAAGCCAAGGGTTGCCCGGGCCTCATGGCCACTTTCCAAAATACCATCTCCATACCCAACTGTTTCATGACATCCTTGACGAAATCATAATCACCCACCGAAACCCCGGCTGAAGAGATGAGGACATCTGCTCGGATTCCCTGGCGAAGTTTCTCCTCGATCTCCTCTTTCCGATCCCTGGCAATACCCAGTTGAAGGGGGATGGCCCCACAATCTTTCACCTGGGCCCCTAAGGTGTACGAATTACTTGAGATGATTTTGACCCCATCCAAATCCCCATCCACATCGACTAACTCGTCTCCGGTGCAGAGAATGGCGACCAGCGGCTTCTGATAGACAGAGACAAAAGAGCGTCCTACGGAAGCAAGCATTCCCACCTCGGCAGGACGCACAATATCTCCTCCGGAGATCACACGATCTCCTTGTTTCACATCCTCGCCGGACTCCCGGATGTTTTCACCAATACCAGTCGCTTTGAAGATTAACACGGATCCATCTTCCTTCTTCGTCACCTCAACGGGTACAACCGTATCTGCTCCTTTTGGAATGGGAGCGCCCGTCATAATTCGGACGGCCTTTCCCCTCTCGACGGTCTTGGTTGAAACAAAACCTGCGGGAAGATCTTCGATCACGACTAATCGCACAGGATGATCTTGCGAGGCCTGCCGAACATCCTCTGATCTCAGGGCATACCCATCCATTGCTGAATTATCCAAGGGGGGGATATTTCTCTTGGCGAAGATGTCTTCCGCGATCACCCTTCCTAAAGCATCTAAAAGGGATACCTTTTCGAATCCTAAGGGCTGGACGTGAGAAAGAATCTTATCTAAGGCTTCATCAACCGGGATCATACGCAAAATATAACATAAAATTTATTCCATGGGAATTCAGGCGGACCTCAGCCTTCCCTCTCTCTTTTGAGGCGGTGTCGCATTTGAACGGAAAAAGATAAAAACGAGACAACCCCCTGAGGGAGAGGAAATTGCTGATTCGATATACGTGATTGAGGGCCATTGTGAGCGCCACCAAGAACCTGCGGAGTCGCTCCTTATGGGCAAGTGGAAAACAGGGTGGAAAGACGAGAAATGCGTAGAAATTATCCAAAAGTCTCTTGGTCTTAACGGTGGGATTTAAGGTGGAGGCTTATCCATTAAAAAGGCTTTCAAATTCAATATGTTATACAAATTTGTTCTTCACAATTTCTCCCCTTGACAATTTTTCTGCCCCTGTCTTATAATTACTTTGTAGCTATATTGTGATTACATGATCCTTTGCGCGTCTCGTAGATTTGAAACAACCTAATTTAAACGATGCCTCCTAAGAAAGCTCTATTGCCTTACACGCCAACTCAGATGGAAGAACTGAATTTTGTTCAGAACAAATCCAAGTTCGAACTCTACGGCGAAGAGATGATTGAGAAGGTTGTCAAACTGAGCGGGAACAGTGGTCGAGTCTATCTTCCTCCGGAGTGGGTGGGAAAGCATGTCAAGATCATCCGTATCGACTGACCCAGGAATGTTAAAGGGAATCAAAATCCGAAAGATTGGAACTGACAATATCCCTGAGATGGTTGCCATCCAAGAAGCCATATTACAGAAAAAGGTTTCCAAAAAGTGGATCCGAATGGTAAAGGCCCGCTTAACAAAACAAGAAGCCGTGGGTTTCGTTGCCTCCATGGATGATCGAGTTGCCGGATTTATCATCGGAGAGATCAAAGGTGGAAGCTTTGGTTTGGAGCAGAGCGGCTGGATCGAAGTGGTTGGAGTCCATCCCGGGCACATGGGAGTTGGAATCGGCCGGGTCCTCGCCAAGAAACTCTTCGACTTTTTTGAGAAAAAGGGGATCCGGGACATCTACACCACGGTGCTCTGGGATGCGGGTGATATGCTTTCCTTCTTCAAGGCGATTGGCTTTGACCGTTCACCATTTATCAATCTCAGGAAACATTTGGATTGAGGCCTTCTGCCCTAGCGGGGAGAGAGGGTGCCAAAAACATGAACAACCTGCGCAGTGGAATGCCATGGCTGCCGAGACACCTATCAGCTTGTTGGAAAAATCATTTTTTGCAGGTTACTCAAAAATGCCCATATGCAAAGCGCCCGAAATCCTGAGGAGTGAGGCGTGCTTGGGTGTACGCCGCAATGACGAAGGATGAGGGCAACGCCGCAGATGGGCGTTTTTCAGTAACCTGATCGAGGGGCTAAAAAAATGAGGTACTCAGAGACAGGGTATAATTTAGAAATTGATCTATCACGGGGAAACATTGAGAGGGTAGAAACTGACCCAAGATTAACCGAACTTCATCTTGGGGGTTTGGGTACTAACGCCAAGATATTATGGGATAGGGTTCCCCCTGAAACTGAACCCTTTTCTCCTGATAATCTGCTCATATTTGGCACTGGTCTTTTAGGCGCCACACCTGCTGCCGGTGCTAATCGTACCATTGTTTCTACCTATTCTCCTCAGACTTTGTTAATGGCATATTCAATGATGGGGGGATTTTGGGCGCCAGAATTAAAGTATGCCGGTTATGACAAAGTCATCTTTCGTGGCAAGTCCCCAAATCTGGTTTATGTGTGGATAAACAATGACAAAGTAGAAATACGTGATGCCTCTCATTTGCGGGGTAAAGGCGCAGGTGAAACTGCAGAACTTATTAAACAGGAGTTGAAGGAGCCGAACGCCCAGGTGGCTGCTATCGGACTGGCCGGTGAAAACAGGGTCTATACGGCTTCCATCGAGCAGGGCCGCTCCAGTGCCAGCCGGCTCGGAGTAGGCGCCGTGATGGGAGACAAAGGGATAAAGGCTATAGTTGTTCGTGGAACAAAGGACATCAATGTTGCCCGACCGGCTGAATATATGGAGCTTTGCAACGAAGTGCTGAAGTACATAAAAGTCCGGGAAGAACATCCAGTTCCGGGGGTCATGACCATTTTACAGGGGCTTGGGTCACCGCAAGAAATGAAACACGTCGATGAGGAGTGGCACACCCAGAATTTCATGTGGGGGAATGCCCGCACCCGGAGAAAAGATTTTTGGAACAAGGAAGTCGAAGAGAAGTGGAAGGAGACTCAAGAAACTGTGCGGACGAGGTTAATCAGTTGCTACAACTGTCCGATGAAATGCGGGGCAATCATTTCCGTCCCAGGAATTTCAACCTACATGATGAAATGTTTCTCGAAACTTACTTACACCATGGCGGCTTATTCAGACCTGGATTTTGGTTTTAGAATCGCTCAACGTGCTACGGAGTATGGAGTGGACGGGTTCTCAACCCCGCAAATTATGGCCTTCGCCTTTGAGCTTAAAGAAGCCGGCATTTTGACTGACGCGGACTTTGCAGGATGCCCATCGGATAACGAGGGGAAATTTTACTGGTTACTCGACAGAATTGTCCGGCGAGAAGGGATAGGAGACGTGTTGGCCAATGGCACTCATTGGGCGGCCCAACAGATCGGCAAGGGCGCAGAAGCATATGCTCATAATAACATTAAGAAACACGAGCAGCTGCCTCTCAAGCTGGGAATGCTGAATCCCGTTTATTTCCTTATGTATGCCACCGGCGAGAAGATAAACATTACCCAGATTGAAGGGCAGTTCCCCCAGTCGCCTTTTCCTACGATGGAGGAGAGAGAAGACTTTTGCAAGGATTGGATCCAGGTTCCTGATGAAAAGTTTAAGAAGTATCTTCTGGACTGGGAGCTACGCGGAGAACGCTCAAATCCATATTACCCGACTGTTGACATGTCCGTTGATATTGTTGACTGGCAAGAGATGATGCACTACATTGATGACGCCCTCGGGGTGTGCGCCGGTTTGTCGTCATTTCCGTTAAAGCCTCCCTATCATATCCACAATTACCCGCGTTTTATCTCGGCAGCGACGGGGATCGATATGGATGAAGCCGGACTAAAGCAAGTGTATAAGAGGAACCGAAATCTGCTCAGAGCCATTAATGTAAGAAGAGGCTTGAGGAGAGCGGATGAGAAGCCGCCGGAGGACCATTGGAAGAAAAGATTTCCCGAGATTGAAGAAAAGCTTTTAGATACGTATTACAAGTTTAAGGGGTGGAATAAGGATGGTATCCCCACGAAAGAGACTCTGCACGAGTTAGGTATGGATTACGTTGCTGACGACTTAGAACAGAGAGGGATTATAAAAAATGAGCAAAGTTAAAAAGAAAGTTAAGACAATCAAGATTGATCTTGATAAATGCAATGGTTGCCGGGCATGTGAGGTAGCCTGCTCCGCCTTTCACGCCAAACCGAAATACAGCAGCAATAATCCGGCGAGGTCCCGCATCCGGCTGATTCGCGAACCACTGAAAGACGTATATCTTCCTGTACACGCGGGTGAGTATGCGAAAGCCGAATGCACTGGCAGAGACAAATATGTGATTGACGGAAAGGAATACGACGAGTGCGACTTCTGCAGGGCCTCCTGCCCGTCCAGGGACGTTTTCAAAGAACCCGATTCCGGTCTCCCTCTCAAATGCGATATGTGTGAAGACGATCCGCCACAAGAAAAGCCCTTGTGTGTTCAGTGGTGTCTAAATGATGCCCTGACTTACGAAGAAAGGGAAGAGGAAGTCGAAGAAGAAGTGAAGATGGAGGACGTGGAGATAGGGTTGGAATCCATGGTAGACAAATATGGATTGCAGAAAGTAATGGATACCGTTGCCCGAATGGCAAAGAAGGAATAAAACATTAAATGGAGACTGTACCCCTAACCCCCTTCAAAGTGGTCATCGATGGCATCAAAGAGGCAGGTGGAGACGCCTTCAAATTCTGCTATCAATGCGGAAAATGCGATACGGTATGCCCTTGGAATCGTGTAAGAAAATTTTTTGTTCGCAGAATGATCAATCAGGCAAAATTCGGCGTGGTTCCTTTCGAATCCGAAGACATATGGCTATGTGCCACCTGTGGTAGATGCCCTCAGCGGTGCCCCAGAGGCGTAGAAATAATCGACGTTATGAGAGCGATGCGCAGGCTGTTGGTGCCGGACGGTGTCGTTCCTGCCAGTATCCCCAGTCTTCGGAGTATCATGACAAGCTTTGCCAGTGTAGGTAACCCTTGGGGACAAGAACCGAAGGACCGGGCAAATTGGGCTAAAGATCTGGGGGTAAAGGAGTTCGGCGAGGACACGGAGCTACTCTATTTCCCCTGCTGCTATCCCAGCTATGACCCAAGATTAAAGAAGGTAGCTGCTGCCACAGCCAATATCCTTAACAGGGCAGGGGTAGATTTTGGGATACTGGGTCCCAAGGAGAATTGCTGTGGTGAGAGTATACGCAAGGCGGGCAACGAAACATTGTTCAAACGCTTGGCCAGGGAAAACATCAAGACTTTTGTCGAAAGCGGGGTGAAGAAGATCCTTGTTTCTTCCCCTCATTGCTACCACACCTTCAAGAACGAGTATCCCGAATTCAAGGTCAACTTCGAGGTGGTCCATATCTCCCAATATCTATTCCAGCTTGTTAACGAGGGAAGACTTAAACTGACGAAGGAGTACAGGAAGAAAGTGACTTATCATGACCCATGTTACCTGGGCCGGCATAATGGCATCTATGATGAACCCCGGGAGGTCTTGAAGAGGGTACCCGGTTTGGAACTGAATGAGATGGCTGATGCGCGGGAAGATAGTCTCTGTTGCGGAATGGGGGGAGGCAGGATTTGGATGGAAACTGCAAAGGGTGAAAGATTCTCCGACCTCAGACTGGAACAAGCGATCGGGGTTGGGGCTGAGGTGCTGGCAACTTCCTGCCCGTATTGCATCACCCAATTCGAGGATAGCAGGTTAACCCTGAAGGATAGTGAGGTCTTACAGATTAAGGATATCACGGAGATTCTCCAGGAAGTAATATAGGTAGGAAACCTGATGAGGTGATAGAAAGTGGAAAAAGAACTAGAAAAAATTGAAGACCAGATTCGTAAAAGTCTCGCAGACAGTATTCGCAAAAGTTTCACAGACAGTCATTTTGGAGATGTGATGGTTGTCGGTGGAGGGGTCAGCGGTGTTCAAGCCTCTCTTGATCTTGCCACTGCGGGTTTTAAGGTTTACCTGGTCGACAAGGCACCTGCCATTGGCGGCCACATGGCCCAGCTTGACAAGACCTTTCCGACCAATGACTGCTCCATCTGAATACTCGCGCCCAAACTGGTCGAGGTCGGCCGGAATCCCAATATAGAGGTCCTGACGTATACTGAAGTTGACCGTGTCGAAGGGGAGGCAGGAGACTTTAAGGTCACCCTGATTAAAAAGCCCAGATATATTGTAGAGAGCAAATGCACGGGTTGTACGACCTGCGTGGAATACTGCCCAGTGAAATACCCTGATCAATTCAATCAGGAAATTTCGAAGAATAAAGCCGTCCATATCTACTTCGCTCAAGCCATTCCCCTAATCACCTATATTGATGAAAGCTGTCTTTACCTGAAAGAGAAGAAATGCCGTATTTGCGAAGGAGTCTGTAAGAACCAGGCCATCGATTTGAATCAAACGGCGGAGAAGGTGGAAGTCAACGTAGGAGCGATCATTCTGTCTCCTGGCCTTGAGCCATTCGACCCTAAGGTGAGGGATGAATATCGCTACGGAAAGTTTGAGAACGTGGTCACCAGTATGGACTATGAACGGCTGATGTGCGCCACCGGGCCGTACGAAGGTGAGATCCTGCGTGCTTCCGACAAGAGGCATCCCCATAAAATAGCCTGGATTCAATGCGTCGGTTCCAGGCAGGTGATTCCGGGCGGTAACAGCTATTGTTCATCCGTGTGCTGCACGTATACACAGAAACAGGTCATTTTGACGAAAGAGCATGACGCAGAGGCAGAGTGTACGATCTTCCATAATGATATTCGTTCTTATGGGAAGGATTTTGAGCGATTCTTCCAAAGAACAGAGAGACTTCCCGGGATTCGGTTTATCAGAAGCTACACATCCATTGTCAAAGAGGACCCCAAAAGCAAGAATGTCACCATACGGTATTCTATTCCCGAGGATGGAGTAAAAGAAGAAGAATTCGATATGGTGGTATTATCCGTTGGATTGAATCCTCCTGCGGATGTGAAGGACCTGGCAAAAAGGTTCGGCATAGAACTCAATCATCACGATTACTGTAAAGTCAATCCTGTCAATCCTATGGAGACCACCCGGCCTGGGATCTTTGTCAGCGGAGCCTTCCAGGGTCCTACAGATATCCCCGAGTCGGTTTTTACCGCCAGCGGAGCGGGTTCCCAATGTGCTCAACTCCTGGACTACCGGCGAGGGAAGCTGGCCAAAGAAAGGATCTATCCGCCGGAGAGGGATGTCTCCGAAGAGGAGCCCAGGATAGGAGTCTTTGTGTGTCATTGTGGGGCGAATATCGGAAGGGTAGTCAATGTTCCTGACACAGTCGAGTATTGCAAAACCTTACCCAATGTTGTCTACGCTCAGGAACAGCTCTTTTCATGTGCTACGAATTGTGCCAAAGAAATAACAGACATGACAAAGGAAAAAGGGCTCAATCGGGTCATTGTCGCTGCCTGCTCCCCCAGGACCCTTGAACCGTTATTCCGGGACACGGTTCGGGAGGCGGGACTGAATCAATATTACTACGACATGGCCAATATTAGAGAACAGTGCTCCTGGGTCCACTCTAAAGAAAAGGAAGAGGCCACCGGAAAGGCAAAGGATATCATCCGGATGTCGGTGGCACGAGCTTGCCTTTTGGAGCCATTACAGGAAATTAATCTGCCTGTCAACAAGGCGGCGCTCGTGGTGGGTGGAGGGATCGCCGGCATGACTTGTGCTCTCTCCATCGCGAGCCAGGGACATGAGGTTTACCTGGTGGAAAAGGAAAAAAATTTGGGGGGAACGGCAAGAAGAATCCACACCACCCTGGAAGGGCTGGATGTTCAGGCCTATTTGAGTGATCTTGTGCGGAAGGTGAATCAGAACCCCTCGATCCATGTCTATACGGATGCAACCATCACGGGGGCTGCAGGTTATGTGGGGAATTTCGTAACCACGGTGAAGTCAGACAGAGGGGTCACAGAGATAAGACATGGCGCAGCCGTCATCGCTGTGGGTGCGGATGTCTATAAACCTGCCGAATACCTTTACGGAGAAGATGACAGGGTCATGACCCATCTGGAGTTGGAGGAGCAGATCAACAAAGGAGACGAAAAAGTAGTTCACGCAGAAAGTCTCGTGATGATCCAATGCGTAGGCTGCAGAAATGAAGACAGAAATTACTGCAGCAGGATATGTTGTTACGAGTCGATCAAGAACGCATTGAAACTAAAAGAGATAAACCCCAAGATGGATATCTACATTCTCTTCCGGGATATGAGAACGTACGGGTTTAGCGAGGATTATTACAGGAAGGCGGCAGATAAAGAGGTGAAGTTTATCCGCTATGAACCGCAGGACAAACCAGAGGTGAAAGTGGGTGAGTCGGATGACGGTCGGCCCGTTCTAAAGGTTACCGCGACAGATTATATTTTGGGGAACAGGCTCGAAATCGATGCCGATATCATTTGTTTGGCTGCTGCCGTTATTCCCTCCGCAGGAAGCAAGGAAGTCTCCCAATTATTCAAGGTAACTTTGGGCCCGGATGGTTTCTTCCAGGAAGCCCATGTCAAATTAAGACCGGTTGAGTTTGGTGCAGACGGCGTTTATCTTTGTGGAACGGCTCACTATCCCAAGCTTATATCGGAAGCGATTGAACAGGCCTATGGAGCCGCAGGCCGGGTCTTAACGCTTCTCTCACACGATACCGTCATCGCCTCCGGCTCTGTTTGCGAGGTGGATGAGAAGAAGTGTATGGGGTGTGGGCAATGTGTCGCAGTCTGTACGTACAGTGCTATCGAGTTTCGTGAGACAAAACAGGGCAAAAAGGCTGTCGTTATTCCTGTTCTCTGTAAAGGAGATGGTCTTTGCAACTCGAAGTGTCCCACAGGGGCGATTAGACTAAAGCACTTTACCGACGAAGAGCTGCTCGCCCAAATTGACGCGGCGGCGGAGGACGAGTAGAAGTCTACGAATGAACAAAGTAAGGATTCAAGGGGTCAAGGATTCAAGTGAAAGGCATGAAGGTAAAACCCTTAAACCCTCGGATCCTGGAATCCTTGAACCCTGTTTTCATATTTAAGAGGTGAGAAAGCATGAGTACAGGACTTAAATTTAAACCAAGAATATTAGGCTTCGTATGCCATTGGTGAGCATACGGCGCTGGTGACATGGCTGGAGTTTCCAGACTACAATATACAACTGAAACGAGGCTGATACGCGTCATGTGTTCCGGCAGGGTCGACCTCGAATTCGTACTCCGGGCTTTCTCAAATGGAATGGATGGGTTGTTAATTGGTGGTTGCCGCCTTAATGAATGTAATTATATTACCCATGGAAATTACCATGCGCTCACCATGGTGCTTCTCTGTAGGAAAATAATGGAACACATCGGCCTGAACCCGGAAAGGTTGCGGATCGAATTTATGTCTTCCGCTGAAGGAAACCGGTTTGCTGAAGTGATGGGTGAGTTTGGCAACGAGGTGAAGGAGTTAGGACCCCTTGGCAAAGGCAAAGGTGAAGGAATTGACCAAAATGAATTAAAGTCCAAACTTGCAGAAATCACAAAGCTGGTCCCTTACATCAAGCTGGTGAAAAATGAGAAGCTGGCATCGCGTCTTAAGAACCCTGAAGAATATGACAAACTTTTCACCAAAGACGAAATAGACAAGTTATTCAGCGAAGTCATCTCGTACTATATCGACCCGGAAAAGTGCCAGGCCTGTATGACTTGCGCTAAGAGATGCCCCGCAGAGGCGATTATCAGCGCCAAGAACCAGATCCACGTCATTGACCAAGAGAAATGCATAAAATGCGGAACATGTTTTGAAGTTTGTCCGCCTAAGTTTCGTGCGGTAACGAAGATTTCTGGGGAGCCTGTTCCACCTCCCATTCCTGAAGAAAAAAGAACCATCGTCAGAAAGGGTAAAGAAAAATAAGGAAAGAAAATTGGTGCCAATTTAGCTGTTTGAAACCGCTTGGTAAAATCCCTCCCACCCTCCCTTTGCCAAAGGGAGGAGTTACCCCTCTTTGGCAAAGAGGGGCGAGGGGAGATTTTCCAATGTCTATGCCAATTCAATTTTGAGACCCTTAATAACATGACCTTGTATCTCAACCGATATATTATACATCAGGAGCGATCAAAATGATGGAGATAAATCCGGATCTGATTTCTCCTTGTGGTCTTTATTGCGGAGTCTGCGCCGTTTATATCGCGTACCGTGATAAAAACCAAAAATTCAAAGAGGTGTTACTGGGTCTTTACAAAGGAGGAGTTCCCGGCAAAGGTACCCTTCCTAATAGTGAAAAACTTACGATAGAAGATATTAAATGCCGCGGCTGCTTATCTGATGAGCAGTTTATGCACTGCCGGCAGTGTGACATCAGGAAATGCACAGGAGAGAAAGGTTACACCGGATGTCATCAATGCGACAAATTCCCTTGTCAGTATATTGAGAATTTTCCCATGGCTGTAGGCAAAAAGGTTATCCTGCGGGCGATTCCGTATTGGCGAGAGGTTGGTACTGAAAAATGGATTCAAGATGAAGAGGCCCGCTATATTTGTCCTGGATGCGGGAATAAAGTTTTCCGGGGCGCTGTTAAATGTAATCAGTGTAAAGCGAATTTGGATCTGGATTAGTGTCCCCGAGCATCTCAATCTTTTGACGTTGAGATTGTCATTCCCGTGAAACTTGTCCTCGCAAAACCGGGGAACGGGAATCCAGCCCCGTACTTGATACGGGGGAAGGCAGGGAACCAGAAATATATGAAACTGGATTCCTGCTGGAGTTTATCCCGACGAAAATCGGGGCAGGAATGACGAGCTTTTTAACGCTCTTTCTTATAATTTTTCAAAGAGATAAATTAACAGAGATAAAGAATCAAGCAAAGAGGAGGATCGCTTTTGGCATCCCGGGAAGTATTCTGGAATATACCGTACGGTTACGTGATTTACGTATTGGCAGCGATCGCCCTAACTTTCTGGGCGTTTGGTTTCTACCGGCGCTATCAGCTATGGCATTTGGGCAAGCCGGACGACTCCTCTAAGAACATCGGGAAAAGAATACCGGTTTTCATCCGCACCACCCTCGTGGATGTTTTGGCCCACCGGCGCTTTCTTCGCGATCCTTATCCCGGGATGATGCATCTGATTATTTTCTGGGGTTTTATCATACTCCTTTTGGCATCGGCTGTGGATGCTGTGACCCATTACATCATCGGTCATATCATTGGCACTCCCTACCTGTGGTTCAAACTTATCGTTAATATCGGCGGCCTCCTGGCTCTTGCCGGGATCATCATGGCCGCCTACCGCCGTTACGTCTCGAAGCCCAAGAGACTGAATACCCTGCTTGACGACGGCATCGGTATGGCGTTGATTGCAGCAATGCTGATTACGGGATTCATGGTTGAAGGGCTGCGACAGGCAGCTACCGAATTAACCCTTCACCCCGACTGGGCAGTATGGTCTGCGGGCGGATTTCTCGTCGCCAAAGCCTTTGCCGACATGAGCCAGAGCTCCCTCTTGTTCTGGCACTGGTCTTTATGGTGGTTCCATTCGGTGCTCGCCCTTGCCGCCATCATTTATTCCGGTCTGGTCTTTTCCAAATTACAGCATGTAGTCGTATCTCCGTTGAATATCTTTTTCCGCTCCCTTGGACCCGTAGGATCCCCTGCCCCCATCGATATTGAAAATGCCGAGACGCTTGGGGCGGCAACCATCAAGGATTTCACCTGGAAGCACCTCCTTGATCTGGATGCCTGCACCAACTGCGGGCGCTGCCAGGATGCCTGCCCGGCGTGGGCGACAGGCAAACCCCTTTCACCCAGGAAAGTCGTACAGGACCTGAAAGTCCATATGCTCAAAGCAGCGAACAACCAGGCGAATCAATCCGACAGCGCTCCGACCCTGGTTGGCGAAGCGCCGAGTGAAGCAGAAATCTGGGCATGCACCACCTGCGCTGCCTGCCAGGAGACATGTCCCGTCTATGTGGAACACATTGTTAAGATCATTGACCTCAGACGCAACCTGGTGCTGGCGCAAAGCAAGATGCCGGAAACTGCCCAGCTGATGCTCAGAAATATGCAGTCCAGAGGACACCCATGGGCTGGAGTGCAGTCGCTGAGGTTGAGGGGCGACTGGACCAGCGGGCTGGAACTCAAAATATTGGCTGAAGGAGATAGCGCGAATACCCTATTCTGGGTTGGTTGCACCGGGGCTTTGGTTGAGCGTAATGTCGCAGCGACGCTTTCCATGACGAGGGTGCTGAAAGCAGCCGGAGTCGATTTCGCGGTATTAGGCGAAGTCGAGACCTGCTGCGGCGACCCGGCACGAAGAGCAGGCTATGAGTTTCAGTTCCAGGTCATGGCGGAGCAAAATATTGAAATTTTCAAAAACCACCAGATTAAAGAGATTATCACCTCCTGTCCCCACTGCTATCATACCATTAAGAACGAGTACCCCCGGTACGGCGGCGATTTCAAAGTGGTTCACTATACCCAGCTGATTGCTGATTTAATCAGCCAGGGCAGATTGAAACTTGCCAGCAAGCTGAATTCTATACTCACCTATCATGATCCTTGCTATTTGGGCCGTTATAATGGAGTATATCTGGAGCCGCGCCGGGTACTGGAGGCTATCTCAAAGCCAAGGCTTGAGGAAATGGGACGCTCGCGAAACACGAGCTTCTGCTGCGGGGGCGGTGGCGGACACATGTGGATAGAAGAACAGCCCGGTACAACAAAGATCAATCAGATGCGTATGGAAGACATTCTCAAGACCGGGGCGGAGACGGTAGTGACTGCCTGCCCCTATTGTTTACAGATGTTCGAGGAGAGCATCGAACATAAACAGATGAAGGACTCGTTGAAAGCAAGAGATCTTGTCGAAGTGGTTGAAGCAGCGATGAAGCAGTCTTAAGGAGACCATAAAATTACTTACTTTCACCGCAGAGACGCCGAGATCGCAGAGGGGAAATTTTTGATTTGGTGGTGAGAGGCCACCAAATCAAAAGCTTTCAGCATTCTAGGAATATCGATGGCCGCAGGCCTGGGACTTCTGGAGAATCGGCCTCTCACCGATTCTCCGGGAAAAACCTCCTCTCAGTGGCCTCTGCGTCTCGAAAGAGTCACGCCTTCGCGGGACGAGTGGGCGGTGAGAAACGGCTTTTGAAGATGTAACCTATTCCATGGCACCAGTATTAATTAGGAGGGGAGTCGTATGAATACGATCGTCTGTGTTAAACAAGTACCCGACCCCGAGATACCACCGGCCAAATTCAAGATTGACCCCGAAACGAAAAAGGTGATCCCTCCCGCCGGAGTGCCGCCGGTGATCAGCGTCTACGACGAACGGGCCGTTGAGGCAGCATGCCGGCTCAAAGACAAGCACAAAGGGAAAATCACCGTAATCAGCATGGGGTCGGGGAAAGCTTCTGACGTGATAAAGCACACCATCTCGATGGGGGCCGACGAAGGCTTTCTTCTCGAGGATCAAGCTTTCGAGAACCTGGATAGCTTCGGTACCGCTTACGTATTGGCGAAAGCGATCCAGAAAATTGGCGGGTATGATCTGGTTCTGTGCGGCCGGCAGGCCGCTGATTGGGGCGCCGGCCAGGTGGGCTCTATTCTGGCCGAAATACTCGGCATCCCTGTCGTGACCCTCGCGTGCGATATCCAGGCGGCGGACAAGAAGTTCAGGGTAAAGAGGACCGTGAAGGATGGTTTTGAGGTACTGGAAGCTCCGATGCCAAGCCTGGTGACGGTCAGCAGCGAGATCGGTCTACCTCGTCTTCCCGGCGGAGTGGGCCTCATGCTTGCTCGCAAAAAGCAGATTCCGGTCTGGAAAGCGCAGGATATCGGGGCGGAGGCCTCGCAGCTGGACAAGGCGAACGCTCATACCGAGATCACCGGTCTCTCTGTGCCGACCCGAAAGACCGAATGCGAGATGGTGACCGGGGGTACTCCTGGCGAAGCCGGAGTCAATCTCGCCGAAAAGATCAGTAAGCTGATATGATTACATATACAGCGACATTAATCACAACAACGGGCGTCATTCCTGCAAAAGCAGGAATCCAGGAAAGACTGGATTCCGGGTCAAGCCCGGAATGACAAACCACACAGGATTTACGGAGGATACCAATGGGCAGTCATAAAGGTGTTTTGGTTTGCGGCGAGATCGCAGAAGGGAAGCTTTCGCCAATCACTATAGAACTCCTTGGAGCCGGAAGAAAGCTCGCGAGTGAACTGGACGAGGACTTAAGTACCCTGTTGATGGGTAGCAAAGCAGGCGGCCTGGGTCAGGATGCAATCGCCTATGGGGCTGACAAAGTCTATGTTGCTGAAGACAGTCTCCTCGATGATTATAACTCCGATGCCTACACCCGGGTAGCGGCTGACCTTTGTCAGAAGGTGCTCCCTTCCATTATGCTTCTTGGCCACACGGATGTCGGTTGCGATTTAGCCCCGCGGCTCAATGGTCGCTTAGGGGGTGGGCTCGCTATGGATTGCCTGGCAATATCCATCGACCCGGCGACCAAGCTCCTGGTCTCGACCAGGCCCGTCTTTGGTGGTAACGCCCACGCCACGATGGTATCAAAGTCTGCCCGTCCTCAGATGGCTACCCTAAGGCTGAAAGTAGTGCCGCCAGCAGAGCGGAATGATTCCCGCCAAGGTCAGGTTATTCCTTTTGAAGGCAAGGTCGATCCTTCGGCGGTTAAAGTCAAGGTCGTCGATCGCATCAAAGAGGAAGTCGAAGGGGTGAAGCTGGAAGATGCTGAGGTCGTCGTCAGCGGTGGCCGTGGCATAGGCAATGCTCAGAATTTCGGGATGCTCCGGGAGCTTGCGAACATTCTGGGGGGCGCTGTCGGTGCGACTCGTCCTGCCTGCGACGAGGGTTGGGCGCCGACGAGGCTCCAGGTGGGTCAGAGCGGAAAGGTGGTCAGCCCTAAACTATACGTAGCCGTCGCTCTCTCCGGCGCCATGTCGCATATCGCCGGCTGTTTGGGATCGAAGGTCATCGTGGCTATCAATAAGGATAAGGAGGCGAATATCTTCAACGTCGCCCACTTCGGTATCGTCGGGGACTATAAAGAAGTCCTCCCTGCTCTGACTGCGAAACTCAAGGAGCTAAAATCAAAATAACCCCCGGAACTTCTAAAGAGTCCCTAATTGTATGGACCCCGATAACTGAATCCCTCCTTCCCTCCCTTCGCAAAAGGGAGGAATTATCTTTCACCAGCAAAATCTCAACCGATTTGCCTATTGCTCTGACGGTCGTGCCTGTTGAGTTCCTTCCTTGGGAAGGGTGAAATAAAAGGTAGCACCTTTTCGGAGTTCTGACTCAACCCAGATGCGCCCCCCATGGCGTTCTACAATCTTTTTGCAGATCGCCAGGCCAATACCTGTCCCCGGATACTTATCCAAGCCATGGAGCCGCTGAAAAATGACGAAAATACGCTCTTTGTATTCCGGAGCAATGCCAATGCCATTATCACGAACCGAGAAGACCCAATAGCCCCCATTGGGTCTCGCCGAGATATGAACCCGGGGCGACTCCCTCCCATGAAACTTGATCCCATTGCCAATGAGATTCTGAAACAATTGTTCAAGCTGCAAGAAATCAGCTACGGTCTTGGGGAGAAGATCATGAGTTACCTCAGCCCCGCTTTCTTCCATGGCCACCTTTAAATTGTTGACAGACTTATGAAAGACCTCTTCGCAGTCTACTAATTCAAAGGGATTTCCTCGGGTACCTACTCGGGAGTAGGCGAGGAGGTCATTGATCAACTGATACATGCGGATGGCGCCATTAGCGGCAAAATCGATGAATTCGTTGGCATCCTGATCAAGCTTGTTTTTGTAGCGCTGGGATAGAAGTTGTACGTAGGAGGTAACCATACGGAGAGGTTCTTGGAGGTCATGGGAGGCTACATAGGCAAACTGCTCCAACTCTTTGTTGGAACGAATGAGGTCCTCAGTCTTCTGATGCAATTGCTCGTTTGCGATCACGAGATCCAAAGTGCGCTCTTTCACGCGTTGTTCTAATTCATCTCGAGCTTTCTCCGCAGCTTCCTTGGCATGGACCAGTTCGGCATTTTGCCGCCTTAGTTTTTCTCTGTTCTCCTTCAGAAGATTGCCGGTGTAGTACGCAATGAAGGCTCCCATGAAGAGCAGCGCTGTGATTACAAAAAGAATGTCAAACTGATTTTTCCAAGGAAAATAAAAGCCCATTGCATGAAATTGATCGGGGAGAAAACCCAAGTACTCCAATACCACGATGAGAGCAAAGGCAATCGAACAGATACTGGCTACGATAAATGGCAATTTCCCGTGTGCTACCACCCCGACATAGGTTATCAAGAGACAGTAAATGGGGATAAGATACGTAGCCTCAATACCCCCCAAAAAATAAATGACAGATGTATATCCGATTATTTCTAATATATTGATAAGAAGCGACAAATATTTATATACATTTATTTGGGTTATCCGCCTTGAGAGCCATAGAGTGGGCGGATTTATCAAGATCAGGAAGGCAACGGAAGCGCTAACTCCTTCCATTTGATGTTTGTTAATATGGCCCTCAAGAAAGGCAGCCAAAGCAAACACCCACATGAACACACTGGCCCCTGATCGAACAAGAGCTCCTTGTACATGTCTGCGAAAAAGGGTCCTCATATAATAAGCATCCCTAACGCTACGATGCTGATTGGGTATGGCCGTCATTTCACCTTCCTTTCGATTGGCCCTGGAGAAATAGACACCGGAGATGAGACGCAAGGTGACTCATAATCGTCTTCACGAGACCGCAAGCAGCCTATAGATCTACAATTAGAGGAGTCGTGCAAGGACTATGCCGTTCCTGAGTCCAATCGATATCTCAACGCCTTTGCAGGATAAACGGAGGGCCAGGTTAAGGGGGCAACTTGAATTTTCGAAGTTCAGGAATCATCTGTGGATCTTCACGGTCAAAGGGCACCGTAATTTCCGGCATCGGAAAGAAGCTTCGCCGAAGCCCTTAAGAGGGCGAATACAAAGATTTTACGAAGAAATCCGAAAAGAGGAAGACGAGATTGCTGACCTTCTGACGAACAGACTTTGTATCCGTAAACCCGACGATAAGGTTGGTCAAACGGCTAAAAAAGAAAGTGACTTGGCAGGTCTTTATGAACTAAGTCCAGAGTTTTAAGAGATCCTTTTTATTGAGGAAAGTGCCGTTTTTTGTTACATCTTAGGAAGAGCGCTGAGGGATTTATGCGAGGGTTGACATTTTTCATGACGAATGGATGGGGGCCGCGGTTTGACTAAATTCTGAGCATCTTGATCATCGCTCCGCCGATCCCTCAATCCCCTTCGTTCCGGGCTCACCGATCAGCCACCCACATTCAGCATATTGTCATATAGCTTATCGGCGGTGAGGATTGATCTATTTTTCTTTTTTAAATACTTTATTGCGATTGCCTGACCCCTTTCCACTAGGAACCGATGTGGAACGAGGATTAAATTGACTTCGTCCGACCAGGAAGAGCCTGCCTGCCGGTAGGCCGGGGCAGGAGGATGAGGGTCAGACACGGTCCCGTTCCAGTCGATTGATTCACTCCTGACCTGTTAGCCTAAATGTGTTATTCTAAATAGTACTCTTTTTCTCCTTTGTCGTTCAGGAGGGAGAAAGATAGGAGATCGGTTTGTGAACTTTCTTACCCACCTGTTTCTCTCCGGCGACACTCCGGGACTTCTTGTCGGAAATCTCATGGGTGATTTTGTCAAAGGGAGGCTGGATGGGCGTTTCCCGGCCGATATCGAACGAGGGATTTTACTTCACCGGGAGATCGATTCCTTCGCGGGACAGAACCGGAATTTCCTTCGCAGCAAGCGGCGGCTCGATCCATCCTTCGGTCATTACCGGGGAGTGTTGGTCGATCTTTTCTATGACCACTTTCTTGCCGCACACTGGGAAGATTATGCGGACGTGTCACTGTCTTTTTTTATATCGGACACCTGGCGGGTCCTTTGCGAGCACGAGGAATTTCTCCCGCATAAGCTGCGGCGCATCATACCGTTCTTGTTCAGGGACTGGCTGCCGTCGTATAGCGACATCGGGGGAATTGCCGCGGTCCTGCACAGGATGTCTCGTTTCAGGCTTAAGAGAGCAAACCGTCTTTGGGAAGGGGCTGAAGCATTGAGCAGACATTATGCGGGACTTTACAGGGACTTCCGGGAGTTTTTCCCTGAATTGCTTGCTTTTTCAGAGACTCGGGGCGCGCCTCGACAATAACGGCCATAGAATGCGTTTCTGCTTATCTATTGATCAGGAGGGATTGGATGAAGGAGGGTCGTCTTCCGCCGATTTGTTCAAAGGGGATTCGAGTCCTATGCCAAACGGGATTGATTGTAGTATCTCTAATCCCCTTGGCGGTAAAGGACGTTTTTGCAGATGTTACGACGAACAGGTGGGCTAGCGGGTCTCAAATATTGTTTGTAAAAGATATGCGAGGAAACGAGATGATCGAAAACACAAAACTTTATGAGACAATATTCAAGCGGAAGTCCATCAGAGAATACGATCTGACTCCGCTGGATGAGCATACGCTCGCGGAGATTATGGCACATACGAACGCCCTAAAGCCCCTGTATGATGATATCAAAATCGAAATGAAGCTTTTGTCGCAAAAGGATGTGAAGGGTTTATTTTTGGCAAAAGCACCCCATTATCTTGCGGTTTTTTCGGAAACCAAGGATGGATATTTAACAAACGTTGGTTTTATGCTGCAGCAGATGGACTTGTTCTTTTCGGCGAACGGTATGGGCAGTTGTTGGCAAGGAATGCCGAAGCCGACAAAAGAGATATTGAACAGGTCAAAGCTTGAGTTTGTCATTTTATTGGCTTTTGGCAAGCCAAAAGAAAAATTGCATAGAGAAAGCGTTTCGGAATTCAAAAGAAAACCACTTCGAGAAATAACTGACATTAAAGGCGCAGATGAGTTATTGGAGCCTGCTCGCCTTGCCCCGTCTGCGATGAATCGGCAGCAGTGGTTTTTCACGGGCGGCGCCAGCGCCATTCATGCCTATCGCGCTAAATCAAGCTTTCTAACAGCCTTTATGTTTGAAAGGATGAGCAAGATTAGCGTGGGTATTGCCATTTGCCACGTGTGGATCGCTGCAAAACACTTTGGCAAAGAAGTTGAATTCATATCTGATAAAGAGGCACAAAAACATCCGCCATCAGGGCACGAATATGTTATCACTATAAAAATAAAATAAATCCTGTGCAGCTTGATCATCGCTCAACCGATCCTCAATCTCCTTCAATCCCGGCTTACCATTGCCTGACCCCTTCCACTCCTCCTTTAAAGAATACTGCAAAAATACTTATTTCTTCACGTCAAAAATACAGTATTCACCTCATTTGCCTGCTCGGATGCCGCTGGTAAGCTTAGAATATCCCGACGCGCCCAAAACAAATATCTTAAGGAGGTGCAACATGGCAAATCCATTTGTTCACATTGAATTGCGTACGCGAGATGTGGCCAAGTCAAAGAAGTTCTACGCAGGCATGTTCAATTGGAAAATGAAAGAACTTCCGGGCATGGACTACACGGTCATCGAGGTCGGGGAAGGAACCGGCGGAGGAATAATGAAGAACCCTACGTCACGCGATCCGGACAACTGGCTTCCGTACATCCTGGTGGACGATGTCGCAGCATCCACAAAGAAAGCGGCTTCACTCGGGGGTACCATTGTCGAGGATGTCACAGAGGTTCCGGACATGGGGTGGTTTAGTGTGATTATAGATCCGACTGGTTCGGCGTTCGGGCTCTGGCAGACGAAAATGACCAAGTAAAGGAGGCCGTTCGATGCGATTCATGTTGTTGATGATCCCGAAGGGATATGAGAGTGCCTCTCCGGGTACGATGCCGGATGCCGAGGCCGTGGAAGCGATGATGAAGTATAACCAATCGCTGAAGGAGGCTGGAGTGCTATTGTCACTTGAGGGCCTCCATCCGCCCTCAGCGGGTGCCCGTGTCACATTCTCCAGGGGTAAGCCAATGGTAAGGTACGGTCCCTTTCCTGGCGTGAAAGAGACTCTCGGCGGATTCTGGATGATACAGGTGAATTCGAGAGAAGAAGCGATCGAATGGGCCACGCGCTGCCCCGCCTCAGACAATGAAATTATCGAAATCCGCCAGGTTCAGGAATTGACGGACTTCCCCGCTGATGTTCAGGCAGCTGCAGCCGGATTGACGGATTTATAGCATCATTCGAAGAAACGCCCAGGGGCCTAGTGTATGACGGCCTTTGTGAAAGCCGTCATTTTATAAACAGACTCCAGGTAGACATACACAGGAGGTTTGTATGCTTTTCTTTGTCGAAGTAGACCACGTGAAGTCGGGGCAGATGCCGACGCCGGAAGCAGGTCGGGCCTTTATCGAACAGATCATTCTTCCGACGATCGCGCGCGCCGAGCAGCTTATTGCAGAGAAGAAAATTTTGTCTGGAGGGCCGGCGGCTGGACGGATCTCGCTCCGGTTGATGATAGAGGCAGACTCACTGGAGGACGTTGACCAAATTATCTCCAGCTTACCCCTTTGGACGGTCGCAGAGACGCGAGTAACACCACTTATCGCATTCACTGATCGTCGAAAACACGTGCAGATGCTGCTGGAGAGGTTAGTGAGCATGCCATCGCATCCATAAGTAAAACTTTGGGAAAGGAGTCCATGATGCCTCCGCGAGCATTGTTCGGAATCAGTGTTGCCCTCAGCTTCGTTGCATGGGGGATCGTCGCAGGGCGATACCTCTGGCCCGCACTGCGCAGTCAACCGCGTGCCAACGCCCTGCAGCCGTTACTCCTCTTGCATGCCTTCCGGTTCATCGGTTTGGCTTTCCTGGTTCCTGGGGTTGTCTCGCCGGACTTACCGGCCGCCTTCGCGCGTCCGGCTGCGTACGGAGACCTCGCTACCGCGATCCTGGCTTTGCTCGCGTTGGCGGTGCTGCGCACCAGGCTGGGAATCATCCTCGTCTGGGCGTTTAACATGCTGGGCAGCGCAGATTTGCTCCACGCGTTCTACCAAGGCAATCGCATTGGCCTCGTACCGGGTTTGCAGGGTGCCGCCTATTTCATTCCTACTCTCCTGGTGCCGCTGCTCTTGATCACTCACGGGCTTGTTTTCCGGCTCCTGCTTAAGCACGACGGTGTGGGAACGGGCCGTGTGCGGCAAATCTGAAAGGGATCTCTTTATGGACGAACAACCAGGGACTTACCGTCGGAGACGCACGGCGACGAGACCGCGATAATGAGTGTTTTCGATTATGCGTTATTGAAGGAAGCATCCCGTGACAATCAATCTAAAACTGCTGACGCTAGAAATCGTCGGTACGTTTGTGGTGTTCGGTCTGGCCCTGTTTCTCGCGGCGGGCACCGTCGTCTGGCTTTCGGGGTGGGTCTTTCTGCTTCTGTTCCTTGGTTTCACCATCGCTCTGACCCAATGGTTGCTCCGCCACAATCCTGGATTGCTGGCGGAGCGTATGACGGGAATCGGTAAACCCAATCAACCCGTCTGGGACAGAGTGTTTTTCGTGGCGATGCAAGTCTTCTTTCTTGCCTGGCTGATCTTGATGCCGCTCGATGCTGTCCGCTTCCGCTGGTCAAAGATTCCGGGCTGGCTCCAGGTGGTAGGAGCGGTTATTCTGCTCTGTTCGTTCTACCTCTTCTTCCTGACATATCGGGAAAACCCGTATCTGTCACCCGCCGTCCGAATCCAAACCGAGCGCGGACAAACGGTGATATCCACCGGACCGTATCGTTATGTGCGCCATCCGATGTACGCCGCTGTCATCCCCTTCATCGGCGGCACAACCTTTTTACTGGCGTCATGGTATGGGTTACTTCTGGGGGCGATCCTCGTCGTCGGGATAGCATTTCGACCGGTGCGGGAGGAACGCATGCTGCGGCTAGAACTGCCCGGATATGATGCGTATATGGCACGGGTGAAATATCGCCTCATCCCGTATGTCTGGTAGGTTGCCCACTTCGGTATCGTCGGGGATTATAAAGAAGTCTTGCCTGCCCTGACCCCGAAATTAAGGGAGCTAAAACCAGCATAAGCCGCGGATTACTGAAAAATGGCCATCTGCTGCGTTTCCCTCATTCTTCCTCGTTGCGGCGTACGGGCTTGCCAGGGAAGGCCTTTTTGTCGAGTTCACCGTCCCGGATCACGAACACACCATTCACGAGCACGTCCCTCATACCAACGCTCAATTGGTTTGGTTGTTCGTAGGTCGCGCGGTCCCGCACTGTCGCCGGGTCGAAGACGACAATATCCGCGTCCGTGCCAACCTGGAGCCGGCCCTTCTTCTTCATCTGCGGAGCGGTATCTTCGAGATACCTGGCGGGCAGGTAGGAAGCCTTGGCAATCGCGTCGGGCCAGTTGATGAGTTTGCGGTCACGTACATACTGCGAGAGGAATCGGGTGAATGTGCCGGCGCTGCGTGGATGCGCAAACGCGTCATCCGGCAGCGGCCATACGTCCGGATCTGTTTCCTGGCCCGTCCTTGTAGTGAGCCAGGGCATGGCGTCTGAGGCGATGATGCCCCCTGGGAACAGCACCGCCATATCCAGCAGCTTCTGATCGCGAGGGAGCTCGTAGAAATGCAGCACGACGATGGCGCCCGGATTCTTGGCCCGCAGCTCCTTGAAGCTGCTCTCGTTCAAGCGCAACTCTTGAGATCAACGATTACGGGTAGGACCATTCACAAAAAGACGGAGAAACTCGTCAAGAGACCTTCTCGCTTCTCCCTCGACTTGAGTGAATTTGATCCCAACGGCACCGCCCGTTGGGGAGATCCAGTGGATTTCCCCTTGTCCCTGGAATTCCAAATAATCTTGACTCACCAAGAACATAACCACATCCCTTATCCGGAAAGGCGTCGGAGTGATCTCAGTTTCCACTTTCATCCCGCCGGGTGAGATGTCTTGAGTCCTTCCTGGAATCACAGATGAGGTATTAGCAGGGTTCATATTTATAGGCACCCATGCCTCTCTTCTTGTGTTCGCACGCCTGTCAGCAGGCTGACCCCCACTGTAAGTCATTTCAGATTCGCTTTCTGTCCCGTCCCCAGGGAAGGTTTGGCTTTTCTCAACCCCGTTGGTTTCTGAATGGGACACACGGAATTTCGAAGGCTCCTTCGCATGAACCATCCCTCTTTGTTCTTCAAGTAATTCAATCAAAAAAATGTTCTTTTGTCAATACAAAAATAGAATTGTGAAAATTATGTTTTTGAGGAGCTCTAGGGTCGAGTCTTTGCCCTTGACTTTGCCTAAATTTCAAGAAAGTCTCTTTGCAGCCTCAGGCTTCTTCCCCTGAAAACGAAGAAATATCTGCACCGCCACCCATTTTATTGACGATTGATGATTGTTGATTGGAATATATCTATTTTATGAAAATTGGTCAAGCGAAACTTTCAGAAAGAAAGAGTCAGAGAAACGGGCTGTTTGTTACACCAAAGAGTGACAATGGGCTGTCTCTATGATTTGAAGACCTCCAATTGCAAGTGGGTATATTGCTTGGTCAGGTCCGTGCCTTATTAGGTTTTCCCGCACTTAAACCTGGCTGGCCTTAATGGCTTCCCGCAAGGCTTTCTGGTCCAACGGGGGCGCCAAAATGCCGGCCCTTTCAACCAAGGTCACCGCATCAAAAGCACATCCGGTGGCACAAGCACCGCATCCTATGCAACGGTCTAAATTCAATTCCGGCTTGTCTTCATTGTCCATGGCAAGGGCCTGGGTGGGGCAGCGGTCGATACAGGTCCCGCAGGAGGTGCACAGGTCACGGTCATGCCGGGGTTTAAACCCGGAGTTCAAGATCAGCCCGGGCTTCGGCTGGGACAGGGCCGTCTTTAGGATGATGCAATGGCAGCCGCAACAGTTACATAGAAAGTCGATTTCCTGGCGGTTGACGGCCGCATGGACCAGGCCGGCTTCTTCGGCTTTATTAAGAACCTCCATCGCTTCTTCTTTGGAGATCTGGCGACCCATCTTCCGGTCGATGACGAACTGGGCGCCCATTCCGAATTGCATACAGACTTCGTCGGGTTTTCCGCAGTCGTCCTTTTCATCGATGAGCTTGGCCTCGTGGCGGCAGAAACAGGTGGAAACCGACAGAGGTTGATATTTCTCGATGTAGGAGGCCACCTGCTGATAGGTACGGACGGTGTTTCCGACCTCGATCTTTTTGTTCACCGGGATGACCCGATTGATCGGATAGGTTATTTTCAGCGCACCCTGCCCGTCATCCAGAGCCGCTTTGTATGCGTGGATCAGACGGGCCAGCGTTTTATCCCTTTCGGTTTTGGTTCCTCTCATGAATTGGAATTCAAAGATCCCGGGCACAAAAACCGGCGCGCTGTAAAAGGTTGCTCCGCCCATGGAACCGGCGGTGCAAAGCCCTTTGTTCGCCATGTCTTCCAGAATGGACTTGACCTCGTTCACGTCTTTTCCCATCTCCCTGGCGACGGCCTCGGCCGGATGAAATCCTTTGGGTATCGCGTTATAAACCGCCGCCTCTTCCAGGGTAAATAGTTCTTCTACCAGGGCATAAAACTCGGGGATATCCTTAGCCGGGTATCTCCCACCTCGCTTAGCCAATATCTCGTATAGGGCACGATACACCTTTTCGGCCATTTCCCTTACCTCCTGTATAGAGTTTGTTTTGACATGGGTTCATTGATGAAACCATCAACGGTATTTAGCTGCCTGCAGTCATCCGGTTTGCTTTACTTCGGTTGCTTCCGCATCATGCCAGTCACTACTCTGACTTCTTTGTTGGGATTTCGCTTGGCCCTTGATTCGGCCTTGGATCCTGCCAGAACATACACCGGTTCCTGCCGATCCCTGAGAGGCTTCAGCACCCTTTCAATATGTTCCTTCTTGTTTCCAAGGTAAACCGGTTTGACCTCTTCTCCTGCAGGGCAAACAGCCATACAATAGCTGCACCGATAGCTCATCCGAAACATCAGAGACTGCCACATGAAGGCCGTCTCCCGATCATCAAAATGAGAACGGTACTCCTCCATGTCGTGAGAGGAAACCATGGCTTCCACCCAGTTCTGAAACCCGGTAGCATTGTCTCGATAAGTGTGAGTCATGCAGGCTAAGAAATCGAAGGGTTGGTCCTTGGTGACGGCCCCGGTGGGGCAGACAGCAGCGCACAGATTACATTTGAAACATGGGTTCTCCTCAAGCGGACGATCATATTTATCGAGCACCGCATTGATCAGGATACTTTCCAGCTGAACGCAACTGCCGTACTTCGGATGGAGAACAAGCCGGTTTACCCCCATGTGGCCGAGCCCGGCCTCCACGGCCATGATCTTGTGGCTTACATCCCAGATTTTCCCCGGATACCGATCCAGAGCCATGGGCCATCCTTTGTTGACGACGACTCCCCGGATACCGAGTCGGTTTAAGCGGCGAAGGATCTCTCGGGAAACGCTGGAAGTCCTATCTCCCGTATGGTGAAATTCTTCATTGGCCACGTAACGGGCCGGACTCTGAATGTTCTCGCGGTTATTTACTGTGATGATGGCAATGATACTGCGCGTAAGGGGATAAACGTGTAAGATCCCGTCTTTCTCCTTTTGCACCGACTCCCGGTCCAGATCCACCAATCCCACATCGTCGGCCCCGGCATCGAGGCAGATTTTCTTGATCGCTTCTGCGGAATAAGTCCTTATCCCTTGCTCCTCACTAAGTACCGCCATGATTTCACCTCAACTCCTTTCTGTCCCCTTTTGTTTTTCCTTTTTCTCCACCACACAATAGATCCCTTCGCCAGCCATGGCCGGTCCAAAACACTGGTTATCGGAAAGGCAAGAAGCCTTCCGTAGGTCTCCGGACCTCCAGCGTTTGATGAGCCCAGGTTCTCTAATGAAAGGGCGGCTCATAGAGATGTAATCGGCCGACCCCCGCTCAATGATCCGGTCCGCCACAGGCAGAGAACGGATACCCCCCACCAATATCAATGGAACCTTTATTGTTTCCTTAAAGACCTTTGCCGCTTCAAGAAAATAGGCTTCTTTTTCTTCGTTGGTAATTCCCGTTCTGGAAGGGGTTAATTGGCCTGATCCTAAAGTCCCACCGCTGAGTTCAATGGCATCGATGCCACCCTCTTGCAGCAGCCTTCCGATTTTTAAGGAATCTTCCAAAGTGAGCCCTCCTTCCATGAAATCCTGCGAATTGAGTTTGATCAGGACAGGGAACCCGTTACCTACCGTCGACCGTACTTTTTTCAGGACTTCTCTAAGGATCTGGTATCGATTCTCCACCGAACCTCCATAGGCATCAGTACGTTTATTGAAAAGAGGAGAGAGGAATTGATTCATCAGGTAGCCATGGGCCGCATGGATTTGAACCCCATCAAACCCCGCTTTTTGGGCCCTCTGAGCGGCCAGACCGAAGGCCTCAATAAGTTCCTGAATGTCGCCCGCCGTCATCTCCTTGCAGGGAGACGTGAAGATTCCCTCTACGTTCGAGCGGGCCAGAGGCATCTGACCGGTTAGCTTAGGATTGGCCAAGCAACCGGAATGGGACATTTGGAGTACAATTTTTCCACCATGACCGTGAACGGCCTGTGTTAGTTGCCTAAGCCCATTAATGAAGGCATCCTTATAGACACCTATCTGTTTAGGTCCAGCCTGTCCTTCCGGCTTGACGTAGGCATGGCTGGATATGATCAGCCCGACCTGGCCTTCGGCCAATTGACTCATGCAATCCACCAGTGCAGGGGTTACAGAGCCGTCATCCTCGGCCATACCCTCCCAGGTCGCTGAACGAACGAACCGATTAGATAGCTGCATTCCATTGATTTCTGTTACTTCAAATAACTTTGACATGATTTTTCTCCTTTAAAGACAACATATCTTCCTTTTTCCAGAATAAGTCTATGCACTAACTCCAGAGCGTAGTTCTGGGCGCAAAGAACACAACTTGTTTTGTGAGTCGTTCCCATAAGTCCTCCTGGGTGATCGTTAAATTGTAGGCAAGATAATTGTAAGCAAGATATTTACTCAAAAAAATTACCGGTTGATTTTTTCCCGAAGTTTAAAAATAAGACCGCGCAACTCCCGCTTTTCATTTTCCGTAAAGTCCGCCAGGAATTCTTTATTGGCTTCTTCGATCAACTTCTTGGCCTCAAGCCCTGTTTCTTTTCCTAGCTTGGTCAGATGGATCTTGACCGATCGCCGGTCATCGGGGTTTCCCTTGCGCTCGATTAGTTGAGCGGTCTCCAGACGATCCAGAATACCGGTTAAGGTGGCGCTGTCCAGTTCAACCTTTTTCCCTAATTCACCAGCCATAATCTGGTCTTCCTCGGCCAGGAATCCAATGACCATAGCCTGAACCGGCGTGATGTTAAGCCCCGATACCTTCTGGCTCATAAATTTTATACCGGTCTGACTGGCCTTCGCCAACTGGAAGAAGATACAATTATCGGCTCTCATCTAAAGTACCTCAATTTACATTGCCTACCATTTTCTTGTATACAATATAAAAGAAGGAATGTCAAATCATTTTGCTGGGGAGGGGCTCTGGGGTCGAATCTTTATCCTTGGTTTTGCCTATATTTCACAAAACTTTCCTTTTGACCCCAGGCTTTTTGTGGAGAACAGAGAAATATCTACACCGCCACCCCGTGGATTCCTGATTGAAGTATATGCATTTTATGAAAATTGGTCAACCGAAACTTCTACTGATTGCTGACTACCTTAAGTGGATTTCACCTTGCACTGAACATAGGGGTCTTAGACAAGGCGTAGCGGGCCACAGAATAACAGACCATCGTCGACAGAATCCCTACCAATAGCCACTTCACAAACGCATTCCACTGAAGCTCCCTCAAGGCAAGGATTATCCAGAGGATAACAGAGTAATGAATAAAGAAAATAGCGTAGGAGTTCGCCGACAGGCTGGCATGAAGGCTGGAGGTGAAGCCGACGCGTCTTTGAAAAAACGCAAGTAGGGAAAACACGGCCGTCATACAGAAGAAGAAATAGGAGAGCGCATAGCAGGCCATTCCGATCTCACCAGGTATTAATTTCTTATTTGATAAAATAAGAAGCATAAATAAAGACAAAACGGCCATCGGAAGCCACCTTTTCCGGCTCGGGTTATATCCTGAGGGAGTAAACCACTGTTGTTTGTAAGCAAAGACCCCTAGGAAAAAATAGGCCATATACGGAATGAATCGGGTCCCGGGTACATCAAAGATTGCTATCTTCGGCCAAATCGCTTCGCCAATAACCAGATTGGCGCCCAAAAAAATGAGGCCTGTTCCTAATCCAAACAGAACAAAGAACAAGCCCGACGGATTGGTCGGCTTGTCGCTGACGTTGCCGATTGGTCTACGAATTAAGTAAAGGACTGATAGTGCCGCATAAAATAGAGTCAGCATGCCCAAGAAATAGAACTGGGCCTGACCATGGGTTTGATACTCTTCTCCAAAAAAGTAATGAGCCACCCAGATAGGAAGGATAGAGATTCCGGCTCAAAGAGTGCATGTAGCCCCTAGCGGGGGCCAGAATAAGGACCCCCAAGGCCCAAGGAATAATAATTCTGTAGAATTTGTCTCTCCAGAATGGGAGCAGCTCTTTACGGGCCAATGAACGGTTGCCAAAGTACCCGGCGACAAAGAACATCACCGGCATTAAAAACGCGAAAGCGACCATGATGAATACGTCAAAGAAGAGGCTTTTTTGTGTATCTACCACAAACCAGTCTTCGGAATAATAGATCGAGTAAGCGTAGGCGGAGTGAAAGAAGACTACGAGGAGAATGATGAACGTTTTTAAGTTATCGAGGAAATAAAGACGCCCTGAGGGACTGCTTTGTTCCATGGGACCTGGACTGATTGCCAGAGGGGATTTCATTTGTCTTATCTTGGGGACGGTTCTTATATTCTGATTGAAGCTCCCCGCCCACAGGGCGGGGCTCCCCGGCATTGTACAATATCATTCATATTGTGCCCCTTAAGCCCGCCTATCCCGCAGGGGGCGGGACGGGGCATGTTCCAGCCAATAACAATTAGACGCAAACTATCTTATCGGTCTCACCATTTTTGTTTTCTGTCAATGGCAGACCCTGTATTCCGCCGCCACCCTGTGATTGGAGTATATAAGTTTTATGAAAATTGGTCAACCGAAACTTTCAAAAGAAAGAGTCAAAGAGTGGGATGTTTGTTCCGTCTACAGATCTTGAGTGTAGTCAGGATCTTCGCGTTCATGATAACTACTAGAAACGCGCAATCGCAGGTTCCATATCGCTGTGCCAGTAGTCGGTGATCTCAACCCCATACTTGCCCTGTACCGCAAGGTCTTTCTTATGGGCCTCATCGATTTTCTTTTTTTTGATGTCTCCAACGTTTCTATGGATGTCCATGTATTGTGCCATTTTATTAATCTCCTCTCTCGTTAATGTCAGGGGTACTTCCTTGGCTTATAAATAACCATGCACTGCTAAGAATTTAAGCAATATGAGTACCATAACTAATAAATTATTGAATAAGGAAAGAGGGCATAAGCCCAGCAGCGACAGTGCGGCTGTAACCCGCAGGCCTTTGAATGTCGCTCGTGGGCGAGGCCAAACCCTATCCTGAGTGGGGAGGAGGTCAGTCTTCTTTAAAAAAAATGGGCCGACAAAATTTATGCCCGTTTTGCCTCTGGGAAAACAAACAGGGGAAATAGAAATTTCCAGCGCTATTGAGGCCCAGGAGGCGCCCAGAAAGGACGCGTCTTGGCAATTTCCGATATCACAGAAACAACCTCGCCAAAATATTCCAGAGCGTGTGAAGCGTAGTTCGAGTCTAGCCGCTTTTGCATAAATTTTCCCGAGAACACATTGACTACATTTTGAAGCGGAAGGATGCCTTCTTCAGTTGCAGGATCGAAGCGCGCCCAGTTTCGGATGTGCTCTTCCGACCGGAAGAGGTTCATGGTGCTTCACGCATACGGAAATCGCTTTATCCATTTTGAGAATGGAAGAGAAACATAACCCATGATTCCCTTCGGTCTGGTTTTTAATACAACGCCGTCCTGCATTTCTACGTGAACGGGTGAACCGCAATCCAGGCAGGGTGCGTCAATTTGCACCACCTTGCCTGGAAAAAGCCAGCAAACTGCCAGCGACTCAAAACCTCACTGACCAAACCATTTTTGCTCGCCATCGACTGTAATTCGATACTGGGTCGCAAGGTTGCTAAATGGTGCAAAACTGCCGATATAATCCGTATCAGGGAATAACCAGATACCTGGGATTTCTACAGACACCAAATCGTGAAGAGCCTTTCGACCATCCTCAACCGGCACCCCGAGTTTCCCAGCAATCTCCGTGTAGTGCGGGGCTTGACCTGTATTGACCATCCGTTTAATGATTATGCTGTATGTCTTATCCAGAACACTTGATGAGCTCATATGCGCCTGCCTCCTTTCTTTTGTTCCTGTCCACTTTTCACCGGGGGGTTACCTTTACGGGTTGTACAACTTTTTTTGAACCTACAATTAAGCTACCTAAGGTGATTTTAGGCGTAAATACCTTGAGGATTGTATTTTGTGAGAAAAAAGACCGTATTTTGCGTTAGCAGATCGCACACATTGGAGGGTTGGATGGAAAAGAGCCCACGATTCCGATAAAGAAGATTTCGGGCATTCTCAGCTAAAAATGCCCACAAGTGTCAGTGTTACCAAGATTTGGACAAGAATTACAGCGGTAATCAATAATGGTCGGTTTGCCATATGCTTTTCGACACCCGTGACAGCAGGAGAAAACATCGAAATATTCGCTAAATTAAATACGACTATTGTGGTGAACAAGGCCCAGCCACCTTTGTAAATCCACCAGCAAAAGATGCCATACCCAATCTCCAGGATGAAAGCAACAATAGGATATTTAGCGTAAAGCCCAAGTCCAAATTTCGGGTTCTTGATAAAAGGTGCAATCGCAATATCATTGCTATGAGTTATCAGATCAAGAATAAGATGGGAAATCACGCCAAGGCCTACGGCAATCCCTATATCTGGTTGCTTTAATCCTTTGCTGAGAATGAGCCATGCCAATAATGCTACACCAACCATGGTTACTATCGAATGTGAAAACGGCATGTATGAGAGGTGAACGTCGCCGACGTATCTAACCTCATTTTCAGTCGTTGTTTTCTCAATCCCCAGAAAGTTCAAGATAATCCATACCATCTCCATAAATTGAACCCAGATCAGTAGCCACATAACCGGAACATTTACAAACTCTTTCTTAATAATGAGTGCAGTTGCAGCATGATTAATCGCAAACATAGCTCTCCTTGCCCGGTCTGCAGTCTGCCATTTGTCATCTTATTTACTAAAAATCCGGTAGCACCTGTCCGGGGAATAACTCCTGACCGACCGTGCACAGTATTACGCACATCAAGCTGGCCAGTCAGGAGGTCCTTGATCTGGTGATGGTGGAAATACGTTAGCCGCGGATGAATCCGGAGCCGCACTCATCGCCGATAAAAGGACTAATCCCGATGCGATATAGGATTAGCCCTTTTGGTTGTTCTCCTATCGATGACCGATCAGGGCTCCGCCTCGATCTTGCCGTAGAGGCCATGGGCCTCACCTCCAGGTCCCGAGGCAAAAAAGAGCGCATTTGTTGGTTGATTCTGCAGCCCGTTTCCAAACCTGATTCCCCAAAGGCCGTCAATTACAATAGGATGACCACTGCTCTGACTGAGACTACCCCGGAAGTTACCCGTCTCAAGGTCGTAAGCGTTGATCTTCCCGTCCCCAAAATTTCCGACCAGGAGGTGATTGCCGAAGCGACCGAAGCTTGCGGGTGAAACCGCGAGTCCCCAGGGTGAATTGAGCTGGCCGCGCGTAACAACCCTATCGACGAAGTTGCCGTTGGCATCGAAAACGCTAACAAAACCGTGCCCCCTACCTTTGACGTCGTCATGCTTCGCCGCGTCCTGTTTCGCATACGTGACATAGATGTCACCGTTGATGTTTTGGATGCCAAACGGGGCATAACCAGCGGGTATTTTTGGATCTACAAATGAACCGGTCAGGGCCGCCGCACCGAATGTGGCATTGAAGACGTCGATCTTGGCACCATGAAAATCCGCAGCGAGCAGGAAATGATTGTTACCATCGAAGGTTTGGCTGAGTCCCTTATACACAGCGCCCGGTGTAGTTACCGCGACAATAGCCGTATTCGTTGCGTTGACCCCGGGGAACCAACCCAAAATCGTGCCATTCTCCGTTGCGAAGAGGAATGTCGCTGGACCGGTATCCAGATCTCCTGTCACAACGAAATCGGCTGTGTCATTAAAGATGACGCCGGTAGGGGCGCCTAGACCTGTGATAACCGGAGTCTGGAGCACTCCAGCGCCATTATAGAAAGTCGCAAGCCCGGTCCCGTTGTCGGCAACGCACGCAAAGCCATTGGGGTCGAAAGCAATTCCCCAGGAGTTGATCAAATTCGTGTCATTATGAGCTGCAGTTATGGCAGCGCTGTCCGATACTAGATTGCTTACCTGGTAGAATTTACTTGCTGCATAAAGCCCCGTCGCCATAAAAATGATTGACGCAAGGCCAACGGCCAATAGAATCAAATGTCGGTTGAGGCGTTTCATATTCGTCCCTCCTTTCATAATTATTTTCTTAGGTTCTGAGAAACCCGAATCCCTTGCGTCCATTATTCGGTAGACAAGCTCATCATGGGATTGATATGTGAATGAGCTGGCCGCCATGCCTAACAACAAAAATCCTGTTCGCAATAAGTTCGAGGAATTAAACGAGGTAACTCATGGATCCTTCAGGGATAACCAGAAATTATCTAAGTTGGTGCGGCGTCTCGTGGGAGGAACAGCACACTGACGAAAATATAGGCAGGCGATACTCCTTTTCATTTTTGTCTTACCGACATTCTCACATGCTTCTTATTTTTCACCTCACTCCATCGAATATATTCAAATAGGTCTGGAAAAGTGAATAGGGTAAGCGCTGTATTTTTTTCAGAGAATGATTGAGTCGAGTAGCGCGGGGGAATTTCACCTCCACGCCCTCCCGGAACCGGACGTGAACCTCTCGATTCATCCGGCTCTTATTGTCCAGCCGTCGGTCGCATCCCCATTTGCCAATGGGCAAATAGAT
>Ga0208821_1000046_pt1 | contig 105814 bp, 105 predicted proteins | sample June2015DPH_20_5_FD_184720 | JGI IMG/M metagenome (GOLD analysis project Ga0208821, IMG submission 184720) | Peatland microbial communities from SPRUCE experiment site at the Marcell Experimental Forest, Minnesota, USA - June2015DPH_20_40... | ecosystem: Environmental > Terrestrial > Soil >...
GAGAAAGGCTCTCCAGAAAGAGATTGAAAAGGGAAGATTGAAACAGGGAACATCCGGGGTGGCAGAGGCGGCTTGATGAACTCAACAGGAGCCACTGCCAAATTTCAACTAAGAACGGTATTGACTCTTTCACTAAAAATACTTTTCTTAGATTCAGAAATTTGTTCAAATATAGTGTCAATTTTCTTTTTCCATTTAATAACTTTGTCCCCCACATAAGCACAAAGAACAATACATCCAGAGCCTACCAGCATAACCGCTAAAGCTATTTGTAATTTTAATTTAGGGTCGATCACTTGTGTCCAGTCCCAAATTGTTCTTCCGTTAACAATTACTTCTACCAATGCACCTAAAAGAAAAATCCCCGAAAAAATCAGCTTTGCCGTTTTCATAACCCACCTCCTTATGCCAATACTCTTCAGGGATGGGTTATACCATAGGATGGGAATGTTAGAAACTATTTTTTCCCTTTATTTTGAAGCATCACAAAATATTTGTTTCTATTGGTTTGATTATCTGCGAGTCCATTCTTATTTAGCCATGATTCATAGCCCCTTAATTCCTCATCTATTCTTTTCCATTCCTCTGTTTCAGATTGTTGTATGAAGGTTTCAAAATCATCTTTACCAATAAACCTAAAAACATATCTCCCAGTTTTCCCTAAGGCTTGCATTGACGAACGTGTGTCCCTTCCACTCAAGCTTATAAAAAAGTTATCAAAATGTTTCATGCCCTCCCTGGCTAAAATATCCCCTGCTTGTATTCCAACAGATTTTCGACCAGCAAAACCAAGTTCTTCAAATAGTTGTTGAGCATACTTCCATCCCGATGAGTGTACAAGATTGTCATATAAAAAACCGGTGCTGAAATTATTTTCGCTGACATCGAAAATAAATTTTACTTGCTGGTGGGGCTGGTACATATAAGTGTTTTGAGCAAACCATGTTACTACTCGATGGAAGCATAGCTGATAAGGGGAACTCGGCATATAGCCAGGAAAATATTGCCCATAAGCCACTAAATCCATAATAACCCCGAAACCTACCATATTCGCTTTTACAAGAAGGGTGACTAAATCTTTATATAATTGTTGATTTGTTTCGTGAGGAATTCCCTTAAAATCTTCTTGATCTGCATCGCAGTCTGCGGCATGAAAAGAGGGTTCTTCTATTGGAGGATTCCAAGGATGGTTTTTTAAACGTTCATTCCATTCAGGTTTTAATCTATCCCATTCTTCTTGGGTTCCCATTATGCCAGCCACGGCAAAGATGCGTTGTTGTTTCTCATCATGGCTTTCATCACCGAAAACGGTTAACATATATACAAGAACCTTTTTTTTCTTGATTCTTTGATTTTATTTATTTCTATAGCATAGTTATCCTGCTTTGTTAAGTTAATATTTCCGAAAAATTAACATTCAATGAAGAGAAGGTTTGCGAAAGGAGGCAATTTATGAAATTAAGGGTTCATTCGCTACTGGTTCTTCTCCTAATAGTCTTTGCTGTCGATTGTGTTGAAGCAAAAACCTATTCCCTTCCTCTCCGCTATCAACCTATGAAGGAATTTTTTTCTCTCCAGCAGAAGTTCGGTTCGACACTTGGCATAGCTCCCTTTGAGGATGAGCGCCAAGAAAAATCTTACATTGGAGTTCATACCCCTCTCATAGGTCTACCAACTCATTTTGAAAGCATTCCTATGCCACTGGAAAAAGCCCTTCAAGAGTATTTGAGTGATGCGCTTTCCCGGTTAGGGGTAAAGGTAGTTTCTGTTTCAAATTGGGATGGGACGCCCGAATCTCTGAAAAATATAGATACTGATTCTGTATTGACGATCGAAATCAAGAAATTCTGGACGGAAGGGGTAGGAAGTCTGTTTAGAACAAATATTAAGACCACGGTTCAATTGGTGATTCATCTAGGGGTGAAAAATGAAGGTAAAGTTTTTACGCAAAATGCAGATATTGAAAAGGAGATAACGGTCCCGAGGTCTACTCCTGAAAGAGTGGAAGCAATAATCAATAAAATTTTGACCGATATTTTTGATGATTACTTTTCTTCCCCCTTATTAAAGGGTACGCAATGAAGACCACCCTGAATATGTTATTGATTGATTGATGCTCGACTCGGCACCGCCGCCGCCGCTTTGTTATGGTGATATTATACTTGGTATACGCAAAGTTTTAACCGGATGATAAGAAGCAATCTGATAGGTTTTTAAAGATTGCCAAGCAGGTTCAGGCAGACGATGCAAAAGAAAAGTTTGAAGAGACATGTTCTAAGATTTTAAAGCCAAATCGTTTGCATTATTGTAGTATGTCCTTGAAAAAGAAAGCAAAATCCTCTGGTGACAAACCAAATATACCTGGATAAGTTAAAGGATACTTATTGCGATATATTATACTGGACAGAATTTGAAGTTTCTTTTTATCAAAATGCATAACATGATGAGGAGGAATACGATCCATTACCAATGCTTGTAAATCCAGACGATGAGATAAATTCCCTTCCATGTTGCGTTTACGATCTTTGAGCCACTGCCACGCAAGAAGATCAGCAGCTTGTAGTGGTTTAACTTCTTTCTTATCCACAAAGGAGTGAGAGGAATACCTATGTGCTGCTCTAAGCCGAGGAATTTTAAAAATTCTGGTCATATAGTGATTTGCTTCATGGGCGCTTCGGTGACCACCCTCAAAAAAATAAGCGATTTTCCCGTTATATTTGTTTTCATCAGCCCATGATCTAACGGCAGTAACACACATATGAAGTAAACACGTATATGCACTTCCAATCTCTGGGCTTTTAAGAACAATTTCATCATACATTTTGGGTTCTACAGTAATAGCGATGCCAGAAGATGCCCGTTTCTTTATAATACTTATCATATCCTTTACTACTTGGATTCTTTGATCTTTTGTAAGCTCGTTAAAAAACGGTTTACTCCCAGGAGCAATAGCGGACATTCTGAAAAAAGGAAGGTTGAATTTTTCTAATACCAATGACCATTCTTCATTCATCTTTATACATGAATCTTTTTCAAAAATATAACCAGCTACACAAAGCACAGGAGACTCATTATGAGCACCGCTTTCATCAAAATAAGCTTCAACCATCTGCACAGTATACCCTCCGGTTGGCAGCAAAAATATCAAGTAAACGTGCTAACATTATACGCCCCTTTCTTTGGGTATGTCGAATATAATAACCCGTTTGTTAGGAGGCGTTATGGCTGTGAGAGAGGGGGGAGGAGTATTTATTAGGGATGTAAAGACGTTCAGGTCAGAATCAAAGTGATAAAGTAGTCTTCAAAATCTTTGTCTGAGGGAGCTCCAAGAAAATACTTTTGAAAAGAGGGCTCTTCTATAATCCGGAGAAGAATCCTGCGGACAATATTATCGCAAGATACCGAACCTTCCTTTATTTGTGCCGCCGCTTTAGGTGATCCCTTGCTCCCATGGATAACTTTCGACCTGACAGCGTAGGCCTTCTTGATTGTTTGAAAAACACTGATACGATTCGCCAGATCCTTCTCAAGGAAACAAGCAATACGCTCTCCCAATTTGTGGGACAATTCCTGAACGTCGGTCGAAAAAAGTGTCTCAAAACATATGCAATAGTTAGCAATCTTTACTCCCAGGTCGGAGCTAGCGCGGGCCGCCTGCATGAAGTAGAATGCTCGCTCAAACCGCGAAAGTCCCTCATCAATGGCAATCTGAAATTTCAGTTTAGTACCGCCTGAGAATTCGCGAAATAACTGCCTCGCTTTTCGTAATTCCTCGCGGGAGAATTCAGTCGTCAGGACTTCACCGCGTGAGGTTGAAAATATGTGTGCAATGGAATTACGGGTTATGTTTGTTTTGGTTGCCAGGGTGCTTTTATGAGGATGTTCCAGATATCCAAGATCCACATTTACTGAGTTGTCTTTAACTAACCAAAGCATTTGGAGAAACGATCTCACCTCCACAAGGTGTTCCACAAGAAAGGAATTGGCCGCTTCATCATTGGGGAATGGTTGAGTCTCTTCAATAGAGTAAGCTACTGCTCCCGTAGTCTTAAGAAAATGCGTTTCAAGGTCGCCAGCAATTTTGTAAAAGGTTGGGGTGATTACTTTTTCTATGAATAGTCTGTCGTTTGTAATGCGCAGTTTATCGCCGATTCTTTCTCCGTCCCCGAGGTTGGATGAGATTTTTAGGTGCTCAACATTCGTTATAAAAAGATTTCTTTGCATGAATAGGTTGGATAGTTTTTCTTGAAGCGTCCAGCAAAAATAATATTGATCTATCCCCATCAAAAAGTCAATCGGTGACATCTGTCCCTAGTTTAATTACGTTTCAGCCATCTCCCTCTCCTACCCCGCTCGTTTTATGCTGGTCGCTACCATGAATCCCTGAGTATGCGGTTTTCAGATACAAATTATGTAAAAAGAATGCCTCCCACTCAGAAACCCATCCCACTCTCCTGAAATGAAAACCACCCTGAATAATCTCTTGAGTTCTTGATGCTCGACTCGGCACCGGCACCACCACCGGGTTGGTGAGGAGGGCGGGATGGGAGTGAGGGTGGGAACAACAGAGAGTTGGGGCTGCCATATTCAAGGAGAGCCGGTGGAAATTTCTTGATACCTTGAAAGAATCGTGGGACTTTCTTGAAGAAATGGGGACTGAGTGGGGACTAGATGGGTTATGCTAATAAAAAAGGGGTTGCCATTTGGATCTATCAATTCCAGCAAACCCTTGTCATTATTGGTGCCCAGGGCCGGACTTGAACCGGCACGACAGTCTCCCGTCGAGGGATTTTAAGTCCCTTGCGTCTACCAATTCCGCCACCCAGGCCACATTCGTGACTCGTGATCCGAAAATCGCGTCCGGTTAAACATTATCAATATATGTTTTGCCCCACTTTGTCAACCCCTCCCTTGTGAGAAGAAAGATCTTATGTTAGATGTGAGAAAACTGTTCCGAAAAGCGCGCACGGAATACGGACACGCTTGCGCGCCCTGTCTTCGTCCCGCAGGGCGGGACTTCTCGCAGGCAGGCGAAGCGCCTCAGCGTGCAGGTCCTGAACCGAGTCCCGCGTCTCGCGGTATAGAGGGCAGGCACGGACACGATTTTTCGCAAGGAGGAGAACAAATGCGATCGGATAGTATGAAAAAAGGCCTGGAAAGAGCACCCCACCGCTCCCTTTTCAAGGCCCTGGGCCTGACGGATGAAGAGATTGTGCGGCCCATGATCGGAATTGCTAACTCAGCCAATGAAGTCATTCCGGGCCATCTCCATCTGCATCAACTCTCCGATGCGGTCAAAGCCGGAGTCCGGATGGCCGGGGGAACTCCCCTCGAGTTCTTTACGATCGGCATCTGCGACGGGATCATCATGGGGCATGAGGGGATGAAATATTCACTCAGCTCAAGGGAATTAATTGCCGATTCGGTCGAATCCATGGCCATGGCCTACCCTTTCGATGGTCTGGTCCTCATCCCGAATTGTGACAAAATCATTCCCGGAATGATGATGGCAGCGGCCCGGCTTAATATTCCAACCCTTCTTGTGAGCGGAGGTCCCATGCTGGCAGGCGAGTTTCAGGGCCGGGAGATCGACCTGATCACCGTGTTCGAGTCCGTCGGGAAGGTGAAGGTGGGAGAGATGACGGAAAAGGATCTCAGGGAGATCGAAGGATGCGCTTGCCCGGGGGTGGGCTCCTGTGCGGGAATGTTCACCGCAAATTCTATGAATTGCGTTGCAGAGGTCCTCGGTTTGTCACTTCCTTACAATGGCACCATCCCAGCCGTCTTTGCCGAAAGGATACGTTTGGGAAAGAAATCAGGGGTTCAGATCATGGAGTTGATCAAAAAAAATCTGACGCCTTCTAAAATCCTAACCAAGGACGCCTTTGAAAATGCGGTCACGGTAGATATGGCTTTTGGAGGCTCCACCAATACTGCACTCCATCTTCCTGCGATCGCAAAGGAGGCAGGGATTAAACTCTCTCTACAAACTTTTAACGAAATCAGCGGAAAGACGCCTCATCTCTGTAACATGTCACCGGGAGGGCCTCATCATCTCCAGGATCTTCATCGCGCCGGGGGCATTCCAGCCCTGATGAAGGAGTTGAGTCGGGCAGGATTGATCCATCAGGATCCATTGACCGTTACCGGAAAATCCATTGGAGAAAATCTCAAGGGGAAAAAAATCTTCAATCCAGAAGTGATCCGCCCGATTGAAAGGCCCTATCACGCCACAGGAGGTTTGGCCGTTCTCTTCGGGAATCTAGCTCCCGAGGGCGCGGTGGTAAAACAATCGGCCGTGGATGAGGCCATGCTCAAACATCGAGGGCCGGCCAGGGTCTTTGATTCCGAAGATGAGGCCATCAAGGTTATTCTCGACAGAAAGATCAAAAAGGGTGAGGTCCTGGTCATCCGGTACGAAGGCCCGAAGGGCGGACCGGGAATGAGGGAAATGTTAGGTCCGACCTCGGCGATGGTCGGCGTCGGAAGAGATCGGGATGCGGCCTTGCTCACCGACGGCCGTTTTTCAGGAGGAACCCGCGGAGCCGCCATCGGCCACATCTCTCCGGAAGCTGCGGTGGGAGGGCCTATTGGGGTGGTGCGGGATGGGGATCAGATTGAGATCGATATTCCAGGGAAAAGACTCAACCTCCTTATTTCCAACGAAGAATTGAAAGAGAGATTGTCCAGGTGGAAAGCGCCCAAAAAAGAACTGAAGGGTTATCTCAAACGATATGCAAGACTCGTCACGTCTGCCAATACGGGTGCTACGCTTGAAGACTGATTTAGGATCTGCTGCCTATTGGTGTTTTAGATCTTTTATCGTTCCCATCGAAATAGGGTCTCTCAACATCATAACGAAAATGATAGGCCTGCCCTGCAAACCTCTTCAGAATCTCCTCCATCTCTTTAATGAAAAGATCAACTTGGTCATCCTCAACGTGAACCCCAAGATATTTGATATTGATCTTCGCCATTTTGAGAGCCGATTGCTTAGCAGCAAATAACGTGCCATCCATTTTAAAAATCATAATTCATTTAAATTCCCTGATTTGAGGAAATCGTAGAAATTTTTTTCAAGGAGATTATGACAAATTTACGTTTCTCTTTACAAAAGTGACCACGAAACTTCAGGCTGCGCAAAAAAAATGGCCAGGGTGTTGCCTTCTAATGGCGAGTGGACTCTAGTAGATTTTTCTCATTAATCCACAATCGATGTTGAATCCTTGTGGAAATAGACTATCTTTCCCTTGAAAGACGCTGCCGACATCATTTTGCCCAAGAAATAGGCACACGGAAGCCCTGAATTGGATTGGTAAATCCAAATATTTCTTAGAGATCAAACGACGAATGACCCCATCTTGTCCTTAGAAACTAAGAGCCCGTCCTTTTTTAATTCGGAAATTACTTTGTGGGCAGCCCATCTACTAATACCAAACTCATGGACAACTCCGTCATACGATAACTTTTGCCCTTTCTTTAGCTTGCCGGAGAGTATCCCATTCCTCAGTCGACCATACACCTTGTCTGGAAACTGAAATCGGGTTAGCTTTTGTGGGAAGATCTCATTAAGGATTTCGTTTGGTATTCCACTTTTGGATTTTCTCATTTCTTATGCCCTTTCCGTGCTTTCGTCTGCTCGTCTCCCGACCCGCCCATCCTGCCGTCGCCTTTCCAAATGGCACTTCAATCTCAGTCTATTTGATTTCTTTCCTGCATCCTTCACAAAAGTATACACTTTCTCCACGGTCCTCGCCTGTAATAGCTCGTTCAATCTTTTTCATAATGCCACTGTTTTTATTAATACACTCCACACAATAAATCTCTCCATCTTCGGTGTAATAACCGACTGCCTCTTCTTTTTCGGTCATAGCCTTTCCCCTTTCATTCAATTTTCTTTCTTTTCTCCCGTCATCTCTTGACCAACTATTTCAACGAACGCCCCAAAGCTCCTGCTTGCCGAATAGCACCTTTTCCGAAAGCAACTTGGTCAAGTCTTCTTGTTAAACCATGCAAGGGTATGAGGAGTTCTTCGAAGGAAACTGATAACTCCTCAGGAAATACCAAAGACACGAGAAAATACCGGATTGGTCCGCTGCTTCTTACCGCCACGCATATAATCCGCATAACATTCCAATCTTTGTGGACCGGAGTCAGGGACGGAAAAGTCCACGGTGAAACTCCCGGGCGACCCATACGTTACATCCCTTATCTTGTAGTAGTACGGCCCTTCACCTGCACAGTAGCAAACCACTCTATTGATCTCCGGCTTACCGTTAGCCTCGAAACTGATTTCAACGCTATAAGAGAGGGCTAGTCTCAGATTCCCATTTTCAGGAACGGATATCTTTAATAATCTTATTTCGTCCTCCCCCAGAGGTTCCGTGGGTACGGTGGCACACGAAGAAACGCCTAACAAAAGGACTACACTCATAAACACTCCTGCTAAGACACGCTTCATCATCACAAACCTCCTTCCTATATTCTGTCTCTTTCTTTTTCCTCTTCTTCTCTTGATTTACCAGCCTTACAATCTCCGAAAACGCCTCCTTGGTAAGAGTTTTTTCCCTGGACCCGTGTGACATGAAAAGGTTTAATCCTATATCGAGGTCTCTAATTAATCGATCTTTTCGGTCTCTTTGCTATCCCGATGACGTTCGGAATCGGCCGGGCAGCGGGTACGCGATCACTTACATCGAGGCTTATGGGCCGACCAATTCTCTCGAACTCAACGTCATTGGCTGAAAAATATAGGTTGGCTTGCTGCCCTCCCTCCAAATACATTGCGTTATAAATCGAAATAGGAAGCGATAACAACACATACGCAAAGTCGTACCCTGAATAAGGGGACTCCGTAAAAATCAGCAATGCGTTCCCACCTTTGTCTATCCCGAAAACAGCCATGCTCCATATCTTATCCTGTTTGGTCCAGACATTCTCCTGCCGGCAACTGATCATCCTTATATTCTGGACAAGCGTTTGATACTTGGACCTTAACCTTTCGAAATCTTGGCACTTCAGATCGATAATCTGAATCTCCGGGAGAACGGATTCGACCGGATTAAACGCCAAAACGGCTTTATAAGCGGCGCTCAGTTTTGGATTGTTAATATGACCGAAGTTTTTCATGTAGCCAACGTTTCTTATCCCATCCTCTTGATACATTCCCGCATTAATGGCAGAGAGGAGATTGTGCTTTTGACACCATTCCTTTGCGGTCATCTTTATTTTACCGTGCTCCGAAGCACAAAAAAGCTTGAACGAATAAACCCTCGGGTCAGCCTTCACAATCGTGATCTTTGAATCGTTGACCTTTGATTTCTCCCGGGGCGTAAACTCTCCAATATATAATCCCCGGTCCACTTCTCTCCATGGATCATCTTTGGATTGCGCCCCATGGGAAGATAGGGCTGTACCGGTGACTGCGGCGAGAATGACAAGTAAAACAGTTATTCGTCTCATGAACTCCTTTCCCATCCAGACATTGCAAAAGCAGGGTCCGGCCGGACCGCGCCCCGTCCCGCCAAGAGCGGGGATAGGCGGGGTTAAGGGGCACAATATGAATGGTATTACAATACCGGGAAGCCCCGCTGTACCTGTCCCGTCTTGACGGGATAAGCGGGGAGCTTCAATATATCCTAAGCCACGCGGCCACGTCATCGGTGGTGAGGCGGACGGCGAATGCTTTGGGACCGACAAGAGTGTATTAGATTTGGAGTACGGTGTCAATGAGCGAGGGTGAACGCGTTACCCCGTGAGAACAACGCTTGGACGAAAGGAAAAAGCCGGAGTATCCTGCCTTATGAGGCCTTATGAGGAAGCCATTTCGTTGTGATAAAAATGGAGGTAAATCCCAAAGAGATCGTCTACCAATTTTTCGGTTCTCTCTCTAATCTCATTCCAGCTTGATAAAAAGGACTGTAGGGATTCATTGAGCTTGGTTAGGTTTTCATCGTTCCTCTTTGCCCTTTCTAACGATTTTCTCTCCCTCTCACGACATTCTTGGATGAGATCTTTCAAATTTTCTCTTTCTTCTTCAGTCCACTCTGAGACAAGTTGGTCCACTGTCTTCATCATCAAACCTGTAACATATCAGCCTGCTTGCGAAAGGCAAAGGATATCGAAGCAAAATATATACCGGCAGCATGAACAGACCTCAAGAATGATGAAATAGCTCACGTCTTCGAGGAGTTAGGCAATGATGAGAAAGCCCTCTAAAAGCGAAGGCCCCAAAAAAGAGGGAAAGGATTTACCTTTTTTGGAAAAATGTCTTCCCTTTATGAAGAAATGGGATGGGTTGGATCCGCAGGTTATCACACGGCCGATAAAGTAAAAGGGGCTGCGGGTCATTCATTCGACCCGTAACCCCTTCGCTTTTTCCTGGAGGCGGCAACCGGATTTGAACCGGTGGATAACGGTTTTGCAGACCGTCGCCTTACCACTTGGCTATGCCGCCTTTGGAGCGGGAAACGGGATTTGAACCCGCGACTTCAACCTTGGCAAGGTTGCACTCTACCGCTGAGTTATTCCCGCCTTTTATAAAAAATTACAAGATTTAGAACGGCATGTCAATAGACCGTAGGGAACGCATATAGGCGGTCCCTACAAAAATTCAGACAATAATCGACTTCAGATATTTCCAGAAATAATCGGCCCCGGAGATGACCGCAATCCCCAATGCAACCCATAGCAAGACCATCCCAATCGGATGAAAATTGAGGGAAAAGTAGTTTCCGTTGAGGATAAGAAAAAAGATGGAAGCCACCTCGAAAACTGTCTTGTACTTTCCCAAAGCGCTCGCAGAAATAATGATATCCTGAGAAACGGCAATTCCCCTCAGCCCTGTAATGGCAATTTCCCTTCCGACAATGACGATGACCATCCAGGCAGGAACCTCTCTCGCCGGGATGAGCGCGATGAGAGAAGTGACGATCAAGAGCTTGTCTGCAAGGGGATCGAGGAATTTTCCAAGGGTGGTCACCATTCCCCTGCGTCTTGCAAGATACCCATCGAATGTATCCGTAACGGCGGCTCCAAGAAAGAGAAGCCCGGTGAGGAGTTGATATCCGCGGCCCACATAAAAAAGGAGAACCAGGATAAGAGGAATTGCCAGAATCCTGAGAATCGTTACTCCATTGGGCAAGCTCAGTATCTGTTCGCGATTGAGTTTTTCCATGAAGGGATATTTGATTTCAAACTGCAGATGGCTGACTGCGGATTGAAAACGGAAAAGATCTAAAGCCTACCACTCAAGCTCTGAAATTAAAATCGTTAGGGGCTGTAGGATTGATAATAGCTCAATACCTTCCTGACATAGTCCACGGTTTCCCGATAAGGAGGAATCGACCGCAGCTCGGCAACGAGGTTCTCACCGGCATTATAGGCGGCCAACGAGAGTCGGACGTCATTATCAAAAAGGGAAAGGAGATTCTTAAAATGACGTACGCCTCCCTCAATATTCTCTCTGGGGTTAAAGACATTCGAAACATTCATCCGGGAAGCGGTCTCCGGCATCAATTGCATCAATCCCTTCGCCCCTTTTCTCGAGATAGCAAGGGGATTGAATCCTGACTCCGCTCGAATCATGGCCTTGATCAAGGCAAAATCCACTTGATATTTTTTGGAGAACTCGGAAATCAGCGAGTCGTATTGGGCAGAATCTTTCACATAAAAACCGGCGCTTTCATTACCCACATCCTCATTGCTCTCCCGGATGTAAAGCTTGAACTTGGGATCTCTCGGGCAGTTGGTAAAATGGATGACGCCGTTCTCGTCCACGTATCGGTAAATGCCAGCGGAGCAGTTCACCGCGAAAAGGAATGAAAAGAATAAAATAATTGAAACACTCATGAACTTTATCATGCCTTAACCCTTAGGGTAAAAATTAGTCCAAAATTACCATAAGTTGTCACTTTTGTCAACGAATTTATAAATCTGTACACGTTCCTTTAATTAGAAAACCCTTTAAAATTAAAGGAATTTCCAGATTTTATGGGCAAAACTCAAGCAATTAGATATGCAATCTCCGTGCCGTGCAGGCCCTTTCGAAGTTTGAAGTTTCCCTACGGATACATCCTTCCCATGGCTCTTTCCAATTGGGCCTTGGCGACGTTGAAGTCGCTCAAAGCGCCATAGTAATTGACCCTCGCCTGGGCGAGTAACGTCACCGCATTGACCACATCCGTCTGCGTGGACACCTGGTACTTATACCTCTCCTCGTTCATCCTTAAATTCTCCTCGGCCTGCTCAATGGACTTTTCGGCGGTGCGGATATTCCTTTCCGCCACCTGCATGTTGAGATAATCATCCTTCACCTCTAACGTAACCGAGTCGATAAGCTGAGTTTTCGCATCTTCTGCTTGTTTGACCTTCACCCTGTTCTCCCCAACCTTGAACGCCGTGTTTCCCCAGTTCCAAAGGGTGAAGGTGGCCAAAGCCTGAACCGTCCAAATGTTACTTTGTATGCCGCTCTCCGTCGTCCACCAGTCGGAGGTCCGACTATAGTTGCCCGCAAGGCTGATCGTCGGAAAGAAAGCGCTCCTCGCGATCTTGACATTCTCCTTGGCCTGGTCGATGTTCAATTGAGCGGTCTTGATCTCCGGCCTTAGTCGAATGGCTTCCTCAAGAGACTGGTCGAACGAGAGAGGAAACGCTTTGTGCGCAAGAATGTCGACCACTTCGAATGGTGTGTCGACCTCTCGCCTCAGCAGTATATTGAATGAAGCCTTGGCCGTGGCCAGATCGTTTGCCGCCCTGACCAGTTGCTGTTTGGCATTAGCCAGATTCACCTCGGCCAGAAGCACATCATTTTTGGGAACGATTCCGACGTCAAAAAAAGCCTGCGTCACTTCGAGTTGAGCCTCAAAATTCTTGACTTGCTGCTCAGCCACTGCCAAAAACTTCTCTGCCCTTAAAATGGTGAAGTACCCTATCCTCACCTGAAGAACCAAATCCCGTTTTGCCGTCTCCAAGCTCTCTTTTGAAACATCCACGCCCAGCTTCGCTGAACGATAACTGGCCAGGTTAAACCCTCCGGTGAAAAGGGGTTGACTGACCGTGGTATTAAAATTGTAAACGTTACTATTAGTGCTCTGTTGGAGGGCGGTAGGGGTTAGATTTTGAAGGGTACTTGCTGTTAAAACGCCAATGAAAAAAGGGTAACTATATTTGGTGTAATTATATTGTCCGGTCCATTGAGGCAGGAAATTGGTGATCGCTTCCTTACGTCTAAATTCAGATCCCTCAACCCCCATAGCGGCAGAATGGATTGCCAGACTCCTTTCCATAGCGATTTTTATGCTTTCCTCCAGGGTGAGCGGCGCCTGAGATTCTTGCGCCCAAGCGGCATTTGTCGAAACGATTGTCCATAAAATGAACCCGATGAAACATTTCATTCTCATTGATCTGCTTCCTCCTTTCGATCTGCTGCACACCGCCAAAGAAGATTTTCAAAAGCGTATCTAGCTTCACAAGATGCCTGATACTCTTTTTCTTTTCTGCCGATTCTTTTGGTCTCCATAATTTTCATTGACTTGGACGGACACTGGAAATATTTGTTCAGTTCCGAATGGCAGTTCATTCTATTTTAGTAAAAAAGCCCTGTCAAATTTAATTCTTTGCCCGACCCCCTTTATCTTCAGATGACTGCAGAATTGTCTTAACCTCGCCTCCTACCCTCTGAGGCATCTCCACGTAACCCATTACTCCTTCAGACGATCCGCCCCGGCACCGGTGATGCGGCGGAATCGGTGCCCACATCATGCGTTTGCCGCGGTTGTTTCCCCTTGAACACGCGGTATATTAGGGCAAAGAATAATGGGATGTAAAAGAGGTCGATGAATGTAGCGGAGAGCATCCCGCCCGTCACAGCAGTGCCAATGGCATTCATGGCGCCCGCTCCTGCGCCCGTTGCGAGGGCCAGCGGCAACACCCCGAAGAAAAAAGCCATCGAAGTCATGATGACCGGTCGGAACCTCACCCGCACCGCCCCAAGGGTTGCTTCCATCACTCCCTCTCCATGCGACAGTCGTTCCCTTGCAAACTGAATAATAAGAATGGCGTTCTTGGTCGTCAGACCAAGCGTGGTGAGAAACCCGATCTGGAAGTAGACGTCATTGTGCAGCCCCCGCAACGAGGTAACCAGCGTTGCACCGAATACACCCAGCGGCAACATCAGCATATTGGCGATGGGAATCGGCCAGCTCTCATACAGGGCTGCCACGCACAGAAAGATAACGAGGATGGAAAAGACATACAGAAGAGGCGCCTGGGAACTCGACATCCGCTCCTGATAGGAAAGCCCGGTCCATTCAAAACCGATCCCCTGCGGCAATTTAGAGACCATGTCTTCCATGGCCTTCATCGCATCACCGGAACTCCTCCCCAGTGCCGGCTCTCCCCATATGTTCATAGACGGAAAACCGTTGAAACGCTCCAGTCTGGGAGAACCCGAGGTCCAGTGGCTGGAGGCAAGGGAGGAAAAGGGAACCATCCTCCCTGCGGTATTGCGTACGTAGAGCTTTTCTATGTCCTTGGGCAGCATGCGATAGGGGGCATCCGCCTGAATATATACCCTTTTCACCCGGCCGCCCTGGATGAAGTTGTTGACATAGGCGCTGCCAAAGGCCCCCGAGATGGTGTCATGGATGGAGGTAATCGGGACCCCAAGGGCGCCGGCCTTTTCCCAGTCCACGTCGACCCGGTACTCGGGTACGTCTTCCATGCCGTTGGGTCGGACTTTGGCCAGACGCTTGTCCTTTGAAGCCATACCGAGGAGCTGGTTACGGGCCTCCATCAGCTTTTCGTGACCGAGTCCGCCCCGGTCGAGCAACTGGAAGTCGAATCCGGTGGCATTGCCCATCTCGATTACCGAAGGCGGCGGGAAGGCGAAGATCAGGGCGTTGCGGATCTGAGAAAAGGCCCTCGTGGCCCGTTCTGCAATGGCTTTCACCCTTAGGTCCGATCGGTCGCGGAGTTTCCAGTCTTTAAGCATTATAAATACCATACCGTTGGTCTGGACCCTTCCGGAAAAGCCGAAACCGGTAATTGCCATACACGATTCCACTGCCTCTTTTTCATTCTCCCGGAAATAACGCTGCACTTCGTACACGATCTTCTGCGTCTGCTCCATGGTGGAGCCCGTCGGCAACATGACCTGGGCGAGGAGGATCCCCTGGTCCTCGTCGGGAACGTACGATGTGGGCATACGAAGGAAGAGAATCCCCACGGCCGCCACAATCAAGATATAAATGATAAAGTAGCGGAGTTTCCTCGAGAAGGAGCGCTCGACCGTTTTCACATACCGATCTCTGGTGCGGAAAAAGATCCGGTCAAACCACGAAAAAAAAGGCCGCAGGAAAAAGACCGCGTTTTCCGCGGGTTCATGCCCTGCGGCCACCGGTTTGAGGAGGGAAGCGCAGAGGACCGGCGTCAGGATCAATGCCACCACCACCGACAGGAGCATGGAGGCGATGATGGTTATGGAAAATTGCCGATAGATCACGCCCGTCGAGCCGCCGAAAAAGGCCATGGGGCCGAACACGGCCGAGAGCACAAGCCCGATGCCGATCAGGGCGCTCGTGATCTGTTCCATGCCTTTGCGGGTGGCGTCCCTGGGCGAAAGCCCTTCTTCGCTCATGATTCGTTCCACGTTTTCCACCACCACGATGGCGTCGTCCACCAGAAGGCCGATGGACAGCACCATGGCGAACATCGTAAGCATATTGATGGAGAATCCGAAAAATCCCAATACCGCGAAGGTCCCCAGGAGAACCACCGGCACCGCGATGGTCGGGATCAGGGTGGCCCGGATATTTCCCATGAAGAGCCACATGACCAGGAAGACCAGCAGGATGGCCTCAAGGAGGGTCTTCAGCACCTCGCCGATGGCTACCTTGACAAAGGGGGTGGTGTCGTACGGGTAGACGACCTTCATCCCCGGAGGAAAGTACCGGCTCATTTCCTTCATTTTCGCTTTGACCGCATCGGCCGTATCCAGGGCGTTTGCGCCGGCGGCCTGCCGGATGGCCATGCCGGCCGAGGGTTTGCCGTTGTAAAGAACATCCATGTCGTAGGAGTCTGTTCCCAACTCCGTTCGCCCCACATCCCTGATCCGTACGATCGAGCCGTCCGGATTGACGCGGATGGGGATGACGGCAAATTCATCAGGGGTCTTCAGCATGCTCTGGACGATGATGGAGGCGTTCAGGCGTTGACCTTCCACTGCCGGCGCCCCGCCGAACTGGCCGGCTGAGACCTCGACGTTGTAAGACTGAAGCGCGGCGATCACGTCATCGATCGTCAGATTATAATCGACTAACCGGTCTGGGTTCAGCCAGATACGCATGGCATACTGCGTTCCGAATTCTTCCACCTCGCCCACGCCGGGGACCCGCGAGAGGACCTTCTCCAAATTGGATTGGGCATAGTCCCTCAAGTCGTTGCCGTCCATGCTGCCGTCTTCCGAAATCAGGCCCACGATCATCAGATAGTTTCGGGTGGCCTTGCCGACGGTGACACCCTGCTGCTGGACAACCACGGGCAGGCTCGCCATGGCAAGCTGGAGCTTATTCTGCACCTTGGCCCAAGCGAGGTCCGGGTCGGTCCCAGGGGCAAAGGTCAACTCGATGCGGGAGAGCCCCGACGAATCGCTGGTGGCGGACAGGTAGATCATCTTGTCGAGGCCGGTCATCTTCTGCTCGATGATCTGAGTGATGCTGTTTTCCACGGTCTCCGCCGAGGCCCCGGGATAGAAACTCTGAATGTAGATCGACGGAGGCGCGATGGGTGGATACTGCGATATAGGCAGATTATAGATGGCGAGGACGCCCGCCAGCATGATGACGATGGCGATGACCCAGGCGAATACGGGCCGATCCAGGAAGAATCTCGATAACATCAGGTACCTCCGATCAATTCGCTTTTGCAGCCGGGTGAGCCGCCTTCTCGGCCACCGCGCCACCTTTCCCACCAGCATCGAACGGGACAACCTTTACGGAAGCCCCCGGCCGAACTTTCTGGCTCCCTTCTACAATCAAACGGTCACCCGGGTTCAATCCCTCGCTGACAAGCCATCGGTCGCCCATGGCGCGAGCGACTGTGATCATCCGCTGCTCGACCTTGCCCGAGCCGTCCACGACCAGAACAACGGGATTCCCCTTCGGGTCGCGGGACACCCCTTGCTGCGGGACGAGAATGGCGCGGTCAACGACGCCTTCTTGGACAACGGCACGCACATACATTCCTGGCAGAAGAGTATGTTTAGGGTTCGGAAAGACCATCCGGAGGATAAACGATCCGGTGCTTGGATCAACCGTGACCTCGGAGAACTTCAAGGTCCCTTCCTGCGGATAGGGTGTGCCGTCTTCAAGAAGCAGCCTCACCCGTGCCTGGTCGGGACCGGCACCCTTGATCCGGCCGGCCGCGATGTTCCGTTTGAGCTGCAGCAGGTTGGCGCTCGACTCTGTCGCGTCTATATAAATCGGAGCAAGCTGTTGGATCGTTGCGAAAGGGGAACCCTGATACGCCGTTGCGAGAGCGCCTACAGTCACATTGGATTTGCCGATGCGGCCGGATATCGGCGCCGTGATGCGCGTGTACGCCAAATTGATACGGGCGGATTCAACAGCGGCTTTCGAGTAATCGATATCGGCCTCGGCCTGCTTGAGAGCAGCGTCCGCATTGTCGAAATCCTGCTGGCTGATCGCTTTGAGGACAATCAACTGCCTGTAGCGCTCGGCCTTCAACCGGATGGGTGGGAGATTGGCTTCGCTCCGCGCAAGCGCTGCAACGGCATTGTCGTAGGCCGCCTGATAGGGCGCCGGATCAATCCGATAAAGCACGCTGCCGGCTTTGACGTCGGAGCCTTCGTTGAATAGACGCTCTTGGACAATGCCATTCACTTGGGGACGAATCTCCGCAACAAAGTAGGCGGATGTCCGACCGGGCAATTCGGTGGTTAGCACGACGCGCTCGGGATTGACTGTAACAACGGCAACCTCGGGGAAACCGGGCTTGGGAGCAGCCTGCTGCGAGCTGCAACCGCACGGGATAAGGCCTGCGAGCAGAGCTATCGAAACGACGATCATTTTAACCCTTTCATTTACATTTTCCTGAAGTTGCATGAAACACCTCTCAAAGAACAATTTTCGTCATATTGAGTCGGCAAAGCGCCACTCCAGATCACGGGCCAACCAGTCCCTTGAAGAGAATATCCAGGATCGTGTCCGGATTTTCTGGGTAAGGATGGCGATCAGGCGCCTCAAGCCAGAGAAAAAGAAAGGCATTGGTGAGGCTGTTAAGGGCAACGGCTAAATGGTACGGGTCGGCGATCTTTTTAAACCGTTTCCTTTTAATCCCACTTTCAAAGATCGAGCCGAGGGTTTGCAGGAACCGGCCATATCGTTTTCGGATTTCGGAATCAAGGCCCGCCATGACGTTGAAGCTCGCTCCCCCGGTCTCAGCAAAATAGAGACGGACTATGGAAACATTGGCACGAAAGACTGCGCCCTTGGCCCTGACGTAATTTCGCAGTTTTTCAATCTCGTCATCCGGCTCTTCAATTGCCTTGGTGAGCGCATCATGGAATTTCTCGGCCTGCCCCAGGATAAGGGCCTTGTAGAGGTCCTCCTTGTTCTTGAAGAACTTGTAAAGTGTCCCGATGGCAAACTCGGCCTTCTCGGCGATCTCGTGCATGGAGACGTTGTGGTATCCCTTCTCCGAGAAAAGCTCGATTGCAGAGGCAAGTATCTCTTGACGTTGCCTTAACTTCTCTCTTTCTCGCCTTGAGAGCTTTTTGCTTTGCATCGCTTGACCTCGTGCGGCGTCTAGGGTTACGCCATATAAATGTGAATCAGACGTCATATTATAAAATGTGTCGTCAATTTGTCAAGAAAAACCTTAAGAAATTTGGCCAGCAACTTCAACCCTCTGGCGGACAAGATCGTTTATCCGATAACCCGCGCGAAGCATAGTGGCGTGGCTGGGTGAAATTGACAAAGGACGGAGTTCAGGGTATGGGCTAAAGCTTTGTCAAAGGATCGCGGCCGGTCCCGAACACATAAACGGTTTCCCCTGACTCAGGATTTGGATGAAATGGAGACGATCTTTCCGCTTACCTCGAGAATATGGACCGTGACCCCTTTTAAGGATTCAAGGATGCCAAGATAAATGGGCGAATGTTCGGGCTCGCAGATGCCCTGTATCAGTCTCTCTTCGTGTTCTTCGGAATAGGTATTCACGATTTCAAAAACGGACCTCCCCTCTTCTCCGATTCGTTGGCCGAGGAGTTTGTTCTCGGTCGCAATCAGGTTTGGGAGGTATTCTAAGAGTCTGATGGTCTCCTGGAAGATGTCGTTCACCTCCTTGACCGCTCGCTCACTAAAGAGGATATGTTTTTCAGACTTGGCCCTTAACCGGTCCAAGATTCCTTCGATATTGTAAGTCATGCGATCAAGGCTGGAGGCGATGGAGAGATAAGGTTTCGCCGACCCCTTCCCTTTCTCGCTCGATGGACTCTTTGAAATAATAAAACTGGCCAGTTCTGAGGAATATTGGAGAATCCTATTCTTGACCTCCTCAGCCTCTTTGAAAGATTTCTCCGTTGGCTTTCGGAATGCCTCGGAAGCCAAATTCAGCATTTTCATCAGATGCTGACAGACTCGAACCATATTCTCCTTTATTTCTTTGTCCATCCTCCCGGTCCCCTGTCTTAAATAGAAAATCCACAACATCAATCGTACAATGATTTTCTATTAATCCCCTCTAACCCCCCTTTAGCAAAGGGGGGAGAGGGGGGATTTTAAAACAGCTTCAGCTGTTCTTTTGACTCCCCCTCTGCCTGTCGCTCGGGGAAGAGATCAATTTTCCCGTAAACGCCGTCATGGCCCGGAATGATCGAAACCTTTCCCCGCCTCATTCGGACAATCCCATCCAGGATATTGGGCGGGACAAATGAGGCCAGTTCATCGGGAGCAGCATCGAGAAGAATCCTAAATTCCGATCCTCCTCTCTCGATCAACCTTTCGTACTCAGCCTCCACTGCCTTGGTCCCGACCCGGACGCCCAGCACCTCGGCAATGATTTCTTCCAACGGGATGAGGTGGATCGAGGGGATGGCATTCTTCGGAACAAACCCCTCGGGACGGTCGGCGAGCTCCTCTACCCGATGCATCACGCCCACCGTCAGCTTCTTATGACAGTTCGGGCAGAGGTATTGGTTCGCCTTGGTTTGGGAGGGAGAGAAGATCACGCCGCATTGACGGTGGCCGTCATAATGATATTTCCCCTCCTCCGGGAAAAATTCGATGGTGAAGAGAAGCTTTCTCCGATCTTTCTTTCGAATGGTCTCGGCGATCTCCCGATAGTCCAGCGCACAGTCGAATGCATTCGCCTCCCTCCCCAGCCGACTCGGGGAATGGGCATCCGAATTGGAGATGAGCGTGATGGGGTCGAGAGCCGATAACCTCCAATTCATTTCAGGATCGGAGGAAAGGCCCGTTTCAATGGCGTGGATATGAGGAGAGAGTTCTCCAAAACATTCTTCGATGGAGTCGAATCCCGAATTAGCCCCGAAGATCGAAAACCAGGGCGTCCAGGCGTGGGCAGGAATGATCAAGCAATCTTCCGAAATATCCAAAATCATCTTCGCTAATTCCTTTGCACTGAAGCTAAAAATGGGCCTCCCATCTGAGGAGAGTTTCCCGAGATTACCCAACTTGGATCGTACGGCCTCCACCACTTCAAAACTGGGCGCAAAAAGAAGGGTGTGGATCCGCCTTACCCTTCCGTTCTGAGTGTAAATATTGCTAACCTCTGTCGTCAGAATATAGAGAACGCCCTGATCTCCCTTCTTCAACTTGAAGAGGCCGCTCCCCAAGGGCTCTAATTTCGACCGCAACTCTGCGAAATAGGTGGGGTGGGTAAAGTCGCCTGTCCCAAGAAGAGCAATGCCCTTTTTCTTCGCCCATCGAGCAAGGGTCTCCACTTCCATGTCCTTGCTCGTGGCCCGACTGAATTTCGAATGAATGTGAAAATCAGCAATGAAGCGCATAACACCAATTAACCGCAGAGCGCATAGCGCTAAGCGCAGAGAGTTCTCAACGCCATGCCCTATGCCCTATGCCAGATGTTGAAAAATGACTCAGCCTTCGGATGGCCTCCATCTTCTCCCGGTCTCCTACCTTGGCCTTGTCAATCGCTCCTTTTAGTACTTCAATCGTCTGATCATAGACTTTTCGATCCACGGGATAGGGATAGCCGTCTTTTCCTCCGTGAGCAAAACTGAATCGAGTCGGGTCTTTGAAACTCGGCTTTATCCCGTAGATCAGCTCTGAGATCAGACTCAGCGCCCGAAGGCTTTGAGGGCCAACCCCTTTGATTCCAAGAAGCTGCTCAAAATTGTCTGGCGAACGTTCATAGATTTGAATAAAAACCTTCTCCAATCTCTTCAGACGGGTCTCTTCCATGGGAACGGGATGCTCCCGGGGAAGCGAAAGGGATACGGCTCTTTTCCCCTCGGTCATCAAAAATTCAGGTTTCTCCTGGGAAAGTTCTGTGATGGATTGTCTGGCCCTTTCACTTTCCTGTGCCACAAGGTTTAAGCCTTCTCTTTTTCGATCACAACAGACCGCCCAGTGCGGCTCACAGACAAAATCCTTAATCCCCTGGCTGAACCAATGATATCTTCGGGCATATCTGTTTTCTTCATTCATGCCTTGTTGGACCACTGCCCACTGTCCCGATTGAGTGAAGAAGAAGGTATGATGGTAGATTTGGTACCCGTCCTGAACGGCTGCACTGTCCACCTTGGCAGACATCCGGCTTGCATAAACAAGTGGGGTGCCATCAATCGCTCTCTCGGAACAAATCTCTTCGATTTCGACGGGAGTTCTTCTGGAGACTCTTCCTTTCCCTCCTGCGACGAAAAACCCCATCTCCTTTTCCATCCCTTTGATTCCTTCTTTCAGTGCTCCGCAGACCGTCGTCGTCACGCCGCTCGAGTGCCAATCAAACCCCAACAGACAGCCAAAGGCCTGGAACCAGAAAGGGTCGGAAAGCCGGGAAAGCATTTCTTCCGCTCCGTAAGTATCGATGACGTAAAGGGTGATCTCCCTCGCCAGACTCTTCATCCTCTGAAAAAGCCAGGCAGGGGCCTTCCCATAGTGGAGCGGAAGATTCGCGACTCCCGTTTTCATCTCAAAATGACTCCTTCTCCAGCCTGTTGATCACCCGGAGCGCACGATCGTTTATATTATGACCGGCTTAGACTGACGGGATCATCCCACAACCTTGTAGACGACGTCGTGTTCTCTCACCCGGCCGTTTACTTTGATCCCGAGATCCGCACCTGGCCCCGCCTCTGGAACACTTTTGTTCTCAATCTGCATGGAATCGATGGTTTGAGTGACATCAGTCGTATGGCCGACAATATGGATGGTATCTCCGACCTTTAAAGACCCCTCTGATAACCGTATCGCGGCGACACTAATCTTTCCAAAAAATTTGATAATTTCCCCTATTTTCTTCTCTTCCATTTTCTTCCTCCCTTCTTAACATTCTTGCACGTTTAAGTCTGAGAACTTATCCTCAATCCCGCGTGAAGATGTCACTCCCGCCCTCCTATCCTCTCCACCCCCTCGAGAACCTCTCCCACCTCAATCCCTCTCAGACATTGAAAGTCCTTGCATCGGAGGAGACGCTCTTGTGGGCAGGGGGAGCAACGGACTCCCCTGGAAACGACCAATGCCTTTTCTCCCCGCGGCGACCAGACCTCTTGATCCGTGGGCCCGAAGATGGCCACCGTAGGAAGGCTTATTGCTGCGGCCAGATGAGAAATACCGGAATCGTTTCCGATAAAAAACCGGCATCTTTCCATGACGGACGCCAGTTGGAGAAGAGTGAGTTCCTTTGCCAGAATGGGCGCGGTGGGTCTCACTCCTTCAAAGGCCCTCTCGACTTCTGGTCCCTCGGCCGGACCGAGGACAACGAGGATTCTTGAACCGAGATGATCTTGAAAAATGTGAGCAAGGTTTAGGAATCGGCCAAGGGGCCAAACCTTCTTCTTGCTCCCGCTACCGGGATGGAGGATGATGACCTTTGATCGCTCGTCTGGAGTCACTCCTTTGCCTTTCCAGAAACCCCTTGCCCATTCTCGATCTTCGTCTTTCAAATAGAGCCTGGGAATCGATCCAAATGCCGGAAATCCGTATTGGGCAAATTGTTTGAGGAGGTGGTCGGATAAATGTACCTTCTCATCCCGGGGCGGAAAAGAAGTGATGTGAAGAATTCGTCCCTCACAAACCCTTCTCAGATTTTTGATGACCGATCCTTCCCCGTCTCTTCCAAAGACGGCGATGAGATCAAACCTCTTAAAAAATTGGGAGAGAGAGGGATCCAGAGACCCTTCCCGAACGAAGAAAGAAGCCATTCCTCTTTGATCGACGGAGAGGATCTTGTCGGCGTAGAATCGCTTTTCAGCCAGCTCCAGAATTCCCGGATATCCCATCATGACCGATTTGGCTTGTGGAAAGGCCTTTCGCATGGCCTCAAGGGCGGGCAAGGACAGAATAAAGTCGCCCAGCGCACCCTGATGAATTACCAGGATGGATTGTACCCCGGGTGCTTCGGTGGGACGGGGAGAGACTGCCATCGATCTTCCTCTCGGTCAGGAGATTCTTTCCAACCGCTTTCGAACGTGCTCATCGTCGGGTGTGATCCGGAGGATTTTCCGATATTCCCTTCTCGCCTCCTCCCATCTTTTCTGATCCTCATACAGGACACCCAAATTGATCCTCGCAAAGAGGTAGTTGGGGTTGATGCGAAGGGCCTTCTTCAATTCTAAGACAGCTTTCCGGTACTGTTTTCGATCATTGTATAGAAGGGCCAGATTATAATGGAGATCTGCATACTGAGGGTTCAACCGAACCGCTTTATCCATGCACCGGAGGGCTTCGCGGAACCGGCCCATCAAACCATAGACGTAACTGAGGTTGGCATATCCCATGCCGTAGAGAGGGTTAATCCTCAAAGCCTTCTGAAATTCCTGAATGGCCTTGGAGTAGACCCCCTGGTAGTAGTAGACGGTTCCAAGGTTCGCATGGAAAATAAATTCATCTGGATTCAGCCCTTCGGCCTTCTTAAGCTCCTTGACCGCCTGCGCAAATTTCCCTCTTTTAGCAAGATTGAGACCGACGAAGTTGTGGAATTGAGCGTAGGGGTACAAAAGAATTCTTTTCAACGCAGCCTCTGCTTTCGGATCGAGGTGGATGGTCCCTCTCTGCCACACCCCCTTCTCCCTATAATAGTCCCGGTAGTGGGAATGGCAGTGCATCGCCTTACAAATCCTTGCCGCCGCCTCCTTTTGCCTTCCGGTTTGCAGGTACAGGATCCCCAAGACATGTTGAAGAAAACCATCCCTGGGACGCCTCTTCGCCTCGGAGAGGAAAATCTCTTCGGCTTTCTTCCATTGCTTGGTTTCCATATACAAAAACCCCAAATTGAGAATGGCCTCTCCATATTTTGGGTTTAGCCGGATGGCCTTCAACAAATGGATCTCCGCCCTTTCCATTTTTCCCTCGACCATCAGGAGAAGGGCGAGCTGATTCTGGAGATCTGCGTAATTGGGATGAATTTGAACCATCTTCCCGATTTCATCCAAAATGTGCCGATAGATTGGGTTCTGTCCTGGCTTCATTTGTTTTCATCCTCTTTCGTCATTTCAACGTGGAACCAATGCCCTTTCTCCTTTTTCCAGTTGTTAAGCTGGAAAACCACATCCGAGACCCCCGGTATGCGCCGGATCTTCTTTTCTAACAGATAAAGTGTATTCACCGCGAACTGATTTACTTTGTCCGAATCCCAGGATGGATTAAAACGAGAAAGCCGAAAAGTCCCCTGAATGTAAACCACTCCTCTCACCGTGCCGAATTCCATCTGGGAGGCATCGATATCGGTACGAGCCAGCATCCGTCGGATATTCGCTTGGATCGAAAAATCTTCTCTTAACATGGCAACGGATCAATGATCCCTATGATCTCAGGAGGTATCCGAGTCTTTCTCCAGCGCCCTCTTGATCGCATCCAACAACTCCTCAGGGTCATAGGGCTTCTTAATATAAAAACGAGCTCCCAATGTCATGGCCCTTTCTTCGGAGTCCCTCTCCGGCCCCCCCGTCAGAAAAATGATGGGAATGGAAACGGTATTCGTGGAATGTTTCAGTTTCTCGGCAACGCTGAACCCATCCCCGGCCGGCATACGGATGTCGAGGATGATGAGATCCGGTTTCTCTTTGTGGGCCACAAAGATCGCTTGGGCCCCGTCAAAAGCGGTGACCACCTCGTACCCCGCTCCCTGAAGCCGGATCATCAATGCCTTGATAATATCCCGCTCGTCATCGACAACGAGGACCTTCTTTTTCTGACCCATAGACACCTCATTCTGCCCGCACCATTGCCACTTCCCCTTTTCCCATTTTCTTCCAAAAAGGTGATTCCCCCTGAAGCCAAACCAACATCTGATCCCTCCTTTGATGAAACGACTCCATTCCTCCTTTTTCGATCGGTATACCTGTAGGATAAGCCTCTTTCAGGGGATTCCGGAATCGGCCGTCTTTGGACACCCGATAGTCCAAGTGGGGTCCTGTAGAAAGACCGGTCGATCCCACATACCCAATGACCTGTTTCTGCTTGACCCTCACTCCTTTTCTGACCCCGTGACCAAAACCGGAAAGATGACCGTAATAGGTCGTATAGCCATTCCTGTGGCGGAGAATGACCTGGTTCCCGAACCCATTGCCCCACCCGCAAAAGGTAACCGTTCCATCCGCCACCGCCCAAATCGGTGTTCCGGGTGGAGCCGCATAATCCACACCGAGATGGGGTCTCAATCCGCCCAGGATGGGATGGAGTCGTACCCTGCTGAATTTAGAGCTGATCCGGTTGAACCTTAAAGGAGCCTTTAAAAATGCCTTCCTCAGAGAAATTCCTTTCTCATTGTAATAGCCATCTTTATAATGGATCCCCCTAATGATTTTTTCTCCCCTCTGATATTCGACGCTATGGATGGTTCCATATCCGACGAATTGATCTCCTTTGTAGATCTTCTCCACCACCACTTTGAACCGATCCCCTTCTCGGACGTCCTTATAAAAATCGATTTCCCAGGCCAGAATTTCAGCGAATGCGGTGGTCAACGGGTCCTGTTCTCCGGCCTCATCCATTGCCTCAAAGAGAGAAGAACGAATCTCCCCGACGACCTTTACCAGATGGGTTTCGAGGGAAACTTCTTTCCTGCGAGCGACGTATCCCTGGGCATCCTTTTCGATCTCATAGATCTCGGTTGGACTCGCTTCGTAAATAAACGTTACCAACTCTCCCTTCCCATCGGCGATGAAACGATAAGTCCCTCCTTTGATCTTCCTGAAATTCACGTAGGATTTCAATTTGGAAACGATCAGATCGATCCATCGAGGGGGAATGTTCTTCTCCGTTAAAGATTGGAAAAGATTACTTCGTTCTTCCACTTCGCCCTCGATCGTCTGAAGCTGGGGCTCCTGGGAGGTGGATGTCGCGGAGGTAGGGGAAGTGGCGGGAGGCGGTGGAGAAGCGGAGGGGATTAAAAAAAAGTAGATCAGAAAAAAAAGGGCCACGATAAAAGACCCCGAAACAAGAACCCACTTCCTCCTCGCTTTCTTGGCCTCAGAAGGTTGCCCTTTGAATCGGTCCGGTTCTTTTGAATCAAAATTCTCCATTCTCAGCTCTTCATTCTTTTATAGGACCCCTCTCAAAAAATTCGCAGCATCTTCAGGTGGCGTAGGATTGACGAAAAAACCCGTCCCCCATTCGAACCCTTCCCGCAATCCTATTCGTAGTCGCGTTTCGATGTGCCAATGGTACTCCGGCCGATGGAACCGATTCTGGACAGGGGATGTATGGAGAGTAAAACTGTAAGGAGGATCGGAAAGAAGTTCAAAAAAACAATGGAACAGCGACTGGATCCCACCGGAAAGATCTGCCACCTCCTCTTCCCTAATGCGATGGAAATCGGGGGAGTGAACCTTGGGGATGATCCAGGCTTCAAAGGGGTAACGCGAGGCGAAGGGCAAGAAGATCAAAAAATGGACGGTCTCCAGAATCACCCTTTTCTTCATCGTCATTTCTTCTTTGATGATGTCACAAAAGATGCAGCGTTCCTTGCGCTGGTAGTAATCCAGCGTCCCCCAGACCTCTTCGTCAATCCTCTTCGGGATGACCGGCATGGCCAGGATATGGGAGTGGGGGTGACGATTGAAGATGCCGGGATAATTTTTCAGGATGAGGAACTGCTGAAATCGCTGATCCTTCTCCAAGTCAATCAGCCTTTCCCGATAAGCTTGGAGGATTTTCTCAATCTGCCTGGGTTCCATGGTGGCCAGGCCCTGTTCGTGTTCAGGGGCTTCCACGACGATCTCATGGGCACCGATCGCCTCCATGACATCGTACATCCCCTCAGGCCTTCGATCGTAGTCCCCTTCGATACGGAAGAAAGGAAATTTATTGGGAACGACCCGGACAGACCATCTTCCGCCATCGCCTCTCAATGAGTAAGTCTCTTGCGGAGTCATCTTTTCATTGCCCGGGCAAAAAGGACAGGGGTCCTCCGCCTCCTGAACGCGATAGGGAGGTTTGAAAGGAAGGTAGTCCGACGGACCTTTCGGGTGGTCGGTGGTGACCACTACCCACATTCTTGTAACGGGCTCTCTCCTCAGCTCTGCCATCAGACTCTACTCAGGAAAGAAGGGATTGGTAAATATACTGTCTCCCCCGGTGAGGCTCGTCCCTTCCCACCGCTGGTCCCTCCACTCGTGCCACAAGGCGCTTTCTATAAAGATTGAGAAGCCGGGTGCCGCTTGTGTTCATTCCGATCCCTTCCTCCTCGGATAATTCCCTCAGGGTCAACTGCTTCTTCTCCATCACCCGGTTCAAGGTGTGGATGAGATAATTATTCAGAGAACCGATGATTCGCCATCCTTCCGTCCCTGTAATCAGAATAGCCAGTCTTTTCCTTTCCAAGGCCACATCGACGTTCTCCGCCTGAGAGGAGTTGAGGTTCTTCAGGACGAGAAACTTCTCTCCATACTCACCGCTCCACAGCCGGGAGATCATTTTCGCCACCACCTCATCTGCCCAGGAAAAGTCGATGGAACCCATCCCCGAAAAATCGAGGACGACGCGAAGGGATCGTTTTTCTTCGCCCAAAATCTTTTCAAGGGCCTCTCGAATCCGGGCGCCTCGCAGCCGGCCAGCCATCTCCCTCGACCCGTTCTTCAAAACGGTACCGGTCAGTTTCTTTAAAGAAAGAGTCCGCTTCTCCATTCTCTTGCTTCAATTGATTCAGTTGAACTAACTAATCATAGATTTAGATTTTTGTCAAGTGATTTTTGAGAGAGGTCCGCTGGATCTCCCCTTGGGGATTGTGTGGTAACCATGATGGAGGTAGGAAGCAGACGGGACAAACAGTCAGGCTCCTCAGCTTTAGAATGCGGCCATTTAGAGGTATGGGTAATCGAGCTTATTGTTAATGCCACCTTTCCATCGGCTTGCAGCCCAGTAGACGACCGATAAAAGGTTTCCGCTCTAAAGCTTCGTCACCTGACCGCCTGTCCCGTCTCGCAACGCAAGCGGTTTTTCGTTAATGGCGGCGCAGTCTCTTGAGGAAAGGGTGAGGCGCAAAAAATTGCGGCGGGGAGTGACGGGAGGGCAGGTTTAATGAAGCAGAGGGTCCGGGTCTTTTCGAACTCGAAACGGGCCCTCCCATGGGTTCCGAATCTCATCCACAAACCGATCCCGACAACTTTTGCACATGATCAAAGTGATCTCTTCGTAGACATCCTTCTCCAACTCCTGGGGGTCTAAACGTTCAGCTTGTTCGAGCAGTTCCTTTAACTGTTGATCAATCCCCTCCGCTGGTTCTGACAGGATGCCGTCAAACCCTGAAAGAACTCTAATATCGGCGACGTAGAAGAGACCGCCAGGCTGGAGTTCCTTCCCGCATCGAAAACAATTTCTCTTTTTCATCCGTTCCTCGTCAGATTCTTACATACTTAAGCGTGAGAATTTTCTTCTAATCTTCAGATCGGCTTGCGCCTTATTCAAACCTTAACCTTAAGCTCAACCTTAACCTCGCCTTCTTAGGATTTCCCTCTGTTCTTCACACGTCATTTCTCTTCTTCCACTCTTCCAGGTCTCTCAATGCCCGTTCCGCAAAAAGAAGTCGTTTCTGTCGGCCTCTGCCCTTTCCCGACAAGGAAGGGAAGAGGCCAAAGTTTATGTTCATAGGCTGAAAGGGGACGGCGAGGGAATGGGTGATGTAGTGGACCAACGCGCCCATAGCGGTTGTAGGCGGAGGGATAAGGGCTGGCATCCCGTTCGCGTATCGGTGGGCATTGATCCCCGACAATAGTCCCATTGCCGTTGACTCCATGTACCCCTCTACACCCGTAATCTGCCCGGCGAAGAAGAGGTTCGGAAGCGACTTTAGCCGAAGGGATTCCCCCAGCAGTCGAGGGGAGTCGATAAAAGTATTGCGATGGATAGAACCCAGTCGGACAAATTCTGCTTTTTCTAAACCCGGAATCATCCGGAATACCCTCTTCTGCTCTTCATGCTTCAATCGGGTTTGAAATCCTACCAAATTGAAAAGCGTTTTAAAGCGATCCTCCTGCCTCAGCTGGACGACTGCAAAGGGCTGTTTCCCTGTCTTCGGGTCAATCAGGCCAACGGGCTTGAGGGGCCCGAAGGCCAGGGTCTCCCTCCCCCGCTCCGCCATCTCCTCAACGGGAAGACACCCTTCAAAAAGATATCGCTTCTCAAACGGGCGTATCGGGACTCTCTCCGCCTGATTCAATGCGTGCACGAATTGGTTATAGCTTTCCTCATCCATCGGACAATTGACGTAGTCCTGTCCCCCTTTCCCGTACCGAGACGATTTGAAGGCACGCTGAAAATTGATGGAATCAGCGGCGACGATGGGTGAGATGGCATCGTAAAAAAAGAGATGACGGCTTCCGGTCACGTTCTGAATTTCCTTGCCGAGAACTTCTGACGTAAGGGGGCCTGTGGCGATGATCGTAATCCGATCTTGAGGGATGGAAGTAACCTCCTTGCGGATCACCTTCACATTGTCCAAGCTTTCCAGGATGCGGGTGATCTGCTTTGAAAAAACCTCTCGGTCCACAGCGAGAGAATCTCCCGCAGGAACCCTTGTTTCTTTGGCGACTTTCAAGACGAGGGATTCTAATCTTCCCAGCTCCTCCTTCAGGACACCGGGAGCGTTTCCAAGGGATTCCGATTTGAGAGAATTACTGCAGACCAATTCTGCGAAGAAAGGAGAGCGATGGGCTGAAGAATAGGCCTCCGGCTTCATCTCGTAGAGAATCACCTTCCCACCTCTCCCGGCAATCTGCCAGGCCGCTTCGCAACCCGCCAGCCCCGCCCCGATGATGACAATGGGCTCCATCGATTCCTATTTTATTTGGTCTCCCCCAAATTTGCAAAGCAAATTCCAAGACCTGACCAGCGGTCATAAAAAAAAACCTTTCCCTCATATCAAAGGGAAAGGTCTCCTACACTTCCAACCCTTCACCCGTTCATCCGGAGCCCCTTTAAGGTCCCGGAAAAAGCCTTCTAACGGAACCGACAATGCTCAAAGCCTGAAGAAGTGGGTCTGTGAATTTAGAGCCGTCAACCGGCTCGGAAGGCGGAATGATTGTCCCCGGGTTCCTATGTTCTTTGAAGTAGGGTCGTTTGTAAACCATACTTAACTTAACAAATTGAACTACATTCCCCCGCGTTAATTTGAGTTCAATTGTGTCCACTCTTTCTTGACAGACAATCCAACTCACCTTATAGTTAAAAGAAATACCTGTCAAAATAAAACTGAGGAGATGTTTATGATTAAATCAAGACTTTGTGATTTGGTCGGGATCAAATATCCGATCATCCAGGCGGGAATGGGACCTTTCAGCAACAATAATCTTTGCGTGGCTGCGGCCAATGCGGGGGTTCTTGGCTTGCTTTCCACCAGTGGCCTTTTCAGTAAGGACACGCAACCCTGGATCTATAATGCCTTTGTGGATAGTGGTGAAGCGAACAGGGATGACGATATGGCCACTGTGCTGGAAAAGGTAATAAAACGAACGTATCGTCTGGTTAAGGATAAAGGCGGCATATTCGGAATAAACGTCATGGTATCGGCTGAATTGGTGGATAAAGCGCACATCATGGTCGATACCGCAATTCGGATTAGAGAAGAAAATCCCGATGTAAGAAAACACTTCAAAGTGATCTTTACCTCCGCCGGTGACCCGGTCGGTTGGAAGGACAAGATTAAAAACGCCGGATTTACCTGGATGCATGTGGTTCCTTCCGTCAAGGGGGCCATGCGCTGCAAGAAAGCGGGCGTTGACGTGATCGTTGGTTCGGGCCACGAAGGTGGCTTCCATACCTCCTGGGAACCGGTACATTCTATGATTTTACTGCCCGCCGTAGTGGAAGCCGTGTCGGACGAAAAAACGCTTGTGTGTGGCGCCGGTGGATTTTGTGACGGCAAGACCCTTGCGGCAGCGTTGGTTCTGGGCGCCGATGGCGTTCAGATGGGGACCCGTTTCCTGGCAACGCAAGAAAGTGATTTTCATCAGATCTGGAAAGAAGGCGTTGTGGCTGCCGGAGACCGGGGCACCTTAGTCGCCCGCGGCTTTGTCGGACCAGCCCGGTGGTTGAAGACCCCTCGGAGTAATGAACACGCCAGAAATACCCTGCAAAAGTCGCCCGGCGTCTTCCTGGGCACGCCTGATGACTATACGACCATCGACATGTCCTTGATCAACTTTGAAATTGAGTCTATCAAGGCCGTTTACGACGGCAATAAGGAAAAGGCTCTCATGGCTGCCGGCGAAGCGGCGCAGAGGATAAACGACATGCCCAAAGTAAATGACTTGGTCCAGGTCATGGTTAAAGACGCAGAAGAAATCCTGAGAAATATTCCCAAGAAATTCCTATCTTAAAAAAGTTCTACCGCCGGAAGCCTTGTCCGCAATCAAATTTGCACAGGGGCTTCCGGCATCTGTCAATGATGATTATTGTGGACATATTGTAGGCCCTTTTTCTTGACACACCTGATCGCTCTTTCTATACTCCCGGTCACCGGAAGGATTTTTTGCATTAATACTTTTTTCAAAAAAACGTAATCAAGGAGGATTTAAAATGGATTTTAGTTACGAAAAGTTAATAGTGGAACAAGACGGGATGGTCGTTATAGCGGCAATTAATCATCCCCCGGCGAACGCGATGGGACAGGGTGTTTTGAGAGATTTGAATGATCTGCTGGATAAATGCGAAAAAGACGACAATGTCCGTGTTATGGTCATTACCGGTTCCGGGCCCAAACTTTTTTCCGCCGGCGCGGACATTACCGAATTTGCCGATATTCAGGCGGGGAAAGTGCCCAAATATAACGGCAACGAAATATATTTCAAAATCGAAAACTATCCCAAAGTCATCATCGCGGCCATACAGGGTGGCGCTTACGGTGGCGGTCTGGAATTGGCCTGCTGCTGCCACCTCAGAATCATGGCCGAAGAAGCAACCCTGGGATTACCTGAAGTTAAACTCGGTCTTAACCCCGGCTGGGGCGGAACCCAGCGCCTCCCCCGCTTTATCGGCAAAACCAAAGCTCTCGAACTCATGCTAACGGGTGATTTTATGCCAGCGAAGGATGCTTTAACCCTCGGTCTTTTGAACAAAGTAGTTCCTGCGGCTCAGGTGCTTGAAGAAGCCAAGAAACTGGCCAAGAAACTGGCGGCCGGAGCTCCTGTTGCACAGCGCGAGATTATGAAGGCGGTAAGGCTTGGTCTGGAATCTAACATCCGTGACGGTGTTACGAAAATCGAGAGAGCTGCAACGCAGGCATTGACCTTCACTGAAGACTTCAAAGAAGGTTCCAGGGCCTTCCTGGAAAAAAGAAAACCCAATTTCAAAGGTCGTTAATATTTGGATAGTGCATCTCTATCCTTTAAAAAAGAACAGCGGTTAAGGCGGTTAGGTTTACACTTGTGAAGATTGAATTGATTGTTCCGGCAGTTGAAGAGAATGCTCGCGTCCCTAACCTTGCCCTTCCTATCCTGGCCGGTTTTTCCCCAGCCGATGCACAAATTTCTTTCACTGACGACCTTTTAACTCCAATCCATCTGGACAAGGATCTAAAGGAGGTCGACCTGGTCGGCATCACGGTTCTAACTAAAACAGCCGTGAGGGCTTATTCCATCGCCGATGCTTATCAGAGAAAGGGAATACCCGTCGTCCTTGGCGGAATCCATCCTACCGCCATTCCAAAGGAAGCCAAAGAACATGCCGACTCCGTCGTCCTCGGAGAGGCTGAAGAAGTCTGGCCTCATCTGGTCGAAGATGCGAGGACGGGAAATCTCAAGCCCTTTTACCGGCAGGAAGGTCACACAGATCTGTCGAGAATTCCAAGCCCCCGCCGAGAAATTCTCCCCAAGAGGGGGTATCTTCCTCTGGATGTGGTTCAGGTGTCACGGGGATGTCCTTTTCGGTGTGAATTCTGTACCGTTCAAAACTTTTTTGGAGAAGCTCATCGGCTCAGACCCATCTCCGAGGTTGTTGAGGAGGTCCGCTGCCTCCCTCATCGCTGGATAATGTTTAACGATGACAACATTATCGGGAACCCTTCTTACTCAAAAGAGCTGCTCAAGGCGCTGGTCCCTCTTAAAAAGAAATGGTTCGGCCAGGCTTCCTTATCCGGGTTGAGGAAGGTCGAAAACGTGGAATTGCTGGCCAAGAGCGGGTGTATCAGTCTCTTCATCGGCTTCGAATCTCTTTCCAAGAGGAACCTCGTGACGGCCCAAAAACCTCAGAATGATCCGTCGGAGTACCGTGAAATCATCGAGTCTCTGCATCGATTTGGAATTGCCATCTGCGGGGCTTTCATCTTTGGTTTTGACGAGGATGACCCTTCCGTATTTGAAGAGACGGTTTCTTTCGCCGTCCAAACCAAACTTTTCTCTGCGGTTTTTATGATTCTCACTCCTTACCCGGAAACGATTTTTTACCATAGAGTAAAAAATGAGGGACGTTTGGCCCAGGACCACTGGTGGTTGCTGGAAAAACCGGAAGATTCCGCCCCCCATTTCCTCCCGATGAAGATGAGCGCCGAGGCCCTCCGGGAGGGTTGGAAAAAGGCCTGGAAGGAGTTTTATTCTTACCCTTCCATCTGGAGACGATTTCACTGGGAATATTCACCGACGTTGATCAACCGGATCGGCTATTTTCCTTTTCAGGCGATGCAGCACCGGTTTACAAAAAAGAAGATCCTCGGGGGCAGGCGAAGATATCGGGGATGAGGCAATGTCAAATGTCCCCATCCCCCTCCTGACCTCCCCTTGAAGGGGGAGGGGCAGGGTGGGGGTGGGTTAGGACAAGACAGGTTTATTCTGAAGCGCGGTAACCACAATCTTTCTGGGGGCATCGCTTGGTGACCCCACCTTTTCCATGTTTCTCCAGCAGGAAGGGAAAGCCGCACTGAGGGCATTTCTCAGGAACGGGCTTATCCCATAACGCATAGGTACAATTGGGGTAGTTGGAACAGCCGTAAAAAGTTCTTCCCTTGCGGGTCTTTCTTTCGACAATCAGTCCATTACACCCCTCCTGTGGACACCGGACGCCCGTATCCAGGGACCGGGTGAATTTGCACTTCGGGTAGTTGGAACAGGCCAAAAATCTTCCGAACCGTCCATTCTTGACGACCATCGCGCTTCCGCATTTCTCACACTTCGCATCGGTCTCCACTTGATTCTCTCCGTTCCCTTCTACTTCTCTCGTATAGGTACACTTAGGATAAGTTGAACAGGCCAGGAAATAGCCTCTCTTCCCCCAGCGCTTCACCATCTCTGAACCACATCGTTCACAGACGATATCCGTAGGGATGAGCTCTCTCTTCACATCCCGCATCGAGATTTTGGCCATCGCCAGGTCCTTCTCGAAAGGAAGATAGAACTCTTTCAGCGCCTCCACCCAGTCCTTCCCACCCTCTTCGATCTGATCCAGATTTTCTTCCATCTGGGCGGTGAATTCGACGTCAAAAATGTCGGGAAAATTGACGACGAGGAGGTCATTCACCAGGCACCCCAATTCCGTGGGGGAGAATTTCCCTTTTTCTAAACGAACATACTCCTTTTCTTTGATGGTAGCCAAAATGGCGGCATACGTCGAAGGTCTTCCGATGCCCTTCTCTTCCAACTCCTTGATCAACGTCGCCTCGGAGAATCGGTAAGGCGGTTGGGTAAAATGTTGTCTGGGTGTCAGGGCTAATAGCTCCAGGGCTTCGCCTTCCGTGAGCGGCGGGAGTTTCTTTTCGCCGTTGCCGTTCTCCTGGTTGTCCTCTCCCTCCACGTAGAGGATCATGAAACCCTGGAAAACGGGAACCGTGCCGACAGCCGTAAACACGGCATCATTCGCTTTGATCTCGACGGTCGTCTGGAGAAAGTCTGCGGAAGGCATCTGAGAGGCCACGAACCGGTCCCAGATCAACTTATACAGAGCCCATTGATCTTTGTCCAGGTGAGGCTTCACCTTCTCGGGCTCCATTTCAATCGAGGTGGGCCGGATCGCCTCATGGGCCTCCTGGGCTCCCCTCCGGCTTTTATAGACATTCGGTTTGGAAGGAAGATAAGCATCCCCGAACCGCTCTTTGATCCATCCCCTGACCTGTTGAACGGCTTCCGTAGATACCCTCACCGAGTCGGTCCTCATATAAGTAATCAACGCAACGGTCCCGAGTGGACCGAGGTCCACACCTTCGTATAACTTCTGGGCAATCCACATCGTCTTCTTGGCGGGGAAAGAGAGCTTTCGATACGCTTCTTGCTGGAGACGGCTGGTAATGAAAGGAGGAAACGGATGGCGTTGTTTTTCTTGCTGAACAATCTTTGAAACAGAATAAGGGACGCTCTCCAAAGTCTTCCGAATGGCCAGGGTTTCAGCCTCGTTGGCCATCTTTACCTTCTTCCCTTTCCATTTTGTCAGTTTCGCGTCGAAGGAAACCGCGGAATCCTTACCCTTCACCGTTGCGGTAAGGCTCCAATATTCTTGGGAGACGAAATCCTGGATCTCCCTTTCCCTCTCACAGACCATTCGAACAGCAACGGATTGAACCCGACCCGCACTCAGACCTCTGCGGACTTTCTCCCAAAGGATCGGGCTCACCTGATAGCCAACCAAGCGATCCAAGATTCGCCTCGCCTGCTGGGCTTCGTACTTGGACTGTTGTAGCTTCCCGGGGTGACGAATGGCATCCAACACAGCCTTTTGGGTTATTTCATTGAAGAGAACCCGGTAGATATTCTTGTCCCCGTTTCCAATCTCTTCGGCAATGTGCCAGGCAATGGCCTCCCCCTCGCGATCCGGGTCCGGACCGAGGTAAATATTCTTCACGTCCTTGCTGGCCTTCTTCAACTCCCGAATGATCTTTCCTTTCCCGGAGATGGTGACATACTGGGGTTGAAAATCTTTTTGAAGATCCACTCCCAGCTCGCCCTCCGGCAGGTCTTTAATATGCCCCACGGAAGCCTTAATGACGTAGTCTGCCCCCAAAAACTTTTGAAGGGTCTTTACCTTTGCTGGAGATTCTACAACAAGCAAACCCTTTGACATCGAATTGCCAGCCCTTTCTTCCAAATCGTTTATTCTAATTTAATAACTGATAATTTTCTTTTTTTCACATCTTCTTAGTGAAACATTTGCCAGGCCACTGGGAGATCAATCCTTTTAGCTCCAAATTCAGAAGGAGACTGGAGACGCTTCCCGGATCCAATCGGCTCTCCCGTATGATGGCATCGATATGCAAGGGGGTCTCGCTTAAGAGCCCGCAAAGAATCTTCTCCGCTTCCGTGAGGCTGGGGACCGCTGTCTCTGCCTTCGGGACTGTCTCCCCTTCCCTTCTCCATTGGGGCAAAATTTCTTCAAGAATGTCTTCACTGGACTCTACCAGCTTTGCCCCTTCTTTGATCAACTGATTCGTTCCACGACTGCCCTCGGCTCCAACATTTCCCGGAACGGCGAAGACGTCTCTCCCCTGCTCCAGCGCATAGCCCGCCGTGATCAAGGAGCCGCTCTCCGCGCTGGCCTGGACGATCACCACGCCCATGCAGAGACCGCTGATGATCCGATTCCTTCTCGGAAAATGCCCCGCTTCGGGAGGAGACCCCATTGGAAATTCGGAAAGGACAGCTCCCCGTTCGATGATTTGACGGAAGAGATTTCGGTTCTCGGAAGGATAGATCACATCGACACCGCAACCGAGAACCGCGATCGTTCTCCCCCCTCCTTGGAGCGCTCCTTTGTGGGCCACCGAATCGATGCCCCTTGCCATTCCGCTGACAACCGTCACTCCATGGCGGGCAAGATCTTCTCCTATCCTTTCCGTGATCTCCCTCCCATAAGCAGACGTTTTTCGGCTCCCGACAATGGCAACGGCCAACGCGTCCTCTTTTTTCAATTCTCCCCTGAGATAAAGCAGCGCAGGAGGATCGTAAATATCCTTCAAACGCTTCGGATAATCGTCGTCTCTCGAAATGACAACCTTTCCTCCCGTCTTCTCCAATAAAGACAATTCTCTTTTTACGGCTTTTTCCGATGGCCCTTTTCGAATGACACCAGCCCCCTTTTCCCCCAACCCCTCAATTTTTAATAATTCTTTCAGCGGAGCGCGGAAGACAGCTTCTGGAGTCCCGAATCGATCCAGGAGCCGTTTGATGAGAATGCTCCCCACCCCGGGGGTGAGGCTTAAGGCCAACCAGTAGAAAATATCTTCGGCCATAAAGACCCTCGGATGAGAGAATGCCTTGCCGGCTTGAGCTGGATCCGGAGATGGAGCCGCACGGGAAAACCCGTGATATCTCGGTGATGAGATACCCGCCTTTGCCACCGGCCGCTGAAGAGCTTCGGCGGATCCGCAGGAAGCCTCTGCCGTGGCATTTACATCGCCACCTGCGAAGTCGGATAAAAAAAGGCTTGGGAGATGGAAGAAGATCTCCGAAGCCCACATGAAAATTCCGGTCGACACATCCCAAATAGAGGCTACTTATCCGGTGATGGGTGCTCGGACTTTGGTTACAACGATAACGAGTTGACGCGTCTGTGTTATTTCTCTACGACACCTTCCATTTTTTCTTTTGAATAGGGTTGGATATAATCCCCTGCCAGAATGGCGTCAAAGGATTCTATGACTTTGGCCGTAAAGAAACTGCCATATTGGTCAATGAGTTGAATATTTCCTATGATGTTATACTTTCTTCCAATCCGTTTTTCGGTAACGGGATGTTTTATCTCATCCGCGGCACGGAAGACCGTATATTTATCCCCGATCGAGATAGGTTCTGAGGTTCTAAAGGTCAGGTAAATGATATCTCCTGCCGACATAAGGTTCTTGCCTTCCTTGCTCTCCAAAACAATCCCGATTCCCCGATACTCAATGTCGCTCATAAACCCCGCGGACCGAATTTCCCGGAAGTAAACGCGTTTTTTCTCCGCCTTGACAGGTTTCTCCTCCGGAATAGCTTCTTCTTCCTCCTCAGCAGCTTCTTCTTCCAATGGGAGGGGCTTCAACTCCGGCGGAGCAGGCTTTTGCTCTGCAACTGTTTCTGGTTTCTTTTCTACCGGGGCGGGCTCTGGCTTCTTGACTTCTTGCTCTTTCTTGATCTCTTGCTCTTTCACCGCCTCTTTGGGCTTCTCCTCGACCACGTTCTTGGATTCCTCCTGGGCTGCCCCTTTCTTTGCCGACTCCGCGGTCAGTTGGATTGGGTTTCCTGGGTAGATCCAATGAGGGTTGGTAATATAAGGATTTCTCTCCCACAATTTTGGCCAAAGAAATGGGTCTTTGAGAAATTTGGCGGAGATATCCCAGAGCGTATCTCCTTTCTTGATGGTATATACACCTTCCGTTTCTTTTTTCTCCTGTGTCAATCCTGAAAGAACAAAACAGAAGGAAAGCACCAAAATCATGGCGAAAAAGAAAGCAAAGAATTTTCTCATAAATACCTCCTCTTTTTTCAAAACGGTTTTATAAGATTGATAAAAACGAAATTTAGTTAGAAATTAGCCCCTTAACGTTATTTTGTCAAGGAAAATATCGAAGCAATATCTATACCAAACCTCGCACTATTCTTTTTAATTATCGAAAAACATTAGACATTTTTTGAAATTGAAAAAAGTATTCATTTGCCCCGCTGTCGTGAGGTGGATAATTTTTGTGCAGCTTTCTTATATTTTTGAACACATTTTAACCCCGGGAAAAAGCTCCATTGACAGACAAAGTCTCCCCGTGGTAAAAAAACGTTACGCTTCGGTCTCGCTTGTTGACCTATGGATCTCTTCCCTACAACCGATGAAACATTGGATACCTTCTTGAATGGAAAGCTCCAAATTCTTCAGAAGAAAAAGGGGTATCGATTCTCTCTCGATGCCATTCTTCTCAGCCAATTCGTTAGAATTCGTAAGAATGAAAGAGTCATCGATCTGGGTACGGGCTGCGGAATCCTGCCGCTGTTATTATCATATGGCACAAAAGCCCACTCTTTTGTGGGCATTGAAATTCAAAAGGGGTTGGCCGAGTGCGCCCGAAAAAATGTGGTCTTGAATCATCTTGACGGCCGGATATCGATTCTCAGGCAGGATTTCAGAAAGTTAAAAGGGACCTTCCCGCCAAGCTCTTTCGATGTCGTTCTTTCGAACCCACCCTACCGGAGCTATCGGTCCGGGAGAATCAACCCTTCGGTTGAAAAGGCGGTCGCACGCCACGAGATCAAAGGAACGCTGGAAGACCTGATCGCCGTAGCCTCCTACCTTCTTCCCACAAAGGGAAGGTGCTACCTGATTTTCCCGGCTTTGAGAACCGCCGATCTATTCGTCGCCCTGAGAGAGGGGAAGTTAGAGCCAAAGCGATTGCAGTTCGTTCATCCCCGTATCGAAGAAGAAGCAAAATTCATCCTCACCGAATCCGTTAAAACCAGCGGTGTCGAATTAAAGATCATGAATCCCCTAATCCTTCACGAGTCTGACAGTGGGGAAACCTTAACCTTCGATCAGGAAGATAAAACACTTTGACAATGTCCTCTGGATAGGATAATAATTTTTAATATGAGCGGATTGATCACGATGCCTCCCCTTTTTGAAGACAAGATCTCTCCTCTAGAGGAAGGATCCCTCGACTGGATGGATGAGGACTTAAAAAAAGTGGATCAAGAGTTTCAAAAGAACTTAAGGTCCGATGTCCCAATGATCTCTGCTATCGGAGAACATCTCCTTCAGAGCGGCGGCAAACGATTTCGAGCAAAGCTTTTATTGCTTTCAGCGAGGTTGTCCGGGTATTCTGGAGAAAGTCATATCTCCATGGCAAGCCTGATCGAATTTATTCACACCGCGACCCTGCTCCACGACGATGTCGTGGACAACGCCAGGTTGCGGCGAGGTGTTGAATCCGCCAACGCCAAATGGGGTAATGAGGTATGTGTCCTCGTCGGCGATTTCCTTTTCACGAAGTGTTTCACTCGGATGGTGGAAAGCGGCAATTGGAAGATTCTTCATGCCATTTCCCGAGCGACGACCATTATTGCCGAAGGAGAACTGGAGGAGTTGATCAGAACCAAAGACCTCTCCCTGACCGAGGAGAGCTATCTCTCGATCATCGCCCGCAAAACCGCCCATCTCATTTCAGCGGCCACGCAAATCGGTGCTATCCTTGGAGATGTCTCGGAAGAAAAAGAGGATGCCCTGGCGAAGTTTGGGATGGATGTGGGAATTGCATTTCAATTGATTGATGACAATCTCGATTATACTTCCAACGAAGAGGAATTTGGGAAGAGGATCGGCATTGATCTCCACGATGGTAAGATCACCCTCCCGCTGATTTTCACCCTTCGTCATTGCAATCAGGAGGAAAAAGCCCTTATTCAGCAGACGGTCGCGCTCATTCCCATTACCAAAGACGCCTTTTTCCGCGTGGTGGAGATTATCAAACGATATGGGGGGATTCAATATACCTGGGAAAAAGCGAAAGGGTATGTCGAAAGGGCGAAGAAGTATCTCAGTGCCTTTCCCGATTCAAAGGAGAAGGAAGCCCTTTGTATGCTTGCCAATTACGTATTGGAGAGGAGGCTATAAGAGGTTCTGAATCGCAGATCATAGATTGCAGATTTTGGATTTTGGGGTTATAAAAAAGTAAAACTAACCCAGAAAGCAAGGAGTGGAAAATGGCAAATGAGTCGAGTTTGGTTCACGTCGATGACAAGAGTTTTGCCTCTGAGGTGCTCAATGCGGATCTTCCGGTGTTGGTCGATTTTTGGGCCACCTGGTGCGGGCCCTGTCGTAGCATCAGTCCAGTTGTTGAGGAGTTAGCGAAAGAATTTCTGGGTAAGATCAAGGTGACCAAGCTCAATGTGGATGAAAGTCCTGCTACCCCGAGTCAATATGGGGTAAGGGGAATCCCTACCCTGATTCTCTTCAAAAGCGGAAAGATTCTCGATCAAATTGTCGGTGCGGTGCCGAAGGCGCGCTTGAAGGCTATGATTGAAAAAGCCTTATAGTGCGAACCAAGATCCAAATACCATTTCTGACATGAAACAATCCGTTCTCAGATCCCTCATCATCCTTAGCCTCTGTCTGGTATGGGGATTCCTTCTCCCCTGCTGTGCCAAGAAAGAAAAGGAGGGCGGCTTAGCCCCCGACTTCACCCTGAAGACCCTTGACGGTAAGGAGATCACCCTTTCCCAGCTTAAAGGCAAAGTTGTTCTTCTTGACTTTTGGGCCACTTGGTGTGGACCCTGCAAAAAATCCATCCCCCATCTCATTCAACTCTATAAGAACTATCGAGAAAGTGGATTTGAGTTGGTTGGAATGAACATTGATAAAGGCGATGGAGAGGTCGTTCGGCGCTTTGTCGCGTCCATGGATATCCCCTACCCCGTCGTGACCGCGCCAGAAGATGTGGTCAGGAGTTACCGAGTGACCGGCATCCCGGCAACTTTTCTCATCGATAAGGAAGGTAAGATTCGAGAAAGGATGGCCGGCTTTAATAGCGCCATTGCTCGTCAGTTAACTACCCAAGTGGCAAACCTCACCTCAGAAAAACCGTAAGTCCTTTCTTCGTCAGGAATATCCGAAATTCGAAACAATTCCACTCTCCCGGGTTTTTCGTGGCTGCTACCCTAACCCCCCTGTGTCCCCCCTTAATTTAAGGGGGAATCAGAGAGGGGTTACAGAATTTAAAATAATCCAACTAAGCGGGATTTTAGCTATTCGGATTTCGGGCTTCACCAAAAGGGATTTGGATCATTTCTTCTTAGATTCTTCCTTGAATCGGAGATATTCTTCAATGACCTTGGGCGGATCCAACCCGAGGGATTGGGCATAACTCTTTAAAAAACCCTTGAGATAAACCAGAGGCGGAAGTTTCTCAAAGGCTTCCTCTTCGATCCACTCCAAGGTCTTTGTACTGATCTTCATCTCCTTGGAGATGGTCTGGAGTTCAATTCCCATCCCTTGTCGGATCTGCTTCAATGTCTTCCCACGATAGGGCCGCTCCTCGGCATCGAACGAAAGGCCTGTAAAAGAAAGGGGGGGCTTTTCTTCTCCGGGAATCCCCTGGGCTTCAGAAGAGGTCTCTGTCGGCTGTCCCTCAGCCATCGGAGGCATTGGGAGATGCGACTGGTTATAATCTCTCCGCAAGGTCTCATCCATGAGAACCCGATAGGCCTCTTCAACGACCTCTTCTATTCCTTTCACCTCTTCTTCGGAAAAAAGAGAATAGACAGCCACGGAATCGGCATGAAAAGTCTCTCTGGCATGCTCATAAGCCCTCTGGATCTCTTTGGGCGTAGCGGTCGGACTGATCTCCAAGATCTCATAATAAGTCTGGTCTCTAATGTCCTTCATGCCCGTGCCCTTTAATCTCGGTTGGCCATGGAATGACTGTTGGCTAATTTGGAGGCGATCTCCATCACGCATTGGGCAGCCCTGGACCCGGAATTTTCCAAAACCAGAGGCCTCTTTCGTCGGATGGAACGACTCACCTCCTGATCGTAGACGACATAGCCCAAATAGTGGAGGTGGATGCCAAAATATTTGAGGCAGGCACTCCGAATTGAAAAACCAATCTCAATATCTTTCTTTGACCGGACTTGATTCAGAACCAGATTCGGGCGAAAGGTCTTTACTTCCTCGACAATCCTCTGGGCATCCTCCTCATCGATCTGCCTCACCGCTCTGATGAGGTCATGGGGGTTTTGAATTCCCATCTCATTCTTTCGATCCAAGGCGTCATCGATGAGGGCCTTAACAGACGAACAACAAACCGATTGTTTAAGCCTCCGGTAAAAAGCGCTTTTGAGAAACCGATACGTATTTTCGATCGAAGTGGGTTCAGGGGTGACCACCAAAATCCCTCCATCAGACATCAAGAAGAAGTCCAAAACGCTCAGCGAATTGCCCCCTCCCAGATCCACCAGGATCGTGTCGCTGTCCAGACTTTGGATCGAGCGGACCAGTTTGCGCTTCTGAACGCTCTTCGCGTCTACAGCATTCAGGAGGTCCTGTGCGCCGGTCAAGAGCTGAAGGTTGGGGACCGCTGTCGGAATGAGGACTTCCCGAAGATGGGAAACCCTCTTCTTGATGAAGTCAGAAAGGGAGAGGGCGGGGGGCGAAATCCCGAGAAAAGTATGGAGGTTTGCTCCTCCTAAATCGGCATCGATGAGGACAACCCGGACGCCCAGTTTGGACAGGCAGACACCCATGTTGGCGGTGATAAAGCTCTTCCCGCTTCCTCCCTTGCCACCCCCGATAGTCCAGATCATCTTCCGATGGATACTCTGATCCTGCTCCATTTTATAAAATCGTAATCCACGCCGTGAGAAAAATTACTTCCAGACTCCGTCGATCTTTGTATAGCAGCGACGGCACACCCCATTCACCGCATCATTCCGGGTCACTCGAAACCCTATCCGCTCAATCAATTTTCCGCCGCAGTGAGGGCAGAACGTATCTTCGCCTTCATCACCAGGGACGTTTCCACAGTAGACATACCGGAGTCCTGTCTTGATTCCAATCTCCCTCGCTCGATGAAGCGCCGAAGCAGTCGTCCTCGGGAGGTCCAGCATTTTATAGTTTGGATAGAAGGCAGAGATATGCCAGGGCACCTCCGGCCCCAAGGAGACGATGAATTGGGCAATCTCCTCGAACTCCTGATCGGAGTCATTCAGGGTGGGAATGACCAGGGTGGTGATTTCCACCCAGATTCCCATTTGTCTCATCTGTTTTAGATTCTCCAGAACCGGTTTCAATGTCGCCCCGCAGATTCCTTTATAAAATTTCTCTTTGAAACTCTTCAGGTCCACATTGGCTGCGTCCAAATAGGGTTGTATCGTCTGGAGGGCTTCCCCGGTCATGTAGCCATTGGTGACGAAGACATTCTTAATTCCTTCCTGACGGGCCTGTCGAGCGGCGTCATAAGCATATTCGAAATAAACGGTCGGCTCCGTGTAAGTATAGGAGATGGATCGGCACTGGTATTGCTTCGCTAACGAAACAATTTTAGAGGGAGAGACCTCCGACCCTTCGATCCGGCCCTCCCGATCCCTCGGCATCTGAGAGATCTCATGATTTTGACATTGGAGGCATCTGAAATTGCATCCCACGGCAGCGACGGAGAAAGAGCTCGATCCGGGAAAGACGTGAAAGAGCGGCTTCTTCTCGATGGGGTCCACATTCAGCGAAATCGCACGACCGTAGACGAGGCTGTAAAGCTTGCCTTCCCGGTTCTCCCGCACTCCACAAACTCCCCTTTTGGAAGGGGAGATGACGCATCGATGGCTACAAAGGGAGCATTGCACCTTCCCATCCTCTAAAGGACTGTAAAGCATGGCCTCCTTCATATTCTCTTTCCTATTTCCGAAGGGGACATGTCCTGATTGAAATACGGGCAGTACCTAAAGATCGTAATGAGGAAGTTGCTCAAGAACATATTCTCGTATGGCCTGCGGCCTGGGGAGGTCCCAAAGGATGTCAATTTTCCTTCCTTAATTTCCTTAGGGTCTACGATATGGAACATGCGTTTCTCCCCGAAATAGGACGAAAATTTCATTTTATATAACAGAAATTTATCACCGCTGTCTACAAAAATATTTTGAAAACAAGTCCTGTAAGATTGAAGAGATAAGCCGGTCGGGGATTAAAAAGCCTTGCCGTTTTCACAATTGTTCTATGAGATACCCCTTTTCTCTGAGGAGTTCGATGACCCCTTGGTTCCCCACGAGATGACCCGCCCCCGCAATAACAAAATAGGTCTCCTTCGTCCGCAAGAAATCTTCTATTTTTGAAACCATCCTTCTATTTCTTTCGAAAATCAGCTTTTCAAAAATCGTCGATAATCTTTTATCTTCCGAAACGCTTTTCGTCAGGAGCGATTCCATGCTTTTTGTATCTCCCAAGATCCATGCCTGGGTCACTTGATTCACTTCCTGCTCCATGAGATGTAAATCTTTTAAAGTATAGATGAGAAACAACTCCTGGTCTTTATCCGAAAAACCGGAGAGGAGGTTGATCTGATAATCTATACTCTCCAACTCCAATATTTTTTTCTTCCCTTCGGCTTTTGAGAGAAAATACTTATCGATCCCGAGGTTTGGGTCCAACCCCAATCTTATGCTCTCCAGCGACACAAAGGTCATGGCCAGAAACCACGGCCTTTGTTTATTCAGGAGTTCAAAAGGAATACCAATCCCACCTGTCTCTTTCTTGAGTGATTCAAGCGTCTCCGAGGAAATGTGTTTTTCCAGTGTGTCATTATCCGGATAAATAGCCTGCTCCATTAATTTTTGAATATCGATCTTTTTGATGTCATTCACATTCGCCTCGACCACCAAGGAATCAGATTGATCAAAGGCATTTTCGATTTTCTGGTTAAGAGGATAGATGTCTTTCTTCGCAAAGTGTAATGAGCCTAAGACGTAAACCGTACTCGTTTTGGATTGGACTTTCCATAAAAAACTCTTCTGAGATTGAGAAAGAACATCCCGAACAAAAATGGCGAGAGACAGAAAGACAATAGCAGAAAATATTCGTGACAATTTCGACCTTCCCCTTTCCATTTTATCTCTCCTTCGTGGCGTGGCGGGGTTTCCGGAGTGTTTGTTCTTCATATGCCCGTTCATAGCTCCGCCGGGCCCATTACTTCATGACACCCGTTGACCCCGCTTTCCCATTCAATATGGACCACTGCTCTTTGAATCAAACTGATCAATTTTATTCCATTTCTCCGAATATCACAATGAAGAATTTTGGCATTCTAATTGCACACTTACCTCATGATTTGTCACTTTCGATTCTTCCTGAAAATTGTAAGAACAAATTAATCCTTCGTTTTTAATAGGTTCCGAGGAATTCTTGGAAGGACGGAAGCAAAATGACCGACAAAATAATTTCAATTTTGTTAACTTTTTTCATATTTGTAATCGTCAATCAGGCAGGGGCTAACGATGTTAAATCAACGAAAAACACGGCTAATCAAGACATGGTAATAAAAATGGATGGGAATAGAGTAGGCTTGCAGAAAAAAATGGAACCTGCGGAAGAACCCGCCACGTCCCTGAAAAAGCTCAACGCCGGATTTCAACCTGCGATTGCATATTCAGTCGCGAATCATGGGCCGATCACAGGCAGCAGAACCAAGCTACGCGTCAACTTCCTAAGAGTCCTGGAACAAAAGAAGAAGCTTCATTTGTCAGACTCTCTGCATAAAGTGATTTATTCTTATGAGTTTTTCCGGGATCCGTGCAGAGATAGATTCTTGCGTTTCCGGGCGACCGACGACACCCATTCTCCGGATTCAACTTTCGATCGGACCGCTCCAAATCGGTATCTAGATCCGTATGGAGAAAAATATTTTGAGGAGGGGAAGATCCAATCAACACTTAAACTTCTTCAGTCGAAGAGGGAAGAAATATTCAACGAAATATTTGTGGGATTTCGTTTTTCTTTTGGAGCGAAAAACACACACATGCTTCCAGAGATGAGGATATCCCCTTCTTTTGAGAAGGGAGCGGGGTTGATTATTGCGTTCTGAAAAATGTCTCGGGATAGGGATAAATGATGGATAAGGAATATTACAATATCCTCGTTTTGGGCCATACCACCTTCGGGATTAGACGCCTGAGGATCAAAAAGGAAAGTTTCAAAATTGGTGTCTATCTCCTCGCCTTTCTTATCCTCTCGATTACGTTCTTCTTTTGTGATTACATACAGGTCAGGAAAAAAACGCTTCTCGTAAACCAATTGCGTCAGGAGGCGCAGATTCAGGAATCCCACATCCAGCTCTTTTCTTCAAAAATCGAAGACCTGGAGAAAAAACTCACCAAATTGAAGGGATTTGACAAGAGGATCCGCACTATCGCCAACCTGGAAGGCGGCGGAAAGACAACCTCCTTTATAGCCATGGGCGGATCCCCCTCTTCCGGCTTTCAGGAGAAACTGGACGACGAGGGAGATAGGAAGTGAACCTTTGGCGATGACTCGCCCTGCGAGTTATCTTGGAGAAATTCGTTCCCTGATGGGAAGGCCCGTTTCCTTACTTCGGCCGAAAAGTTCGACATAAAGAACCCTGGGAAACCTCGCCTGCGTTTCATCGGATTTTACGTAGATTTTTTGGAGAATACTCTCTCTGCCGTGGATGGAGACCACTGCTTTAAAAGAATCGTTTAATTTCTCAACGATGATCTCAAGACCCTTGAAAGCGGCCAGAATCACCTTGAACCTATCCTTGTCGAGTTTCTCTTGACGAGTAATTCCGTAAGCATATTCCTTCTCAATCGAATTAAGTTCCTCACGCTGTCCGTTTTCCAAAATCCAGTAGACATTAACGGGCCTCGAATCAGGAGGATCACTGTTCTCCGTCAAGCGGATGTCATACTGGACAAGGTTCTTGTTTTTACTGCGTTCGATAAAGAAAAGATGACCGGCCTTGTCTCTGGAAACAGCAAACATCGACTGCGGGAAAAAGCATAGTATTACTAATAGTATTACTAAAAGTACGGTAAAACCAGCCTGCTTCATTAAGACCTCCTCTTTGCGCATATGTTTTTAAGTATAACACCTCTCGGTCAAAAAGCAAATTTCTACCGTAGAAATTGTACTCCGCTGATTGAGTACCCCGGATAACCCGCCTACAGGGGAGGTACCAGAGCGTCTCACTTCTATCCGGGATGTCGTATGGCTTAGGGAAATTCAGAAATGCGAATTCAGAAAGGAGTCTGCCGCAAGGATAGAATTTGCTGATGTCCCGCTGAAGGCGATCTGGAAGAAAGCTTCGCCCACTCGGTGGGGCTTACGGGGTACGCGCCCGCCACAGATTTTTACGGGGAAGCTATGATCCGCGAGTCTATTCTGCAGGCCAAGGTTTGCGCTGCCGATAAAAATTGAGTCGCTGCTGGAATTCTGACGGCCTGGCCAATTTGGGATATCTCAAAGCTTTCTCCTGCCACTTCACGGCATTGTCAAAGTCTCCTGCTCTTGCATAACCCGCCGCAAGCGTGTCCACGTATTCTGCGTCTTTCCAATCTGATAGCTCACACGCTTTGAGCGCAACGTCTACAGCCCTTTTTCCATTGCGAAAACCTGGCGCTTTGGCCGTTGCCAAGAGCCATGCCAGGTTATTGTAACCCTCCGCATCCAGCGGGTTTATCTCAATTGCCTTATTGAAGTCCAATATCGCCCTGTCGTATTGTCCCTTAAGCCTATAGACAATCCCTCGATTGTTGTAAGCTTTAATATACCTCGGGTTTATCTCAATCGCTCTATTGAAATCTGAGATCGCCTGATCAAACTGCCCCTTTTCTCCCAAGACAGTCCCCCGATTGTTGTAGAACTTAGCATCCCTCGACTCATTCTGTTTTTGCTGAGCCGAGGCACAGGAGAATAGAGAGAAAAGAACGATTGGCAGGATGATCCACACGGACTTAATCACGCCATTTCTCATAGTCTCACTCAAAAAAAGAAAATCGCTCACTTCCCTTAGCGAAACCTATATCAGCACCTCTTCCATCCAGCCCAGTTTGGTCAGTTGAATGCGGCTTAAGTCACTGACCCCGAGGTGATATTTTTTATCTGCCACCGTAATATGGATGGGAGGAACATCCAGAGACTTGTCTTCCCCGAAAAACGCGATCCGCTTCGACTGGAGGAGATGAGCGCCAACCGTATCAACGGCCACGGGATCTGTCCCTACGATCAGTCCTTTATAGGGCCAAACGTATCTCTTGTCAAAAAAATTGGCTCCTCTACCATAAAATTGGGGCGTGATGGCACTGAGGATATTCAGGCGGGTCTTTCCCTTTACGATGGGGTAAGTCCAAATTTTACCCAGAGGTGAACAGCCTTCCTCATGGTAGTCCGGGCGGTTTGGGACAAACTGGATGTAATTTTTCAGGCAGGTACCGACCCCGGACCAGTGATGCGTCCTCAAAGGTCGCACATTAACGAGCGCAGTAGCGTTAAGGAAGATCGGATTATTCAGGACCCCCCGGTCGTCAATACCGATATTTTTTTCCGCAACTCCTGCATCCAGAAGCCGACGCTTAATGGCAACTTCCAGTTCTTTGGGGGTGGGCAGCTTCTGCCATTCGTTGCTTTTAATCCCTACCACATCCGAGCCCTTGAAAAGCTTTCCCCAGGCCTCAAGGGGGGCATTGGTCCCCAGGAGATTCTTGACAGCCACGTCGAGCATGGAGCGCAGGACCTCCTCTTGTACTTGGTCTTGCGGCCCTAATACTTCGGCGTTCCGGATGAGGATGACTTTCGCCGTTGGCTCTGCCCGAGCTTCTAATTGGATTCCTGGTGCCATGGTAGCGGCCACCGCGGTTCCAGCCGCCACTCGAAGAAAATCCCTGCGGGTAATGATTTTTCCTTTCATCTAACGAAACTCCTTTCTCTCTTGGATATAAAAACTCCTCCTCTCTTCAGGGGAGCGGAGGACTGGGTGAGAGGAATCTACCTTCAATGTCCTCCAGGTAATTTTTCCTCTGTAGCCTTGAGAAGGGCCTCGGCAGCAGCTTCCGTGGGAGCTCCAAAGACGATGACAACGTACTCATTCCGCTGCCGTGCAGAGGTCCACTTGCGGTCTTCGATTTTTGAACGATCCTTCCCTCGAGCATCAGGAAGGTAAGCGTCCATGAAGCTCTGATAAGCATTTGCGGCCTCGTTGAGATCGGGGTATCGAATCAGAAGAAGTTGGGTCTTCTGTTTATTCTGAAGGTATTGAGCGAGCACGGCTCCCGTCTTCGGGTTCAGATTTAAGATATTCTGGTGGGATATAAAAAATCGCTGGTTCAGGAGAACGTGACTCTTAAGATAGCGAACGCTTTTATCGACCAGCCCAAGGTCTTTCCCCGGAATAAAGCCGATCAATTTCGGTTCCGGACCCACACCCGGGATTGAATTTGCTACAGCCCTACCCATCTTGAGCATTCCTGATTCGACCTCCGCCCCCTCCCCTTCTGCATAGATGCTGACAAAATACTTCCCTTTCCAGAACCGGAGCAATCCTCCTCCAAATTCCGATCCCTGGCCGATTTCCGCAGTTTCATCCTGATGCTCATAAGAAAAAACCCCATAAGCATCCTCTGAAGAAGCCATTTCATAGAGTTCGCAGGTAATGGAAGGTTGATCCGATCTCTCAAGCCGGCGAACCGTGAGATTCTGAAAGCCATACGTCAGGTAAAGCTCTGCGGCCCCATCCATGTAACTGAATAGGGTTTTAGAATTGTATCTCATCTCCTTCCCATCCCACTTCCAGCCATTGTTTTCTGATGGCAGAGAGATCTTTTGATTCATCTTTACCTTTTCTTCTCCGTTGCCTAATCGGGCTGCCGTAAATATCAAAATGATGATAACAAAAAAAATCCCAGTCCGCATATCAGATTCCCGTCACCCCTAAATAGGGATACATACCATTTTTAGACTCATTATAGCAGAATGCTTTCAAGGCTGAAACAAGTAAGTTCCTGCCTTTTTCCCCAGCGTCGACACGAGTAAAGTTTCTTCAGTCTGTATTAACAAATCACCGACTTCTTATCCCCTCCTTCCCCTCCTGCCTACGGGCAGGCCCTGAACCTAACATGGTACAGGACAGGCAGGGATTGACCCTATAGACATCGTCAAGTTGGGCAACACGGTTTTCCTTGGAACCGAGCCCGAAAACGAGGAAAACGAGGATTGACAAGGGTACTGTAAAAAGAATAGATTATTGTATGGCGGTCCTAGACATGACATTCACGTATAAGAACGGAAACCCTGAAGGCGCGGTGGCAGTGACCCACGACATCACCGAGCGCAAGATGGCCGAGCAGCGGATTGCCCGGCTGACGAAACTCTACGTAGTCCTGAGTCGCGTGAACGAAATGATTGTCCGGACTCATGACGAGGAGGTGTTGCTTAGAGAAGTCTGCCGTATCGTCGCCGAGGAAGGAGAGTTTCCACTCGTCTGGGTCGGGAAAGTGAAGGGAAGACGGGTGAAGCCAACGGCATCGCACGGTTCAGCGGCAGACTATCTAAAAGAGATCAAGGTGGAAGTGGATGGAGCTCTGGGCACTGGTCCAACCGGCACCTGCATCCGCGAAAACCGGCCAGCGATCAATAACGACTTTGATACCAACCCCTCTACTGCGCCTTGGCGAGAACAGGCGCTGCGCTATGGGTTTCGGGCTTCAGGGGCCTTTCCCATGCACCGGCAGGAAAGGGTTATCGGTGCACTCACGCTCTATGCTCCAAATCCTCGCGCTTTTAACACAGAGCAGGTCAACCTGCTCGAAGCGCTCTGCGCTGACATTTCATACGCCCTGGAACGCCATGCAGCAAGAGAAGCTCCGTACCGAGGCGGAGAACACCTTGCGGCAGCGCACGCTTGAACTTCAGCAACTGACCGAGACTTTGGAAATGCGAGTTCAGGAACGAACCGCAGAATTGGCAGCAATGAATGAAGAATTAAAGGCCGAAAATGAAGAGCGTCTGAGAATAGAAATCGAATTACGGGAGTCGGAAAATCATCTCCGGGAACTCTCTACGGCACTCCTCAGTGCCCAGGAGAGGGAAAGAAAGCTGATCGCCCAGGAAATCCACGACAGCATGGGAGCGTCCCTTGCTGCTACCAAATTCAAGGTGGAGACGGCACTCACGGAATTGGGTAACGACAGTCCTCAAACGAGGGCCGCATTGGAGAGCATCATCCCCATCATTCAGGGGACAATGGAGGAAGCCCGAAGAATCCAGATGTCCCTTAGGCCTTCCATGCTGGATGATCTCGGGATCTTGGCGACCATCAACTGGTTCTGCAGACAATATGAATCAATCTATCCTTCTATCCGTATTAAAAAAGAGATCGATGTTCAGGAGCATGAAGTGCCAAATTCCTTGAAGATAGTAATTTATAGGGTCTTGCAGGAAGCCTTGAACAACATTGCCAAACACAGCAGAGCAAGCGTGGTACTTCTCTTCTTACGGAAGAATAGCCAAACGATGGAGTTGACCATCCGTGATAGTGGACAAGGGTTCGACCTGGAGGAAGCATTTTCTCGAAAAGGCACTACTCGCGGGTTGGGGCTTGACAGCATGAGGGAGCGGGTTGAGCTTTCAGGGGGATCTTTTTTAATTGAGTCGAAAAAGGGTGCAGGAACAGTACTCCGGGCAACATGGCCGTTGAATAGTTAGTACTGTGCAGAAAGGAGAATACCTGCATGTTTAAGACGATGCTTGTCGAAGATAACACCATCTTTAGAGAATCACTGAAAGATAGCTTACGGCTTCAATTTCCTTCAATGGAAATTGCCGAAGCAACGAATGGGCGGGAGGCATTGGAAAGAATCGATTCTCTGTCTCCAAATCTGATCTTTATGGATATCAGGCTACCTGGGCAAAATGGTCTTGAACTGACAGAGAAGATAAAAAAACTCTATCCTGAGATCATTGTCATCATTCTGACGAATTATGATCTCCCGGAATACAGGGAGGCGGCGGCCCGATTCAAAGCGGATCATTTCTTATCGAAGGATTCCATGACGCATCAGGAGGTGAGCGTAATAGTTAAATCAATTTTGTCAGAAAAAGGGTTTAAAGGAAATGGCTCAGAGAGTGACCAAATCTAGTACCAAGATACGTAGTGAGTGTATCCTCAGTAGAGAGGTAACGTGACAGTGGCTATTTATGGTTCGATTGTTTCTCCAATTTTTTTCAAATGGCTGACTCTTACTCCAATGAGGCGAACCTTTTTAGTCAGTTCAATCCTCCGGAGGCAATCAAAGGCAGCTCTTCTGATCTCCTCCTCTGAATCTGCGTGTTTGTTGAGGGTCTTTGCCCTCGTATACGTTTTGAAATCGTTAAACCTTATCTTCAAGGTGAGGGTCCGTCCCTGATAGCCTTCCTCTTTCATATTGATGACAACCTCCTTCGTCAGTTCCGCAAGAGTCTTTGCGATGACCTGCCAGTTGTCCACATCTCTTTGAAAGGTGGCCTCCCGGCTGATGGACTTTGGCTCCCAATGCGTAACGAGGGGACTCTCATCGATGCCCTTTGATGCCTCGTATAGGTAACTTCCATAAGATTGGCCGAATTCTTCGATCATTCGATCCAGGGATAAAGAGGCAAGCTCTCCGACTCTATGAATGCCCATCTTCTTCAGATAGGCTTCCGTCTTCGGCCCGACTCCCCAGAGCTTTCTAACCGATAAGGGCCAGATTCGACGCTGAATATCATCTTCCATAATGATGGTGAGACCATCTGGTTTCTGCATATCCGAAGCAATCTTTGCGAGAAGCTTGTTCGGTGCAATACCAATAGAACAGGTGAGGTCTGTCTCATCCTTGATTCTTTTTTTAATCTCCTTTGCAATCTCCTCGGAAGGTCTGTCGATGGATGAGATATCAAGAAAAGCCTCATCAATTCCCACATCCTCGATAATCGGACTGAATTGCTTAAGGATGGCCTTGACCTCTCCAGAAACTCTTGAATATTCCTCATAATCAACCGGGACGAAGATAGCTTCCGGGCAAAGGCTATAGGCCGTCCTCAAAGGCATGGCAGAATGAATTCCGAACTTCCTCGCCTCGTAAGAGGCTGTGGAGACGACACCTCTCTTTGCAGGATCTCCCTCTCCCCCGACGACCACCGGTTTCCCGACCAGCTCTGGATGCCTCTTTTGTTCCACGGAAGAGAAGAAGGCATCCATATCGATGTGAAGAATCCGCCTCATGTCATGCATTTTAACACGCAGCCAGGATCATTCATATCCGTGGAAACATCTCTTTTCCCTTGACAACCATGAAATGGCCCCCTCACCCCCTCCCTCTCCCCGATGGGGAGAGGGGAATCTGGAGATGCTTCCGTATACCCGTTGGAGCCGGGCTCGGATGGGTCCCCCAGATCAACTACTGCATTTCTGCTAGGGAAATACGGTATTCACCCCATTTACTTTTCATGACAATCTTGTAGTCTGAGTCTTGGCGACAAAGGTGATAAAGGAGGGCCTTATGATCTCTCTTGAAATAAACGGGAAAAAGTATCAAGTGGATGTCGATTCCGATGTCCCGCTGTTATGGGTCATCAGAGAACATTTAAGACTCACGGGTACTAAATTTGGGTGTGGAGTCGGCATGTGTGGGTCGTGCACGGTCCATATCGACGGAAAAGCCCAAAGATCGTGTATCACTCAGGTCGGGAGTGTGCAAGGCAAAAAGATCAGAACCATCGAAGGACTTCCCGAAGACCATCCAGTAAAAAAGGCCTGGATTGCAGAACAAGTTCCCCAATGCGGTTATTGCCAGCCCGGACAGATCATGCAGGCCGCCGCTTTGCTCACGGAAAACCCGAATCCAACGGACAAACAAATCGTCGAAGCCATGTCCGGGAATCTCTGCCGTTGCGGCACTTATCCGTATATCAAAAAGGCCATCAGAAGGGCTGCGAAGGAGGGGAAAAAGGTATGAAGACACTGCTCTCGCGTCGCGAATTTTTGAAAACGACTCTCGCCGGTGCGGGTTTAACGATCGCCGCGACCATGACCCCGTTTGGACCGCGATTACTTTCAGCCCAAGAAGTGAAAAAAGGCTTTTTCAACCCAAGTGTATGGATACAGATCAGGCCTGACAATATCGTTACCATCGTCGTGAATAAGTCGGAAATGGGCCAGGGAGTTTTGACTTCTCTTCCCATGATTTCCGCGGATGAGCTTGAGGCAGACTGGAAACAGGTACGCTTTGAAGAGGCGCCCGGAGGACAAAGATATATCGACCCCAATTGGGGCATGCAGCTGACAGGGGGGAGTACAAGTGTAAGGCATATGTTCGAACCTCTGCGCAAAGCGAGCGCAGCAGCTCGTGAGATGCTGCGGGTCGCCGCCAGCCAGACGTGGGGAGTTCCCGTCAACGAATGCGATGCCTCCAAGAACACGGTACGCCACACGAAAAGTAACAAGAGCCTCACTTATGGTCAGCTTTGCGAGACGGCATCTCAGCTTCCGGTTCCTCAGAATCCCCCTTTAAAGGACGAAAGCCAATTCAAGCTCATTGGAACCTCCGTGCCTCGCCTCGATGTTCCGGACAAAGTAAGTGGAAAGGCGATTTTCGGGATTGACTCCTTCGCCCCGGATATGCTCTATGCGAGCATTGCCCGTCCCCCTGCTCTTGGCGCAAAGGTTCTTTCTTATGATAAAGATGCAGCCGAAAAAATACCCGGTGTCCAGAAGGTTGCGTCAATCGACGACGGTATCGCTGTATGTGCCACGGCTCCTGACCTCGCATGGAAGGGACGGGATGCCCTCAAGGCAAAGTGGGGTAAAGGTTCTCATCCGGAATTGAACAACGAAACGCTTGAGAAGACTTTTCTGGACCACCTGAAGAAAGAAGGGGCGATTGCACTCAACCGGGGAAATGCCGAAAATGCCCTGACCCGGGCCGCCAAAAAGATTGAGGCCACTTATATCTTGCCTTATCTGGCTCATGTCACCATGGAACCAATGAACTGCACCGCCCACGTGAGCGAAAATCGATGCGATATCTGGGTCCCCACACAGAACCAATCGGGGGCTCTCGAAGTGGCGCAAAAATTGACGGGGTTGAAGCCCGAACAAATCCACATCCACACCACTTATCTAGGGGGCGGATTTGGCAGGAGGGGGTTTGTCGATTATGTGGGAGAAGCCCTCCAGATATCGAAGGCAGCAGGCAAACCGGTCAAACTGATCTGGACAAGAGAAGAGGACATACAAAGCGACTTTTATCGGCCAGGTTACAGCTGCAGGATGGAAGGCGGCATTGACGATAAGGGCCGAATGACTGCCTGGTCTCATAAGATCGTGGTCCAATCCATCTTCGAAAATTTCGCTCCACAGATGGTCAAGAACGGAATCGATCCGGCTGCGGTGGATGGTATTGAGGACATGGATTATGAAATCCCCAATCTCCATGTGGAGTATGTCAAGTTGGAACTGCCGATTCGAGTAGGCTTCTGGCGCTCTGTGGGAAACACACAGAATGCTTTTGTCAAGGAGACGTTTGTCGACGAGCTGGCTTTTGCCGCCCAAAAGGACCCGTTGGAATTCCGCTTGAATCATCTGAAGAACCCGAGTGCACGTCGCGTGCTGCAGGTAGCAGCAGAAAAGGCTGGTTGGGCAAAGCCTCTCAGGAAAGGAGCGTCTCGGGGAATTGCCTACCACTTCTCCTTTGGAACCCACGTCGCCCAGGTTGCCGATATTTCCGTTGATAAGAAGGACGGAACGATAAGGGTAGACCGGGTCGTCTGTGCGGTCAGCTGCGGCACCATGGTCAATCCGAACATCATCGTTGCCCAGATGAGAGGGGCGATCATTATGGGGTTAAGCGCGGCCATGAAAGAAAGGATCGATTTTGCCAACGGAGGCGTTCAAACGGCCAACTTCTACGACTACAACGAACTTAGAATGAACGAAGCCCCCGAAGTCGAAGTCCATCTTGTAAAAAGCAAAGATAAGATAGGCGGGATTGGGGAACCGGGTCTTCCTCCGATCGCTCCCGCTGTGGCGAACGCCCTTTTCAAGGCGGCGGGGGTCCGGTTGCGGACCCTGCCCATGCTTCCTGAGACAGTGCTCAAGGCAATGAAGAAGGTGTCATAACAGACCTCGAAGCAAATTTCAGGTGCTACAGAGCCCTCCTTCCTCCTGCCCTGCCTGAAGCTTCATCGCACGACCCCCTGCTCCGTCTTGCAACCGAAGTGGCCGCTTGTTAATTTTGATGTAGCCTCCACGGGAGTGCGGAACGACGAAAAAATACCGTCCCGTGGTAGGGGAGATTTTGCAACAATATGTCTTTTCAATTATGGACTCCTTAGTATTTAAAAAATTGGTGGAAATTCCAGGGGGGAGTGGATTTGAAGAAAAAGTCATCGAATCTATGGGCCCAACTCAGGTGACATAAGCGATCTGGTTCGTAAGGTCTGAATCTCTTACAGGGCTAAGTAAGCTTTCTTGATGTCCTGATGATTCAGAAGCTCCTCTCCCGTCCCTTCCAACGTCATCCTCCCGTTTTCAAGGACGTAGGCTCGATGGCTGATCTCAAGGGCGTAATGGACATTTTGCTCAACGAGGAGGATAGCGACCCCTCTTTGATTGATCTCCTGAATGGTTTGGAACATTCGAGTGACAAAATTGGGTTGAAGGCCCAAAGAAGGCTCGTCCAGCAAGAGAAGGTCTGGTTTCGACATGAGCGCCATTCCCAGAGTCAGCATCTTTCGCTCCCCCCCGCTCAACGTCTTCGCTTTCTGGAACCTCCTCTCCTGCAGTCTCGGGAAAAGAGCATAAACTTCCTTCAGGGTCTTCTCCCGGACCTCCTTCGCCTTCTTGGCATAGGATCCCATTCTTAGATTGTCGAGGACATTCATCTCCTGAAAAACTCTCGTCCCCTCCGGAACAATGGAAATACCGAGTCTGACGGTTTCTTCTGGTGAGAGTCCGTCAATCCTGTTTCCCTGATAAAAAATCCCTCCGTCCGATCGACCGGTCTTCTTGGGCAGGATGAGGTTGACGATGGTTCGGAGAAGGGTTGATTTGCCTGAACCGTTGGGTCCCAAGACGGTGACGATCTCTTTCTTCTCCACCGCTAAAGAGACATCCCATAGAATTTGGACATCTCCGTAGAAAACATTTATTCTATCGATACGAAGTATGCCTTTCACCTAAATAGGCCTCGATCACCTTTTGATGGTTGGCTATCTCAGCGGGTATCCCTTCTGCAATCTTTTCTCCATAATTCAGGACAATGATTCGGTCTGAGATTCCCATGACCGCGCGCATGATGTGCTCCACCACAACAAGGGTTTTACCTTGATCTCGAATCTCCCTCAAGAGCTTCAGGACCGCCTCGATCTCCGTTGGATTAAGTCCTGCCATATTCTCATCGAGAAGAATCACTTCAGCCCCGGTGGCAAGCGCCCTTGCCAGTTCCAATCGCCTTCGGTCCGGAACAGTGATCGAGCCAGAGGCCGTCCGTTTCAAAGCCCCAAGTCCAATGAACTCCAATATCTCCTCAGCCTCCTGAGCTGCCTTTGAGAGAGAAAGGTTCTTCCCATAAAGGCCTCCCACCAGCACATTCTCGAGAACGGTCATCTCCGTAAAGGGCTGCACAATCTGGGAGGTCTTGGCGATTCCCATTCTGCAAATTTCGTGAGGTTTTAATCCTGAAATCCTTCTTTCCTTAAAAGTCACTTCACCCTCGTCGGGTTTGTACACCCCCATAATGAGACCAAAGAGGGTTGATTTCCCGGCACCGTTGGGACCAATCATCCCTAAGATTTCTCCCTTCTCGACTGAGAAGTCGACGGAATGAACGGCTGTGAGGGCGCCAAATTTTTTGGTTATATTCCTTCCTTCGAGAATCGGCATACCGACCACCAAATCCCCCCTGCCTACCGGCGGGCAGGCAACCCCCTTTACCAAAGGGGAAGTGTGGAAAAATCGTCCCCCACGCAAAGGGCGGGCGAGGATGTCAGGAAAGTTTTACAGCGGCACTTCCTCACGTTGACTACTTACAATTAGAAACTCTGGCACACATTAAGCATTTACAGGCTTTTGTTAGCTCTACCCTCTCAAGGAACCGCAATTGTAAAACTTTGGAGATATTCTTGCCCGCCCGCTTCACCGAATTTTTCCACAACTTCGGGGGAGCAAGGGGGATTTATGATTTTCATGGCTCGCGCTGCCTGCCCTGTACCATGCTAGGTTCATGGCCTGCCGGGGTGAGGGTTCCCACAATCCCTTTGGGCATAAGAAGAACGACTACAACAATAATAAATCCGACAATGATCGTGTACGTATAAGGAAAATCTCTATGAAGCAGCTCATAAAGGATCGTCAAAAAGGAAGCTCCCACCACCGGTCCGAACACCGTCCCCATCCCTCCCAACAAGGACATCACGACCATCTGAATGGTGATGAGTACGTCAAAAACCATGTGAGGGGTGATATAAGTGAGCCAGTAGGCCTCGATTCCGCCGATCATTCCCAAGAAAAAGGCGCTGATCATGTAGGCTTTCACTTTGCTTCTCAACGTATCCACACCCGACAGCTCTGCGGCCTGCTCCGCTTCACGGATGGCACGGAGCGCATACCCGAATTTGGATCGTTTGATCCAGTAGGCAATCCCGATCACGACCACCATGATTCCAAATCCAACATAATAAAAGAACTCGTTTTTCGGACCTATAGGTAAGGTAATCCCATGAGGTCCCTCAAAGAAATTGACCCCAGCCGTTTTATCGAATTCAAGAATAATCTGCTTCATCGCTTCGGCGAAGGCAAGGGTGGCAATCCCGAAATACGCTCCCTTTAATCGAAGTGTAGGTAAGCCGATGGGCAGGGCGATCAAAGCAGAAACAAGGCCACTGACCAGAATCGAAATCAAGAATGGAGCATTTCCTTTTGACATAAGCAAGGCCGTGACGTAAGAACCGATTCCATAATATCCCACCGCTCCAAAATCGATGTAACCCGTATATCCGCAGATGATGTTCCAACAGCCTGCTTTTCCAATCCATAAAAAGATCACGGCAAGTAGCCTGAGGAAATATTCCGAAAACCCTCCAAAAGGCACGATCAGAAGTCCCGTCGTGATGAGAATGAGGATTAACAGTGATGATTTCTTCAGCATGCCCCTATTCCACAATTCCTTTTCCCAGGATACCTGCCGGCCTCAGGACCAACATGATAAAGAGCAAAATAAACGTCAAGGCCCCTGACAGCCCGGCGTTCAGATAGGTAGCCGTCAGAGATTGCACGACTCCCAGAATCAGCCCTCCGTAGAGTGCTCCTGGGATATATCCCATCCCTCCCAAAACAACCACGCAAAAGGCAATGATCGTATAGGAGAGTCCCATCTGCGGGAAAATAATAAAGTACGTGGAGATCAACGAACCGGCAATACCTGTAATCGCAGCTCCGACCCCGAACGTGATCGCATAGATCTGCCGGATATTGACTCCCATCAGTCGCGCGATCTCTTTGTCCTGAGCCGTCGCCTGAATCGCCCTTCCAATTTCAGTCCGATACAACAGGAAATAAACTCCGGCCACAACGATGAGAGCCAAAACAAAGGTAGCCAGCCTGGCGTAAGGGATGACAATCCCACCCATGTTCGCGTTCATTCCCGAATAACTGGTGGTCACCGTTCTGAAATCCGCTGTCCAGATCCAGAGAGCAGTGTAAGCGACAATCAAATGAATACCGAAGGTGAGGATATAAGAATTCATCGGGGGGGCCTCGACCACCCGATTGATCACAAACCTCTGGACTAGATAACCAAAGATGAAGAGTGAGAAGAACGAGAGTGGAACGGTCAAGAAAGGATCGATATGAAATAAAGTGAAGATCCAATAGGTCAGAAAGGCGCCCAGCATCACCATCTCGCCGTGGAAGATGTTGATCACTCCCATCACACCGAAGATCAACGAAAAGCCTGCTGAATAGGACGCATAAATTCCTCCCAGGAGGATTCCATTAATCAAGGATTGCAAAAAAAGGAGCATCTTGTCTACGCTTTCTTCCGGGAGTTTCTATCCAATATAGTCCCCTCACCCTCGCCCCCTTCACCTCTTTTTCCACGGCTTCATGGGATACCAGGGGGCTGCCTCCGCTACCTCCTTGGGGTAGACATTGACCAGCTTGCCGTTTTGAACCTGAACGGCTACCGGTGGATGAGCTTCGTTCGCCCCGCCTGCTCCAAACTTGACAACCCCGTAGAAAGTGGTCAGACTCTGTCTATGGAGCTCCTCCATTATTCTGACCCGATCTTCCTCTTTCACGGGGGGCGTTATGCCCAATTTTTCGATCGCCACCTGTATGGCATAAGCGCCGGCTGCTGAGGCCGCTTCGACATAGTCAGGGTTGCGACCATATTTCTTGAAATAATTTTCATTGAATTGTCTTGCCGTCCCGAACAAAGGATCTCTGTACGGTAAATTTGGGGCCCATTCAGAGGCACCAACCACATATTCTGCATCTTTTCCCAAGCTCTTAATAAAATCCGGGACGGTCGGCCCATAGCTAAAGGTAACCATCTTCGGCGTGAAATCGATTTCCTTCATCCCCTTGATCGTCTTCATCGCAACCATCAGATGCGATCCCACAAACAGGACGTCTGGATTCTTCTGCTTCACCTTGACCAGCATGGAGTTATAATCCTGAAGGGTAATCGGGAAGAGCTCGAAGTGTAAAATCTCTATCCCGTTTTGAGCTGCGTATTTTCTATACCCTTCGGCGGCAAGGGACGTGAACAGGATGTCGGACCCAATGATCGCCCCCGTCTTGGGCTTTGGGGAAAGGATCTGAACAATGTCGACACAACCCCGGACTTCTTCGGTGGCTTTTCCCAGAGTGGAAAAATAATACTTGAACCCCCGTGCAAAGAGTTTGTCGGAACTGGCTGCGCCACTGACTAAAGGATATTTGTACTTCTCTGCCACAGCGCTCCCTGCAAAGACGGAATCACTCCCAAACCCGCCCAGGATCAAATCGACTTTATCCTCGGTGATCAACTTTTCCGTAAACCTGGCATTCTCGGCGGCCGTTGACTTGTCGTCAATGACGGTCAGCTCCACCGGATATTTCTTTCCTTTGACCTCGATCCCCCCTTTTGCATTGACAAGCTCCGCCCAGAAGTTATAGGCGTCCTTCACCAGGTTCCCATCCCTCCCGAATGTCCCTGTCAGCGGGTCAGCATATCCAATTCTGAATTTCTGTTCGCCCAATGCGATTCCATGGGTCCAAGCGATCAAAAGACACAGCAAAATTGTTCTCGAGCACACCCTCCCTTTCAAACCCATCTCTTCAATCTCCTTCTCGTCTTGGTCTCCTAATCTCCTCTTTCCTTTACCGTTCCGATTTTTTTCAAATTCGACAAAGTATAATCCAATTTAACGTTTGAAAGGGCCCGGAAGATGTTTCCCTTAACTCGACGGTCCTTCCTGCTCAGAGCTTCAATCAAATCCTTGACCACCTTTCTTTTCGTCTTTCCAGAACTCGGACAGCCGCTGGGGCCAAAAGGCAGTCCCATCTCTCTTGCAAACCTCTCAATCTTTTTCTCTTCCAGTAAAGCCAAGGGACGGATAAGAGTGATCCTCCCTTTGAACAAACTCTGTAAAGGAAGCATAGTGCTGATCTCAGCACTGTAAAAAATATTAAGAAGAAGGGTCTCGATGATATCGTCTTTGTGATGACCGAGGGCGATTTTGTTACATTTGAAACGGTGGGCGATATGGAAGAGTCGTTTTCTTCTTTCCCAGGAGCAGAGAAAACAGGGGTTTTCTCGATTCTCAGAGCTGTTCGCTCTCCTTCCGATGTCGGTGAACTCGATGTGATAGGGTAGTTCTTTCGTCTCAAAAAAATTTCTCAGAGTGTCGGCTTTCTCGGAGCCAAAGCCGAGGTCGATGTAAACCGGCATGAGTTCATAGTGGACAGGAACGCGCTTGCTTCGCTCATGGAGAAGGTGCAGCAACGTCAGGCTGTCCTTTCCACCGGAGACCCCCACCAGAATACGGTCTCCCTCCTGGATCAAGCTATAACGGTGGATTGCTTTTCCCGTCAAGCTCCGAATCTCTTTTTGCCAGTAAGCCATCTTTTAAACCGCATGGCGCAAAGCGCATAGAGCATAGCGTAAAAACTACAAAAAGCTCCAATGCTGCATGTTGTCATTCCTGCGAAAGCAGGAATCCATATTCGTCCGCGATTGCTATTATCCCTTCTGGATTCCCGCATCCCTGGAAATGACAGAATGGGTTGTCTATGTTCTTGACGCTTTGCGCTCTGCGCTATGCTCTATGCCCAATGCCTTTTAAAGGACAGATATCACATCTCGGTGTCTTTTTACACACCATTTTCCCCGCTTGAACGAAGAGGGCATGATACTCGTTGAATAATTTTTCGTCAAGTGGAAGATGCATCATGAAGAGTCTCTGGATTTCTTCGTAAGAGGCTCCCTCTGAAATGACTCGATGCCGAGAGAGGACCCTTCTCGTATAAGCATCGACAACGAAAATAGGTTTCTTCAGGCCGTAGAGGAGGATGCTATCCGCTGTTTCGGGTCCGATTCCCTTGACTCCGAGAAGCTTTGTCCTCAACTCTACCAGCCTCGCTCTTTTCATTCTTTTTAAATCCCCCTCATATTCTTCAAATAAGAAGCCCATAAACGACTTCAATCGGTCGGCTTTGATTCGGTAGTAACCCGAGGATTTGATCAGCGAGGCGAGTTGTGAACGTCTAAGGTGATAGATCCCCTGCGGATTTAACACCCCTTTCGCCTTCAGCCTCTGAATTGTTTTTTCCACGTTTCTCCAGGAGGTATTTTGAGTGAGGATTGCACCGACCATCACCTCAAAAGAAGTCTCACCGGGCCACCAGTGTCTGGAACCGTAAGCCCGATAAAGTTTGCGGTAGATTTCCATTAAAATTTTCTTCATAGCAGTTTCTCGGCTTCCAATTGGAATGATACAAAAGGGTCTGAGGGGTCAAGGATTCAAGGGGTCAAGCGAAAAATACGAGATTGAAAGAAGTGGAATTTGCAGATTATAAACCCCTGAACCCATGAACTCTCGAATCCTTAAACCTTTTTTCATTTCAATCTCTTCTGGAACCTTAGGGAACTCAAAAGAATCATCAGTGTGCCCAATATGCCTAATGCCAGCATTTGAGGCCAGAGGATATCCAGGCCATTCGCCTTTAAAAAGACGCCTCGAATGATGACCAGAAAATAACGCAGCGGGTTGGCATAGGTCAGGGTTTGGATCCATTCTGGCATATTCTCTATCGGGAAAGCAAAACCGGACAGCGTAAAAGCAGGCATCGTAAAAAAGAAGGTGGAAATCTGAGCTTGTTGTTGAGTGGAGCAGATCGTAGAGATAAACAGTCCGATGGCCACCGAACTCATCAGGAAGAGCACGGCACCCAACAGAAGGACGAAGGGATTTCCTCGAAGAGGAACCTCAAACCAAAAAACTCCGATCAGGGCGATCATCATGACATCGAGAAGACCGAACAGAGCAAAGGGGAGGGTCTTCCCAATCATCAATTCCCAGGAACGGATGGGCGTGACCATGATCTGTTCAAGCGTGCCGATCTCCCTCTCTCTGACAATCGCCTGAGCGGTCAAAATGATCGGGATGAGAAAGGCAATAGAGGCGATGACTCCCGGGATGTAAAAGAGCCTGCTTTCGAAATTTGGATTGAACCAAGTGCGATGTTGCAGCTCCACACCCGCTTCCTCAAAGCCAATCATGCCGGCTCGGTTCAACCTTTTTACGAGCATCTGCGTCGAGAAATCAGAAAGGATCTGGTTCGCATAGCCCAGGGCGATCAATGCCGTATTGGATTCGGATCCATCAAGAACAATCTGGACCGTGGCGGTATCCCCTTTTTTCAACTTCTTTGAAAAATCGGTCGGGATCTCAATGCTGACCGTGACCTGCCCTTGATTAATCAGATCTTTGACTTCCCTCGGAGTCTTGGGAAAAGAGACCATATCAAAATATTTTGAACTTCCGAATCTTCCGATAAGATCCCTCGAATCGACACTCTGATCCAGATCACGGATGGCCGTGCGGATATGTTTCACATCCAGATTAGCAGCATATCCGAAGACAATCAGTTGAAAGATGGGGGGAACAATCAGGGTCACCCGCATTCGTTTATCTCTCAACGTCTGAATCAACTCTTTAACAAATAGATATCGAACCGTTTGAAACATCTATCTCAGCTCCTTTTTAAAACTCCTCGCGGCCACCCAGAACCCCGCTATCGCCATCACCATCAATACCAGGGTTTCACGCCAGAGAAAGGAGAAGCCCACCCCTTTCAAAAAGATCTCTTTCAGGATTGTCACATAATACCGAGGCGCAATCCCGTAGGTAATGACCTGGAGCCAAGCGGGCATGTTGGCGATCGCGAAGGTGAAGCCGGAGAGAAGGAACGTGGGCAGAAATCCGATGACCATTGCCATCTGATTGGCCAGAAGCTGTGTTCTGGCAAAGGTGGAAATGGTCAAGCCAAGAGCAAGGGCCACAAAAATGTAGATGCAAGAGAGAGCAAAAAGCAAAGCAACACTTCCTCTCAACGGCACCTGAAAGACCCATTTGCCCATCAGGACGGCCAAGGACAAGTCTAAAAGGCCTAAGAAGAAATAGGGAAACAGCTTTCCCATCATCAGTTCCCCTTTTCGAACAGGCGTAGAGATGAGGAGTTCCATCGTCCCCTTCTCCCATTCCCGAACAATCACCTGCCCGGTGAGGAGCACCCCGATGATCGACATGATCACCGCAACCAGCCCCGGCACGAAATAATTCTTCGACTCCAGATCTTCATTGAACCAGACCCTGGGCCGTGTCTCGATGGGAAAGTTCACACTCTGTGCTCCCATCCTCGTAACCTTCAGAATGGTCTTCTCCTGAGTATACTGCCGGGCAATCGCCTGTGCATAACTGAGAATGAGACTGGCTGTATTGGCATCGGCCCCGTCGATGAGCGCTTGAATCGGAACCACCTTCTCTGCCTTGATTGTTTTAGAAAAATTCCACGGAAGCACCAACCCCATCTTCACCTCACCCTGGTCGATGAGCCGCATCATCTCCTTCTCGTCTCGGACCCAAAAGCGAAGGCGAAAATAGGGAGAGGCGCTGAATCGTTGGATGAAGTTCAAGCTCTCCTGGGTCCGGTCTCGGTCCAAGACAGCCATCGAGACCTTCTTCACATCGAGGGTGACGGCGTATCCAAAGAGAAGCATCAGGAGAGCAGGCATCAGGATCACCAGTGCCAGGCTCCTTGGGTCTCGGTAGATATGGAAAAACTCTTTTTTTGCGATGGCCCACGTTCGGGGGAAATTCACTGCTTCTCCTCTTTTTCGATCAGCGAAACAAAGACGTCCTCCAAAGAAGGTCTGATCCTGCCCATCCTTTTGAGAAGGATCCTGTGCTTCTGGAAGAGAGCGTTAATCTCTTGCTCCAAATCGACGCCTTCTTTGCCGATCACATGAAGACCGTCTCCGAATACGGCTGATTCCGCGGCCCAGGGCTCTTTCTTCAGGAGATCCAGGGCCGTAACGAGGGGATCACAATCCACTTCGAATATCCCCTGTGGGAGAGTTTTCACTTTTAATTCGGAAGGTGTTCCCATGGCAATGATCCTCCCCTGGTAAATCAGGGCCAGCCGGTCGCAATACTCGGCTTCGTCCATGTAGTGCGTGGTGACAAAGGTGGTCACACCCTTCTCTCCCATCTGCTGGATGAGACTCCAGAAATTTCTTCGAGAGATGGGATCGACCCCTGAAGTGGGTTCATCCAAAAAAAGGACGGAAGGCTCATGGAGAATGGCGCATCCCAGTGCCAGGCGCTGCTTCGACCCGACAGCAAGCGTTCGTGTGATTCGATCCCGGAAATCTTGAACGCCGATTATCTCTAAGACCTCATTTTCTCTCCTTTTCTGCGATGAGCCCGAGAGTCCGTAGATTCCACCAAAAAAATGGAGATTTTCAACAACCTTCAAGTCATCGTAGAGTGAAAATTTCTGCGACATATACCCGATCGCTTGCTTTATCTTCTCCGGCTCTTTCATGATGTCGAATCCCGCAACTTGCCCTTTTCCTGAAGTAGGCAGCAAGAGTCCGCAGAGCATTCGAATGGTCGTGGACTTGCCGGCCCCATTTGGACCCAGGAATCCGAAGATCTCCCCCTTTTCCACCCGAAAACGGATATGGTCTACGGCGATAAAGCTATCAAATGCTTTTACGAGGTCTTCCACCTCAACGACAAAAGTTGGCATAATTATGAATTCGGAGTTGTGAGTTATGAATTAAGAGTTAATTCTCAACTCTCAATTCTTAACTCTTAATTGTTTTTCTTCCTTGGACCATGGAGACGAAGGCGTCCTCAAGCGATGGCCGGACCACCAATAAATCAAGAATCTCTATCCCCCGCGCTTTTAGAATCTCCCGAATCGTTTTTTCCGCCTTTTGAGGATCATCGACCAGAATATGAATCTTATCCCCGGATAAGACCATGCTTCGAATCAATTCGACCCCGTCAAGCAACTTCATCCCTCTCTGTCGGTCCTCCACCCGCAGTTCCAATATCGTGCCTCCTATTCGGGCCTTCACCGCAGAGGGGGTATCCGCGATGAGCAAGTCTCCCTGATAAATCAGGCCAACACGGCTGCAGCGCTCGGCTTCATCCAGATAAGAAGTTGAGAAGAGGATAGTCACTCCTTCTTTCAGCAAGTCGTAAAGGATGATCCAAAAATCTCTCCGGGAAAGCGGATCAACTCCTGTGGTCGGCTCATCGAGGAAGAGAATCTGAGGCGTATGAATCAAAGCACAGATCAGACCCAGCTTTTGTTTCATCCCGCCGGAGAGGTCCTGAGCCTTTCGTTTCCCGAAAGGTTTCAAGTTGGCAAACTGAAGGAGTCTTTCGATCCGCTCCTTTCTCTTTTGCTTCGGGACTTGATAGAGGTCTCCGTAAAAATGGATGTTTTCAAGGACGGTAAGATCCCCGTAGAGGCCGAACCGCTGAGGAAGATAGCCGACTTTCTCTCTCAGGAATTCCGCTTCTTTGTGGATATCGTACCCTGCAACCTTGGCCTCCCCTCCGTCCGGGGGGAGGATCCCGCACAGCATCCGGATGGTCGTCGTTTTCCCGGAGGCATCCGGCCCCACCAGACCGAAGATCTCTCCCGTTTTTACCTCCAAGTTCAGGTCTTTGACGGCGGTCAGCGATTCGAAAGATTTGGACAGATGGCTGGTTTGAATAGAAAACATCATTCTCAAAGGATTGGTAAAAAGGATTCAGGGATTCGAGGGTTCATGGGTTAAAGGATTTTAAAATTTATTTATTCCTTTCAAAAATTTCTAAGGAAAATTGACGTCCCATCTTCTCACATTCTTTGGTATTTCACTCGACCACTCGAATCCTTGACCCCTTGAACCCTTTCGATTCAACACCTCATTGGGATTATTATTTGGGAGGCGGGGATGGCGACAGCAATATCCGTCCGTCGGCCGGCATCCCAGGCTTGAGTTCATGATTCTTATTGGAAATATCCACCTTGATCCGGTAGACCAGGGTTACCCTCTCTTTTTCCGTCTGAATCTGTTTAGGCGTGAATTCGGCCTGAGATGAGATGAAAGAGATTCTGCCTCTGTATTCTTTCTTCGGCCGAAGATCTGTGGTCACAATGACTTCCTGACCCCACTTTACCTCGCTGAGGTCCGTCTCCGCGATATATGCTTTCAACCACACATTTTCGATGTCAGCCATGGTAACAATGGATGTCCCCGGATTGACGACCTCACCGATCTCTCCGGATTTGACCAGAACGACTCCGGATATGGGAGAATAGAGCGTTGTGTAGCTGAGCTGTGTCTCATTGAGTTTCACGGAGGCCCGGGCTTGATCCACCTGAGCTCTCGCATCTTCGATGTCCTCTTTCCTCGGGCCCTCTTTCACCAAAAGGTAGTTCTCTTTGGCCTTTTGGAAGGTGGCTTTGGCGATCTTGAAGGCCGCCTCAGCATTGTCCGACGTCTCTTTGGGAACAACCCGCTTCTCGTAGAGCGACCTTATCCTTTCGTATTGGGTCTCCTTGTTCTCCATATCGAACCTGGCTTGATTGAGGTTGTCCTCTGCCTCTCTTATCTCTTCTGGCCTTGACCCCGCAAGCAGTTTGCTCAATCGAGCTTGCGCGGACATCAATGTGGCCCGCGCTACTTCAAGACGGCTGTGGAGGTCTTCATCGTCCAATTTGGCCAGAACCTTCCCTTGATCCACCCAATCCCCCTCTTCGAAGAAACGACTGACAATCCTTCCAGAGACTTTGAACCCGACGTCCACTTCCGTAGCCTCTATGTTCCCGGAAACCTTGATAAAGGTCCCCTCCTCATCCTTTCCTCTCGTCACGAAATAATAGACAAGACCGGCTATGGCAACAGCGACAATGGCGATCAGTCCGATCCGTTTCATCTTCTAACCTATCCTAAACCTTAAGGAATACCATTATAAGTGCTAACAGGTTTGCTGTCAAAAAAATTTCCATTTCTCCTCGCCTCGGGACTGTGCCGCATATGATTAGCTGAATAGGCACACACAAATATGTTGTAGGGGCTCAATTCATTGAGCCCGATTGGCGGGCTTGATAAATCAAGCCCCTACAATTCCGGCACGATCTCAAAAGGGAGAGAGGAAGAGAACCCTCTTGAATTTTCTTATAGTTACGAGTAAGATGAGGTTGTAAAATGTTAAGATTCAACGACATCCTTGAAAGGCTAACTTCCTTTCATCCTAATGCGGATATCGAGCTCCTAAAGAAGGCTTATGTCTTTTCTGCCAAGGTTCATTTAGGACAGGTCCGCCTCTCCGGAGAGCCCTACCTGAATCACCCCTTAGAGGTCGCCGGGATCTTGACACAACTGAAACTCGATGTCGCGAGTGTAGCGACCGGATTGCTTCACGACACGGTCGAGGACACTCTCACTACCCTCAAGGAGGTCCAAGAGAACTTCGGGGAAGAAATCGCTCAGTTGGTAGACGGCCTGACCAAGATCAGCCTCATCTCCCTACGATCCTCTGAAGAGCATCAGGCAGAGAATTTTCGCAAGATGATATTGGCGATGGTAAAGGACATTCGGGTCATCCTGATTAAACTGGCTGACCGCCTCCATAACATGCGAACGCTTAAATATCAATCTCCTGAAAAACAGGCGGAGATCGCTCAAGAAACCCTTGACATCTATGCTCCTCTGGCCGATCGTCTTGGAATAGACTGGATCAAGTCGGAGTTGGAAGACCTGGCTTTCCAATACCTCCATCCTGAAATCTACGACGAGATTCGACGCAAGATCGCGAAAAAGGAGAAGGAGAGAACCCGTTACATCGAAGAGGTGAAGCGTACCTTAATGAAGAAACTCTATGAAAACCATACCCACGGCGAGGTGACCGGCCGATTAAAACAGATTTACAGCATCTACTTGAAAATGGAAGAACAGAACATCGATTTTGATCAGGTCTACGACATTACCGCTTTCCGGGTCATCGTCAATTCCATTAAGGAATGCTACGACGTGCTGGGCATCATCCACTCCATCTGGAAACCCATTCCCGGGAAATTCAAGGACTACATCGGCCTTCCCAAAGAGAATATGTATCAATCCCTTCATACCACGGTCATCGGACCCTATGGAGAGCGGATCGAGATCCAGATTCGAACGCATGAAATGCATAAGATTGCCGAGGAAGGTATTGCCGCCCATTGGAAATACAAAGGGGGGAAAGTGGTTGAAGAGGCGGAGGACAAACGTTTCACCTGGCTGAGACAACTCTTAGAGTGGCAGCGAGATCTAAAGGATAATCGGGAATTCATTGAAAGTGTCAAGGTGGATCTCTTTCCGAACGAAGTCTACATCTTCACCCCAAAAGGCGAGGTCAAGCAGTTCCCCATTGGTTCAACACCTATCGATTTTGCATATAGCATCCACTCCGACATCGGGAATCATTGCGTAGGGGCGAAGGTGAACAGTAAGATCGTCCCTCTGAGATATGAACTGAGAAGCGGGGATACCATCGAAATCCTCACCTCCCCCAATCAGAAACCGAGCAAGGATTGGCTCAAACTGGTTAAGACCTCACGGGCCAAAGCAAAAATTCGCCAATGGTTTACGGTAGAGGAGAGGGAAAAATCGATTACCCTTGGAAAAGAAATCCTGGAGAAAGAATTTCAAAAATATGACCTCCAGCAGACCAAATTAATTAAATCAGGCGATTTGGCCAAGGTGGCCAATGAGTTCAGCTTCCAGGGAGTCGAGGACCTCATCGCAGCAGTGGGTTACGGGAAGGTCACCGCCAATCAGATCATTGGGAAGATCCTTCCCCAGGAAAAATTGGAACAACAGAAAGAAGAACTGGAGGAGGGACGTTTTAAGCACCTCATTCAAAAAATCACCCGTGCGCCTAAGGACGCTCTTCTGATCAAAGGGATTGACAATGTGATGGTGCGCTATGCGGGGTGCTGCAATCCCGTCCCCGGGGATAAAGTAGTGGGATTCATCACTCGGGGCCGAGGGGTGACGATCCATACTGCCGATTGCCAGAATGTGCTTGATGATGACCCTCATCGCAAGGTAGAAGTGGAATGGGATTCGACGAAGGAATACAGTTATCCCGTACGAATCCGAATCTATTCCGAAGATAAGAAAGGGCTGTTGGCCGAGATCAGCAAGTCGATCTCTTCCAACGAAGCCAACATTAAGAACGCCATGGTGGATACGACAGAGGATAAAAACGCCGTTAGCACGTTCGAGGTAGAGATTCGGGACTTGAACCATCTGAACAAAGTGATCAGGGCTCTTGGGAAGATTAAGGGAGTCCATCAGGTAGAAAGAATGAGGGTGGAGACACAGGCCGAGACCTGACCCCCTCGCCTCGCCTCGTGCCAAGCCTAAATCCCAAATTCCAAATCAAAAATCCCAAACAATCTCCAAATTCCAATCGAAAATGACCAAAACTAATCTGATTGGAAAATTGAATATTGGAGACTATTGGTTATTTAGTGCTTGTAATTTGGTGCTTATCCTCTGCAACAGGATTAGGCGGCTTTGGTGATGAGCCCGGAGCGAAGGCATCGGGAACAGACCTTCATATGAATGGTCCTTCCCGCTTTGAGGGTCTTAATTTTATGGAGGTTTGGGTACCAGACTTTTCGAGTCTTGTTATTGGCGTGACTTACATTATGTCCAAAGACCGGCCCCTTCCCGCAGATACCACAGACTTTTGCCATAATTAAACCTCGTGATTAACTCAGATCAAAATAACCTAACTCGACGAAAATTGCAAGGAGAGTCTATAACCTCTTCTGTTCCTCCCTTTTTTAAGGGGGGCGCCGCCGTCCAGAGCCGTCATAAGGACGCTGACATCGGTACTACGACCATGGCACCGGACGGATGAAGGGGGGTTACTAATTTAGTGTTTGATAATAGACTATCTTTCTTCTCTCAACAGGGAATCTCACGGAGATCAATGCCTTCGTTTTCTTTTCGTCGGCTTCAACCTTCATCATCCCGTGATTGTGCAGCACCATCTCCTTAACAAAACGAAGGATAAGATCTGGTGCCCCCTCTTTTTGGGTTGCGGCGATTCCCGATCCCGGCTCGCCCGGTCTCTGGCGCCCCGGAAAAGCCACCGAAATCTCAATATACCTTCCCTCCTTCTTGAATAAACCTTCACCTTCGGCCTCCTTATCAAGGATAAAAGACCTCGTTGAGAGGCCAAGGTTCCAATTGGGAGGTGTCAAGGCCATGGCATATTGAAGCAGCGAACTCAGAATATACTTCAACTGTTCATCAGGAACAACGGTTTCGGGGAGATCCTTTTCCAATTTTTTGAATACCTTGATCCCTTTCTCTTCCAATTTAGCCTGGTATTTCTTCAGCACTTCCTCCACAATATTGTGAACCGTGTTGATTTTTCTGATTGGCGTGTGGACCTTAATGTAATCGAGAAGACTATTCAGCACCATATTCATCTTCTCAATATCCTCGTTCACCGCCCGATAATAATATTCACCGAATTCTCTGTCTCTAAACTTTCCCCGGGAGATTTGCGTATAACTCTTAATGGAGCTAAGACTACTCTTGATGCTTTGAACTAACTCAATAAAGAAGGTTGACAAAAAGGGGATATTTTGTTCATTTGACAGAAAATCTAATTTAGATTTGATGGATCCTATTCGACCCTCAACTGAAGCAGAGTCTAAGGACCTTCTGTCGTTTTCAATTTCAAAACGATCCCATTCCATTTTGGCCACCGAACCTTCCAACCGGAGATAAACTCGTTCTAAAATCTATAATCATTATATATAGACTTTGGAAAAAACTCAATATCAAAAACACTAAATCGGAGTGTAACTTCCCGGGATTTCAGTCTTTCTCGTGACATGATTTGACATTTATTGACGCGATTTTGCATCGGCATCCATGAGTTAACATTTTAAAAATATTGAAGAAAAGCCTTGCCGGGGGATTGTCTTAGAAAAGGGGGAGATCCGTTGGAGATTCAGCCTGTTAGAAATAATGCCCCGCAGCTATACGGCAGGGTTACATTTCAAAATGAATCCCCCGGGGTTCAATGTCCTACTAGAATTTCTAACGGGGTTCACTCTTTAAACGCAGTCAGTGGCTCTTCCAATAGTTCTCCCTTTCCGAAGCGTTCTATGTGAAGGGAGGAGATGTCGAGCGTGCTCGCCGCTCCGTCTGCGATCAATTCCGAGATCACTTTTCCCACCGCAGGGCTATGCTGAAATCCGTGTCCACTAAAACCATTGGCGAGGATAAGTCCTTCAGCCTCGGGAACTTTCCCGAGAACACCATGATGATCTGGAGAGATCTCGTAAAGCCCTGCCCATCCCCTGGCGATGCGAGCTTTTTCGAGAGTCGGGACACGGTACATGGCATTCTCCGAAGTCTCGGCCATGGCTTCGTAATCGATGTTGAGGTTAAAACTCGGCTTCGGGTCCAAGGGGCCGGATAGCAGCAATCCATTCCCTTCCTGGCGGAAATACCATCCCCGGTGAAAATCAATGGTCAATGGAACAGGACGGTCGGTGAGATGGAAAGGAGCCGTAACAAAAATCTGCCTTCTTAAAGGTTTGACAGGAATTTTGATACCTGCCATCTCTCCTATAGAAGCAGCATAAGGTCCTCCGGCATTGACCACCACGGGAGCAAAAATCTCTTCGTCCTTTGTCTTGACACTCTGGATCTTCCCTTTCGTTAGGGAGATCCGGACGATCTCCATTCCTTCGTAAATTTTAACCCCTGCTCTCTTTGCGCCATTAACGAACCCGGAGAGGATTTCATTAGGGCCTGCATACCCATCCCGGGAGCAGAATGTTCCTCCCAGGATGTCGTCTGTTCTCAAGTGGGGCCAGCGCGACCTGATTTCGCCAGGACTCAAAAATTCGACAGGAATGTTAAATTTTCTTTGGAGTGCTACATTCTCCTTGAAGACCCCGATCTCCTGATCCGTGGCTGCCAAAAAAAGATACCCAATTTTTTTAAATTCTGGATTGACTCCGAATTCTTCTTCGAATTGCTCGAAGGTCTTCAATGATTCGAGTGAGAATCGAATGTTCATCTCTGTGGAAAATTGGGTTCGAATCCCTCCCACACAACGGCTGGTGGAACCTTCTCCCAATTGTCCCTTCTCGAAGATAATGATCCTCCCCGCCTTTTTCACGGCAAGATAGTAAGCAATGCTCAGGCCAATAATACCGCCTCCGATGATAACGATGTCTGCTGTTTTATCCATTGGTACCACGCATTAGAAAGCACGGGGTAATCGAATTGAACGTTTCGGCATCCTTCTTAATGTTTCACCCTTCTCTTGACGATATCCAGCAAAAAAAGCATTTCCTGGTTCTTCATCCAATAGCAACTTGCCAGATAGACTCCGATGCCGGCAATCATGCCGGCCCCCAGGAGAAAAACCTTTTCGATTGTATTTCCGGAGCCCGTCCAATCCCCTAGGGAGCAGACCAAATAAGCCATCCATCCCATAAGAAGGCTGCAGAAAAAAGTTAGCAGCATTGATTTGATATTTTTTGCTACATCTAATCCGCCCAATCTGCGATTCAGCTGCCAATAGAGAAGAATGAGGTTCAATATAGATGAGAGACCGGTGGCCAACGCCAACCCCGCATGTTTCAAAGGATGTATGAAGATAAGAATCAGGACGATATTGACCCCCAGGCAGATGAGACCGATCTTAAAAGGGGTCCACGTATCCTGAAGGGAATAGAAAGCCGGGGCTAGCACTCGGACCCCTCCGATTGCCCAGAGGCCGATCGAATAGCACAGAAGCGCTTTGGCTGTCATTTCAGTCGCAAAATAATCGAATGCGCCCCTCTGCAGAAGCAGATTTAGAATAGGAGTGCTTAATGCGATCAAACCCACCGAAGCAGGAATGCAGATAAACGAACCCAGCCGAAAGGCAAATGAGACCGTTTCTTTGAGTTCTTCGGTCTTTCCCTGAACAACCAGCGACGAAAAGCTCGGAAGCGCTGCTGTTCCGATAGCGATCACAAAAATTCCCAGGGGAAATTCCATGAGTCGACCCGCATAGAAGAGATAGGAGACGCTCCCGTCAGGAAGGGAAGTGGCAAATATCGTATCGATGACTTCGTTGATCTGATAGACGGCAGTTCCGATCAATCCCGGAATCATCAGAAATCCGATGCGTTTAATCGCCGGATGCCTGAAATTGAAATTGAATCGGAAACGAATCTTTTTTCTGCTTAAAAAGGGAAGCTGGAAGAAAAATTGAACCATTCCCCCCACAAGAACCCCTATCGCCAATGCCATCACCGGTTTTTGAAAGCGATAATAGAACAAGAGCACGGAGACAATGATCGAAAGATTGAGGAAAATGGTGGCAAACGCCGGTGCAAAGAAATGTCTGAGGGAGTTCAAAATACCCATGGAGAGAGCAAATAACCCGATAAAAAACAGGTACGGGAACATAATCCGGTTTAAGGTAACAGCCAGTTGAAATTTTTCTGAGGTTGAGGGCCATGTCCAGGCAAATATTTTGATCAAAATTGGAGAGAAGATGATTCCCAGGGCTGTCAAAACGAATAACAGGACTCCTGCAATGGTGAAGGCAATATGCGTAACTTCTTCCGATTCCTTTTCCGTTCGCTGAATGAGGTATTCTGTATAAACCGGAATAAATGAGACGGTCATCGACCCCTCTCCTACCAACCGTCTCCAGAGGTTAGGAATGCGAAAGGCGACAAAAAAAGCGTCGGTTGCCATCCCAGCCCCAAAAAAATAGGCAACAACCATATCCCTGACGAAGCCAGAGATACGGCTGAGGAGCGTTCCTGTCCCGATGAGCGTAGCTGCTTTGGTAATTTTATGATTCTCGGACATAGAGGGATCGAAAAACGAACATTCCCTTGATTACACAGATTTTAAAAAATGATTACACAGAGCTGTCCTATAGGTAGGACCGAATTCTAATCTGTGTGATCGCATTTCGTAATCGGTGTAATCAGAGATTCTGTTCTTTGGAATCTCGGAAAAACCTTGACACAAGCTATACTAAAATGTTAGAAAAATCAATAATATCATTGCAGATTGAAGAAGTAAGGGATTTATGGATTTTGAAATCCGCAATCCCTTAATTCCTGAATTCTTTAATTCATTAAGAAAAAGGAGGCTAAATTTTGGCAATCCATTTATCGGCGATCAAACGGGCAAGACAAAACGAAAAGAGGAGGCTTCGAAACCTCCACATCAGAACCACAATGAAGTCCTCTGTGAAAAAAGTGAGGGCAGCCATTGAGAAAAAAGATGTTGAAGGGGCCCAAAAGGCTTTGTCGAAGACAATCCCTCTAATCCAGAAATCTCGCTCCAAGGGTGTCTTTCATAAAAATACCACGGCCAGAAAAATCTCCCGGCTGACTCGAGAAGTCAACGCCCTTACAGTAGTTTCTAAGTAATCTTTTGTTGAAAATACATCCCCCTTTCACCTTTTCCCAATTGCCAGTGGATTCTTGGGGGTGTCTGGCCGGCAGAGGTCAATCACCAATTTCTCCATCAAAAGATCTTTTGGCCCCCGACTCCTCTTAACAGCTAGATCGGTTTGGTGACATTGTAGGATTCCTTCTTGAAGCGAAGCCTCAGAGAAATTCTTCGCCTGATCCATCAATTTCCTTATATTCCATGGAGACGTTCCCAGTTCTTTTGCCAATTCTCCCACATCTCCTTGATGAGAGCTCATCTGTTTGATCACCAGCATACTCCAATATTGCTTCGCCATCATGCTTAAGAGAACAGGGGTCGGGTCCCCAAACTTCGATCCCTCTTCTTCTTTTCTGAAAGAGACGGCTTTTGATTCCATGGCCTTTTCTAGAATTCCGAGGGCTTTTTCTAAATTTTGATGACCAATCGCATCGGTTAAATCGAAGACCGTGCTCACCTTAACCTCTGACGTAATCTCTTCCATATCAGAAATTTCAATGGTCTGTTTCTTCCCTACGCTCAAAAAGACCTTTTCCAGTGCATTGTCAACGTCATAAAGGCGATCTCCCACGACCTCAACCAAATAGTCTGCAGACTCTTCCGAAAGCGTCTTTCCCTTCTCCTTCATCCTATTCTTCATCCAGGAAACTAACGCCTTGCTCTTTAATCGTGTATATTCCGTCACTTTCCCTACCTTCTCGACCTCTTTCCGATGTCCCTTCCATGGACCCATCGTTTGACTGCACAGAACGAGGCAGGTAGAGAAAGAAGGTTTCCTTACATATTCCATCAACGCCTCTGTCTTCTCTTCATCCATACGATCTGCTTCACGAACAAGGACAAATCGATACTGAGAAAGCATGGGGACCGTTTGTGCGGCCTGGACGACCTCCTGACCGCTGTGTTCTCCCCCACTGAAGACGTGAAAATTAAACCCCCTTTCCTTTTGAGAAAGGGTCTGGTTCAGCAGTCTCTGAATCTCCTCTTCGATGAGGTAATCCTCGGGACCATAAAGAAGATAAACAGGGTAAATATCGAATCCAGGTTTCATTTCATCTCAAGAACTATTGCAAATTGGAAAATGCTAAATTTGCAATATTAATTTTGCAACGGTCTTTTTCTGCTCCCCTCATACAGATCGTACTCCAATAGCCTGCACTCGATGGGGCCATTGTAAAAAAGAATTCTTCTTCTCGTTCGCAACCCCACTTTTTTTGCCAGGTCGAGATTACCGGTAAAAACGTATCCTGTATACCCATTACATTTCTTTTTAAAAAAATCTCCAATTCCTGGGTAGGTCTCCTTTAGCTTTTCTGTTTCCCCCAGTCGTTCGCCATATTCCGGGTTTATGACAACCACTCCGTCTCCGCCTGGGACGGGGGTCCCAGAAAAATCACATACCCCGAATTCAATGAATCGCTCTACGCCTGCTGTCATCGCATTCCTCTTTGCTGATTCGACAGCCTGCTGGCTGATATCCGTGGCGATGATCCTTCCATTCAATTTATCCTTGGCTTCTGCTCTTATTTTTCTGCGGAGTGTTTTAAAAGAAGATTCATCAAATCCCTTGAGATGCATGAAACCATAATTACCTCTTAACAGACCCGGCGCCCTGCCGAGAGCGATTAAAGCGGCCTCGATGGCAAGCGTTCCGCTGCCGCACATCGGGTTAATAAAATTTCCGTCTCCCGTCCAACCGGTTGCCAAAATAACAGCCGCCGAAAGGGTCTCTTGCATCGGCGCCTTGAGAGGGATCATCCTGTAGCCGCGTTTGGAAAGAGGTTCCCCCGAGGTATCGAGGAATACTTGGCATACACTACCCGTCCAGTAGAGGTGAATCACAACTTTGTCTCTTTCAGGACCGGTATCCGGCCTCCGCCCACGCTTTTCTTTAATCCTGTCCACCACGGCATCCTTGCATCTCACATTTGCAAACCTCGAATCCTTAATCGTCGGGTTGTGAACAGAAGAAGTGACGGAGAAATAACTATCTTCCGAAATAAATTCTTCCCAAGGGATTCCGGATATCCTTTTATAGAGATCGTCAGGAGTCTTTGCATTGAATGACTCAAGCAGGAAGAGAACTCGCTGCCCTGTGCGGATCAGTAGGTTCAGTCTCAAGGTATCTTCCATCGCTCCTTCTGTCACCACCTCCGCCTTTCCCTCTGACAAGACCGCAAAGCCTAACGAGAGAATCTCCTGCCTTAGAAAAGCCGATATCCCCTTCGCACAGGTAATGACAATTCTACTCTTTCTCGTCCAAAAAGACATAAGACCTTTCCCCTTCCCATCTCCCTTAGGGAGGCGAGGGGACCGAATTTTAAAGTTCTTCCGGAGTAAAGGCGACCACCTCATCAATTTTCTCGGCATTTAAGAAAACCATGGCCAGTCGATCCACTCCCAATGCGATGCCAGCCGCCGGAGGCATCTCATCTAATTCCTCTAAGAATCTATCGGGCATGGGATAAATACACTTGCCAAGAGATTGGCGGTTCTCATTTTCTGCGTGAAATCGCCTTCTTTGCTCTTTTGCATCGACCAACTCCGAAAAACCGTTGGCCAGCTCCAAGCCGCCTATATAAAGCTCGAAACGTTCGGCCACCGTTTGATCTTGCGGTTTCAGCCGGGCCAGTGCTCCGCGCTGAGCGGGATAATCATAAATAAACGTCGGTTTTTCTAACCCCAGTCTCGGTTCAATGTCCCGAACCATGATTTCGTCAAAAAGGTTTCGCTCCAGTGCTTCTGGCACAGAGGTTTGCGTATAGCCATGAAACGCCTCCTTGACAGAGATTCTTTCCCACGGCTCAGAGAGATCGATCTCACGGCCGCGGAAAACGATCTTCTGTCCCAGGCCAATCGACTTGGCTACGGATTGAATCAATCCCTCACACTCCTCCATCAATGAACGGTAGCCGCCACCTGTCCTATACCACTCCAGAAGAGTAAATTCCGGCAGGTGTAGGCTCCCCCGCTCCTTTTCTCGCCAGCACCGGCAGATTTGAAAGATCTTCTCATACCCCGCTGCCACCATACGTTTCATGCAGAGTTCGGGCGAGGTGTGGAGGAACCATGGCCCGGAGGGAATGGCATCGATATGAGATTCTGGTGCAGGCGTGGGAATTCGGTGGGGAGTTTCTACCTCCACATAGCCTTTTCCAACAAAAAACTCCCTGATTTGCCGTAGGAGGCAGGCTCTCTGTTGAAGGTTCTCTTTACGTCTTGCAAGTGGCCAGTTTTTCGCCACGAATCTACTCTTTGACCCTTTTCGAAAATTCACCCGTTCGGGTATCAATGGTGATCAGCTCCCCCTCTTCGATGAACGGAGGAACGCGAAGCACGTAACCGGTCTCCAACGTGGCGGGCTTGAAATCCGCCTTCGAGGTATCGCCTCTCACCCAGGGCTCAGTCTTCATCACCCTAAGATTGACGAAGTTCGGCAACTCGACACCAATCGCTCTGTCTCCGAACATCAGAACCTTCACGTTCAGATTCTCAATCAGAAAGTTCTTGGCATCTCCCAGAGACTCCTCGCTGATGATGATCTGCTCGTAATTCTCGTTGTCCATGAAGTGGTAATGATCGCCTTCTTTATAAAGAAATTGCATCGCTCGTTCCTCTAACGAAGCGGGCTCGAAGGTTTCTCCTTCACGATACGTTCTATCAATACTTAAGCCGGTGATCATATTCCTCAGTTTCGTCCGATAAAGGGCCTGCCCCTTGCCGGGCTTGGAAAATTCGAATGCCGTAACGATATAGGGTTCCCCATCAATAATAACTTTCAACCCCTTTCTCAAATCGGACGCGGTATACATGACTATTTCTTTCCCCCCCCATCCTCACCTTCCCTATCCATGCGGGAAGAAAGGAATGCGAGTGTAAGATTAAAAGTTATAAAAGAAACGATTTCGAATCCGTTCCGCCATCAGTCCTGCTGTTTTTTGAATGGCAGCTTGTTTATTCGCTTCGTTGCTAACACCACTCGTCCCACTATTCTGGCTGGTAACACCACCGGATGGAGTCCGAAACCATTGGGTTTCCCGAACATCTTTCTCCACCCACAAAACCTTCCCTGTCCGGTCTTTCAGCGTTAAATCGACCAAGACATAGATTTGATATTGCGAAACAAAACCCGAATTGCCATAAGCCACTGAAGAGGTGTAAAAATGTTTGACCACCCCTTCCAAAATGGAATCTGCTTCTGCTCGACTTACGACCTTCACCCTTCTATCCTGGATGAACTCGTTCAGAAAAGCCTGAGTGAACAGAATTTCAATTCCGGGCTCAAAGGTTTGATTTTTGAAAGTGGGGATGGCAATGGAATTCAGACCGGGTGGAACATGTGTCTCCTTTCCCACCATCTGGTAGCCGCAGGCCACGAGCAGAACCAGGCAGAAAATTGATACCCATCTATAATTTCGGATTGCGGATTGCGGATTGTAGGATTTTCCAATGATTGAGTTAACGGGCAAAGATTTTAGGCTGCCATTCTGAATTCTGTCTTCTGTATTCATCTTTTCCGCTCTTAACATACAATATTGACCAGTTTTTTGGGAACGAGGATCACCCGCTTGATCTCTTTACCTTCAACCAATTTCCGGATCCTCTCGCTCTTCAGCGCCCACATTTTTACTTCCTCCTCTCCGTACGAGGCAGGAATTGTTATCCGATCCCTCAATCTTCCATTTACCTGAACGACGATCAGTATCTCATCTTCCAGAACGGCTTCCGGGTCGTAGTCCGGCCACCGGGTCTTGATGACCGATTCCCGATCTCCCAAGGCTTCCCAGAGTTCTTCCGCAAAATGGGGGGCAAAGGGCGAGAGCAAAATGACAACCGTCTCGACCGCCTCGCGCATCACCCTTCTGGAACCATCGTCGTCATTGTCTTTGATCTCAGAAACATAGATTTCGTTCACCAATTCCATGACGGCACTGATCGCGGTGTTAAAATGGAATCGTTCAATGTCTTCAGTCACCTTTTTGATCGTTTTGTGAACCTTCTGCCTCAGAGACTTTCGACCTCCGTCAAGGATCGTTCCGAAAGGAAGGGGCTTGACGTTTTGAAGATGACCATGCTGCTCATAAAAGAGCCTCCAAACCCGGTTGAGGAAACGGGCAGACCCCTCCACCCCTTGATCGCTCCAATCCAAGTCTTTCTCAGGCGGAGAAGCGAAAAGGCAAAACATCCTGGCTGTATCGGCACCGTAATTCTCAACCAAATATTCAGGGTCCACCACGTTCTTCTTGGATTTGGACATCTTCTCAAGCCTTCCGATGGAAATCTGTTCCCCGCACTTCCGACAACGAATTGTCTCCCCCTGTCCCTCCGCCTCATCGGGGAAGAGATAACCATCTTTGGGGCACTCGTATACCTCTTTGCAAACCATCCCCTGAGTCAGAAGGTTTGTGAACGGTTCATCCACACTGACCCATCCCATCTCTCTCAAAATACGAGTGAAAAATCGTGAATAGAGAAGGTGGAGAATCGCATGCTCAATTCCTCCAATGTATTGATCCACAGGCATCCAGTAATCCACCCGCTTCTTGTCTAATGGTCCCTTATCATAGTCAGGGGAAGCAAACCGATCGAAATACCAAGAGGATTCGACAAAAGTATCCATCGTGTCTGTCTCCCTTCGACCGGGCCCGCCGCACTTGGGGCATCGAGTCTCCACAAACTCCTTCACCCCTTTCAGAGGCGACTCGCCCGTCCCGGTGATCTCCACGTTGGAAGGAAGGACGACGGGAAGATCTTTTTCAGGAACGGGTATCGTCCCACATCGGTCGCAGTAAATGATCGGGATGGGTGCCCCCCAATAACGCTGCCTCGAAATACCCCAATCTCTCAATCGGTAACTGATTCTATCTCCACCGAGTCCCTTCTCATCGAGATATTGCGCGATTTTCTCTCTGGCTTTAACGCTGTCCATTCCATTAAATTGACCGGAGTTGACCAGAATGCCCTCCTCTTCGTAGGCCTCCGTCGTGGTGCGAGCATCCAATACACGATCTTCCGGCTGGACGACCATAATCAAGGGAAGTCCGAATTTCTTCGCAAATTCGAAGTCCCTCTGGTCATGGGTGGGCACGGCCATCACAGCCCCTGTTCCGTACTCCATCAAAACAAAATTGGCGACGAAAATGGGCATCCTGGCCTGGGTCATCGGGTTCAGGCAAGAGCCTCCGGTGAAAACACCCTCCTTTTCCGCGGTCTCGGCGGTCCTCTTCGCCTTGTCCTGCCGTCTCATCTTTTCGACGAATTCTCTTACAACCTGCTCTTGGCCAGTCCCTTTTGACAGACTCAGGGCAAGCGGATGCTCGGGGGCCAAACTCATGAAGGTCGCACCGAATACCGTGTCCTGTCGTGTCGTGAAAACTTTGATAATGTCTTTCGAGTTCTCTAGGGGAAAGTGGATTTCGGCGCCGATCGACTTTCCAATCCAGTTGCGTTGCATGGTGAGGACACGCTCAGGCCATCCAGGAAGCTTATCACACCATTCCAGGAGTTCTTCCGCGTAGGCCGTAATCTTGAAGAACCACTGATCCAGCTCTTTCTGTATGACCCCCGGATCATCGGCATGACCCCGCCAGCATGTCCCGTCGCTCATCACCTGTTCATTGGCCAAAACGGTCTTGCAGATCTCGCACCAATTGACAAAGGACCTCTTCTTATAGGCCAGTCCTTTCTCATACATCCTGACAAAGAAGAGCTGTTCCCATTTGTAATACGAGACATCGGAGGTGGCGAACTCCCGATCCCAATCATAGCTGAAGCCCATCCGCTTGAGTTGATTCCTCATATAATCAATGTTCTCATAAGTCCACTTGGCTGGATGAACCCCATGGTCAATCGCAGCATTTTCCGCAGGCATGCCAAAGGCGTCCCACCCCATGGGGTGGAGGACATTAAAGCCTTTCATCTTTTTGTAGCGAGCCAAGACATCGCCGATGGAGTAATTCCTGACATGGCCCATATGGATCTTGCCCGACGGATAGGGGAACATCTCAAGAAGGTAATACTTCTCCTTCTTGGGATCTTCTGTCACCTTAAAGAGATTCTGCTCTTCCCAGATCTTCTGCCACTTCTCCTCAATCTCTTTGTGGCGATAACGCTCGTCCATGCCTTGCCCCGTCAATATTCGTGTCCGACATCCGTGTCACGTGTCCGCAAATTTTTATTCGGAATTACAAAGTATTTTTCTAGAGATAAGTTCTTATATTTTAACGGTCACGGTCACGAGACACGGGCACGGTCTTTATCCTCTCATCATTCTTCGGATGCGAAGTCTTAATGCATTAAGCCGGATGAACCCTTCCGCATCCTTCTGATTATAAACGGTATCCTTCTCGAAAGTGGCAAATGCCCCGTGGTAGAGAGATTTCTCGGATTTCCTGCCAACCACGGTGCAGTTTCCCTTGTAGAGCTTCAGGCGCACGGTTCCAGTCACCTTCTTCTGCGTCTCCTCGATCGCCCCTCTCAGAATGTCCATCTCCGGCGAAAACCAGTATCCATAATAGATCAACTCCGATATCTTGGGGATCAAGCTATCCCGAAAATGCATGACCTCCCTATCCATGGTGATGGATTCCATGGCTCGATGGGCGATATGAAGGATGGTCCCTCCGGGAGTTTCATAGACTCCTCTTGATTTCATTCCGACATAACGATTCTCCACCATATCGACCCGACCGATTCCGTTTTGACCTCCGATCTCATTCAACCGAGTTAACAGTGCCGCTGGAGAAAGGGATGCTCCGTCAATCCGTTTTGGAACACCATCTTCAAAATCGATTTCAATATGGGTTGGACGGTCGGGTGCTTTCTCCGGAGAAACCGAGAGGATAAACATATTCTCAGGAGCCTCGGACCAGGGATCCTCCAGAATTCCTCCTTCGAAGCTGATATGAAGAAGATTTCGGTCGGAGGAATAGGGCTTCTCTTTTGTCACCGGAACGGGGATCCGGTTCTCCCGGGCGTAGGCGATCAGCTCTTCTCTTGACTTGAACTCCCATTCCCTCCAGGGAGAGATCACCCGGATGTAAGGATTAAGCGCATAGTAGGTCAGTTCAAATCGGACTTGATCATTTCCCTTACCCGTGGATCCGTGAGCCACGGCGTCAGCCCCCTCCAACTGGGCGATCTCCACCTGTCTCTTGGCAATTAGAGGCCGGGCGATGGAAGTACCGAGGAGATAAGTTCCTTCATAGATGGCATTCGCTTTGATGGCGGTAAAGACATACTCTCGAACGAACTCCTCTCGGAGATCCTCGACGTAGACCTTAGTGGCGCCTGTAGCCCTGGCCTTTTCTTCCAGGTGATCCAACTCTTCAGCCTGCCCGATATCTGCAGTGAAGGCGATCACCTCGCACCCATACTGGTTCTTCAACCATTTTAGAATGATAGAGGTATCCAGGCCTCCTGAATAGGCGAGGACGACCTTCTTAACCCCGCTTTTCATTGAAACCCTCCAAATTTCGGATTTCGAAATCTAAATTCCGCGATCAGCAATCCGCATTCCCCAATTAAGATATGCCCCTAAAGACTTCCTCCAACGCTGTGACGACCCGGTCGATTTCTTCCTTCGTGATAATCAGCGGAGGAAGAAACCGGAGTACATTCCCCATGGTGCAGTTGATAAGAATCTTTTTCTTCAGCATCTCCTTCACAACGGAACTGCCGTCCATTTTCAGTTCGATGCCGAGGATCAATCCTTTTCCTCGAACCTCTTTAACAAAAGGAAATTTCTTCTTGACCCCCTCAAGCCGGGAGAGGAAATACTCTCCCATCTTCTGGCAATTTTCCAAAATCCCCTCTTCTAACATCGTTGTCAGGGTTGCCACACCGGCAGACGTGGCTAAAGGATTTCCCCCGAAGGTGGAAGCATGATCACCTGGTCTGAAGCTCTCCTCGACCCCCTTCCGAATCAGCAGAGCTCCGATGGGAACCCCGCTTGCCAGAGACTTAGCAAGCGTGAGCATATCGGGCTCTACCCCATCATGCTCATAAGCGAAAAGCTTCCCGGTTCGGCCTATCCCCACCTGAACCTCATCGAAGATGAGGAGAAGTCCTTTCTCATTGCAGATCTCCCGGAGAGCTTTGAGATAGCCCTCTGACGGACAATTCACTCCCCCTTCTCCTTGAATAGGCTCCAGCATGACCGCACAGGTTTTCGAATCGATGCTATTTCTCACTGCCTGGATATCATCGAAAGGGACATACTTAAAACCGGGCATCAGAGGCTCATAGCCTTTATGGAACTTTTCTTGACCTGTTGCGGTCAGCGTTGCCAGGGTCCGGCCGTGGAAGGACCGCTCCATGGTGATGATTTCGTACCGATCCTTTCCCATTTTTTCCTTCGCATATTTCCGAGCCAATTTGAACGCTCCCTCGTTGGCCTCAGCGCCGCTATTGCAGAAGAAGACTTTATCGGCAAAAGAGTGCTGGCAAAGAAGGGAAGCCAATTGAATCTGCGGCTCGATATAATAGAAGTTTGAGACATGGATCAATTTCTCTGCCTGTGCTTGAATGGCGCGAACGACCTTTGGATGACAGTGCCCCAAATTGCACACCGCGAGGCCTGAGACGAAATCAAGGTATTCGTCGCCCTCTTTATCCCAAACCCGGCTGCCCTTCCCCCTGACCAAAAGAACAGGATAACGGGCGTACGTATGGGCCACATATTTTTCCGACAACATCATCAAGGTTTGAGAATCCATGAGCATCCCTTCAATAAAAGGGTTCAAGGATTCGAGGAGTCAAGGGTTCAAGTTTTTACAATCAAAAAGGAAACTCCCTCGTCATTTCCCCTATACAATTCACTTGACCCCTTGACCCCTAGACCCCTAGACCCCTTCGATCATCTCGGTTCCTTATAAATCTGTGTGCCGATCCCGACATCCGTAAAGATCTCCAGCAGGATGGCATGCTCCACCCTTCCGTCAATGATGTGGGTTTTGGCCACCCCTTTTTCTAAGGCGTGGAGGCAGCAATTGACCTTTGGGATCATCCCTGATGAGATGACCTTTTGAGCAATGAATCGCTTTGCCTGCTTGGCATTGAGCGTGGGGATCAGCCGATGTCTCTCATCCATTACCCCATCCACGTCGGTAAGTAGAATCAATTTCTCTGCTTTCAACGCAGACGCGATCTCTCCGGCCACCAGATCCGCATTGATATTATAGGTCTCCCCCTCTTCCCCTACGCCGACCGGTGCGATGACCGGGACGAAATTGTCCTTCTCCAGGGCCTCGATCACTCCGGGGTTGATCGCCTTTACCTCCCCTACCATTCCGATATCAATGACTTCTGGCATTCCACCCTTATTTGTCCCCCTCGTTAGCTTCAGTTTTTTGGCAGTGATGAGACCCCCGTCTTTTCCGCTCAATCCGACGGCTTTCCCTCCCTGCTGGTTGATCAGCGATACAATTTCTTTATTTACCTTGCCGACGAGAACCATCTCTACTACATCCATCGTCTCTCCATCCGTCACTCTCATCCCCTGTATGAATTGGGACTTTTTCCCCACCTTGGCCAACATTTCACCGATTTGAGGCCCTCCACCATGGACGACCACAGGATGGATACCGATGTATTTCAAAAGGACGAGGTCGAGGGCAAAGCTCCGCTTCATCCCTTCTTCTTCCATCGCGCTTCCGCCATACTTGACCACGACGGTTTTGTCATGGAATCTCTGAATATAGGGAAGGGCTTCCACTAGCACCTTTGCCTTATTAATGGAGTTTTGCATGCTTTAATCCCTCGCGATTCGTGCCTGTACGCCGAGGTGCCAGCGCTTCGCCTGCCTGCGCGAAGCCGCTTCGGCGAAGACAGGGCACGCGGGCGTGAATCGTGACTCGTGTCGTAAACCGGACACGAAACACGGACACGTGACACGTGTTTACAAAATATACCGGCTCAGGTCTTCGTCCTCCACGAAGCCTTTCAGCTTTTCGCGAACATATTTCGCATCGATCACCATGCTTTTCCCAGACATCTCCGGGGCATCGAACGAAATCTCATCCAGCAATTTTTCCATCATGGTATAAAGCCGCCGGGCTCCGATGTTCTCCGTTCTCTCATTAATTAACGCTGCCATCTCGGCAATTTCTGCAATGCCATCCTCTGTAAATTTCACCTTGACCGACTCCGTCTCTAGCAATGCCGTGTACTGTTTGATCAGGGCGTTTTCCGGCTCGGTGAGGATTCGCACGAGATCTCCCCTGCCCAAGGAATCCAATTCAACACGGATCGGAAACCTGCCCTGAAGTTCAGGGATAAGGTCCGAGGGTTTGGAAACGTGGAAGGCCCCGGCGGCAACGAATAAAATATGGTCCGTCCTAACCATCCCGTATTTCGTCGTCACCGTTGTTCCTTCCACAATCGGCAGGATATCCCTCTGAACGCCTTCCCGAGAGACATCCGGACCAAAGCTGGATTCCCTCCCTGCAATCTTGTCGATTTCATCAAGGAAAATGATCCCCGATTGTTCCACACGCTCAACCGCCTGTTTGATCACGGAGTCCATGTCGATCAGCTTATACGCTTCCTCCTGGGAGAGGATGGTGAGTGCTTCCGCAACCTTCACCTTTCTCTGCTTCTTCTTTTTCGGGAAGAGGCTCCCGAACATATCCTTGATGTTCACATCCATTTCTTCCAATCCTGAGGCCGAAAAGATCTCAACGATGGGAAGGTTTCGATCCACCACCTCCACCTCCACATACTTCTCGCTGAGCTTCCCGGCCTTCAGCAACTTTCGAAGTTTTTCACGGGTGTCTTGCTGATCTTCGCCTTCCTTCTGTGTCCCCTTCCTGGGGGACGGGAGAAGCAGATCCAAGAGCCTCTCTTCAGCCATCTCATCCGCTCTCTGCTGGACCTTGCGCGACTCCTCTGCTTTCATCATATTGACGGCCAGCTCCGTGAGATCCCGGATCATCGACTCCACGTCCCGGCCGACATAACCCACTTCTGTGAATTTTGACGCCTCGATCTTCAGAAAAGGAGCCTGCGCTAATTTCGCCAGCCTTCGGGCGATCTCGGTCTTGCCGACACCCGTGGGACCAATCATGATGATATTTTTGGGAGCGATCTCGTCCCGGAGGGGCTCCGGAACCTGTTGACGCCTCCAGCGGTTTCTCAGTGCAATCGCCACCGCCCTCTTCGCATCCTTCTGCCCGACGATGTATTTATCCAGTTCTGAAACGATCTCACGGGGCGTGAAGGTCTTCATCACAATTCCTCCACGATGATTTGATCATTCGTATAAATGCAGATGGAGGCGGCGATCTTCATGGCTTCGACAGCGATGGCCTTCGCATCCAAGCTTGAAAACTCGGTCAGCGCCTTGGCTGCGGCATGGGCATAAGGACCGCCACTCCCAATGGCTGTCACTCCGTCGTCGGGCTCGATGACATCCCCATTCCCTGAGATGACGAGCGTATGTTCAGCGTCGGCGACAATGAGCAACGCCTCGAGCCTCCGGAGAATCCGATCCGTGCGCCAATCCTTGGCCAACTCTACGGCCGCCCTGAGTAGGTTCCCGCTGAACTGATCCAGCTTTTCCTCAAACTTTGCAAAAAGGGTGAAGGCATCCGCCGTGGCCCCTGCAAAACCGGCGAGAACCTTATCATTGTAAATCCTTCGCACCTTCCTGGCGGTATGCTTCATGATAGTGTTTTCAAGAGACACCTGCCCGTCCCCTGCCATGACCACCTTCCCTTTGTGTCGAACGGATAAGACGGTAGTGCTACGTATCTTTTGTATTCCTTCGGCCTTCATTTTCATCTCTTTGCCAGCTTTCCTCAGTTTTATGGATTTAAAAACCTAAATTCCAATCTCCAAATCCCAAATAAATGCTACATGACGCGCTCGTTAAGAGATATCCTTCCCTTCACCCCGCCCCTTCCTACCGGCAGGCAGGCTCTCACGCGAGGGGAGAGGGGATAATCAATTTATTTATCATTTTTCCGGCCCGCATTCCTGAAGCTGCGGGGATGGGCCTTGTCATAGACCTCCATCAATTTCCCCATGCTGACGTGCGTATATCTTTGGGTGGTCGAGAGACTCGAATGCCCTAACATCTCCTGAATCTCTCGGATATCGGCCCCTGCATCTAAAAGATGCGTCGCAAACGTGTGGCGAAGACTGTGGGGGCTGACTTTCCGGAAAATGCCCGAACGTCTCGAATATCCCTCCATCAGTCTTCCTACGCTCCGTGCCGTCAATCTCCCTCCTAAGGAGTTAACAAAAATGGGTTCGTCTCCCTCCACTATTTTTCGTTCTTTCAGATAAGCCACCAATGCCTCTATAGCCTTCGCGCCAACCGGAACGATACGCTCTTTCCGTCCCTTTCCCATCACTTTCACGATGCCCAAATCCAAGTCTAATTGATTCGAATTCAACCCAACCAGTTCACTCACACGCAACCCGCTGGAATAGAGAAGCTCCAAAATGGCTCGATCTCTCAGCCCCTTTTCCCTTGATCCTTCTGAAAACTTCTCAGAAATCGTCTCGGGTGACTCCATCAGCCGGAAGGCCTCATCCACCGTCAGAGTGGTTGGAAGGGTTTTCTCTATCTTCGGAGTGGAAACGCTCTTGGCCGGGTTAGAAGGAATCACCTGCTCCCTGACCAAATACTTATAAAAAGACCGCAGCGTTGAAATCTTCCTCGCAATAGAACTCTTTCTATTTTTCCGGTGGAGAAAGCTCAAATATTTCCGAATGTCTATCCGATCCACTTTTTCGATCTCTACCTTGCCCGCAGGGCTGAGAACCATTCCTGAATTCTTCAAAAAATCCTGAAACCCTTCCAAATCCCTCCGATAACATCGGCAGGTGTGAGGTGAAGCATTTTTCTCTACGGATAGATAATGGATAAATTGGTGGATAAAGCCATGCTTCTCAGCATTTCGAGAAACCATTCATCTCCCCGTTTGTTGTCTCCTCAAACATAATGTAACTTATGAAAATATTACTAAAATTTTATTTTATAACACAATCATGAGATTTATCAATATTTTTCTCATTGACATTCTCTAAGTTTCTCGTATACACTTCAATTAATAGCATCATTTTAGAAAAAGGAGGTGATAAGAATGGCAGAACCGAGAGTCGCGAGGGTTACGGAAATCATTGCAGGTTCTCCAAAGGGTTTTGAGGAGGCCATTAAGGTCGGTTTCGCAAGAGCGACAAAGACCTTAAGGGGTATCACTGGAATGCGTGTGGACGAAATGCGGGTGGCAGTGGAGAATTCTAAGATTATTGAATACCGGGTCAGGCTGGAAATCATTTTCGTCCTCGAAACATAGTCACTTTATGCCTACCGTTTGACACTCTTGGCCACCAGCAGGCAAGGGCGAAGGGAGAATAAAGATTGAAAGGCCCTATCCTCAGTGTTGAGGTAGGGCCTTTTTGCCTTCGGATTTCGTTTTCTTATTAAATGGCGAAAAACCCGAGAAACTAAGGGCTTACCTTTTCTCCCTTATGACTTTGAGCAGTTCTTGGTTGCTTACGATTGCGGTTCCGACCTTTCCCACGACAATCCCCGCCGCATAGTTCGCTAAACTCGCAGCATCTTTAACACTCACATGAAGTCCTGTCCCTAAAGCAAGAGCCATCGTTCCAATCACGGTATCTCCCGCTCCGGTCACATCATAGACCTCCTTAGCAACCGTGGGGACAGGATAGGGTTTTTGATGAGGTTCGAAAATCGTCATTCCCTTTTCCCCCTGGGTGATCACTAAGGCATTACACTTTAGCCGCTTCAACAGGCTTCTGCCAATTTTCTCCACTGAGACCTGATCGGTGACAGGGATCCTTGACGCTTCACTCGCTTCATTGGTATTCGGCGTAATCACGGTGGCCCCTTTGAAAAAGAAGAAATTTTTTACTTTCGGGTCAACCATGATCAACTTCCTCGATTGCCTGGCCCTGCTGATAATGGTTTGGATCAGCTTTCTCGTCAGTAAACCTTTGCCATAATCAGAAAAAACGACTCCGTCAAAATCTTCCATCTTCTCCGTCAAGAACTTTGAAAGATTTCTGAAAGTAGAGGCCCTGGGGTGATCGGTCGTCTCCCGATCGACCCGGACCAATTGTTGGTAATGAGGGTGATGGGCGATGATCCTGGTTTTCACCGTTGTCTGTCTTCCTTGTTCAAAAAAAATCCCTTGGGTTTGGATCCCCCCTTCAGCAATCCTTCTGTACATCTTTCGCCCATTTTCGTCATCACCCACGATGCCGCAGAGCGATACGGCTCCTCCAAGGGAACGAATATTATGGGCAACATTGGCCGCCCCGCCAAGATTAAAATCCTCTGCCTCCGCGATGATCACTGGAACGGGAGCCTCCGGGGATATGCGAGAGACCTTCCCGAAAATGGATCGATCCATCATGATGTCACCCACGACTAAAAGTTTGACCCTCGGAAACCTTTTCAGTATGGATTCCAACTTTTTCCGCTGTTTTGTCCTGATCATCTTATTTGTCCTTTAAGAGTATTCTCGCCTTTGAAAAAAATTCAGCCGTCTTCTTCAGCCCGATCTCGACCCCAACCGTTGGTTCATAACCCACAATTTCTTTTCCCTTGCGGATGTCGGCCAGGGAGTGCTTCACATCTCCTTTCCGGGGCTCTTGATAAAGAGGAAATATCTTCGACCCAAGAATCTCTTTTAAAACATTCAACAATTGATTCAGCGAGATTCTTTTCCCACAAGCAATATTAATGGCCTCTCCATGGAGGTGTTCTGCGGACATGGCGAGAAGATTGGCCTGAACCACATTCTCAATGTAAGTAAAATCCCGAGACTGCTCTCCATCCCCAAAGATAACCGGAGGGCGATCTTGAACCAGGGCGTCGATAAACTTCGGGATGACGGCGGAGTAAAGGGAGTTCGGGTCTTGTTTCGGCCCAAAGATATTGAAATACCTCAGGGAGATGGTTTCGAGGCCATAGAGCTGGTAAAAGAGCCGGCAATAGTGTTCTCCGACGTATTTCTGTAAGGCATAGGGCGAGAGAGGATTCGTGGGCATCTCCTCGTGTTTGGGCAACGTGGGAGTATCGCCGTAGACTGAAGAAGAGGAGGCATAGATGACCCTTTTCACCCCTTTTCCCCTGGCAGCAAGAAGAATATTTAAAGTCCCTCCCACATTGACCGCGTTCGAAGTCTCCGGGTCCTCCACAGAACGTTGAACCGACGGGAGGGCGCCCTGATGAAATACATATTCCATTCCCTCCACCGCCTTTTGGCAGGTATCGAGGTCACGGATGTCTCCTTCGATAACCTTTAGCGAAGGATATTTCTCATCAAAGATCAGATTTTCTCTTTTGCCGGTTGAAAAATCGTCGAGGACTCGAACAAAGTGCCCCCTTCTGAGCAACTCCTCCGTCAGGTTCGACCCGATAAACCCCGCCCCGCCAGTCACTAACACCTTTGACATGCTGGTCTCCCGTTGGTTCTATTTAACAAAATGGTCTCGATTTATCAAGAAATTATATCGCTCTATAGCCTATCGATGTAGAAAAAACAGGAAAACAGTTGACGGAGACCTTTATTATTCGGCGCCCTTTCCCTCGATCAATTTGACCGTTCGATCTGCTGCCAATCGAACACCCCTCGGATTCCAATGGCTATCATCGAGGAAAAAAAGGAGGGCTGAATTTTTTCGGTATTCTTCTTCAAACGCTTTTTGGGTATCAACGGTTTCAACCTTTCTCTTCTTCAGCTCTCGTATCAGCAGTTCTAAAAATACAGGTCTTCGGGGGTCTGGCAGGAAATCATGGTAAATATTCTCTTTGTTGGGGATCGGAAGAAAGATAAAGCGAATATTCCTTTTTCTCAGAATCTGGTCACAGGCCTCTATAGTTTCGACTGCTTTTCGGAAACGCTCATAGGGTACCTCTTTATTGGCTGCCTCCCCTTGGACAAAGAGCATGGGGCCAAACTTCGAAGGAAAATGATAATTATCTTTCAGTGTTCCATTTCCCACTTTTGCCCTCACATAGTACAGCATATTCATTTTGAAAAGACGGTCGAGCATGACCCCTACGAATTGAACCGATCTGATTTGCGTTAATTTATCTCTCCATTCATAAAAAGAATGAAATCGCTCCCTCCTTTTGGACAGTTTGGGAAACGGTATATTGACGATATCTCTCTCAATGTAAGAAACAATGACCACCTGAGGAGGATCTTTCTGGAATCGCAAATCCTTTAAGAAGGTATTGATCGATCCTGCCGGCGCGTAAGGATATACAGGGACTTTCAATTGTTCTTCTAAGACTTCAGAGAGCATTTGTTCTTGTGTCAGTCCAACGCCGGCAATATTTGAATCGCCGATGATGACTACCTGTGGCTTCATCCCTTCGGTATCTTTCTTTCGGAAGCCATAGCGATCTGTTATCCATTTCACCCTTTTGGGAATAGCAAAAGAGGTATGACGCGCTAAATCCCCGCTGATTTCCAATTTTGTTATATCCATACAGGGATAAAAATGCCCGGACAAAATTGAGTGAATTTTTCTGATGACCAAGGCCTCCCAGACCCGAAAAGTGAAAAAATCAATCGGCAAGACGAACAGTTCAACTCCCACCACGATAAGGAAGGGAGACAAGAAGAGGAGAGATCTCAAAAAGAATCTTTTCATAAATCCTAGCCAAACATACTTGAAATTTTTCCCTCACCCTTGCCCTCTCCCCAACGGACGGAGGGAGTAAGGGGCACGTACCGCGTTAAAATTGAAAATAGATAAATTCTTTAGTCCCAAAATTGCCAAACAGGAGGATGGCCACAACCATTGAATAATAAACGGCCCACCTCAGACCTATCCGCTTCTCGGACAACCATTGGTCGAAATGATTGTCTTCTTGCGAGAGATGGATGAGCAACAAGACTCCAACTGAAACAACTCCCACTACCAAATGAAATTTCAGCGGGCCGAAAAACGGGGCGGCCTTAAGTGTCCGAACAACGAGGCCTCCCCATCCTATGAATAGATGCGAGATGATATAGAGAGCATCCGAAATGCTATTTGCCCTGAAGAATATCCACGCAAAACATACCAACGAGAACGTAACCGTTACCTTGAAATAATTATGAAGTCTCGGAACTCGATCAAGACCCATGGCCTTATGGATCTTTTCTCTTATATCTCGCGTGAAAGCAGAAAAAACGAGATACAGTCCATGTAACCCTCCCCAGACGATAAATGTCCAATTGGCTCCGTGCCATAACCCACAGATCAACAAGACTACAAATAAATTGATATACCACCTTGGAATGGAAACTCGGTTCCCTCCCATTGAAATATAGAGATAATCTCGAAACCATGTGGAGAGAGAAATGTGCCATCTTCTCCAGAATTCGGGGATGGATTTCGAAAAATAGGGGCGATTAAAATTATCCATGGTGGTGAATCCCATGACCTGGGCCGCTCCGATGGCGATATCAGAATAGCCCGCAAAATCGCAATAAATCTGGAAGGCGAAGAATAAGGTGGCCAGGACGAGGCCGACCCCGGAATGATGAGTCGGGTCGTTATAAACAGCATCCACCAAGGGGGCCAAATTGTCCGCGATCACCATTTTTTGGAAAAGCCCCCAGAGCATCAATTTCAATCCGTTCGTTACTCTCCAATAGTCAAAATCACATTTTCCGATCAACTGGGGCAAAAACCTTTTCGCCCTTTCAATGGGCCCAGCCAACAATTGAGGGAAGAAAGCCACATAGAGTGCATAATACCCCAAGTGCTTTTCGGGGGGCTGGTCCCCCCGATAGACATCGATGGCGTAGCTCAAGTTTTTAAACGTGTAAAATGAAATACCAATAGGTAAAAGAACATTTAGCGCAGGGTTTCCGTAAAACAGATTGTAATGTTGAAGGACGACTCTCAAGGAGTCATTGAAAAAATTGTAATACTTAAATACAAACAAACACCCGAGGTTGAAAAAGAGACTGAGGATGAGTACGGTCTTTCTCTTTGATTTCGTGGCAATTTTAGCCATCCGAAGGCCGGCATAATAGGTGATTAAGGTTGTGATGATGATTAAAATGACATAGGCTGGCTTCCACGAAATATAGAAATAATAACTTGCGCCAAGAAGTAATATCCATCGGAAACGGTAAGGGATCGCGAAATACATTCCCATCACGATGATGAAAAAAAATAAGAATCGCATGGAGTTAAACAGCATGGTTTGTTACCCCGATTCCCACTGTTTGAATGGCTTCAAAGAACTATAAGGGGGTCCTGTCGGGAGGAAGACACCGCCTCCTCAATTCTTTGAATTCCATTTCCAAAAGAGCATATCGTTGGGCCAGATCTTTATTCTGCCCCGTTAACTTAGAAATCACAACGGAGAAATGGAAGACGATGAGGAGGAGAAAGAAAAAAGAGATTAACACCACCGCAGACAAATAGAATATACCACTGATTTTAGCAAAAAACTGGGAGAGAAAAAACTCGGGCCATAAGCTGAGTACCAAAACCACTATTCCCGTAAAAAGCCAAAGGATTGCATATTCTTCCCGAAGCCTTTTCTTTCTAATCAGCTCGAAGGTGGTTAAGAGTAGAAGCATACTAAGCACACCAACAATGATCTGAATCTTGAATAACATGGCTATCCCTCCTGTTCCAAAAGGGGTGGCTTCTTAAAACAATCCACAAAAATCGCTAATAGAACCTTTACCATATAGTAGATAGACCTGATTTTCGTAATCGAAGACTCCCCGGAATACCTCTCGCTCATCCCGACCGGAACTTCTCCCATCTTTAAATGACATTGATGGAGCAAGATTACGACTTCTGGTTCCGGATAATCCTGGGGATAATCTAATGCAAATAGTTGAATTGCCTTTCGGTTCGATGCCCTAAATCCAGAAGTGGGGTCTGTAATCCTCTGCCTCGCAATTGTTGAGATCACTCCAGAAAAAATTGCAATGCCAATCCTTCTCATTATTGAGCCTTTATATCCCGAACCTCCAATGAAGCGCGAACCAATGGCCACGTCGACCTTTTCCACCTCCAAAGCATGGAGGAGTTTCTGAATCTCCTTGGGGTCATGCTGACCATCTGCATCCACCTGAATCGCGATATCATAACCCTTCTCATAAGCGAATTTATAACCGGCCTGCATGGCTCCACCAATCCCCAGATTAAAAGGAAGGTCCAGAACAACGGCTCCTTTAGACTGAGCTATTTCCGAAGTCAGATCAGTAGAACCATCGTTCACCACTAACACTTCAGCCTGCGGAAGATCGGCATGAACTTCCTCTACCACCTTCCCAGCCGACCCCTCCTCATTGTATGCAGGGACAATCACTAAGATCTTTTTCCGATTCTCCATGGAGACTATTTTTATCAGATCGATCCCACTTTATCAAGTTAAAAACCTTTGAAAGACGAGAGGCAAAATATTCCTTGACAAATAACCTATGTTCGGGTACACTCCGGTAACACTCTTATAGGAGTGTCACATGAAAACAGAAAAAAACAAGGTGACCATCAAAATCCCAAGGTCTCTTTACGAGAACCTTGGTAAAATCATTGAGGCGGGCGGTTTTAATTCTGTCACTGAATTCATTGTCTACGTATTGCGGAACCTCATCTCTTCGAGATCCGTGAAGAAGGAACCTTCTCTCTCGCAGGAAGAAATCGATCTAATTAAAAAGCGATTAAAATCTCTGGGATACTTATAAAGGCTTTTGTCCAAAACAGGTGATTGAACCCTCATTTAAAAGGGGGATGGAAGGATGTGGTTTAGAAACAGACTTATCGGCTTCATCTTCGGGTTGGTTCTTTTCCTCATGATGGCGCCTGCTGTCTGCGGCCAGGAAAGGGTAAACGGAAATAGGCCTGGCTCTTCCAGGATTATTATTGCCCTTGAGGGCACGGTCAGAGTATCAGGTGCCTGGGCCCTCTACCCGATGATGGTTAAGTGGGCGGACGAGTTCAGAAACGTTTATCCCAAAGTAAGGGTTGATATCTCTGCCGGAGGGGCCGGCAAAGGTGTTACCGATGCCCTGGTTGGTCTTGTAAATGTCGGGATGGTTTCCAGAGAGATTACGCAAGAAGAAGTGAGACAAGGTGCATTTTATGTTCCTGTAGTGAAAGACGCGGTATTTCCAATGATGAGTGATCAGAACCCGGTTTTCCATAACGGTTTGTCTCAAAAGGGGATCAAAAAAAAGACCTTTATTGACCTTTGGATAAAAGGCAGGGATATGACATGGGGCGAAATTGCTGGAAGTGACTCAAAATACAAAGTCCATGTCTACACGCGATCGGACTCCTGTGGCGCCGCAGAGACATGGGCACAATATCTGGGAGGGAAAAGACAGGAAGACCTTCAAGGCATCGGTGTTTATGGGGATCCTGGACTTGCTGAGGCTGTACGAAAAGACCCTCTCGGCACCGGCTACAACAATCTCAATTATACTTTCGATTTTAAAACGGGCCTGCCGTGCAAAGGTCTCCGTGTCGTTCCTGTTGATTTGAACGAAAATGGGAAGATTGATCCGGAAGAAGACCTAAAAACAAAAAACAAGGCCGTTCAGGCGATTGCGTCCGGGGTCTATCCTTCCCCGCTGGCAAGAAACCTCTATCTCCTGACGAAAAATAGTTTCAAGGGTCTCACCAGGGAATTTGTCCGCTGGATTTTGACGGACGGTCAGAAATATGTTGATGAGACGGGATATATTCCGCTGACAAAAATCCAGGTCAATGGGGCATTAAAAAAACTGGAGATTAACCCGTAATATTTGAGAAGGTTCGGAGGATTCCGACGAAATGCATTGGAGACAGATCAAGGACCGGCTTTCTGCCAAATCGATGATTTTAGCCGTGGCGTTTGCCAACTCGCTTGTCTTGCTGGTCGGTCTTGGCCTGTTGATCAAATCGATTCCTATTCTCGAAAAAAAATCGCTCTTCCATCTCCTACTGTCTTCTAACTGGCATCCGCTAAGGGGTGAATTCGGATTTTATCCATTTATTGTCGGAACGCTGGAAGTCACCGCTATCGCCATGATCCTGGCTGTCCCGGTCTGCCTTTTAAGTGCCATCTATCTTTCAGAATACGCACATCACCGTCTGAGAGAGATCGCCCGTATCACCGTGGACATTATGGCAGCCATTCCCTCCGTCATCTACGGACTCTGGGGAGTGATTGTGGTGGTGCCTTTCGTATGTCTTCTCGGAAAGTGGCTGAATACCCCGACCACGGGTTACAGCCTCCTGGCCGGAGGAATCATTCTCGCTATTATGGCTTCTCCCATCATTATTTCCGTATCGCTGGAAGTGCTTCGAACGGTGCCCATCCAGGCCAGGGAGGCAGCCCTGGCTTTAGGAACAACAAGGTGGGAAGCCATCAAGCATGTCGTCCTGAGGAACGCTTTTCATGGCATTCTATCAGCCGTCATTCTTGGATTTGCGCGCGCATTTGGCGAAACCATTGCCGTCCTGATGATTGTGGGAAACGTCCCCAAAGTTCCAACCTCTGTTTTTGATCCTGCATACCCTCTTCCGGCTTTGCTGGCGAACAACTACGGCGAGATGATGTCCATCCCGCTCTACAATTCCGCACTCTTGCTTTCGGCCCTGATTCTGCTGTTGGTGGTCAGCGCCTTCAATATGACAGCTCACCTGACGCTGATGCGGGTCGAAAAAAGGTAACTTCACGTGAAATCAAGAAAGATTGAAGAATCCGTTCTCAAGCTTTTGATGATTGCCTCCATCACGATGGTTCTCGCTGTTCTTGCCGGCATTCTGGTCGTCATTGTGGTGCAGGGGGCCTCGGCTCTCAACCTATCAATGCTCATTCAAACCCCGCAAGGCGGCTACTACCTCGGAAAAGAGGGGGGGGGTTGCAAATGCCATTGTCGGATCCCTCTGCCTTGCGTTTGGCGCTTCGTTATTATCTTTCCTGTTAGGGCTTCCCATCGCCTTTGCCTTACAGAAGGAATATATAAGCCGTCGTCTTGCCCAAATCACCAGGCTTTCTCTCGACATTCTCTGGGGAACCCCTTCTATTGTTTATGGAGCCTTCGGCTTTATCATTATGGTTTACCTGGGGTTGAGGGCTTCTCTGCTGGGTGGAATCATTGCCCTGACCCTTCTCATGCTGCCGATCATGGTACGGTCCATTGATGAAGTCATTCGTATGACGCCTCCTGAATTGAAAGAGGCTTCTTATGCCATGGGAGCCACAAGAATCGAGACCACCTTCAAGGTGGTCCTGAGGCAGGCGCTGCCCGGGATGATCACAGGGGTTCTCCTTGCTTTCGGCCGCGGGATCGGAGATGCGGCCTCTATTCTATTTACGACCGGCTACACGGATTACATCCCTCGGTCTCTCTTCGATCCGGTCGCTTCTCTCCCCCTTGCCGTTTTTTTCCAGGTAGCCACCCCGATCCCTGAAGTTCAGCAACGGGCATATGCCTCAGCTCTCATTCTGTTAATCATCGTTCTCCTGATCAGCGTTGTCTCAAGGCTATTGAGCCACCGTTACTCCAGACACATCATAAGATAGGACATTCAAATGCCGCATATCAGCTTATCGAATCTAATGGTCGCTTATGGAAATCAAAAAGTGCTTCAGAATATTACCGTGGATATTCCGAACAACCAGATCACTGCAATCATCGGGCCCTCTGGCTGTGGAAAGACAACCCTTCTTAAAACTCTGAACCGATTGGTCGATCTCTATGACGAAATTAGGGTAGAAGGGGAAGTCCGGATTGACGGCGCCGATATTTACGACCCGAAAGCGGATCTTCTTAATCTGAGGAAGAAGGTAGGATTTCTTTCACAGAAGCCCTACCCTCTTCCCATGTCGATTCATGACAATATCACCTTCGGACCTCGGATTCACAGGATGAATAGAAAGGAACTTCTTGATCAAATCCAGGAATTGGAAAAACATATTCCCATCGATTCGTTGTGTCCCAATGGTCGACAGGAGGAGACACGACACAGCAAAACCCATGAGATGGCTTATTTGGTCGAATACTACCTTCGCCTCGCCGGTCTTTGGGAGGAAGTCCGCGAGAGGCTACATGCCCCAGCCGCCCAGCTTTCCATTGGCCAACAGCAAAGGTTGGCGCTCGCTCGGGCACTGGCGGTTGAACCCGAGGTCATCCTTGCTGACGAACCGACGTCAGCACTCGACCCCATCTCGGCACAGCTGATCGAAAAACAGTTTAAGACCCTGAAAAACCACTATACGATTGTGGTCGTCACCCATATCCTCCGCCAGGCGCGGCGCATTGCCGACTATGTGATCTTCCTTTACTTAGGGGAGTTGGTCGAACACGGACCTGCAGAACAATTTTTCAGCTCCCCTCGTGATGAAAGAACCCGGGCTTACATTTCTGGCGAGATCAGTTAATATAAAGAAACGTAAGATGAAATCAATTTCAAAAGAAATGAAAAAGACTTTGATCATTGGCATTGACGGCGTTCCCTATTCCCTCTTAAGCACCTACATAGAAAATGGCATGATGCCAAATTTAAAAAAGATTTTGAGCCAAGGCTTTACCCTTCACCAGATGAATGCATCTATCCCTGACATCTCTTCGGTTTCCTGGACATCTTTTAACACCGGAGTGAATCCCGGAGAACATGGGATCTATGGATTTACAGATTTAAGCCCTCACAGCTATTCTTTATACTTCCCGAACTCAAAGGATATCCAGGCTCCGACTTTTTGGGAGATTTTGGGGAGAACGGATCGAAAAAGTTCAACCCTATCCCAAAAGTACCATGAGAGGATAAACCGTTCCTATCGGTCCATTATTTTGAATGTGCCTCATACGTATCCTGCCTGGCCGATGAATGGAATACTGGTCTCCGGTTTCGTCGCCCTCGATTTAAAGAAAGCTACCTTCCCTGAATCCGCTTACCCTTATCTTCACTCCATCCATTACCTTATTGATGTGGAAGCCGAAAAGGCCAGAGAAGATAAAGTGGCATTTATGAAAAGCCTGTTCGAATGTTTCGAGATCCGCAAGAAAGCGATTTCCCATCTCTTTGAGAAAGAGCCCTGGGACCTTTTCTTCGCCTGTATTACGGAGACGGATCGTCTACACCACTTCTTCTTCGATGCCTCGAAAGATAAAGAAAGTCCTCATTACGAGTCTTTCCTACAGTTCTATAGCGAATTGGATAAATTTATAAAATATTTGTACGAGGCGTTTCATGAAAGATATTCAGAAAAAGGATTCTTTATGATCCTGTCTGACCATGGATTCGCTCCGCTGAAAAAGGAAGTTTATCTCAACCGATTCTTGGAGGAAAAGGGGTTTCTGGTGTTAAAGAAGAACGGCAATTTTTATGAGAGGATCGAAGAGGGAACAAAGGCGTTTAATATGGATCCCGGCCGTATTTGTCTTCATGACCATGACCGATACCCAAGGGGCACGGTCAGAAAAGAAGAGAGAACGGATTTATTAAGGGACATCAAGGAAACACTCAGGAGCCTAAAAGGAGAAAACGGCGAGAAGATCATTGATAAGATCTATGAAAAAGAGGAGATCTACAACGGACCTTACAGCGGGATGGCTCCGGCTTTGGTCTGCCTTCCAAACGATGGCTACGATTTGAAGGGAAGTTTGGAAAAAAAGGAAATCTTGGGTTACAACATATTCAAAGGTATGCATACCTGGCACGATGCCTTTTGTCTTCTTCCGGAAAAGATTATTTTTTCTGAAAAACCATCCATCCAAAATCTTACGGAATACATTCTTCAATATTATTCTGAATAGGAGACTCGTTTATGGATCACTTAACAAGATTAGAAAACAAGAGTATCTATATCATCCGGGAGGCCTACTACCAATTCAAGGATATCGCCATGTTGTGGTCTGTCGGCAAGGATTCCACGACGCTGCTCTGGCTTTGCCGCAAAGCATTTTTCGGTGCCATTCCCTTCCCCATCATTCATATCGATACCGGTTACAAGTTCCCGGAGATGTATCGATTTAGAGATGAAAGAGCGAAAGAATGGAATCTTCGTTTACTGATCGGGAGAAACGAAGAAAAACTTAAGGAAGGAATGGGACCGGGTCAGGGAAGCAAATTGGACTGTTGCAACGAATTAAAGACAAATGCTCTCAAAATGGTCATTAAGAAATATCGTTTGAAGGCCATCCTTTTAGGCATCCGGAGGGACGAGCATGGGATCCGGGCAAAAGAAAGATATTTCTCGCCAAGGGATTCTCAGTTTAAATGGGATTATGAAAATCAGCCCGCCGAACTATGGGATCAATACCAATCGACCGTTGAAGAGGAGGAGCATTTTAGGATTCATCCCCTTCTTCACTTTACAGAATACGACATCTGGAATTACGTCAAACGAGAAGGACTCCCCATCGTCCCTCTCTACTTTAGCAAGAATGGGAAAAGATACCGGAGTATCGGGTGCGTCACGTGTTGCTCTCCCATTGATTCGAATGCTCAAACCATAGATGAAATTGTTGAAGAAATTAGAATTTCAAAGACCTCTGAAAGATCAGGAAGAGCCCAAGATAAAGAAAATACCTATACGATGCAAAAGCTGAGGGCCCTGGGATATATGTAACGGAAAAACAGGGACTAGGGGTTAGGGATTGGGGATTAAATAATTAGGCAAGGGGCCTATGGAAAAACAGATCAAAAGTTTCAGAGATCTGATGATTTGGCAAAGAGGGATTAAATTGGTTAAAGAAGTCTACGAAGAAACACGAAACTTCCCGAAGGAAGAACTTTACGGGCTAACGAACCACATGCGGCGATCAGCAATCTCTATTCCATCAAACATTTCTGAAGGACATATTCGACAGCACAAATCAGAATTCATACAGTTTCTCAGTATTGCGTTAGGATCATTGGCTGAGCTGGAAACGCAGATATCAATCGCAAAAGAGCTGGGATATATCTCCAACGAAAGGACGGAGTATCTCATTGATCAAATGAACTCAATGGGTAAGATGATTCGGGGGTTAACGAAGAAGTTGACCAAACCTCGATCTATAACGGATCCCTAACTCTAATCCCTAACCCCCAATCCCTAACCCCTATAAAGAGGAGACTTCTATGAGCAGTAAAGCGAGCATTGAAGAAAGAGCCCTTCCCATCGTCATTGTCGGCCACGTGGATCATGGGAAGAGTACCCTCATTGGCAGGTTGCTTTACGATACGGATTGTCTCCCTCCCGATAAATTCGTAGAGATACAAAAGAGTTCTGAGGAGCTCGGCAAACGACTGGAATTCGCTTTTGTGATGGATTGTCTCGAAGAGGAGAGATCGAGAGGGATCACGATCGATACGACCCAGACTTTTTTCAAAACGAAGAAGAGAAGATACGTGATTATCGATGCCCCTGGCCACAAAGAATTCTTAAAAAATATGATCACAGGCTCCAGCCAAGCAGAGGCCGCCTTATTGATCATCGATTCTTTCGAGGGGGTTCAAGATCAAACCAAACGCCACGCCTATATCTTAGGCATGCTGGGTCTGAAACAGGTATGCGTCCTCTTGAATAAGATAGACCTGGTCAATTATTCCAAGGATAAATTTTTCGATTTAAAGGCAGAGGTTACCGAGTTCTTAAATAAATTGAATGTCCATCCCACCTTTGTTCTGCCCATCTCGGCCATCCATGGAGATAATGTGGCCAGTCCTTCAGAGAAACTCTCCTGGTTTGACGGCCCGACCGTCTTGCAGGCCCTGGACACCTTTCATGACTTAAAAATAGAGGAGAAACCGCTTCGTTTTCCCGTTCAAGATTCTTATCGAGTCGATGGGAAAAAGATTTTAGTCGGCAGAATCGAATCGGGCCATCTCACGAAAGGAGAAAGCCTATATCTCTTGCCCGGAAAGAAAAAAGTGGTCGTCGAAACCATCGAGAAATTTCTCGAAACGGGCGTGAAGATGGCTCATTTCGAAGAATCGGTTGGAATTTGTCTCAAGGGAAGGCATCTCGTAAAGAGGGGACAAGTTTTGACGGCAGACCTCTCTTCCACGATCTCGAATAAAATCAAGGCCAACATCTTTTGGATGGACCCCGTGGGTTATCGCACCGGAGAAACCCTCCTTTTCAGGTGTGTGACTCAGGAGGTCCCGTGCCATATTGAAAAGATTCATAGAAAATTCGACCCTGCCTCGATGGAACTAATCGAGAAAAATGCTTCTTCCATCAAGACTGCGGAGGTGGCGGACATCTTGATTCAACTTGACAAAAAAGTGGTGGTCGATCCTTTTACTGAAATTCCTGAGATGGGAAGATTTGTGTTAGAAAGGGAGGGCAGACCCGTCGCGGGAGGTATTATTCTTTAATTTTTTGTTGCTTGTCATATCTTCGTTTAGCTTACTTAATTAAAAATCCCAAAGACCCATCTATAAAATAAGGTTTCCTATTGACTTCTTTTGCAAAGTGAACGAATGCCTTGTTCCAATTTACATCGTGAGCAAACAATATGCCTCCAGAAATCAAGTGAGGCCATGCCTGTTCGAACTCAAATATCATTCCAGAATAGGAATGTTCACTATCATGGAAAAAAATATCTACAGAATTCAGGCAACCTCTAAAAATGTGAATTTTGAAAGTTAGAAATTCGTTGAATCGAATTCAGAGAAAATGTTAAGCACAAAACCCTATCGTTCATCTTACGAAACCTATCTGAACCGATCTTTTGATCGCTT
>Ga0208821_1000049_pt1 | contig 101353 bp, 80 predicted proteins | sample June2015DPH_20_5_FD_184720 | JGI IMG/M metagenome (GOLD analysis project Ga0208821, IMG submission 184720) | Peatland microbial communities from SPRUCE experiment site at the Marcell Experimental Forest, Minnesota, USA - June2015DPH_20_40... | ecosystem: Environmental > Terrestrial > Soil >...
GGAGAATGAAGTTCGTTCGTGAACAGTTCTTCCTGGCAGCGGCTGCCCAGAACATCAAACGGCTGGTTCGCTTCCTCAGCCAAGTGCCTCGACCACCGCTCGCCGTGACGGCTTAGTTTCCAACCCGCGCAAGAAACTCTTCCTCACCGCGGTACTCACACCCCACCAACTCCCGCTTCTGAGCAGCACTTTTTCAACAGCCACGCATGATTTCGTCAATTATGCGGCGGGCCAGTGGGTGCTATTACCCAGACGTATTCAAGGGCTTGTGTCCCTGTGTTCGTGACGTTGTGCCTTGTCGCTGGCGGAATGTACGCCAGCATCTTCTCCGTGAGCGGCACATCGGGATGTCCCTCGATATTGGCAACGCCACTCCCGTGCAGTATCACCAAAGCTTCCTCATTCCCCGAAGTCGAGTGCCAGCCTACGCTCTCACCCGGCTTGAGCTTCACAGAGCCGCCCCGCATCCCGCTTGTCTGCGGTGCTCCTTTTAGCAGTGGGCAGTCGCCCCCGGCACAGTCCAAGGCAAAAGTCATCGGCTCACGCTTTGCATGCTCCTGCGCGGCAATGACGCCGAACGTGAGGGCGACACAGACAAGTACCAGCTTGATGTTCGTCATGGCTATTCGGGGCAATCCTTCAGTGAGTGTGGGGATGGTCGTGCGTTGCCAACTTCTGCTGAAGACTGCGCACTTCTTTCTCCAGCTTCTTGATTTGCTGTTCGAGTGCTTTCACACGCTGTTCGACTTCAGGATGCTTGTGACTGTGTTGTTTGACCGGCATGAGACCTCCTCCAAGAGCGGATGAAATACTAGCCTCCGGGGGCCTAGATTTCAAATCTGCGGTATGGGAGAGGCCGTTGAGCCGGTCAATTGGCGTAACATCGCCATAACGCTCATTGACCGGTGCTCGGTTTGCTCAGGACAGCTCGGTGCGTGCGAGGGAATTCTCAGTTGGTGTAATCGCTTCCCCCACGGTACTGTCAAGGAATTACCCCGGAGGAAACCAAGTAGGGGGTCCCTTTGGCACTCAAGTGATAGCTGAGCTTGTGGGAGCCCTCCTTCTCGCCGGGCTTCGGCCACCAATAGTCGCTCCAGATGCCCCGACGCGTCTCCTTCACTTTCTTGCAGAAGAATTCCGGGTCCGGGTAGAGGCTTTTTCCCCTCGTGTCCTTAATCGACGTGAGATCTTTGCCTACTAGCTCCGGACGCATGGGGTGAGCCGCCATGACCTTCTTATCGCAGTCCTCGACAAAGATATAAGTGTCTTTCCACACCCACGGACTCTGCTTCTGGTTAAACTGTGCCACGTCACCCGTCTTCGATAGGGTGCTGGCCGCTTCCCTTACCTTAGCGACGACCTCCTGAGCGGTTGCCTTGTCCTGCCCAACGGCGACAGTGCACAGGGCGACGTTGAGGAGAGCCACCGTCACACCGGTGAAAATCGTGCTGCTCTTCATTCGGGAATCTCCTTTTTGATTCAATACGAATGAGCGCGCCCTGTCAGTGAAATGGGTCACATTTTGATGTGCGGTGATCGCCAAGAGCCACAGCGCAAAACCCGGCAGACCTTAGCTGTTGCAAAATCCCCATTACACTCATTGACCTCGGCTGAAGCCGTCGGGGCTGACAGCCAGGATCGCAGCGGTGAACCGCTGCGCCACCCCAAAACCACGTGCATCATCGACTTCTCTGCAACCCTTAGTCCGGATACTTCACTGAGCAACCGTATGGACGAGTAATCGGATTGCTAACCGGCTTGCCGGATGTGGCCTCTTCAAGGGCAAGAGAGACGTAGTTCCTGGCAGTGGGTACGTCTGCCACATCGGTCGTCGGCCGGTCATCAATCGCTCCGTTGTAGATCAGAATTCCCTTAGCATTGACGATGAACATGTGCGGCGAGGTCTTGGCGTCGTAAAGATGGCCGAGCGCGCCTGTCGGGTCGAGGAGGACAGCGGTCGGAGCGCCATTGACCTGTTTCAAATATGCATTCTCTTCCGGGCCGGTCGCGTATCCCTGCTTTCCCGGCGCGGAGGAAATCACGGTCAGCCAAATCACTCCATGGCTCGTCCATTCCCGTTGCAGTCGCTGCATGTTTCCGCTGTTGTAATGCTTCTGGGTATAGGGACAGCCGCGGTTCGTCCATTCGAGAACCACGAACTTGCCTTGATAGTCGGACAGTTTGTGAACCTGGCCGTTGCTGTCTGTGGCAGTGAAATCGGGCACGTGATCGCCCACCCGCGCAGCCCACCCAGATGACGACCCGATCACGAGCGCAATGCCTGCCACAACCAACGCCGCAAGTCGCTTTTTCATTTGTGACCTCCCGATTTCCGATCTCCGTATTCTCTACAACTGAATCCCTGAACACAACTCGCAAAACTAATTTGCGAAACCGACTCGCCTATCGTGGAGCCACGGGAACAGCGATTTCAAATGCTCGACCCGGCCCCAGAACCAGCAAGCCCTTCAGCGTAGTAATCGGTTTCGCCAGCAAGTCGGACTTCTTGAGGCTCAGGCGGAATCCGTTTGCCGTAGGTGCGAAACTCTGGGCAGCCGAGTTTTCGATCTGGCCGGGTTCCAGGGGAAAGAATGTCGCCGCGCGCACTCTCGACTCGGTCCGAACGGACAAAATGAAGTGGTCGTTGTCCCTGTCCTTGCCCTTGTCGATTCTTGCCGAGAGCTTCCAGGCCTTCGGCGCAGGTCCGGGAAGCTGTGCTCTCGTTTGCTCGAAAAGCTGGCGCCACTCGGTTGCTTGCTGGGCAGACGACGGAGACGATAACGCAAGATGCGCTTTACCGGGAATGCACATCTCCCGGCACACGATATATTTGACGTCTGCACTGATCGCAGGTGTGGAACTTGCCGCCCAGCTTGCGGAGGGGTCGATGGGCGTCATCAGCAACACTTGGTTCTCATAGCCGTAGTCAATTACCGATCCGGTTCCGAGTCGAACCGGTTGCGGCCAAAGAATGGGGCCGGAGGTGAAACCCGGCGGTAGTTCCCATTGAACTCTAGGCGGCTCACCGGCATCTCCAGGATTCTGCCAATAAATGTGCCAACCCTCATCCAGGCGAAACAACAGTCCCACCCAGAATGGCTTTCGGGCTTCGGCCGCAGCACTCTCAGGAATCAATTCGATCTTGACGTGAAACCCGTTCACCTGAGCACTGAGGTGATTGGCGGAGAAGAGCAGCAAGCCCGCGGCCAACGCCGCAAGTTTCATCCGGGGCAGAAGAAGCATATGGAATTTGACTACCTTCATGGCCGCCGGGTTGCACGTCGATCATCTCCGGTGCAGTCCCTCAGCGGCTAAAGCCGGACACAAACCCGCTCAGAACCATTTATGAACCACGCTCTAGATCAGCTTCATCTGCTTGGGCTCGGCGGTTGTGATGCGCACGCGCTCTACCCGGCGATCGGTTGAGTCGAGGACTTCGAACTTCAGGCCTTCGTCTTCGATGACTTCGCCTTTCTGGGGAATGCGTCCGGCGAGTTCGCTGACCAGGCCGGCTATGGTGGAGGACTCGTGGCCTTCCGGTCTCATGCCGAAGAGCTGATCGAGGCGGTCGATATCCATGTTGCCGGGGACTATGTAGGAGTGGGCGTTTTCCTGCACGACTTGCGCTTTCTCGTGCTCATCGCCGATTTCGCCTACGATTTCTTCTACCAGGTCTTCGATGGTTACCAGGCCAGCTACGCCTCCGTATTCATCCACTACTATCGCCATGCGGATGTTACTGCGCTGCATCTCGCGTAGCAGGTCACTTACTAACTTGCTTTCCGGGACAAAGTAAACATCCTGCCGCATCAGGGTCGCAACCTTCCGCGTGTGCGCCTCCGCGTCGGGCACTTGCAGCACATCCTGGGTGTGAAGAATGCCTTTGATGTGGTGAATCGACCCTTCGTAGACGGGGATGCGCGAGAAATGCTTGCCCCGGAGCAACTCGACTACCTGCTCTACGGTGTAGTCCGCCGGGACGGCCACCATCTCCGGCCTTGGCTTCATCGCCTCGCGAACGGTTTTGCCGCTGAATTCCACCACCGACTGGATCAGCTCGCGATCGCCTTCCTGGATGATGCCTTCTTCCTGTCCCGCTTCAATCAAGGCGTCGACGGCTTCGGAGGAAGTTTCCGGCTGCGCTTCGGCGTGCCCGTGGGTGAGCGAGGCCACGGACTGGCAGAATCCGAGCACCAGCGTCACCGGCAGCACCAGATAGATCAGCAGGTGCAAGAGCAGGGTCCAGTTGGCCAGCCAGCGTCCGCGGGTTCGCGAAAAAAAGACGAACGGCAGCAGGCGGCTAAAAAAGATGATGATCAGCACCAGGCTGAGCGTGGCTTCGAGGACTTCGTAGATGCTCCAGGCGCGGTCGCGAAACACGGTGAAGCCGACGATCATGGCGATGGCAGCCGTGATCAGTTGCGTCAGAATGGCCATGGAGAGCGAGGCGCGCTCGCGCGTGACTCCGAGGCGCGGCTCGACGAGCTGCTCGAAGGCGTCGATGTTGTCCTGGAAATCGCGGGAGAGGAATTTGCCGATCTCCTGGTAGAGACGGTCCGCGTAGGAGACCAGCGTCAGCAGGCCGAACAGGAGCACGAGAGCGAGGCTGACGCCGATCATTGTTATTGCTGGTGCTTCCTCCGAGCAACGGAAGTCGTTGCTCTCTCAATCAGTCCCAGCGGAAGATGGAGTTTCGCGCGCAACTGTTTTTCGCGCCGGGCCATCTTTCCATTGTCGCACTCGTGATCGTAGCCCCGCAGATGCAGGACGCCGTGCAACACGAGAATCTTAACTTCCTCGGCGGGAGAGTGTCCGAGAGAGCGCGCATTTTGCGACGCGATCTCCGCCGAAATAGCGATTTCGCCTGCGAATTTCTTTCGGGCGTCGGGCTCGGCGGGAAACGCGAGCACGTCGGTGGGTTTGTCTTTTCCGCGGAAACGGCGGTTCAGAGACTTCATCTCGGCGCTCGAGGTCACCAGCACGTTGACCACGCCCTTCAATCCCGCGGCGCGGCGGGCGCGAGCCAGGAAACGGTTCAGCGCCAACTGGGTCAGATCTGGGACGCGCTTTTGAAAGATGACCAACTCCCCACCATATTGTCATCCTGAGCGAAGCGAAGGACCTATGCATTTGGCCGCGGAATGCATAGGTCCTTCGCTTCGCTCAGGATGACAACTTAAACTTATGTCGCGCATTTGCGGAACACGACACAAGAGCGTCCGCGCCACCCCTTCACTCAATTGCGCAGGTGCGGCTCTTCCGCCGGTCCCGACAAAGACGCTGGTCGCGGAGCAGCTTCGGCAATGTTCGCCTGCGGCGCGCCGGACTTTGGTTCCAGCAGCGACAATTGCTGCTCCGCCAAGCGCGCTTTGTGCTCGTCGTAGGCGCGAATGATCCGCTGCACCAGATGATGCCGCACCACGTCGCTTTCGTCGAAGTGCACAAAGGCGAGGCCGTTTACGCCTTGCAGAATCTCGGCCGCTTCGATCAGACCGCTGCGGCGCGCGGTGGGCAAGTCGATTTGCGTGACGTCGCCGGTGATCACCGCCTTGGAATTGAATCCCAGGCGGGTCACGAACATTTTCATCTGCTCTGAGGTCGTGTTCTGCGCCTCGTCCAGGATTACGAACGAATCGTTCAGGGTGCGCCCGCGCATGAAGGCGATGGGCGCGATCTCGATGATATTTTTTTCCAGATAGCGTTCGACGCGCTCGGGCTCCAGCATGTCAAAAAGCGCGTCATACAGGGGCCGCAGATAGGGATCGATCTTCTCCTGCAAGGTGCCGGGCAGAAAGCCTAGACGTTCGCCGGCCTCGACCGCCGGGCGCGCCAGAATGATTCGGTTGACCTGCTTGTTCAGCAGCGCCGAGATGGCCATGGCCACTGCGAGGTAGGTCTTTCCGGTGCCGGCCGGGCCGACGGCAAACACCATGTCATGCTTCTCGATGGCTTCGAGGTAGCGGCGCTGATTGGGGCTTTTCGGCTGTACCGTCCGCCGGCCAAACGACCGCTGGCGTCCGGCCTCGGCCAGTCCACGGAGAGTCACGTTCGGGTCGCCGACGACCACGCGCAACATGCTGCTCAGGTCGCCGTTCAGGAACTGGTGTCCGGTGCGCCGCAGATGCTCATAGTCGGCGAATAGCTGTTCCGCGCGGGCCACGTCGCGCGGCGCGCCTTCCAGTTCAATGCGATTCGAGCGCAGATCGATATTGATGTTCAGGCCGTCTTCGAGCACATGGAGATTTTCATCGCGGGTGCCGAACAGGGTCTCGATGTTAGGGCTGAGTTCAATGTTTTTTTTCATTCAGGATTGTCGCGCCGCCTCCAGCAGCCAGACAGGGCTCACTCGTCGTTGTAAAGATGCGATGTGGGTCACGGGGAAGTTACCGCCGGATGCGGGCGAACCCGTGCCGGCGCTTTTTGCACGCAAATAGCTGGATGTAGAAGTGAAGCGGACCGGATTGCGCACCCCGACGACGGGGCGGTTACCAACCATTTGAGATCAGCGTAGCGCGGGCGGGCGGGGGAGTCAATGGGGAGGAAAGCAATCAACTAGCGGCATCAAACTTCGCCAACCTTTCCCCTGGGAAGCGCGGGGATTCTTCGTGCGCCGCTCCTCGGGCACAGTCATCCAACTCGCAACTTGAACCTTAGCGGATGGGGAGCGGATACATGAGCCCGCCTTGCGTCCAGAGGTTGTTTGCGCCACGGGGCAGCTTCATCACCGACCCGGAGCCGAGATCGCGCTCGTACATCTCGCCATAGTTGCCCACGGCTTCGATGACTCGGGCGGCCCAAGCGTCGTCAAGGCCGATCAATTGTCCGTAGCCGCGCTGGGTGCCGAGCAGACGCCGGATCACCATGTCTTCATTGTTGCTTTTCTTCATCTCGTTGACATTCACCTGCGTCACTCCACTCTCCTCGGCTTGGATCAGAGCTTCGACGGTCCAGTTGACAATGGTGGCCCATCGCGGGTCGTCGAGGGTGTAGGCCGGCGCCAACGGGTCTTTGGCGATGACGTCCGGCAGGATTTCAAAATTCTTTGCCACGCTTTTAAAGCCGAGTCGCTCGTAGGCTAGTTGCGAGACGTCGGCGGTGATGGCGGCGCAGTTGCGGGTGACGAATGCCGCTTCCATCTCGCCTTCTTCCTCGAAGGGAAACGGCAACCACTTGATCTTCTCGCGCTGCATGTAACTTTCTAACTGGGTCTCGATCTCAGTGCCACCGAGGAAACAGATTTTCTTGCCAGCGAGGTCCTTCGGGGAAGTGATTCCCATGGTCTTATTCACGAGAAAACCCTGGTAGTCATAGAAAATGGGCGGCGCGAAGCCGAATCCCGTGTTGGCCGTATTGATGAGATTGGGAGATCCGGTGGCGAGAAGCGCGATTTCGCCGGCTTTGAGGGCTTTCAGCGCGTCCTGCTCGTCGCGGAAGGGCACGATGGTGAATTTGGCGTTTGGCCCGAGCACTGCTATAGCCATTGCCTTACAGATATCCGCATCGAAAATGGAGTGATTCCCGTGCGCGTCCTGGGTCGAGTACTCGGGCTCTTCGGTGTTGACTCCGCAGGCGAGGGAACCAGCGTCTTTGATTCGATCGAGTGTGGCCCCGGCGCGGGCCGTCGAGGTTGTTCCGACGATCAGCCATGCAATTGAAAGTAGAAGTGCGGAAATTCTGCTCATGCGGGTCCTTGTTCCTTGGTCCTTCTGAACATCAATAGCCAGCAAGGTCTAAAAAATCCGGCGACCGGAGGGAAAATCCGGTCGCCGGAGAAAGTAGTTGAGAAGAACTCTAGTTCGTCGGCCAGCCAGGCGTCTGCGCCGGGATGCCCGGGTTCGTGCTGGGACGAGGATTGACGTCCGCTGGGGCAGGATCAATCAGTACGCCATGGACGATATCGGTCGGGGTGATCTGCAGGACGCGGCAGCCTTGCCCACCCCAGTGGGGCAGGCTCACAACCTCATCAGCCGGAATCGTGGCGTACTCCGCTGGCAATGGCGCCGCTAGACCTTCCAAGCGGGCATTGTCAAACGCAGAGAAAAGGTCGCCGACACCAGGAGTGTGGGCATCGGAGGGCCCAAGATACTTCTGGGGAGTGCCCTGGGGGGTGACATAAGTCGCCGCGCCCAGGGCGCGAGCCGAGGCTTCGTCGGGAAGATCGGCAAGCGGAGTGAGGTTGAAGAGCTCGTCAATGAATTTGATGATCGAGCCATGCTCGGTCGCTTCATGCGAGATTCCGTGGACGACGCTGTAAGGCGAGATCACGATCGCGGGAATGCGCGGACCCTGATCGAGGGCGGCTCCCAGGGGATCCCAGGAACGAATTACCGGCTGGGTGTGATCGTAGAGGCCATCGGATTCATCATAGGTGATGATAATGGCGCTCTGCGACCAATACTTGCTGTTGGCGATCGCGTTGATCGAGTCCGCCAGAAGGGCCTCGCTGATCTGCGCGTCAGAGTAGCCTGGGTGGTCGTCATTGCCAGGGAAAGCGCCCTCGACTGCCGGGCTGGGTGAACGAGGAATCAGGCCGTCGAGGTTGCCATACCCGCCGCGGACATAGAACACACCACCTTGCGATGGCAGCGCGTTGTGGCTGATGGCGGTGTAGAAATCGCCCAGGCCCTTTAGGTGCGAGTGGGTTTCGCGTCGGTTATTAGCCTCATAGCCGAAGTATTGCGGGCCATTGTGATGGGCGATGTAGTCGTCATGGCTGGCTGTACCGCCAATGTCGGTCGGCTCGAGATCATAGCCTTCCTGGAACCAGCCCCAATGCACCCTCTTGTTATGGTCGCCGGCGATCTTCTTGATGTCGCCTTGCACATCCAGAAGGTCGAAGGCCGGGTTCAGGTCCTTGGCCGTGATGTTTTCAATCTGGTCTCCCATAAAGGAGAGCGGCAAACTGGCAAACGTCAGATTCGACGCCGGGTTCGAGCTCACTCCACCCGGGTTGTCGACGGGTTGCTTTTCATCCGCAGGGGTGGGGTCCAGAGCCGACCCCCAGTAGGGTTGTGGATCGCCGACAACGGGCAGTTGCGCGTTTGTGGTGACGTAATTGAGGCCCAACTCGGGATGCTTGACCCACTGCGTCATCCCCGACTGGCCAGAGATCATGGCGATGGCGTTGGGCGTCGAAGGCCCGATCACGGTGTCAAAGAAGTTATCGAAAAGTGTGAAGCGATCCGCGTAGTTCCAGAGAAAGGGAACGGTATTGCAGTCCACATGGCTGACCACGAGTTCGCCCTTCTGCACCTGCTTCTCGGTCGGCGCTGGTCCGGTATATGTCTTTCCATCGGCGCTCAGCGTCCCCGACAGGCCTTCCTCGGTGACGGCATAGCGATCATTCTGGGCGACGTTACTCGCATTCAGATGCAGCTTGGCGTCAATGCCCGCGTGCGAGTGATTCACCGAGTCGGTGTCCTCCGGATAGAGGAGCACCGTGTCGCCCTTGAAGTTGGTGACCGACTGAGGAATCAGGAACGGGGAGATGGTGCCCACCGTGCCGTTCGTCAAAACGATCGGCTGGACAAAGCCAGGCGTCTGGGCGGCGCTCTGAGAGAACAGTCCCCGAGCTCCAGGGTAGGTGCCGAAGTGGAAGTCAAAGGATCGGTTTTCCTGGAAGAGAACGAAGACGTATTTGATGTTCTGTTGAAGCAGAGCTAGTTTCCGAGCATGGCTGAGATTCGGCGAGTTCTTCACACTACGCGTGTAGCGGGCGACTTCAGCACTTGACGTCGGTGCGATTTCGACAACTTCCTTCTGGTCGGCAAACCCGTCATTCTTCGGGTCTTCCGCCAGCGTGGGGAGTGGCTGTATCATCAACGCAGCTATCATCAGGGAAGCCCAACTGGCCTTTACCCATTCTTTAGTATTCATAGTTTTTCCTCTCATGATGGAAAGCTTAGTGCTCATGTGGTTCTCGCCGGTGCTGCCCTTTCACCACCAGAGCGGGTGGCGACCCAGCAAGGGAACTCTACGGGGTCCATTGAATGAGGGGCATGTGAATGGAAGGTTAAGCTGGCGTTAAAAGTTGATAAACACTTTGCGAAAGACAAAAGCCCTGAAGAGTACGATGTTGCCTGCAATCTGCAAAATTCTGCGTCACTCGCCGGCAAAGGAGGGGACGACGCGCTCGGGCTTTATCCAGCGAATGCATATTGATTTGACCGGGCGGACTTGCTCCCGTAGAATATGAATTCGGTTCCCACCGGAACATCCTCCTAGCGCAATCTAGGAGAAACAAAGGTAATTAAGCCGCATGGCGAATCATTTTTCGGCGCTGAAACGCGCCCGACAGACCGAGAAGCGAACCGTCCGCAACCGGGCCAACGCTTCGCAACTGCGCACCGCTCTGCGGAGCCTGCGCGAGAGCCTGGAAAAGGGCGAGAAGACCAACGCGATCGCAACCTACCGGCAGACCGTGTCGGCGCTCGACAAGGCAATTCAGAAGGGCGTTCTGCACGAAAACACGGCCTCGCGCTATAAGTCACGGTTGTCGGCGCGGCTGAAGGCGCTGAAATAGGTACTAGGAAGGCCCGCTGGACGGCAAATTCGGTTGCAAATTCTTCTTGACCTTCCCCAGCGGTTTGTTATACTTAGCTGTCCTGTGGACATGCGGTAGCTTTCTGACGGTCCCGACGAACCTCCGTTCGCGTTGTGGCAACTCCTTAAAAGAATTGAGCAACTTTCGGGTTGGGCGGGGCATCTATTTGGGTAATTCTGGCAAATCCCATTGAACTTAGCTCGAATTGCAGTCTGGCTGATCGTAATCGACCATCACCCAATGGGCGGACATGGGATCGTGGCCTAAATTATTCCAGTTGAAGGAGAACGACCGAAAATGCGCTCTGATCGTGTATTTGACGCTCTACATACTTTGCGGAACCGGTATATGCTTTGCCAGCTTGCCTCGAAGGCAACGCGCAAGTTTCATAAGCCGAACACCCGCATTCAGGAAACCATGAACGATGTTTTTGACAAAATCGCCGATGCGGAACGTCATGACATCCTGAGTGAACCCGAGAACTTTGCCGAAGCACAGCGGCGAGCTGCTTAAGCAGCTCCGCCGTGTGCCCCGCACGGCGGCAAAGCAATCCAGCCCCGCGAGAGAAAAAGACAATCCCTCCCGAAGAAAATCATCCACGTAGGTAAATATGACCATCGCCGAACTCAAAGAAAAAAACATTACCGAGCTGACCAAGATCGCCCGATCTTTGGAACTGCCCGGCGCCAGCGGCCTCCGCAAACAGGACCTCATCTTCAAGATCCTGCAGGCGCAAAGTGAAAAAGAAGGACACATCTTCGCCGAAGGTGTGCTGGAGATCCTCCCTGACGGCTACGGCTTCCTGCGCTCGCCCGACTACAACTACCTGCCCGGGCCGGACGACATTTACGTGTCGCCGTCGCAGATCCGCAAGTTCGACTTGAAAACCGGCGACACCATCAGCGGCCAGGTGCGGCCGCCGCATGAGGGCGAGAAATATTTCGCGCTGGTCAAGATCGAGGCGGTCAATTTCGAGTCGCCCGACGAGGCCCGCAACAAGATCCTGTTCGACAATCTGACGCCGCTGTATCCGCAGGAGCGGTTGAAGCTCGAAACCGTGAAAGAAAATATCAGCGCGCGCGTCATGGACCTGCTCACCCCGCTCGGCAAGGGACAGCGCGGCCTGATCGTCTCGCCGCCGCGCGCCGGCAAAACCATGCTGTTGCAGAACGTGGCGAATTCGATTACCACGAATCACCCTGAAGTTGTGCTGATGGTGCTGCTGATCGACGAGCGTCCGGAAGAAGTCACCGACATGCAGCGCTCGGTCAAGGGCGAAGTCATCTCCTCGACCTTCGACGAGCCCGCTGCCCGCCACGTGCAAGTCGCGGAAATGGTGATCGAAAAGGCGAAGAGACTAGTCGAGCACAAACGCGACGTGGTCATTCTGCTAGATTCCATCACGCGCCTGGCCCGCGCTTATAACACGATCGTTCCGCCCTCGGGCAAGGTACTCTCCGGCGGCGTCGATTCGAACGCGTTGCAGCGTCCGAAGCGCTTCTTTGGTTCAGCGCGCAACATCGAAGAAGGGGGATCGCTCACCATCATCGCCACCGCGCTCATCGACACCGGTTCGCGCATGGACGACGTGATCTTTGAAGAATTCAAGGGTACCGGCAATTCGGAAATCATCCTCGATCGCAAGCTGGTCGATAAGCGGACGTTCCCGGCGATTGATATCCAGCGCTCGGGCACGCGTAAAGAAGAGCTGCTGATTCCGAAAGAAGACTTGCAGCGCATCTGGGTTCTGCGCAAAGTGCTGAACCCGCTGTCGCCGGTCGAAGCCATGGAGTTGTTGATCGAGCGCCTGGCCAAGGCGGGGTCGAACAGCGAATTCCTGGCCAAGATGAGCCAGTTGTAGGTTGGTGGAGAGACGGGCGCCCCGCCCGTCCAAGTTCACACTGGAACAGCCGCGCGGCGCGAAGGGCGAGTCCCATAGTGCGATCGATTGCCGTCGCCAAACGACAAATGGGAAACAGCCGGGTGGGCCACCTTAACGGGGAAGTATAACGCGGGTTTGTCTTTTCAACAGTGACCGAAATAACTGGGGGTGCGCCACTTCTCGCGCTTTTCGAGAAGTGGCCTGCCGAACCGCCGATGGACGAAAGCGGCTGTCCCTATGGGTTTGACCGCGCTTCTACAGCACGATAGTATCGCCCCATGGCTAAGGCCCGATATCACTACAACATCATGCTCCGGCCCGAACCGGAGGGCGGCTACACCGCGCTGGTTCCGGCGCTGCCTGGGTGCGTAACCTACGGGCGCACCGTGGACGAAGCGCGAGAAATGGCTAAGGACGCCATCTCTGGCTACATCGCCAGCCTGCGCAAGCACAAAGATCCTGTGATTTAATCACGGATTCAATTTCAAATCTAAGGAGGCGGGATGCAGCTGCGCCTGGAGAGCCGCCCGGTCGGCGAGGTCCTATTGATTCAGTGTCACGGACGGATCGTGGCTGGGAATGAAGTCTTTACGTTGCACGCTCAGGTTGAAGACTCCTTCGCCAAGTACAGCGACGTCGTGCTGCAATTCGACCAGGTAGAGTTCGTTGACAGCAGCGGACTCGGAGCGTTGGTGCGCCTGATGCAAGCCGCACGAGCGAAGGGAGGGGACCTCAAGCTCAGCGGAGTGCCACCCAAGATCCGCAAAACGCTGGCGATGACCAACCTGCTCTCGCAATTTGAAACCTACGATTCGGTCGAAGAATCGATCACGGCTGCCTATTTAGGCTCGCGCTACTCGCGCGGAAAAGCCGGGGACGCGAGGCCGCGCATGCTTTGCGTTTACGAGTCGACGGATGTGGGCACGTTCCTGCGGGAGGTGCTGTGCAGTGCCGGCTACAACGCCATGACCACTGCGACCATCGACGACGCCCGCATCCTGCTCAAGGCAACCAAGGCGAAACTGGTGGTGATTCCCGCGCGCATGCAATCCATACATGGCAAACCGACACGCAAGGCGTTGGAGGAAATTGATCCGGCCGTCTCTCTCCTCATTTTGGACGAGAACTTTGCCAGCCAGGATCCCGGAGAGGCGGCCGAGAAACTCCTGAGCTGCGTTGGTAGCCGGTTGGCAGCTCCGGATTCGGATTAACGTTCAGCACGCGTCTTCAAATTGTTTCGGGCAGTTTTCCTTGTGCTTTTTTTCGAAACAACCTCACATGCTCGCTTCTTCCGAAGTGATTCGCATCCCGTAGAACGACCGGTACACGAAAGAGACCGAGACCGCGAAGAAGCAGACCGCCAGGATGTGCGTCAGCCTGACGCCGTGGCTGTTGGCCAGCGAAACGGCCAGTTCGACCGCCAGCAGTCCGAACAGCGTGGTGAACTTGATGACCGGATTCATGGCCACCGAAGACGTGTCCTTGAAAGGATCGCCCACCGTATCGCCGATCACCGTGGCGTCGTGCAGCGGCGTGCCTTTCTGCTTCAGTTTGGTTTCGACGATCTTCTTGGCATTGTCCCACGCCGCGCCGGCGTTGGCCATGAAGATTGCCTGGTAGAGACCGAAGATCGCAATCGAGATCAGGTACCCGATAAAGAAGAACGGTTCCACGAAGGCAAACGCCAGGGTCCCGAAGAAAATCGCGACAAAGATGTTGAACATTCCCTTCTGCGCATACTTGGTGCAGATCTCGACCACCTTCTTGCTGTCGGTAACGGAGGCCTTCTCCGTTCCCTCGAGATGGATGTGGGCCTTGATGAACTCCACGGCGCGATAGGCGCCGGTGGTCACGGCTTGCATGGAGGCGCCAGTAAACCAATAGATCATCGCGCCGCCGGTGATCAGGCCCAAAAAGAATGGAGCGTACAGCAACGAGAGCTTCTCCACATTCGAGGTCAGCCCATCGGTCAGCGCCATGATGATGGAGAAGATCATGGTGGTGGCGCCCACTACGGCCGTTCCAATCAGCACCGGCTTGGCGGTCGCCTTGAAGGTATTGCCCGCGCCGTCATTCTCTTCCAGCAGGTCCTTGGAGCGGTCAAAATTCACGTCGATGTTGTAGTCCTTCTTGATCTCCGCCTTGACGTTGGGCACCTGCTCGATCTGCGAAAGTTCGTAAACGGACTGCGCGTTGTCGGTCACCGGGCCGTAGGAATCGACCGCAATTGTTACCGGCCCCATACCGAGGAAGCCGAAGGCAACCAGGCCGAAGGCAAACACCGGCGCGGCAATCATGGTGGCCGCCGCGCCCAAACCCATCAGGCTGAAGAAGTAGGCAATCGACATCAGAGAGACCATCGCCAGCCCCAGCCAATAACCGGAAAAGTTTCCGGCGACAAAACCCGACAGGATTCCGAGCGACGCGCCGCCTTCTTTTGCCGAGGTCACCACTTCATTGACGTGGCGCGAGTCCACCGAGGTGAAGACCTTGACCAGTTCAGGAATCAGCGCCCCCGCCAGTGTTCCGCAGGAGATGATCGAAGCCAGCTTCCACCACTGCGTAGTGTCGCCACCCAGGTCGGGGATGATGAAATACGAAACGATATAGGTGGCAATGATCGAAACAATCGAAGTGATCCAGACCAGCGAAGTAAGCGGCGTTTCAAAGTTCATTTTGTCGGCATGGCCGTACTTCGCTTTCGAGATGGCTTCATTGATGAAATACGCCAACGCGCTGGACACCAGCATCATGATGCGCATCACGAAAATCCACACCAGCAACTGCACCTGGATGGAGGGATCTTTGACGCCGAGCAAAATGAAGGTAATCAGCGCGACGCCGGTCACGCCGTAAGTCTCAAAACCATCGGCCGTCGGACCAACCGAGTCGCCGGCATTGTCGCCGGTGCAATCGGCAATCACGCCGGGGTTGCGGGCATCGTCTTCTTTAATCTTGAAGACGATCTTCATCAAATCGGACCCGATATCGGCAATCTTGGTGAAGATGCCGCCCGCGATACGCAGCGCCGCCGCGCCCAGCGATTCGCCGATGGCGAATCCGATAAAGCACGGGCCGGCATAGTCGCCGGGCACGAACAGCAGGATGCAGAGCATGATCAGCAGTTCGACAGAGATCAGCATCATGCCGATCGACATCCCGGCCTCGAGCGGGATCTGATAAACCGGGTACGGTTTGCCGGGCAGAGAAGCGAAGGCCGTCCGCGAATTGGCGAAGGTGTTGACGCGAATCCCAAACCACGCCACCCCATAGCTGCCCCCGATTCCCACCAGGCTGAACGCCAGGATGATCAAAACGCGGGGAACTTCGAAATGCCGCAGCACGCCAAAGTAGAGCACGATGACGATGGCAATGAAGGCCCACAACAGCATCAGGAACTTGCCCTGCGTGATCAGGTAGGTCTTGCAGGTTTCGTAAATCAGTTCCGAGATTTCGCGCATGGCGCGGTGCACGGGCAGGCTCTTCAGGCGCATGTAAATGACCATGCCGAAGCCGAGGCCAAAGACGCAGAACAGCAACCCGAACGACAGCAGGCGATGGCCATCCACGCCGTTGAACAAAACCGAAGAAAGGTCAGGCAGTTTCAGCGATGCCTCGCCCCCTTCAGCAGCGGGTTGCGCCAGCGCGCAGCCGGCGGTCAGAAGCAGCAGAGTTGCAAGGGTTGCTGAAGTTCTCGCAAAGCGTATTTTCGCAAAGCAGCGTCCCACGGACGCAAGATTGGCGTTCCAAGTGCGCATCAGAATTCTCCTAAAGATCGTATTCAGGGTCGTGACGTGTGATTTTGCTCCGGCACGTTAACCGCCCGCTGCAGGATTCCATCCTGCCGCGGGTACTGCCACCGGAGTTCCCAATACGCTCCGAACACGCTTCCACCGCCAGGCATAACAATAAAAAAGAGGAGTGCCGATTTGGCCGCGTCGGAAAACTTGTGCCGTCGACATATAGCCCCATCATCAGACCACACACCTCGACACAAAGCATTCGTTTATAGCACCTTGCTGGAAGTCGGGTCAATGATGGGCATCACAGGATGAGCACAATGACGACGACAGGCATCACCGGTGCTCGGGCCGCACCCGAATCGGCGGCTTTCGTATAATTGACCATCTGCCATGCCAGCCTCGCTTGACTCGATTGTCGCCGCCACGCGCCAGCGCCTATCCGGGTACACATCTCGGAGCCGGCGAAACTCCGACCTGCGCGCGCTGGAGCGCGCCGCCGCCGCGCACACTCCGCGCGGATTTCGGAATCAGCTGCGCCGAGTGGCGCAGGACGGAATCGCGGTCGCCGTTATTGCCGAACTGAAGAAGGCCTCGCCCTCAAAAGGCTTGATTCGCGCGGATTTCAGACCATCCGAACTCGCGCGCGATCTCGAGCAGGCAGGCGCCGCCGCACTGTCGGTGCTGACCGACGAACAGTTCTTTCAAGGTTCGCTGGACTATCTGCGCGAGGCCTCGTCCAGCAGTTCTCTTCCCTGCTTGCGCAAGGATTTCATCGTCGATGAATTCCAGATCGTGGAAGCCAGAGCAAACCGCGCCGACGCCATCTTGCTGATTGTCGCGGCGCTCGATCAGAAAGAACTGGTATCGCTGGCCGGGATGGCGCGATCTCACAGCCTCGACGTTTTGTGCGAAGCTCATGACGAGGAGGAACTGCAACGCGCACTCGATGCCGGCTGTGACCTGATCGGCATCAACAGCCGCAATCTGCGCACCTTCGAAGTCAATCTCGAAACCGCATTTCGGCTGGCGGACAAAATTCCGGACGCATGCGTCCGCGTAGCCGAGAGCGGAATCCAATCCGGCGCAGACATAGCTCGTCTGCGATCCGCCGGCTACGAAGCGTTCCTGATCGGCGAATCGCTGATGAAAGCGGAACGCCCAGGCGAAGCCCTGGCAAAATTAACGGAAGAAGCAAAAATTGTGGTCAATGGCTAATTGCTTTTACTGACAACTGACAACTGATAGCTGACAACTGTTCTTATGACTTGGATCAAAATCTGCGGAATCACGAACCTCGACGACGCGCTCGCCACCGCCGATGCGGGCGCGAACGCGCTGGGCTTCGTCTTCTATCGGAAGAGTCCGCGCCACGTCACTTTAGAAACCGCGCGCTCGATCGTCGCCAAGGTACCGCAGGGAATCGACAGAGTCGGCGTTTTCGTCAACGAGAGCGCCGACCACGTGCGTGACGCCGTCAAACAGTTAGCTCTTACAGCCGTGCAATTGCACGGCGACGAGAGCACGGAGTTCAGCCGCGCGCTCTTTCAGGAACTCGCCAACGGATCCCCCCGCCCCATGATTTTCCGCACCTGGCCGGCGAAGGTTTTCGACGCGCCCGCTGAACAAACTGTCGGATGGGATCCGGTCGCGGCCGGACTGGTAGAGCCTGACGAGGCCTACATCGGCAAACGCGTGCACAAGATCCACGTCGCCAAGAACGGCGACCTCTTCCTCGAAACGCACGGCTTCCGACCCGGCGTGATCTCGGGCGTCCTGCTCGATTCCTCAAACCTCGATTTCTCAAACCACGAAAAACGCGGCGGCACCGGACAGACTTTCGATTGGGAGCGCGTCCAGCCCTGGGCCGGCATCATCAACAGCATCAGCAAGCTGATCGTCGCCGGCGGCTTGCGTCCCGGTAATGTGCAGGAGGCGATCCACCTTCTCCATCCCTGGGGCGTGGACGTTTCCTCCGGCGTCGAACGCGAACCGGGCAAAAAAGATCCCCTAAAAGTCCGCGCCTTTGTCCAAGCTGTGCGGGCCATGGAAGAGGCAAGCTGACGATGTCGACCGCAAGAAGTTTAGTGGAGCGGCGGGCGTCTCGCCCGTCCAACCCGGCAATCCAGGTGATTACTCGGAGAAATTCGACGAACGGTGCCGTTCCCGGACGCTTCGGCGCTTACGGTGGCCGCTACGTTCCGGAAACGCTGATGGCCGCGCTCGAAGAACTGGAGCGCGAATACGAAAAAGCTAAGCGCGATCGCAAATTCCAGCAACGCCTCGACCAACTTCTGAAGACGTACGCGGGACGGCCCACCCCGCTGTTCTTCGCCCGCCGCCTGACCGCAAAACTTGGCGGCGCGAAAATTTATCTCAAGCGCGAGGACCTTCTCCACACCGGCGCGCACAAAATCAACAACTGCCTCGGCCAGGCCTTGCTCGTCGAGCGCATGGGCAAGCGCCGCGTCATCGCGGAAACCGGCGCCGGTCAGCACGGCGTCGCGACCGCTACGGTTTGCGCGCTGCTCGGCTTCGAGTGCGTGGTGTACATGGGCACCGAGGACATGCGCCGCCAGGAGCTTAACGTCTTCCGCATGAGGCTGCTGGGCGCCGAAGTTCGCGGCGTCGATTCCGGTTCGCGCACTCTCAAAGACGCCATCAACGAAGCCATGCGCGACTGGGTCACCAACGTGCGCACCACGCACTACCTGCTCGGCAGCGTGCTCGGAGCGCATCCCTATCCGACCATGGTGCGCGACTTCCATCGCGTCATCGGACGTGAAGCCCGCGTCCAGATTCGCAAGGCTGAAGGCAAACTTCCGAATGCCATCATCGCCTGCGTCGGCGGAGGATCGAACTCCATCGGGATCTTCTACGACTTCCTCAAAGACAAAAAAGTCGAACTCATCGGAGTCGAAGCCGGCGGCCGCGGCGAAGCCTTTGGCGACCACGCATCCCGTTTCCGCGGCGGCTCGCCCGGCGTTCTACAGGGAACCTATTCTTACGTGCTGCAGGACAAGTCCGGCCAGATCGCAACCACGCACTCGGTCTCCGCTGGTCTGGACTACCCGTCGATCGGCCCCGAGCACGCCATGCTCAAAGATACGGGACGCGCCGAATACGTTCCCGCGTCCGATGCCGAAGCGCTTGAGGCAACCGTGCTGCTCGCCCGAACCGAAGGGATTATCCCGGCGCTTGAATCCGCGCACGCCGTCGCCGAAGTCATCAAGCGCGCTCCGAAAATGAAAAAGTCGGAAATCGTGATCGTCAATATCTCTGGGCGCGGCGACAAGGACATTGGAATTTTGCGGGAGAATCTGAGGTTGGATTAGCGGGTGCCCCACTCAAGCCCTCCTTTGGCTTGAGTGGGGCAGTTCCAATGCTCCCCGCACGCTACTTCGTCGCCGTGACTGCCTGCTCCAGAGTTTCCCGAATAAACCGCGTATACGGGATACCGCGCGCCTTTGCGCGTGCTTTCACTGCCGCGAGCAATGGCTTCGGTACGCGCATGTTGATCTGTTCTTCCTTCTTCTCGAACTCAAAGCGTGCCGGCTTAAACTGTGAGAAATCGAGGTTGGAGAGGTCTTGGGCAAGAAACGCCTCGGCCTCCTTATCGCTCCTTAGGCGTGGCACTTTCCTTCTCATAGGCCGCTTTTTCATAAGCTGCAATCTCCCTCGCGTGCATATAGCGAGCGGTCACCGGCCTGATCAGACGGCGTCCACTTGTCGTGCGCATCGTGAAAGCCACAAATAGCGGCCTTCCCGCGCTTGTTTTTCGGACTGCAATTAAACGGTCCTCGTCCGCAGAGTGTTTTGGATCGGGCGCAATGCGAGGGCCGCCCATGAACAGAGCTTCAATCTCCATGATCGACACCCCATGTTTTTGGCACTTGGTCCTATTGCCATCATCCCAATCAAATCCACTGACCTGTAAAGTCATGATAGCAGAAATCTATACAAATGTATATACGCAAGTCGATCTTAAATGTTACAGGTTAGGCAAGATAGAAGCAAAGAAAAGCCGACAGCAATCTCCACCGAAGCAGCTCCTAACTTCTGCAATCTGACTTCTGCAATCTACAATGATCCTTCATGCCCTTCCACTTCGAAAATAAGCCATCGCTCATCGCCTACGTAACCTGCGGCGACCCCAATCTCGCCACCACGCGTGAGGTCGTTCTGGCAGCCATCGACGCGGGTGCGAGCGTGATTGAGCTGGGCGTCCCCTTCAGCGATCCTCTTGCCGATGGCCCAGTCATCCAGCGCGCCAGCGAGCGGGCGCTCAAAAAAGGCACGTCGCTGCAGAACGTGCTCACGCTTGCGGCCGAAATCCGCGAGCATTCCCAATCCGTCGGCCTGGTGATCTTCTCCTACCTCAATCCCATCCTGCGCATGGGCCTGCCAAGGTTCTGCCAAGTGGCGCGGCTTGCCGGAATTGACGGAACGCTCGTCACCGATCTGCCCGTCGAGGAATCCGCCGAGTATCTGCGTGAGGCTCGCAAGCATGACCTCGCAACTATTTTTCTGGCTGCGCCCACCTCGACCGACCAGCGCCTGAAGTTGATCGCCCAGGTTTCAACCGGCTTTATTTACGCGATCTCCCGCACCGGCGTCACCGGCGCGCGCCAGCAGATGACGGGAGACGCCAAAAATCTCGTCAAGCGCATCCGCCGTTTCACCAAGCTTCCTATAGCCGTCGGTTTCGGAATCTCAACCCCGGCGCAATTCGCCGCCGTCGGCAAATTCGCCGACGCCGCAGTCGTCGGCAGTGCCATCGTCCAAGCCATCGAACAAAATCCCGGACGGGAAGCCGCGACTGTGGCAGAATTTGTGAGATCGCTCGTAGCTCGCAGATCGTAGCTCAAAGCTCTATGGACATTTCCGATTGGCGCAAGAAAATCGACGACCTGGACCGCAAACTGGCGGCGCTGCTCAACGAGCGCGCTGCCGCTGTACTCGAAATTGGACGTTTGAAACGCAATACCAGCCTACCCATTTACGAACCCGACCGCGAGCGCGACGTGATCGCCAATGTGCAGCGCAGCAGCACCGGTCCATTGGCCGAGCGCGATCTCGGGCAGATCTACGAACGAATCTTGGACGTGATGCGCAGCATTCAAAAGCACGAAATCGTTCCCGACTCCGAGCAGGCGACCCGCGAAGGACAGACGGATTCGAAATTTAAGAACTGAGACCTCATGATCGTCGCAATGCAAGATTCGGCCAGTGAAGATCAGATCCAGCAGGTGATCGATCAACTGGTCCGCTTCGGCTTTGAAGTCCACCGCTCCACCGGAGCGCGCCAGACCGTGCTCGGCGGCGTCGGAGTTCCCCACGATTTCGACACCCGCGAAGTCGAAATGATGGCGGGGGTGCAGGAAGTACATCGCATCACTTCACCCTACAAGCTGGCCGGCCGCAGCTTCCGTCCCGAAGGCACCGTGGTCAAGTTCGCGAACGGGGTAGAAATCGGCGGCAAAAAGGTCGTCGTCATGGCCGGGCCCTGCTCGGTCGAATCCCGCGAGCAACTCTTCACCATCAGCGGACTGGTCGCCAAAGCCGGAGCGCGCGTTCTCCGCGGCGGCGCCTTCAAGCCCCGCTCCTCTCCGTATTCATTTCAGGGACTCGGCGTTGACGGTCTGAAATTGTTGCGCGAAGCGGGCGATCATTTCAAACTGCTGGTAATCAGTGAAGTCATGGAGATCTCCCAGATCCCTCTGATGTTGCCTTATGTGGACATCTTCCAGGTGGGCGCGCGCAATATGCAGAACTTCAACCTGCTGCGCGAGCTCGGCAAGATTCGCAAACCCGTGCTGCTCAAGCGCGGCATCGCCGCCACGCTCGAAGAACTCCTGCTCTCCGCCGAATACCTGCTCGCCGGCGGCAACTACGAAATCATTCTCTGTGAGCGAGGCATCCGCACGTTCGAAACTTATACTCGCAACACGATGGACATTTCCGCGATCCCGATCATTCATAAACTTTCGCATCTACCGATGACCGCCGATCCCTCGCACGGCACCGGGCGCCGCGACAAAGTGGCTCCCATGGCGCGCGCCTCGGTTGCCGCTGGCGCCGATGCTATGCTCATCGAGGTTCATCACCAGCCGGACAAAGCGCTCTCCGATGGTGCGCAGTCGCTTTACCCGGAACAGTTTTCCCAGTTGATGGACGAACTCCGCATGATCGCGCCCGCGGTGGGACGCGAGATCGCGTAAACTTTTGACAAACTTCTAGCGAACCCATGGCCTTCAAGCAAGTCACCATCATCGGAACCGGCTTGATCGGAGGCTCGCTCGGCCTCGCCCTGAAGAAGCGCCGGCTCGCCGGACGAATCATCGGGTGCGATCGCGCTCCGGTTTTGGAGCGTGCCCGGGACTGCGGCGCTATCGATGCTGGAACGACCAATCCCGCGGATGCCGTGCGCGGCAGCGATCTGGTGGTGCTGGCAACACCCGTGATTGCGACCCTCGATCTGATCGGCCGGCTCGGTCCAACGCTCGGTCCAACCCTGCCGGCCAAAACACTCGTAACCGACGTCGGCAGCACGAAGGCAGAAATTGTCCAGCGCGCCGCAAAATCTTTCGGACGAAACGCCGGTCAAAGATTCCTCGCCGGGCATCCCATGGCGGGCAAAGAACACGCCGGCGTGGAGTTTGCCGATGCCGATCTTTTCGAAGGCACCGCCTGGCTCTTCACGCCGCTTCCCGGCCAGAACGTCCACGCCGGACTTGGCGGAGAATTTATCCATTGCGCGGAAAAGATGGGCGCCAAAATCGCGGTCCTCGATCCCGCCGATCATGATCGCTTCTGCGCTTGGATCAGCCATCTGCCGCAGATGATCTCCACCGCTCTGGCGGCGGCGCTGGTCGACGAATTCGGCTCCGACGCGCCGGTTCTCGAGATCGGCGGACGAGCTCTGCGCGAGCTGACCCGCATCTCCGGCAGTCCCTATTCGATGTGGCGCGACATCGCCATCACCAATCGCAAGAACCTGAGCGACGCGCTGCAAAAACTCGAGCAGCGCCTCGCGCACATCCGCGAAAATTTGGACTCGCGAGAATTGGCCGCGGAGTTCGAGCGCGCGCACCAGTTAAGAAAGAATCCACTACGGAAACGCTGAGCAACGACAATTTTGTAATTTCGTAATCGGGTAATTTTGTAATATAAAAATCCTTGAACGCCAATATCCGAGGATTTGGTTTTCAAATTACAAAATTAGAGATTACAAAATTACCAATTCTCCCTATAGAATTCTCCTGCTATGCACAAAGTTGTCGCGAGCGCTGAAGAGGCGATCCAGGACGTGTTGGACGGCGCCACCATTATGGTGGGCGGATTCGGTTTGTGCGGGATGCCAGAGAACCTGATCCGCGCTCTCGCCCACAAGGGCGTCAAGAACCTCACCACCATCAGCAACAACGCCGGCGTCGACGGTGCCGGCATGGGACTGCTGCTGGCCAATGGCCAGATCCGGCGGCACATCGGAACCTATGTCGGCGAAAACAAACTGCTCGAACAAATGGTGCTGAACGGCACGGTGCAGCTCGACCTGGTTCCGCAAGGAACGTTCTCCGAGCGAATTCGCGCCGGGGGCGCCGGCATTCCCGCGTTCTTTACGCCCACCGGCGTCGGCACGGTGGTCGCCGAGGGCAAGGAAGTGCGCGAGTTCGACGGCCGCACTTACATCATGGAGCGCGCGCTGCAAGCCGACTTCGCCTTCGTCAAGGCCTGGAAGGGTGACAAGTGGGGTAACCTCGTCTATCGCAAAACCGCGCGCAATTTCAATCCCATGATGGCCACCGCGGCTAAGATCACCATCGCCGAAGTCGAACACCTGGTCGAACCGGGCGAACTGGATCCTGACCTGGTTCATACGCCAAGCGTGTATGTGAATCGAATCTTTCAAGGTCAGCTTTTCGAAAAAAGGATTGAGAAGAGAACAATACGCAAAGCAGTTGCGAGTGGTTAGTCCAATTGAGATTTTCCTGATACCTGATACCTGAGACCTAGACTATGCCGACAGACGCGAAACCCTCCAAAGACACCGACAAACGCGAACGCATCGTGAAGCGCGTTGCCCGCGAATTGCGCGACGGATTCTACGTCAACCTCGGCATCGGGCTGCCGACGCTGATAGCCAATTATGTTCCGCCGGGCATGGACGTGATTCTGCAATCCGAGAACGGGATGCTTGGCATCGGGCCGTATCCACTCGAAGGCTCGGAAGACGCGGACCTGATCAACGCGAGCAAAGAAACGGTCAGCGAGCTGCCGGGCACCGCGTACTTTTCGAGCGCCGATTCTTTCGCCATGATTCGCGGCGGCCATGTTGACCTTAGCGTGCTGGGTGCGATGGAAGTCGACGAACTCGGCAATCTCGCGAATTGGATGATTCCGGGCAAAATGGTCAAAGGCATGGGCGGCGCCATGGACCTGGTTGCGGGAGCGCGGCGCACGATCATCGCCATGGAACACGCGACCAAAGATGGACAGCCGAAGATCCTGAAGAAATGCACCCTGCCTCTGACCGGCGTGAAGGTGGTGGACACAATTGTCACCGAGATGGCCTACATCCGAGTCACACCGGAAGGATTGCTGCTGGAAGAGATTGCTCCCGGCCTGACGATCGAGGACGTCCAAAACGCAACCGAAGCAAAGTTGCGGGTGAGTCCCGAACTGAAGACGATGTAAGCAGTGAAACTCAGTTCTCGGCCTTCAGTTCTCGGTTGCCAGCTCTCAAGTGTCCAGTGCCTCAGACCCCTATCAGGCCCATCCATTCCAGGCAAAATGCAGTCGCATCCATCGGAAGCGCCGCGCGCTAGCCAATTGACCGCTCCGCTGGTTGCAAACTAATCGGGAAGATTCTGATCGGTGTCTGGTTCGCCTCTCTTCCTAAATGTGAGCGGTTTGGAACAGACGGCCAGATTCTTACCGGATAGGATTATCGCATTTCCCCTGGATGCTCCAAGTTCTCAGGCCGGAGCCCGAAAGCCGCGAGGGTTCGACATCAGAATCGGAAGCAGAATCAAATCCCAAGCGAAATTTCAGACCGCCGCAAGGCGAGAATCCTCGGAGGATTCCATGAAAAGAGCATTGCTGTTGATCGTTGTACCGGCCCTGCTGGTCGCGCTGGGGTTTGCACAGACTCCCGCGGCGAGCATCAATACAGACCAGAGCAACATTAAGGGTTGCCTGGGTGGCTCGGTTGGTAATTACACAGTTGTGCAAGACAACACCGGCCGCATTTTCAAGATCACCACCAGTAGTGTCGATCTCAAGCCGCATGTGGGCCATGACGTAACCCTGATCGGGCACAGAGCAAGTGGGGCGGGTTCCGCCGCTGCTGATAACAGCATTGCCGTCACCGAACTGAACATGATCTCCGAACACTGCGCTGCCGCCGCCGCTGCTGCACCCACTGCGACTGTCAGCACGCCTTCGCAAACTGCCAGCACACCTCCAGCGGCCGCTACTGCGCCCGCTGCCACTACCAGCACAGTTACGGAGACTACCATCACACCCGCTGCCGCCACCGCGGCACCCACTGCGACTGTCACCACACCTGCGGAGACTGCCGTCACACCCGCCGCCGCTACTCCACCCGCGGAGACTGTCGTCACACCCACTGCCGCTGCTACTCCGCCCGCGGAGACTGTCAGTACGCCTTCGGAGACTGTCAGCACACCGGTTGAAGGCGCCGTTCACCCAACGCGACGGCCAGAACATGCTCGGAGACTGCCAGCAGCACCGGCTGCAGCCACCGCCGCACCCGCTGCAACTGTCACCACACCCGCGGAGACTGTCGTCACGCCCGCTGCAGCCACCACTACACCGGCTGCGACTGCCAGCACTTCCTTGGAGCCTGTCAGCACACCGGCTCCAGTCGCCACTACACCCTCTGCGCCTGCCAGACACGGGTCCTTATGGCTCTTGATTGTGTTTGCCGTGCTGGTAATCGCCATTGGCATACTGACCCCTTCCCTCAGCAGGTGGAGAAAACGGAAAAGTTTGGAGCAGACGGGCGCCCCCAATCTTTCTTTTAACCGAGAAGAGAGCTCCGACAAAGGCAAGAGTGACTCGCAAGGACCACGCAAAGCTGCCTAGGCTGCGTGCAGAGTAATGATTCCGAACTGTGTCGCCGGTGGCAACCGCTGCCGGCGATTTTTTCTCTCCGGGGACGGCGGGGAGTCAAACTCTGTACGGACCGGGGTCGACGATGGCTTGAATCACCGTGAGCCTGCGCTTGGTCCAGGCCGAAGTTATTGCCGCTTCCACCTCGGAAGCGGTCTCGCAGACTTTGCCGTCTGCGCCAAACGCCTCCGCTACCTTTACGATGTCTGGATTCGTGAAGTCCACGGCGTAGTGAGGCAATCCTCGACGCTCCTGCGACATGGCGATAAGCGAGAGGGTGCCGTCGCAGAAGACAACCACGATAAGTGGCAATTCTAGACGCCGGGCGGTTTCCAGTTCCGCCATATACATGGCGAATCCTCCATCGCCCAGGAAGGCCACTACAGGTTTATCCGGCCATGCCAGTTGGGCCGCCATCGCGGCGGGGAATCCGTATCCCATCGATGACAAGCCGTTGGACATAAAGAAAGACTTCGGAGCGTAGGTTGTCCACATCTGGCCCACCAGGAACTTGTGGGCGCCGACATCGCAGGTAGCCACGGTCTCCTTGGGCAGCACCTTTCTGGCTGCGGCGACCACCTGGTGGGCCGCCATCCCCGTGCCGGCATGGGTGATAAGCTCCAACAAGTCCCGGCGATGAGAACTGAGTTCCTGCAGGGTCCACGCGCGACGAGTTGGCAGCTGTTCCGCAAGAGCAGAAAGCGCTGTAGCAGGATGACCGACCAGCTCCACTTCCGCTGGATAAAACTCGTCGCTGTTGGGCAAGGCGTCGACGTGGATGACGGGTGCTTGAAAATTCCAGGGCTTGTCTAACTCCACAACATCCAGCCCGCAAGCAACGATAAGATCCGCTCGCTCCCCCAGTTCAAGCACAAGCTTGTCTCCCAGCATTTCAAAAACGCCGGCAAAGAGCGGATGGTCCTCCGGGATCACGCCTTTGGCCTTGGGCGTTACGATGACCGGAGCACCTAGCTTTTCCGCCAAACCGATCAAGCTGTCGCCGGCATCGGCACGGAGAACGCCCAGGCCGGCAAAAATGACCGGGCGCCCAGCGGCAGCAATCATTCCCTTGGCTTTGGACAATGATTTCTTGCAGGGCGCGCCCATACCAACGTAGGTGCGAACGGGAGAAGTCGTCGGATATTTTCCACCGGCTTCCGCGTTGGCCAAATCACTAGAGAGAGCAAGATGGACGGGACCGGGTCGTTCACTGGTGGCGATCCGGATTGCCCTGTGCAGGGTCTCCGCTGCTGAGCCCGGATGTACCGCCGCACTCCATTTGGTGATGGGCCGGTAGAAAGCCACGGAGTCGAGCACCTGGTGGGTGGCCACGTTGTACCGGGGTGCCGCAATCTGTCCGGTAATTGCGATGACCGGATCGCGGTCCATCCACGCATTGGCAACGCCGGTAGCCATGTTGGTGGCGCCGGGGCCGAGGGTCGCGACCGAGACTCCTGGAATGCCCATGATTTCGCCGGTCACGCCGGCGGCAAATGCGGCCGTGTTTTCATGCTTGGTTAGCAGAAAGGGGATGTCCGCCTCTTTCAGCGCGTTCATGAGATCGACCACTTCGCCGCCCGGCAGGCCGAAAACGTAAGGCGTTCCAACCCGCCGTAGGACTTCAGCCATCGCTTGTACCACTGTAGTCACTTTGGTTTTTGCCACCGTGCTCATTCCTGGATGCCTTCCCTTATCTTTGGCACGCATGAGGAGAACCTAATACTTTCTCAGAACCAGATAGAACCCGCACGCAGCGCCCAGGAATCCGAACCCCACTAGGTACATAAGACCCGCCCTATAAGTACCGGTAGCGCCGATCAGGAAACCGACGATCATGGGCGACAACGAGCCGACGAGTTGAGCGGATCCGTTTTGCAGTCCGGCGGCTTGGCCGATCATGTGGGCAGGTATAAATGTTTGAAGCAGGGTCCAAGCCATCGGTATGGAAACGCCTTTGAAGAAGAGCGCAACACAAAAAAGGCCTGCGCTCAAGTAACTGCTGTGAACCACAGCTGCCAAAAATATGAAGAAGGCGCACCCAGCGAGGCCGACACAATTTATGACAGCTGCTCTTTTCAACCGATCCGCAACAACGCCTGCGCTAATCAATCCCAGAAGACCGAAGCAGTACGGCAGCGAAGAGAAAAATCCCATTTTCGCCCAGGAAAAGCCGCGAGCGACTCTCAGATACTGGGGCAGCCAGGACATGATGCCCCACCATATGCTGACCGAAGCCCAAAAAGAGAACGCACAGCAACAAAAATCGGGGTTCTTGATCAGCAAGATGAATTTTCGCCAGGCCGTCCCGGTCTTGATGCGCTCGGTCCCGGTATCGAGCGTCTCATTCCTGGTTATATGTTCGAGTTCGGCTTTATTTACCCACCTGTTTTGTTGGGGTCGGTCGGTGGTGAAAAACCAGATCAAGGGAATGCTGGCCATGCTCAGGAAGGCGCACAACCAATAAATGATACGCCAGCCATAGACGGCGCTGATGGCGGCGAAGGCCGCCATGCCCACGGCAGGCCCGACCATCTGCCCAACCAGCCAGGCCGAGTTCGCCTTTCCTCTTTCTTCCCGAGGGAACCAGTTCTTCACAAATACACTCAGCATTGGGTAGTGCAGGCCTTCGCCGGCTCCTAGGATGAACATTGCGGCATAGAGCAGCGTCACCGTCCTCGCATTTGCCGCTATAAGAAGTGGTACAGTCCAGAAGATCAAGGCAATCGACATCGCTTTGCGCGGTCCTAATCGATCCCCAACCGGGCCCAGCAGAACATTTCCCAGCCCGTAAGCGACAAGGAAGAACGTCATCAGCAATCCCTGTCCAACAGGGTTGTTCTTGAGTCCCATTTCTTGGAGGAAAGGCGGGAATGCGATCAGAATCGAAACGTTTACTCGATCCAGATAAGCTACGAAAACGGTGAACGATAAGATAGCTGCCAGCCAAACCCGCATCCTGGTCGCGGTTTCGGTTTGAATGATCACGCTTGGCGTTTCTCTTTCGGCGAGGATCCGAGGTGTTTTGGTAGCCATTCTCGATTCTCTTCCATAAGTACCGAATGAGGAACGGAGCCTCGCTTTCAACCTTTCCGATTCGACCCGGGTAGTCACGCGTGCCCGTACCCGCTCAAATCAGTACCAGTTGATCACCTTACTGCGAGGCTCCGCTCTTAGCTCTGCTTAAGCGCCGCTTTCACGCGATCCGGCGTCATGGGAAGCTGGAACAACCTGGCCCCTGTCGCATCATAGATCGCGTTGGCAATGGCCGCTCCCATGGTTATGGCCGGTGGTTCGGCGATCCCATCGGGAGCCAGTTCCGGATTGTCGACCAGAACAACCTCGATCTTCGGCATCGTCGAGAAGCGTGGGATCTCGTACGTGTCGAAGTTCTTGTCGAGAATCTCTCCATTGCTGAAACGCACCTCCTCGCTGAGCGCGTACCCGAGACCCATGCTGACACAGCCTTCGACCTGCTGGCGCGCGCCTTCCGGATTGACGATGATGCCTGCATCCACCGCGGTAGCAACACGCTCGACCTGCACCTTCCCGGTGCTCTTGTCGACCTTCACCTGCACCACCGTGGCAACACAGGTTTTGTACCAAGTGCCGCACGCGATACCTATGCCCTGGTTACTCGGCGCCCGGGTTGGCTTCCAGTCAAACTGCTTGACCGCCGCCTCGAGCACGCGCCGCATGCGTTTGTCGCTCAAATGCCGCATGCGGAATTCAACTGGATCGACGCCGGCCTTGCTCGCCAGCACGTCCATATGCGACTCGCGAGCGAAGGTGCTCGTGTTAACCCCCGGCATACGCCACGGTCCGACATTGAACGGATGCAGATCCCCGGCTGTGTCCATTTTTTGCCAGGCGATTCCCGTTACCGGCACGGCGGTCGTTCGCTGGTTCGGAATGTCGTAGAAGGTCACCGAACCCCAATCGCCGGCCGCATACACCTTGAAATCCCACGAGACGATCTTGCCGTCGGCGGTCATGCCGGAGCGGATCTTCACCACTGCCGCCGGCCGGAATCTCTCGTATTGGAAATCCTCGGCTCGACTCCATACGAGTTGGACGGGCTTGCCTACTAGCTTCGCCAAACGCACCGCTTCAGCGCAATTCTGCCCGTTGGTCTTCCCTCCAAAGCCACCGCCTACATACGGGGTAATGATGCGCACGTTTTGCTTGGGGAAGCCCAGCGCCTGTGCAACTTTGTCTCTGAGTATGAACGGGATCTGGGTTGCCGCCCACACCGTGGCCTTGCCATTTTCGATGGTGGCGAGCGCTGACTGGGTTTCCATGGCCGCGTGAGCGCCGTAACTGTGAAAGTAGGTTAGCTCGAACGGTTCGGCGAGTTTTTCCGCATCGGCAAGGTTGCCGCTCTCTTTCATTACCTGGGGTGGCGTCGCATTTTTGACAAGGTGGTCGAAAATGGTCTTGTCGTTCAGCCCCGTCTCCTTACGCTCGAACTGTGCCTTGATGAGCCCCAGCGCCTTTTCGGCCACGTCGGGCCGCTCGTGGATCACGGCGATCAGGTCGCCGTCTTTCACCACCTGGACGCCCTGTATCTTCTCCGCGGCAGTCGTATCGACATCTTTCCGGGTTGCGCCATGTGCCGGTGGCCTCAGAATCCGTGCGTACACCATTCCCGGGACCCTAATGTCACCGGTGTACTTCGCCTTGCCGGTAACCTTTTCCACTGCGTCCTTGCGCCGGGCCGGCTTGCCGATCACTTTGAAATCCGCTGGAGATTTCAACGGCACATTGGGAAGATGGCGCTCAATGCGCTTTCCCTGGACCAACTCTCCATAGGTGACGTGTTTGCCCTGCGCCGCATCAGTGATGACGCCGTCGCTCACCTGCAGCCGCTCGACGGGAACCTTGAACTGCTCCGCTGCCATTTGCAGGAGGACGACTCGCGCTTCGGCTGCGGCTTCGCGCACGATCGGGCCCAGTATTCGCATGGATTGTGATCCAAACGTGCCGACGTCCCAGGGACACACGTCGGTGTCGCCCATGATCACATTGACCGAATCAAACCCAACCGCAAGCTCGTCGGCAACGAGTTGCGCAAACGCGGTCTGTGGGCCCTGTCCCAGTTCGACCCTGCCCACCAGACAGGTAACCCGGCCGTCGGCTCCGATTTGCAGAAACGCGTTGAAGTCAGTGGGCACTGAGGGCTTTGGAGGTTCGGTGTAGGTTGGTGGCACGCCTTGGGAAGCTGCTTGCCACGCGTCCAGCGGACCGGCGCAGAAGAACACCACCAGTCCCGTTCCTGTGAATTTGAGAAAGCGGCGACGGCTGAGGTCGCCATTCGCAGTTACATTCATGTCGTCTTGTATCAGGAGTGGTTTCATGCCGCCTTTCCTTTCATCGCCGCCGCAGCTTCCTGGATGGCGTCTACGATGCGATTCTGATTGCCGCAACGGCACAGGTTGTCATCCATATAACGAATGATTTCTGCGCGCGTCGGCTGCCGCTTCTTAGCCAGAAATGCATATGCCGACATAATCATTCCCGGTGTGCAGAAGCCGCACTGAAAGGCATTGTGGTTAATGAACGCCTCCTGGATGGGGTGCAGGCGTTCATCCTTGCTTAGGCCCTCGATCGTCAGCAAGTGCTTGCCGGCGATGTCCTTGACGGGGACTGTGCAAGACCGGACGGCTTCCTTGTTTACAATCACGGTGCAAGCGCCGCACAGCGCAGCGCCGCAGCCGAACTTGGCGCCGGTGAGGCCGAGATCGGAGCGCAGCACCCACAGCAGCATGCGCTCATCGTCGACCGTCACTCGCGTCGGCTTGCCATTGAGAGTGAATGAGATTGCTCGTTCCATCGCAGCTCCTTATGATGGTGCTCGAAATCAGCGGATAAGAATTTGGTTTGCTACGCGCAGCGACACAGCAGACGGAAACAACTACCCTCGATCCGCGGCGCGTTGTCAGATTAGCGGGAGGTCTCCTCGGGGCGAGTATTTGCCCGTCTCCCAGGCAAGTCAAGTGTCCGGATCACGCATTATTGTGACGCGTCATTACCGACTGCTCGACGCTCATGAAATTGGCCTGAGCTACTCTCGCTTCAACATCTCGTCGATCGTCACGATATCAACTAACCCAGAGCAGCCGTAGATTGCCGGTAGAATGCGATTCGCCGGATGGATCCGGCGCAATTGTGCGATTCGCTCCGTTCCCGCCCGATAAGCCGGAAGATACATTCGGCCAAGTAATGGATGGCGTCCCCAAGCGCCCGAGAGTTTGTCGGCGCGTTCCTCGGTGACGAGAAAATCGCGGCGCAGCGTGGCCGCGACCTCCGCCTGTGGCTTTCCTTCGCCCCAGGTCAGATACGATGACTGATTCTTGGCATCGTCCTGCAACAGGGCCAGCAGCACTCCGATCTGCAAATCTTCGTCGGGCAATTGCTCGACTTCGGTGACGCCGTGCGCGATCAGAATTGCGTTATTGGCGAGGCCCTCGAACAGCGTGGCAGCGCGGGTGTTCATGGTGAGCACGGTCGTCTCAAAGCCGGCTTTCCCGTGTACGTACAAGTTCTGCAGATAGGCGAAGGTGGTCACGTGGCCGGGCTCAACCTCATGACTGACAAGATGTTCAAACTCGGGAAACGAAATCTGCAGCGAGGCATTGATCTCGTAGGTGGCTTCATATTTAGGCGAGCCGTCGGCGTTTCGGGCACGCCCAATGTAATTCATGGAGCCGGAGAACCAGGCATCCTTGATGGGCAGAAATTCGATGTTCGCGCGCGGCACCCGCGCCAGTTCCTTCGGGAGGTAGGGCAGCAGATTCTTCGCGCAGAGCTGGTCAAACTGCGCGATCACCGCCGCGCTCAGAGCGCGCACCGATGCCAACGGGGCCACGCGCTCACGGCGCCAGCCGTCGACTGCCTTCAACAGCTGGTTCGAGTCCGACGATGCATAGCCAGCCCGGCCGAGCAATTCGGCAACGCGAGCGCGCTTTTTCTCCGGCTTGGAAGGCTCAGGCGGCTTGCCCGTCGCGGCTTCCACGCAGCGAGGGTAGGGGACCGGCTTGCCTTTGCCCAGGACTTCCATAGCGAGGTCCCACATGACGTCGAGGCAATCCGCCAGGCTGATCAGATAAGGCTTGCGCAGGGCGGCGGACCTCCCTGCGACGGTTCCTGCGAGCTTTCCTGCTTCTTCGCGGATTCCCGCGATAGCTTTGGGAAGATTCACTTCGCGGAGGTACTGCTCTACCGCCTCGCGATCTACGTTTTTGCCCGAGACGCCTCCACATTCACGCAGCCGTTTCGCGGCTGGATGCGTGTAAGCAACGGGCAGGGGTTCGTCGGAAAACCAGCAATCGGCAATGAAGCGCCCCGTGCCCGAGGGGCACATGACATCGCCGCCCCAAAGTGTGTCGATACCGAGAACTGCATCTGCAACAAATCGTCCTAGCGAGTCCATGCGGACCTCCTCATTCTTTTTCAGCAGAAACTTTCTTCAGCGAGCCGAACCATACGTACAGACAGAGTCCAATAAACAGCAACGCGGAAACGATTTGCGACACCGCCTCGTTGGTGTAGAAAGGCGTCTGAATCCACTCTTCCTTGAAGCTCGGCAGCACGCGCAGCGCCGCCCCAATCACTCCGCCGAGTGCGCCGCCCGCCATCAAGCCGCCGGCAATGATGATGCCACGCTCGCGGATGGCATTGCCGTGCTGGCCGCCGATTTTCTCCCCGCGCTTGTTCACCAGGTGCGAGAGGAATCCGCCGGCCAAGATCGGCGTGGTCAACTGCAGCGGCAAATAGATTCCCAGCGCGAAGACCATGGAAGAAAGGCCGAGCATCTCGAGCACCACGGTGACCATGGCGCCAATGCCGAACAACATATAGGCGACCGGCTGGCCGCTCATGAATCCCGACACCACGGCTTTCAGTGCGGACGCCTGGGGCGCGACCAGGACCTGCCGCGAGTCGCCGGACACGGCCTCTCCGAACTGGAAGGCCTTGGCCAGCAGGATGATGGTTAGCCCCGCGGTGATTGCCGCCGCGGCGACCCCGATAAACTTCACCTTCTCCTGCGCCGCAGGCGTGGAACCGAGCCAGTAGCCGGCTTTCAGGTCGGTAATAAACTGTCCCGAGGCGCACAGGGCCACACAGACCATGCCGGCCAGGGCCATCACGAAGAACATGCCTGTGGTCCCGGAGAGTCCGAACTTCAGCAACACCACCGCGGAGACGATGACGGTCAGTAACGTCATACCGCTGGCCGGATTGTTTGCCGTGGTGGCAATGGCGTTGGCAGCCACCGTGGTGAAGAAGAATGAGAAGAGCAGCGTCAGCGCCAGGCCCACGGCGACCACGGTCCACGAAACATGAAGCTGTCCGAAGAAGACGGCTACTCCGATTGCTCCCAGCACCACGCCGAGGAGAATGGTGAGGATGGGAATGTCACGGTCGGTGCGTTCCATGTGCGGCGCTTCGCCGTGGCGGAAGGCGTGCAGCGCGATGCCGAACGACCCGGCAACCACGCGCAGCGACTTGAGGATGCCGACAAGGCCGGCGCTCGCGATGGCGCCCACGCCAATGAAGCGCACATAATTGCGGTAGATGTCCAAGGCCGTCATGTGCGAAATAGGGACGGTAGCGGGATAGACCGTGACCTCGCCCATGTGGCTGCCGATGAACCAGATCATCGGGACGAGCACGAAGTTCACCAGAATGCCGCCGGCGCAAAAGATCAGAGCAATGCGCAGGCCCATCACGTAGCCCAGTCCGAGGATGAAGCTGACCGCGTCGAAATTGAAGACCATGCGCCCACGGTCGGCCAGTGACCGCACCACGGGCACGAATTGAAAGTTCAGGTACTCCTTCCAGACGTGGAACGTGGTGACAAAGAAGTCGTAAAGCGCGGCGATGACGGTGGCCTGAAGCAGCAGTTTGGCTTGCGATCCGCCTTTCTCGCCGGTGACGAGGACTTCGGTGATCGCCGTGGCCTCGGGAAATGGGAACTTGCCGTGCATTTCGCACACAAAGTAGCGCCGCAGCGGAATGAGGAAGAGGATGCCCAGGCAACCGCCGGCCAGGCAGATGAAGATGGTCTGCACCGGATGCGGGTCGAGGTGGAGAATGTAGAGCGCCGGCACGGTGAAGACGGCACCGGCCACCACGCTGCCAGAGGCGCCGCCTATGCCGGTGATGATCATATTCTCCAGCACGGTGGAGCGCCGCCGGTAGAGGCGCGCCAAGCCGATGGCGAGGATGGAGATGGGAATCGCCGCCTCCATTCCCTGGCCCACCTTGAGGGCGGAATAGGCCGACGCGACGCTGAAGACGATACACAGCAACGTGCCCCACAGCACCGAGCGCCAGGTCACCTCCGGTGGCGCCATACTGGCGGGCACCAGCGGCATGTAGATTTCGCCGGCCTTCAACGGCTGGTAGGCGTTCGCGGGAAGAGACTTGGTTTCGACTTCGGCCATGCAGGAACGAGCCTCCTGAACGGGGCGAACATTTCGACCGTAAACGCGGCCGCCATCGTCGCCCCATCGCGCTCCCTTTGAGAAAAAGGGGCGCTATTCTCCGTTAAGAAGTCAAACACAGGGTGCGGAGACACGGCAAGGACGGAGGTCACACGGTGAAGGGATTTTGGAGTAGATCCTCCGAAGCCGCTCTCCGGGCAGTGCTTCGTCGATATGGAAGACTTCGAGAGCCAAGAGCCAAGCACCGCAGCGAGACCGTCTTTGACGCGTGTTCAGCGACGCATGTTCAGCGACGCGTGTTCAGCTTGTCGAGCGTGCGCTTCAACTCTTCAAGCTTCTGTCCAGCCTCGCCGAGCTTGCCTTCCGCCGTCAGGCGCTGGTAGTCGGCAAGGTCTTTAGCGGCTTCCGCGATGAGCGCATTGATATCCGCTGCGGGGTGGGGCGACGCGGCGGATGCCGGTGCGCCGCGCACTGGCTCGGCGGGGATTGCCGCGGCGCTGGTCGAAGGGGCACTAAGGGACGAGGCCGCTCCGCCAAAAAGGGCCGCCATCGCCGACTCGAAGGTCGGTCCATACGCCAGCTTATCTTGCAGCGCGAGCACAACCAGACGCAACTCCGGCATCGGACTCCGTTCGGCCTGCAGGTAAATCGGCTCCGCGTACAACAGCGCGCGCCCGGACGGAATCACCAGCAGGGCCCCGCGCCGCACGTGCGAGCCTTGCTGATTCCACAGCGTCAATTGTCCGGAAAGCTGCGCGTTCTGATCGATTCGCGCCTCGATTTGCAGCGGCCCGTCGACCAGCTTCGTTTTGGGAAAGTTGTAAACCACCGACGTACCGTAATGTGCGCCGTCGCTGCGCCCGGCAATCCAGCCAATCAGATTATTCCGGTTGGACGGCGTGAATGGCAGAATCTCCACAAACTCCTCGCCGGTTTCGCCCGGTAGTTTCATCAGCACGAAGTTCGGCTGCATCGCCTGCGTTATTTGCCCGCCTCCCTCGCTCATGCCGACTTCGGTGGCGACCGTCCACAAATCCTCACGGTTGTAGAACGCTTCCGGATCCGTCATGTGATACAGGCCGTACACTTCCGCCTGCAGTTTGAGCAACAACTCGGGGTAGCGCACGTGCCTGCGCAGCCCGGACGGCATCATGGATGCATCCTTGAACAGACTCGGAAAGATGCGGCGGTAGGCTGCGATGATCGGATCCTCCGTATCAAACACGTAAAACGTGGTCGTACCGTCGTAGGCGTCGATGACCACCTTAACGCTGTTCCGCATGTAGTTGATGGGATTGTTGCCGAGACGGTAATGGGTCGAGTAAGGATAGCTGTCTGAAACTGTGAACGCATCCATGATCCACGACAGCCGGCCATCGTCGCCGAGCACGACGTAGGGATCCGGATCGTAGGTGAGGAACGGCGCTAATGCCGACACGCGATCGCGCAGGCTGCGCCGCATGAGCAGCCGGCTTTCCTGGGTCACGTCATCGCTGAACGGCAGCTTTGCGAGGTCATCGCGGTCGAGCGCGATCATGATGCGGCGCAGAAAACCGCCGAGCACGATGCCGCCGTTGCCTTCATACGACGTGAGGCTGTTGCTCGCGCCTTGCGGGTAGTTGAATTCCTTCTGCCGTGTCTTCACGTAGACGTCGGTATTAGTCATCTCGCCGAAATAAATCTCTGGGCGCGTCACGGTGAGACTGCGCACCGTGCTCTGGACCGGCATGTTGCTCAGAATCAGCGTGGGCAGCCCTTCCGGCGTGAACCCATTGACCGGGTTCATGGTGATGCCGTAGCCGTGGGTGTAGATCAGCTTGTCGTTAATCCAGTTGCGGCTGCTCTCCGGGAGCTTATCGACGTTTAGCTCGCGCGCGGCGAGCATCACCTCGCGAGTCGTGCCGTCAATGTCATAGCGATCAATATCGATGTCGGGGAAGTCATAGTAAGTGCGGATTTCCTGAATCTGACGCAGCGTGTCCTGGAGAGCGCGCCAGTCCCACAGCCGGATGTTCTGAAGCGTGGCCTGATTGTTCTCCGGGTCGGCCGCGTCGACGGTGGTCTCCGCGGGAAACTCGCGCTGCGAGACCCGGTTCAATCCGTAGGCCTGCCGCGTCAAGTCGGTGTTGTAAACAATGTAGGGCTTCTCGCGAACCAGTTCGTTCGGTTTGACGATAAAGCTGCTGACGTACCAGGCCACCCCTTGAACGGCGATATAACAGACTATGGCCGGAAGGATCGCCGCGGCCAGCCAGCGCCCGCGTGGCAATCGCACGGAGTTGACGACAGCGATCACCGCGCCGAGAACTAGCGCCGCGCAGACGATGAGCATCCCGGTGAGCGTAATGTGCGCGTCCGTGTAGGTCACACCCCCAAAGATCGTATGATCATCGAGCAATAACTCGAACCGGCCGATATACGCACGCATCGCAATGATCAGCAACAGGAACGCAAACGTGATGGAGAGCCCGCGCCAAGGCAATATGACGGAACGGCTGAGCTGCCCGGATAGCGCACGGCCTCCGCCCGTGATGAGGATGAAGAAAGCGGCGAGTATACAGGTAATCACGGCTAGCGTCAGCAGCCAGCCGGCGATGAGCTGCCACGCGGGCAGGGTGAATAGAAAAAAGTTCAGCGGCTTGCCGAAAATCGGGTCAAAGACGGCGACGCTGCCAGTGGTGTGCGGTGCATACCAAAAGAGCGCGAGCGTCGGCCACTCCACCATCATGCTCGCGCCGGTGGCAGCGGCAATGACGAGCGAAACGCCGAGCGCGGTGAGGCGCAGGACAGGCTCAACCGGCAGCTTCAGCGGCTGTCCGCCGATGAAAATCGTGTGGCCGCTCGGCAAGTCGGGGAGATGCGCTCGCTTGAGGGTGAGGAACGATCCGAAGAGAATGAGAAATGTGGCCGCTGTAAAGAACGCGAAGATTCCCCACTGCAGGCTCAGTGTCTTCCAGAACACTCCCCCGTAGCCGAGCGACCCGAACCAGAGCGCGTCCACGTAATAGGACAACGCGGTCCGGCCGCCGAAGAAGATGGCGGCAAGGACGGCGAGAATGAGAAGCAAGCGGCGGCGACGGGGAGACCGCTTCGGATGCTTCGGCGGCCAGTCAATGGACTCGGGCATTGCTCCACTCCGTTTTTATTAACTCCATTAGTTATCCGCATAATACTCCCTCCGCTTCCGCAAGCATGAATTCAGGCGACGAAGAGACACGCGCGTCGATCAAATGGCTGGTGTTCCTACACTTTAACAAAATCAATAAACCCACGCTGCACATCAGTCCGCGTAAGCTTCGCCCGAATTTTGTCGCCAATGTGCAACCCCTGCGCTCCCTGGGCTAACAATCCTTCGATGTGCGGCTGCATGACACGAACAAACGTCCCACTCGGAGTGACTCCGGTGACGATGGCGTCGAAGGTTTCACCCACTCGATGGCTCATGGCCACGGCGGCTAGCCGCTTCGACATTTCTCGCTCCACTTTGCGCGCTGCGTCGCCTTTCTCGGTGCAGTTCGCCGCGATGGCGGTCAGTTCGTCGTCAGAATAGGGCCCGGGTTTTCCGGCGAGCAAGGTCTTGATCAGCCTTTGCGTGACAATATCGGCAAAGCGCCGGTTGGGCGCAGTCGAGTGAGTGTAATCCTGCACGGCAAGCCCGAAGTGTCCCTGCTCGGGATCGCCCGGACGCTCCAGCACATATTCGCCCGGCCCAATCAGCTTGATGACGGCGAGCGAGAGGTCGGCGAAGTGATCGGGATCGGCGGCCTTGCGCCTCAGAAGAAAATCGTTGAGTGCCTTGGAATCGGCCTGTGCGGGCAGCTTTTCACCCTGCTCCGCCGCGAGCCGTACGAGGCCGTCCCAATGCTCGGGAGTTTTCACGATGCGGCGCAAAGAAGAAACTTTTTCCAGCAGCCGCGCCACCACGCCATTGGCGGCGATCATAAAGTCTTCAATCAAGTCAGTGGCCCGATTCTTCTCTTCTTTCACAACATCCACCACCTGCTGATTGAGCACCACCGGATGAACTTCGCTGGTATCAATGTTCAGCGCGCCATTTTCGTAGCGCAATTTCCTGAACGCCTGGGCAACTTCGTCCTGCAGCTTGAGCTGCGCCTGCAGTTCCGCAGACGCGGCCACTTTCGGCGGAGCCGCCGCCGTGCCTTCCAGCCATGCTCCGACCGCGCCGTAGGTGAGTTGCGCCTTGTTGCGAACGATGGCCCGATACACGTCGCTTGAATCCAGCGAGCCGTTAACAGAGATCTCGAATTCAGTCACCACCGCCGGCCTGTCCACGTTTTCGAGCAGCGACGACGCACCCGTCGAGAGCTCCTCCGGCAGCATTGGGAAATTGCAGATGCCGGTATAGACGGTGGTCGTCTCCCTGGCCGCGTGTTGATCGATGGGAGAATCCTTGGCGACAAAAGCGTCCACATCGGCGATCCCGATCATCACTTTGACGTCACCATTGGGCAGTCGCTCGGCGACCTCGATCTGGTCGAGATCCTTCGAGGTATCGTTATCAATCGAGGACCAAAGCAAGCCGCGTAAATCTCGCAGCTTGTCGGACGGCGTCAGCTGTGGCGGATGAGCCCTGATATCCGCCAGTTGTTGCTGGGTAGCCGGCGGAAAATTCGGTTCGAAACCCTGCGCCACCATGACCTGCCGCGCCATTGCCTGAAGATCGAGAGGAGAAGGCCGAGGATCGTTCATTACGCTCAAAAGGCTAACATGAATCCTTCGATGGCGGCGGCAAGTGGCTGTGCGGCATCAGAGGTCGCGGCTTCAAAGTCGACGAGCCGACCAACCATCTGGATCTTGAATCGATCAACGCCCTGGGGCGAGCAAGCTACTTACTCTTCGCGTCCTTGTGGACGATCGACAGGAGAGAGCCTTTCTTCGGCTTCTTCTTTGCGCTCGGCCGTTTGCGGGACTTAGAAGAATCACCGACGATGTCGGCTACGGTGGTGTTCTCCAGTATTTTGGCCGCGGCATCTCGCACCTCCAAAAACACGCTATAGAGCGCGCGATGGTCGGGATCGCTGACGATGAGGCTTCGAAGCTGATCCGCATCCCCAAAGGGTGCGAGCGGGCCGTCCACCTGACGAATGATCTCGCTGAGTTTGATCTCCGCTGGTGCGCGCCGCAGCCGGTAGCCGCCCTTCGCGCCCCGAACGCTTTCCACGATGCGCGCGTTCTTGAGTTCCAGCAGAATCAACTCAAGAAATTTTTCCGGCAGGTCGCTATCGGTGGCGATGTCCCGGATCTTGACGGTTTCGGTTCCGTATCGGCGGCCAAGGGTCATTATCGCTTGCAACGCGTAAAGCCCTTTTTGCGAGATCTTCAATCTCGTATCCTTTCCAACTGCTTTCTGTGATTCCCGGCTGCTGCGCCACGCCAGTCATCCCAGCAGCGAACCTTCCGTATTGGACGTACTCTAGTGCCCCCGTGCCCGCTTTGCAACTGATCTTGTTGCCCAGTGCAGCACAGTTATGCGCCAGTGCAAAATGTTTCACGTGAAACGCGGACCGGCCCGTGATTCGCATCGGATGTGCACAGCGAGGGGGCGCGGGAAAAAGTCCTCTACCGCGTTGAAGCCATCTTCATCGCGGGCTCGCCAACTTGATCGTGCGGTTCGCCCTCGAGACAAACGCGATGCCACAACTCAAGATTCAGCAGTCGCCAGATGCGATCGTAGTTGTCGCGATGCTTCGCGCGATGTTCGTCGAACAGCTTCTCGACCGCCTCGCGCCGGAAGTATCCGCGATTCAGGCTGCGCGGTTCAAGCAGCATCTCGCGAATCGTTTCCAGGCGCGGTCCGGCCAGCCATCCGCTCCACGGCGTCGGAAATCCCAGCTTCTGCCGGTACAGAATCGAGTGCGGCAGCAGATCTTCGACCGCCTTTTTGAGAATCCGTTTGCCGGCCAGTCCCTGAATCTGCACTTCGCGCGGAATTCGCGTTGCGAATTCCACCAGCACATGATCGAGAAATGGCACCCGGCTTTCGATGGATGCGGCCATGCTCATGTTGTCCTGCTTCATCAGCAGTTCCACCAGGTAAGTCTTGATGTCGGTGTAGAGCAGCCGTTGCAGCATTTCGCCCGACGAGTGGTCCCAGTAATGGAGAACATTCTTGTATGCGGTGCTGGGCGCGGCCTCTCGCGCGAACTCGCTGGTCAGCAATCCGCTCTGCTCCGCTTCGCCGAAGGCGGAAAAGAAATTATCGAAATAAAAAGAAGCCCAGGAATTCCCATCCTTGGCGAGAAATGTGTGTTCCAATTTCCGGCGCAGGGTTGCTCCCAGCAGGGAAGAGTTCGCAACCGCGTTGCGCAATCCGCGCCGCAGAACGCCCGGAACAATGCTGCGGTAGGCGCGATCCATGGCCGCGTTTTTCAAAGTGAAAGCATAGCGCGTGTAGCCCGCCAGGGTTTCGTCCGCGCCCTCTCCGGTCAGCACCACCGTAACTCTTTCCCGGGCGAGGCAGGCAACAAAATAAAGCGAGACGCTCGAAGGCCACACGATCGGCTCGTCTTCATGCCAGATCAAATGCGGCAGGGCCGAGAAAAAATCCTGCTCGCTGACCAACACTTCATAATGCCGCGACTGGATGTGCTCTGACACCGCGCGCGCAAAGGGCAGCTCGCTGTAAGCCTGCTCGGTGTAGCCGACGGAAAAAGTTTCAATCGGCTCGCGCCGTATTTTCGTCATCAGCGCGGCCACCGCGCTCGAATCCACGCCGCCGCTCAGGAACACGCCCAGCGGCACGTCGCTCATCAAGTGGCTGTTGACTGCGCCTTCCAGTAACTCGCGATAGCTCTGGACGTAGTAACCTTCATCCCGCGATTCGTGCGGCTTCGATGCATCCAGGTCCCAGTACTGCCGGATTTGCGCCTTGCCCTCCGGACCGATCGTCATGGTGCGCCCGGGTAGCAGCTTCAGAATTCCGCTGTAGAAACTTTCCTCGCCCGACAAATATCCAAACGCCAAATACTCCGGGAGGGCCGCCCGATTGAACTCCGGACGGATTCCGCCATGCGCCAGCACCGCCTTGATTTCCGATCCGAACAGCAGCCGCTCCGGCGTCAATTTGTAGTACAGCGGCTTGATGCCCAGCCGGTCGCGCGCGATGAAAAGCGTTTTCGTATTGCGATTCCAGATGGCAAAGGCGAACATGCCGCGCAGGTGCCGCACGCAGTCTGCGCCGTACTCTTCATAGAGGTGGATGATGGTCTCGGTATCGCTATGCGTGCTGTAGCGGTGCCCGCGCGCGATGAGTTGCTCGCGCAACGCGAGATGGTTGTAGATCTCGCCATTGAATACGATCCACAGCGTGCCGTCTTCGTTCGTAATCGGCTGATGCCCGCCCGCAACATCGACAATGCTGAGCCGTCGCATGCCGATGCCCACCGCGCCGTCCGTATAAAAGCCCTCATCGTCGGGCCCGCGATGGGTGATCACGCGGCACATTTCGCGCAGAGCCGCGGCGCTTGCCCGCGCGTCGCGTCCGAATTCAAGAATCCCCGCGATCCCGCACATTCAGTGTTTCTCCGCGTATGGACTGCGATTCGAGGAGCCGTGATTTAAGTCGGCCGATGAAGAAGGCGAGTCGCACGTCAGCTCTTCAAATAACGACGTAACCGAAAACTCGCCCGGCGCTGTATTCATCAGCGCATCCTGCTTGCGCCACTCGAAAAAGTTAGACGGCCCCTCCGCCTTCACAAGAGGCTGTCCCTGCCACGCGACTTGCGTTCCGCCGATCACGACCAGGTGCGCGAGCTTCTCTTTTTCTATGCGGCAATACAACACTCGCGCGTCCGAAGACCACGGGCCGAAACTCCACGCCTCGTCGCCCAGCGCAAAAAAGAATCCCTGGCTTTCGTTATTCTGATGATAGTCGAGCTCGTAGACTTGTACCGCCGCCTGCGTCATGCTCGCCAAGCGTGGTTCGCCTTCCTGTCGGATTGCGCCCTGGCAGGGCGCCAGCACCGTCGCCGTCTCTGCCGGCAGCAACACCCGCGCATGGCATCGCACCAACGGCGCGGGCTGGAACACACCGTAAGCGGGTGAGAGCAGGGTTCTGCTAACTTCCGTCGCCGTGTGCCAAACCGTTTCTTCCGGCACGATCAGGCTCAACCCCGATTTCGCCGACCGAGCGCCAGCCCCCGATATTTCCACCCGACCGGAGCCAACGGTGTGCACTTCGAGATCGGGCGCGAAGTGCCACCGTATCTCCAGTTCATGTTCCGCTTGGCCGAGCACAACATCACGTACCAGCCACACACCGCCCGCGATCTTCAGCACGTGCCGCCGATGCAAAACCGGATCCTCCAGCCGCGCATATCCATTGTGACTGCCCACAAAGTAAGTGAAGCCTTTTCCCGCGACCCAGTTTTCCGCTTGCGTTGTCGGAATGTGAGTCCATGAGAAAGGTTCATCCGCAACCGCTTGGTCCACTCCATCCACGCGCAGTGTGTTATGTGCACCCGTCCCGCGAAACGTGTCCCTATCCGCCGGATCTTTTGAAATGTAGACGCCGCTCCCCGCGTCCACCAGCCAGCGCCGTCCATCCATGGTGAGCCGCAGGCTGAGTGCATCGGCATGTCCGTGCCCCGAGCGGCCGACGCCCTGCGGACCGGCATCCACCACCATCGCCTGCGCGTACGGCTGTGAATCCGCCAGCACGTAAAGGCCGCCGTCGGGAAAGGCGAGCGATCGTGCAGCCGGGTTCGCTTTCGCGTGTGCGAGTTTCTCGACGGCTTGATTGCCAAACAACCAGATCGCTTCTTCCGTCAGCCGCGCCGCGGAAAGTTCCCTGGAGTACATCACCGCACCCAGCGCCAGCGGGTCCGTCATCTGCTCCGTCCGGTTGCGCCGCGGATTCCACACCCGCCCGCCATCATCATCGCCGAAGCCTTCCGCCGGTCCAGCCTGCGCCAGCGCTGCGACTACATCGAGCATCCGGCCCAGCACCGCGTCATACTTGGGTGGAATCCCCATTCCATTCCGCGCCGCGAGTAACCGGGCATAGAGAAAAAAGTCGAGCGCATAAACGTGGTAGTACAGCGATTGCTCGAAGTAAACGCCATCCGGGCGCACCTGCCGCCCGGCCTCGCGGAGCACAATCTTCCACCCGGATTCCTTCCAGCGCGCGGCCCCCGGCATTTGCGGATACAAAGTGCCCAGAAAGAACAGCGCCACCGCTTCCCCCAGCAGGTGCGTGTTCGGAGAAAAATAAGTAGATAGATAGCGCTCAATGTAACGCCCATGAAACGCGAGCGCCGGTGTCAGTTCCGAGCGAAACTCCGCGTACTCGGCCGTTCCCGCCAGCAACTGGTCCACCCAGATCCACGACAAACTGCGGAAGGCAACCTCCAGCGTGCTTCCCCAGTTGATTCCCAGCGGATACGGATTCGCCTTGATCCAACTGCGCCACTGCGCCATCAGTTCGCGAACGTATTTCTCATCCCCGCTCAGCAGCCGGGCCTTGGCCAGCGTTACCAGGTGCTGGTGACGGTTCAACTGCCATGTGACCTTGTGGTCGCCCACCACTGCGAAATCAAGAAAAGGAATCTTGAACCATGGATCCAGCGGCGCACGCTTGCCGTGCACCGGATCGAGATGCCAGTCGATATCTTTAGACCTGCCACTGCCGTAGTCGAGATTTTCGTAGCCCAGCAGGCGAAAACGGTGGCCGCAGATCTCATCGGCCTCGCGCAGAATTCCAGTCGCTTCATCGGGCAGATATTTACGCAACAGCTCCGCGCGCTCTGAACTTTCACTGCCAGAAAACTCGCTCGCTGAAAAAAAGAATTGCCCCTGCCGCACCGCCGAATCCGCGTTCAGCCGCAGCGCCCGATTCCGCACGCCCATCCGGTGCATGAGCAGGTCGCTCTGCTTGTGGAATTCCTGCGCCATGCGCACCAGCGCCTCTTCCCAGTCCATCCGGGATACGCGCGCCACCTTGCTCTGCCATCCGGAAGTCACAGATGCCCTTATCTTACATGCTGAAAAGGCTGCTCTCGACCCGCCCGTTACCCCTGTAACCTCGCCAATCCTTGATTCCGCCGGGACCAACCCGCCGCAGCACGCCCGCCGCAGTACGACTGAGGCTGTGGCAATTTGACCCACCGGCGTTCCGCCGGGTGGAAATAGTTGTCCACTTTTTACCCTGCCGCCGGATGGGACTCCGGTGGTTTTTAAGAATATTCTGTAGCATATTGAAAACAAGTGCCTTGTTACCTATGCTTGGGGCTGTCCAGCGCCCGGATGGATAGCGGCTTGCTACCGCCTAACTGTGGGTTGGTATAGTTCCTAGTGCCACTTAGTAGCCGCCAGATACTCGATGGCCAGGAGAATTCGCTTGGGCTTGTCCGTTAGCATTTTTGGGTTGGGATACGTCGGCTCCGTATCGGCCGCCTGCTTCGCCTCTATGGGCCACAAAGTCATTGGCGTTGACGTAAGCCGCGCCAAAGTTGAGATGATGGACTCGGGCCGCACCCCGATCATCGAAGCTCGCATGAGCGAAATGGTCGCCGAAGCGCACCGCGCCGGGCTGCTGCACGCGACTACCGATGCCACTGCGGCCGTGCTGAATTCCGAAGTCTCGTTCGTCTGCGTCGGAACGCCCAGCCTGAAAAATGGCAAGCTTGACCTTAGCCACATCGAGCACGTTGCCCGGGAAATTGGCGCCGCCATCCGTCAGAAAAAATCGCCGCACGTTTTTGTTCTCCGCAGTACGGTGCTGGCCGGCACCACCGAAACCATTGTGCTCCCCATCCTTGAAAAGGAAAGCGGCAAGAAGTGCGGCCAGGATTTCACCGTTTGCTATAACCCTGAGTTCATGCGCGAAGGCAGCGCGGTCGCCGACTTCCTGAACCCGCCCTATACCATTCTGGGAGCCAGCGACAGCCAGCATCTTGCGCCGCTGCGCGAACTTTACAAGAACACTCCCGGCACTCTCTACGAGACGGCCATTCCGGTTGCCGAAATGGTCAAATATTTTTCCAACTGCTATCACGCGCTGAAAGTCGGCTTCGCCAACGAAATGGGAACCATGTGCAAGCATCTCGGCGTCGAGGCGCACGCGGTCACTAAAATTTTCCTCTCCGACACCAAGCTGAACATTTCTTCCGCATATCTTTCCCCGGGCTTCGCCTTCGGCGGTTCCTGTCTTCCGAAAGATCTGCGCGCCATCACCTACAAGGCCAAAGAACTCGATCTCAAGTTGCCGTTGCTCGAATCCCTCATGCCGAGCAATGCCGCGCACGTCGATCGCGCCGTGGAAATGGTGATGAGCACAGGCAAGAAGAAAATTGCGCAGCTCGGCCTGAGCTTCAAAGCCGGCACCGACGATCTGCGCGAGAGCCCGCAGGTGCAGTTGATCAAGCGCCTCCTGGGCGAGGGTCTCGAAGTCAAAGTCTGGGACGAGGATGTCTCTCTCGGCCGCCTGGCGGGTTCTAATCGCCAGTACATCGAAGAAGTTATCCCGCACATCGGATCGGTGCTCTCTGCCGACCTCGAAGGCGTACTGCGCACCGCCGAAGTCGTGATCCTCGGCAACAAGTCGGCGAGCAAAGATCAGCTTGCCAAGTACCTTCGGCCCGAGCAGATCGTGATTGACCTCATCCACTTGGATAAGACGCGGCGTCCAGAAGGCGCCCGAACCTACGAAGGAATTTGCTGGTAGATGATTACCCGATTGTCCTAGCGCGGAGCCGACCGCCGCTTCTCGACCAGCGTCGCGACCGCGCCGATGTTCTTCATCTGCTCGATATCTTCGGGCTCGAACCGCACTCCGAACTTTTCTTCGATGGCGAGAACCAGATTCAGATGATGCGTGGAATCCCAATTCTCGATCGTCTCCGGCGAAGATTCCGCCGTGATCTTGTCCGCTGGAATTCGAAAAATGTCGCTGGCGACGTTCCGCACCTCTTCAAACACACTGGCTGTCATTCCCCCCCCTGGGTTCGGTCCACAGGCCGCAGAAAAAGCCATTTTCAATGTGCAGCCCCAAAAAAGGCAATCTGATTTCGAGGAACTTACGGCATCGCTAAAGCGATGCCCTGATTCGAAACCTCAGTTCCGCAGCCTGTTCTGTCGTTCAACTTCTTTCATTTACCTCTGTCGTTCATCTTTAGCTTAATCCAATCGGGGCAGCGTAGAGTGGAACTCTGCAGAGCGAGCGCCCACAGCGAGCCCGCGCCATTTGTCTCCTGGCGCTCGAAGCCATGCTGCTGGTAGAAATCGCGCGCCGGAGCGTTTTTCTTTGTCGGCAGAAACCAACCCACCAGCCGCTTGTGGCCGCGCTGGCGAGCGCTCTCGGCCAGATGCGCGAGAAGCGCAGTTTCGACTGTTCTTCCGATCACGCGGCAGCTCAGCAGGAAGGTATCCACTTCGCACTGCTCGCCTTCGTCGTGCGCGATCGCGACCCCGACCAGCCCGTGGTCGCCGAAACGGTCGCGCACTCGGATCGAAAATATGTGCCACTCCGGCTGTTTCGCCATCTCCGCGATTTGCGGCTCGGTGTAGCGCCGGGTGGTCAGGTTGAACTGGTTGGTTTTCTGCGTCAGTTGCGCGACCCGCGCCAGCGTCAGGTCCGTCACGGGTTCCAGTTCGGCTTCCTGCTCAAGGAAGCGAAAGAAATCTTCCTTCGATTGAAAGTTCTGTTCGGCGCCGGCGCGCTGCTTCTGCGCCGCATACATTTCGGTGCGCTGCTGGTCTTCGGCCGAAAGAGTCAGCCGCTCGAACGCCGCGCAATTCCTGACGGCGGCGGCATACTCCAGCGGATTCTTCGGCAAATCGTTGTTCGGCAGATCGTTGTTCGACAGGTCAATGACCGTAACTTCCGGCAGCGCGGCACGAACCTGCTCGCGCTCAAAAGGATTGTCGTCGAGGAAGGCGAGCGCATCGATGCCGACGTTCAGTTCCTGTGCGATCTCGCGGAGATTCTGCGACTTGTCGGTCCAGTTAATACGCAACGCCGCGAAATGTTTCGCGCGCACCAGCATTCCGGGATGCTTCTCCAGCGCTTCCATGGCATCGTCGAGATTGTTCTTGCTGCACACGGCGAGCAGAATTCCTTTGCGCGACAGATCGAGCAGCGCGCGTTGCAGGGCCTGATACGCGGCGCCCGGGTATTCGGGGCCAACTTTAATGCCGGCCATGCCGTCTTCGCCAATCACGCCGCCCCACAGCGTGTTGTCGAGATCGACGACCAGAACTTTGGCGGTGCGGCCGCTGAGCGGCACAATAAAACGCATCCACTCCCGCGCCATCTGAAGAAGATAACCGGCGGCGATAGGAAGCCGCGCCGTCAGCCACTTGCGCTCGTCGTGCCAATGCTCGCTGCCATGGCGCGCCACCAGCGCGTCGTAGTCGAGCCCGTAAACTCCGTGGAAGCCTTCGGCGATACGCCGCAGTTCACGATTGATTTGCCGGATGAGTCCAGACTGTCCCGTCTCGGATTGGCTATCGAGAACGCCCAGACTCGGAGTGGAAGGACGCTCGAGGGAATGAATGATCAGCGCCGCCTGGCTGTGTTTTCGAAACGCGCCGACCCACTGCTCATAGCCGCGAACCACGCGCTCGGCGGCCTGTTGCGCCGCTTCCGGCGCCAGATCGGCGAAGTCACGCCACAGCTCGGGCGCGGCCTGGTCGGTGCGCACCGCCAGCACGACCGCGTTCGGCGCGAAGCGATAGAGCGAACTCTGGCTGTCGAGCATGTCCTGCACGTATGTATTGAAATCGCCGACGTGGACTTCGAGATCGATGCCGTACGCGAATGCGTCTGCCCGCAGCAGCGGCACGATCGGCTCAACCGTGAATGAGCGCAGGATCGCCAGCTTAAATTTTGTCAGAATGAGTTTGTCGCGCAATTCTTCGAGTCGCGAAGTCACGAAACTCGCCGTGGCCGCCGCGGGATCGCGCCGCCAAAGTGCGGCTAGCCGCCGCGAGGCAAGATCAAAAGCGCCTTCGGCGATCAAGCCGTCAACTTCAGCCCGCAGGTTTGCCGGATTGTGCTCAGCCGGCGTCGAATTGGCGCTCGAATTAGACATCTAATTAGAAATCAAATCAGCGTTCCAGATACTCAATCAGCAGACGGTTTCTGGTGTAGATCCAGGCGATGCGTCGGCCGCCGAACGCGACTGCTGGCATAGGCTGCCGCGCGACGAGCGCTCCCAGCGAGCTCGCGTCGGCGAGCGCCTGCTCCAGATTGTCCACGATATAACAAACGTGGTGCAGGCCGCCGCCGTTGGCAGCGAAGGAGTGCACGGGCGATTGATCATCGGCCGGTTCCACCAGTTCCCAGAGCGGATCGCCCACGTGCCGGCTCTTCAGGAACGTGACACGAACACCCTGGTTGGGATCATGAAAAATCTGCTCGTCCCAATCCGCCTGCAGCATGCTGGCGAAGCCCTGCACGGAATTCGGAATCGAAGCCACGACGAACCCTACGTGGTGAAACGCGCCTTCGGGTTGCCAGGTTAGTGAGATCGCATTCATCGTCGGAGCTCATTGGTAGTGGGACGAAACCTTACTTCGCATCGGACTTTGCAACGGGCTCAGCATCGGACTCAGCGATGCCCATGCGCCCCTTGTCGGCGATGCGGGCGAGCGGAGGATCCGATCCCCAGAACCGGACCGACTCGGCCGCCTGCGCCGGTTCTGCTTCGAGTTCGAGCACGGACATGTTGGCGAGCCGGCCGACGGGCGTATGCAACTTGAGCCACAACTTGCCGCTGAGAAAGGCGGGATACATTGCGCGCATCCACGACTGCCGCAAGCTCCGGCGGCGCTCGGCGGCGGGCAGTGACAGTTCATAGCCATTTTCCTGCAGGCACTCGCGCACGGTCGCTTCGAGTGCGGCGACGTCGGCGCGCGCCAGGCGTTCTTTCCAGCGGCCGAGCGGGTTGATTTTTTCTTTCGCGCCTTCTTCACGAAACGAAGAATTCGTTTCCGACAGACGGCCCAAGCCGGCGCGCTGAATCCGGTCGTAGTCCAGATCGTGATCGATAAAGCCGCCGAGTTTGCCGAGCGTTTCGCGCGGGTTGGTGATCAGGTCTTCATAGCGGATCTCGATGTAGTCGGCAGGGAACTTGCGGCCATGGGCGCGGCCTTGGTGAACCATCCACTCCCAATACAGCGCAGTCGCCACCAGGCTTTCGGTTTGGCTGCGGTCCCAGGGCAGAGGAGTGAAGCCCCCCATTTTCTTGAGCGAGAGCGCAATGTCGCGGCCGTCGCGGATGATGTGCACAAAAAGCGCGTTGGGCAGGTTGCGCTTCACGCGCTCGACGTGCAGCACACTGTCGGCATCGTACACCGCCCAGCGCTGCACTTGCTGGCTCCGTGCCACCGCGTCCATGACGACACGGATGAAGTCTCCCCCGGTGCGGCAGTCGTTCAGGATGCACGCCGACAACTGCTCCGCATCGAGGCCGGTGCGCCGGAAACCCTTGCTGCGGAGCCAGGTTTCGACGAGCTTTTCGCGGTGCGCGCGGCCTTTCATGGAGCCGAAGCGGGGAATCAGAGTCCCGTAAATTGGCAGAAGCCCGCGGTAAATGGCAAACCCGCCGGAAGACAGCAACATGTCGTAAAGCAGGTTCGTCCCAGAGCGGTGGCAGCCCATTACGAAGACAGGAGCATATTTGCGATCGCTTAGGTTGGGCGCGGGCACCGTAAAAATCTTATCACGCAAGGCAGGGGGTTCGTTTGGAACCTTTGTTAAAGAACATGGTACGGAAGTCACCGGAGATTTGGTTGGGCTTCGACTTGGATTTCTATTCCACGCCGCCAAGAGCGGCTTCGACGGCTTTATTCCGTCCTTGTACTCCCGAATGTCAGCCTTTTGCGGGGAAGAGGCAGATACGCCCATCTCTTGGATTCTTGGTATCCTAGAAACCCGGAGGAAGGTGTTTGCCCGGCAAAAGCAACAAACAACGGCAACCCAGCCAAGCGATCGCGATTCGGGCACGACCATCAGTCATGGACAAAATGTGGGTCAAGAAATCGCTGATCAGAACAGGAGCGCTGCGTCTTGCCTCTCGGTTCACCGGGCACGGCGTCGCCATCATCATGTATCACTCGGTGATGAGCGATCCCTCCTCGGTGCAAATGACTTTGGGCGGCATCAGCCACTCGACGGAGGTCTTCCGCGGGCAGATGGAAGTCATTGCCAGGCATTTCCACGCCGTAAACCTGGACGATGTTCTCTCATTCCTAAAGGGCGAGAAGACTCTGCCACCGAGAGCCGTAGTCGTAACTTTTGATGATGGCTACGCCGACAATTACCAGGCGGCAAACGATATCCTCAGCCCGCTGGGCATCCCAGGTGTGTTTTATGTGACGGTCGATTGCGTCGATAGGCAGCGCCTGCCCTGGCCCAGCCTGCTGCGGTATGCCTTTCTGACCTCGAAACGGGAACATTGGACTGAAACTGACGGACCAGCCTGGGCGCTTTCGTCTACCCAGCAGCGTGTCCGGGCTTTTGATCGCGCATCGGAATATTGCAGCAAGCTGTCAGGAAGCCCTCAGGATCAGTTCGTCGAGTCGCTACAGCAGCAATTGGGGACCGAACCTCCGCGACCCTTGCAGCGGCTCATGATGACGTGGGCCGAAGTGCGTGGGTTGGCACGCAATGGCCACACGGTCGGGTCGCACACCATGACTCACCCCAACATGGCTTACCTAACCGAAAACGATGCGCGAACAGAGTTGGCTGAATCAAAGCGCAGACTCGAACAGGAATTGGCGGTCCCTATCGTCCACTTCTCCTACCCGCGCCCTGCCCTGCAGCCCCATTGGTTAGATCGCACGGTAAGCGCGTGTCGACAGATTGGATACCAGACCGCAGTCACAACCAACGGTGGCATGGTCAGGAGGCAGGACGATCCGCTCAGCCTCCGCCGCATTAGTCCCTCGAGAACTGCAGACGGTCTGCGCTGGAACCTGGAGTGCGCCTTTCTCGGGCGCGTAGTCTGAATCGACGCTGGCTGAGATCGTTCCTCTCTCGATACCGCACAGTCAGGAAAGATATGGAGAGGTAGGCTCGCTCATGATACACAAATCGCCATCTGCCAGATTCAAGTCCAAGGGAGGTCCGGAACTCACCAGATTTCGCGGATCGTAGCAAAGGATCTGGTCAGTTCGGCGGTGCGCGAACCCCGCCCGCAACCACGCCTCCCCAGTCACTTCGATTGAAGACGCAGCTACGATCTCGCAAGTTTCCGGATCCTCGGCAGCACTGCGGGTGGCAAGAGCACAAATTGCCTGCCAGGACTCTCGATCTTCACCGTTCATCCGGATGTCGACGATCCTCACCTGCCTGCCAATCTGGATGAGCAGAAAGTAGCCTCGCAATTGTTGCGCCTGGCTAACCAGAAACCCGGAAAAACGGGCAGCCGGGCAGCTTAACAGATAATTCAATCCAGCAGCCGTTCTCCGCGGTGACGTGGAACCTGTCCTCTGCCCGATGGCGCCACTGTCAATTGATCCCGTGAAACTCGCGACCTTCGATGCCTGCCATCCCTTCGGGGCCGACGGGATCCCCATCCGGGCCTGGGTCGAATTTCTTAGGAATTTTATGGGAGTCTTCCAATTCTTCTCTGGAGTGGTCCGAAACTGTAACCAGGGCCGAACCACCCGGGCATACCGCCGCAGTTCGCCGCAACGCTTGTAGCCCAGCTTCGGGAGAAGGTTCCTCGTATCCTGTGAACCCCCGATGGTCAGGAGCACGTCGGCAAGCCCCATCATTTTTCTTAGAAGGTGCACCCCCGCCCCGACAGCTGACCGGCTGGCCGCCCAATCGATCAGGTGTATGGCTTTGACCTCGGTCTTTGGCGTCACCAAGCTAATCGGCCACACTCCCCCATGAGCGACGATCTGGCCCTCTTGTTTGACCGCTAAGCTACGGGGACCCATCCACTCGGGATGATCGGCAAAGTATTTCCAATGTATGACCTCCGGACGAAAAGAGTTGACCGTGGGGTCCGCCCGAAATGACTTCACCAGGAACTGGATAAGATCTCGTTGCTCGGATGCCTGTATCGGCATGAATTCGAATGCCATCGTTTCGCGGCGCTTGGGCGTGGGCACCGTAAAAATCTTATCACGCAATGCAGGGGGGTTCGTTTGGAACCTTTGTTAAAGAAGATGGTAAGGAAGTCACCACAGTTTGGATTCGGCTTCGACGTAGACTGCTGACTCCAGCGGTGGGTTGGGGCGTCAGCGCCAACTGCGGCGCCAGTAGCCGGCGTGAGATCCTAAGGTTACAATGATTTCCCCGGAAGCGGATGTGCAAGGGTCATTTTCACGATAGAACGCCCGTCTCAAGGTTGGAGGACGACTAAAGCGGAATGCTCACCAACATTCAATATCGAATTCTAAAGAGGATATCCCCCGGAGCCCCAGATTGCTGTGGCGGGTCCGCTTACGAGGGCAAGTCGAAGCTTGCGGTTCAAATGGGGGATGAGATCTTCGCCAAGATCGCGGGGAAAGTTATCATCGACTTCGGCTGTGGCGAAGGAGCGGATGCAGTGGAGATGGCTGGAAGAGGGGCCGAGCGCGTGATCGGTATTGATATGCGTGAAGACGTTCTTCAAGCCGCAAGACAGAGGGCGCTCCGTGCCGGTGTTCAAAATACCTGTCTCTTCGTATCTTCGACGAAAGAGCTCGCGGACATTGTGGTTTCCATGGATGCCTTCGAGCATTTCGCCGACCCCGCTGGAATCTTGCGTATCATGAGCACGCTCCTGCAGCCAGCCGGCGAGGTGCTCGTCAGCTTCGGGCCAACCTGGTATCACCCATTGGGCGGTCACCTATTCTCTGTTTTTCCATGGGCACACTTAATCTTCAGCGAGAAGGCCCTGATCCGTTGGCGGTCCACTTTTAAGACGGATGGGGCAACACGATTCAGGGAGGTGGCTGGGGGGCTGAACCAAATGACTGTAGCGAAGTTCGAAGAGTTGATAGCCGCGAGCCCCCTCAAGTTCGCCAGCCTCGAACTTGTACCCATCAAGAAGCTTCGACATTTTCACAACCGCTTAACGCGCGAATTTACAACCGCTATTGTGCGCTGCCGCCTGGTCAAACGAACATGATGACGAAGGTAAAAAGTTATTCGATGTTCGCCAGCGCTGCGTTGAGCCCAACAATGTCGGCCCCGAGATCCTTGCCGTCGGTGCCCTTGTTCTTGTAAGGGCTGTTGGGCCGAAGCTCGTAGTTTCCTCCATTGCCGTTGTTGTAGTTGACGAACCGGACATCATTGGCAGTTTGCGGAAACATGTTGTTCGATGGCCACCTCGACGGGGGAAACGCCGGCGGAGTCTCAACCAGGGCGTTGTTGCTGAATGTATAGGTGGTGAAACAGTTGGCGATGCTGGTCACCGGCACGTCGGCATGGGCGCAGTTGGGGCGGCCGGGGCCGCCTATCGCGTCCCACACCGGGTAGCGGCCAACGGCTACTATGTTGTTGGTGAACACCAATCCATACATTGGCGGAGTTCCTTCCTGGCTCGCCACGATCATCAGGTGGGCTTGGGGATCCGGGAAACCGGTAACGTGATTGATGGTGACACTGTTGAGCGGCTTCTCGGGCCATTCGTTGACAATCTCGAACAGTTCGCCGCCTCCTCTGTACTTCTTGCTGAGGTCGTCGATGACCACGTCATGAATGCTCCAGCGAGTGCCAGCCAGCGCCGGGCCCTGTCCGTTCTTCGTCGCGGTTGCCATCGCGATTCCGCCCCCGGCATGCGAGATGTGTATATAGCGGATCGTGACATCGGTCACCTGACACAGCGGGCAAACGAAGGAGCCGTTCGGTCCGGGTTGGTTCCTGGGGGTGAGCAGGATGGAATATCCAGCCTGGCTGAAACCACCCCAGGAGTTCTCGAGCAGATTGGCCTCGAACAAGACGCGGATTGCGCTCTTGAGCTCAAAGTTGTTCTTGACGATGTAGGGGTGCCCCGAAGCGGTCGGCGTGTAGCCGGGTTCGCCCTCCCTCCAGAGCATGGGGCGGAAAAGATGATTGCGGCGGATCTCGATGTCGGTTGGATTTATGGCGGAGGGAGCGCCGCCGAACAGAATGTTCTCTCCGGAGGACTCGAGAAAGTTGTTATAAATCTTAAGGGTGGAGATGGGTTCGTCGCCCCAGCCGCCGCGGATGGCGGTTGCATCGGTGCATTTGCCGGTAAGTGCGATGCAATTCAGGCCGTTAACGTAGGAGTTGATTACGGCAACCATGTGCGAACCGTCCGTTATTCCAACACCGTGGCCCACTTCGCTGCCATCGGCGGGGTGGACCCAATTGCGATCGAAGATGACGTGGTCTGCGTGTTCGGCGGTCGCAATAAGGTAGATGTTGGCGCCGGGAGGCGTAGTCCACTCAATTCCAATGAAGCGGAGGTGATCTCCGACGACTGCGCCCGAAGGACGCCGCACCACCAGGGTCGCGAGCAACTTGGCCGGTCCACCGGAGGGTTGGGCAAAGGGCGGACGCCCGGGAAGGCTGGCGACTCCGCCCCATGCGGGAGAGATGCGCGTGCCTTCCGGGGGAAGCTTGGAATCGGGCGTGTCGGTTCGGACCGTGATGTAGTGCTGGTCGTCGCATTTTTTCGAGGGCAGCACTTCCACCTCGAAAGAAGCTCCGGCGGGCAGAAGCAGCGTGTCTCCGCACTTGGCGCCGTCGATGGCGGCGGCCAGATCGGACTTGGCGGCGACGCGAATCTGTTTTCCCGGCGACGGCGTTCCGTCGAGCGCCGTATAGTAACAGGTTTTGGGAAGTTCGGCGGGGCCGTCCTGGGCGCCAAACTGCGCGACATTGCCCTTCCCGCAATAGGCGTTTTCTCCGGTGGGAGGTCCAGCCGCCAGGGTTGGCAGCCCGGACACGACGACAAAAGCCAAGGCCAAACAGAACAGCAGACAGGGAAAAGGAAGATTTTTCGGCAGCGAGCTTTTCACTACGCCCCCGCGCATCCATCTGCAATCATCGTGGAGAGGTCCTCAGTCCACATGGATGAGGGGATGATAGCACGGGGATGAGGTGTGGGCCGGAATTTCCGTTCAGAGGTTAATAAGAACAAGTTTCAGCGCCGTAGGAGCACGTTCACTGTTCTATCCTACTTTTTGCAGCTTCGTGGCTACCACTGTGGCATAACGCTCAGCTGCCGCCCAATGCTGGAGTATCCAGTTGCTGGTTCTCCAGGCAGCATCGCTCTTCGAGGGCAGTACGCGGGAGACCAGCGGTAGGAATGGCAGCCGGAAATAGCGAGTCCCCTGGACCCTGAAAGGCTGGGTCATTATGGCCAGTTCTTCTCGTGTCAAGGGGTGCTCGAACTCCGAAACGGCTTCCCGTGCGGGCAGCAAACTGCGCACCCAGGCATATGCCTTAGAAAATCGGATAGGTTCACTGAGGATAATTACACCGCCTTTACGAAGAACCCTCCACATTTCGTCGCGCACGAGTTTTATATCGAGATGGTGAATGAGTGCCACGCAGAAAATTGCGTCGACAGACTCATCGGGCAGACCGGTCTCGTACGCATCGCCGACCGTAATCGCATACCTTAGGGGGGTCTCCAGATGAAAATCATTCAACCGCTTCTGAGCGATGGCAATCAGATCCGGAGAGATATCGATGCCAATGACGCGAGCGCCACGCTCAAGCAATGGGATAATGTTTTCCCCTGTACCACAACCGAGGTCAAGTACGGTCTTGCCTCGAACGTCCCCCAATAGGTGAAAAGCGTATTCAAGTGCGTAAGGAGTATCCGCGGGAGGATTCAAGTAGCGGTCAATCTGCGCTCGGTCAAGGGGCCTCAGAACGAACTTCCTGGCCTCGGTCGCACTGCGTTCGATCTCGGCTTCATTGCGTTCTGATAATCGAGAGACCGTCGTAGTTACCCTTCCAGTGCCTAGCGTCTCGATCCGCTCGTAATGACACGAATCTCCTTTTTGACTTCAAACACGGCGTAATGATACACCCGTCTCGCCTGTTCGCGACATTGTGAAATGCTCTGAGATTTTCATGGCATCCCTTGTTCCAGTGCTGGTTCCGAGGTTTACTGCGAACAGATCTCCGCGCTGGGTCTGCGGTCCTGCGTCCTGCCAAACAATTGCCGTTCGGACAGCTCGTCGAGTACGGCAACGAGGGGTTAATAACGTCCGGATTCACGCTGGGGTTAGAACTGTCGCAAACCGTACCCTCCACGCGTATACCGCTTCTGGCTTCGGCCCGTGCATTTCGCACCGCCCCCAGTTCACTCATCGCGTTAGTTTGACAACCATCAAGTCTGCCCTGCAGTTCTGCACGGCGGTGTTTGTGGAAATGTATGTGTCGGGAGCCGCTGCCCAGGTGATCGTGCCGTCCGTGAATGTTCCCACGCCAGCAACCGTCGAGGATTGATGTGAACTAAAAAGCGCCGTGCTCCCTGTCGTGCACGTGCCCGAACAAGACTGGATTTGATAGATGTAGTGCCCAGCGTTGCTCATAAGCTGCGGGTTAGGAAACACCTTCTCGCCAACCGTATAGTCGGTCGAGTCGTTGGCAAACCAGTTCGGCCCCCCGACGTTGCACTGCGACTGCCCCGACAGGTTTCCAAACTGCCCCATTCCATCGGTCGAGACCAACGCAAAGTTCCCTGTCTGTGAAATCATGGAGGTTTCGCTTTGTATGTCGAAGACCCAGCTATAGCTCGTGTTGTAGGTGTGGAATGCCCTTCGCACTTGCCCCAGTGTGCCTCCCGCCCCGGTGTCATTGGGAACCCCCGGTGCCTTGTTGATGGGGGAGAAAAATATACCCTCGGCTAAGCCCCAACTGGGTAGTGTGCCCAGCCAATTGACTGGCGTTGGATCAAGAGCACCGATGTTGAAAATCCAAGCCGTGTCGTACTGGTTGTCATTCGTGTTGCCGTAATGTGAATCGCCGTAGAGGAAGGGCGAAGCCGGACCCTGATTCGTGAGCGGCGTGGCAGGGTTCGCGTAGGAGCTGAACTGCGGCGTGTGATTCGGCTCAGAAGCAAGCCCCGTGTAGCCATACCAGTTGTGGCCGGAGCAATAGTATTCCTGAGCGGTTCCAAGGCCGGTGTTTCGCCATGTAACCGTCCCGTCAGTCGTATTACTGCCCGGAGTCTGGTTCCAGGTTGGGGCGGAGCTTCCGCTCGTGCCTTCGTTGCCGGACGCGATGATCTGGTAAATGTAATTACCAGGATTCACGCTGGTTGCCGGCTGGATGCGATAGCCAAGGACGTTATAGAGATAATTAGCTGTCCAATTGGAGGCTCCGATGCCGCAGTGCTTGACTGTCGCCGTGCCGATCTGCCAAATGTAGGGGCCGTCGTTGTAGACCCCTTGGGAGAAGGTACTCATAGACGCGTCAAGCCAGACGTAACCATCGTTCAGTGCGGTAAATGTATCGTGGAGCATGAATAGATCGGGTATTCCACCGTTCGCCGCTGCGCCCCACTGATCCGGTACCGTACCCACCAGCACGCCGTTGTGTGTGACGTTGCCTGCAACGGTATTGTAGACATCGCAGCCCGCCTGTCCGACCGTCCAGACAGCGGCGTAAGTGCCGGTCCCTTGGTCCCCCGTGTTCGACCATGCCATCGCAAACACCGTGTCGTCCAGGCTGGAGGTCATCACCCCGTTCCATGTCGCGGTGAAACTCCCCCCCGTGTAGCCGTTGACGGGGTTGGTCAAGCAAGTTGGCGAGTTGAAATCGAACATAAGCGTCGGGGTCAGAGACGCAGACCCCGGCGTCATCACCACAACGTTGCTGTACAGCTTTGTCCTAGTAGAGCCGGTGGCTCCGTAGGAGTAAATAATATTGTTCGCGGTGTGGGACCAATTTGCCTGCCCAATGAACGACAGCAATGGGCTGGTTAGTGTGGCCTGCATCGTGGTTGGGTTGAACGGCATAACAACCTGCATGACCGGGTTGTACCCGGTACTGTCCAGTTCCCTGGCTAGAATTCCGGTGTCGTTCGTGTTCCAAGCCGTAGGGAACGGGTCATCATAGGTAAACAGAATGTTGTATCCTGCGCTGGGCGTGGTCACGTCCGTGATGCGGACCATCGTGTTCCCGAAGTCGGAGGGAGTTTGCGCAGTCCCAGCCCCGGTAAGGTTTCCGCACGCAGAGAGCGTGTCCAGGCTGGTCGAGTCGCAGGTGTTTGGCCCCCAACTCGGAATCGGCATCGTGAGGTTGACGATGCTCGTGTCCTGAACGAAACAGTCGTAACCGTTTTGGGGACCGCAGGACGACCCACCAGTGGACCCACCAATGACGGTGACACTGAAATTGCCGGTTGCAGTGTTGCCGGTAGCATCGGTGACAGTGACCGCGAAGTTGAATGTGCCGACTGCCGTAGGCATGCCGGCAAAATTTCCGTTCGCATTCATCGCGATTCCCGGGGGAGGAGTGCCTGCGGAAATGCTCCAACTGTAAGGCGTGGTTCCGCCGGTTGCGGTGAAGACTTCGCTATAAGTGTCCCCCTGCTGGCCCTGGGGAAGAGTCCCGGTTGTAATCTGCAGTGCCTGGTTAATCACCGGGTTAACGGTGACTGGGGCGCTGGCTGATTTCGAGGAGTCAGCATTGCTGGTGGCGGTGACGATCACGCCGGTTTGTGCGTTTACTGTCGGGGCGGTGTAAAGACCGTTGGCATCGACCGAGCCCCCCGCCGACGACCACTTCACCCCGGTATTGGAAGTTCCGCTGACGGCGGCGGTGAACTGCTGCGTCTGATTCGAGGACAGAGTTGCACTCGCCGGCGACACACCGACGCTGACAGTCCCGCCACTGCCGCCATCGATGACAATGACGAACGTCTTGCTCCCCTGATCGGCGGGCGTCGGGCTCCCGCGATCGGCGAGCGTCGGGTTCTCCTTACCGGCAAACGTCGAGCTCCCCTGATTGGGGCGCGAAGAGTCGGTCACAACCACCTCGAATGAGAAGGTGCCCGCCGTTGAAGGAACCCCCGAGAATGTCCCGGTGGCTTGGTTCAAACTGATGCCCGGGGGCAGGATGCCGGCTTCCACCGAGAAATGGTAGGGAGAGCTTCCACCACCAACTGCAAGCACAGCGTTGTAAGACTCATTGACCGTGCCTACGGGAAGATTTCCCGACAGATTCAGCTTGTTCGTTGTCGGTTTGTTCTGATCGGCATGCGTGTTCTGCATGCCGGCGGCTTGTGTCGGCGTACCGCACGAGGTGGTCATCATTGCGACCGCCAGCAGGAGTATTAAAATGCTCAGGCGCTGTGCGAGCGCAGGGGAAAATCCGGAATGAGAGTTTAGAAAAGCATCTTTTGTTTCAAACATTGCGAGGCCCTTGACCTTATGGAAATTGGGGGAATAGTCGATTGCCCTCACGCTGAATCTATCGAGATGCATCAAGGGTTCCCAGATACCAGAAGTGCATCGGGGACGCGTTAGTACTTCGGGCGCGGCCTGTACAGATTCGCGCCCGCCAGTGTCCCCCGGTGTTTTTGGACGGGGTAAGCGAAAACAGGCGCGGGACGGGCGGTCTGGGCTGAGAGGCTGATCCGGTGTCTATGGCGTGGCTTGGAGAAAAAAGCTGGAGAGCAGGGAAAACTAAAGTAACTGACGTTATGGTTTATTGCCGGGGCTCCCCGAGCAAAACCGCGTGCAGGTGATCGTAGGCGTTATTCCCGAGTACAGGCTGCGGCGGATCTGCTGCTGAAAGTAGAAGGTTGCGTTGAAGCCGAACTCGCGGAGCACGGGTGCGGCGGCGATCAGGTCGAACTTCCCGGCGTCAGCTTACTCAAGACTTCATCAAACTGCTTCACAACGTGAGACCAGTCGAACTGAGCGGCCAGACGCACCGCGGCCTGCTCGAGCCTCCGGCGGAGGGCAGCATCGCGGAGAAGCAGGATCACGGCATCCGCAAACGACGGGGCGTCATCGGCCAGAAGAAGATCGCGGCCGCTCTCGACCTCAAGCCCTTCGGCTCCAATGGAGGTCGATACCAAGGCTTTGCCCATGGCCATGGCTTCGAAAATCTTGAGCCTGGTTCCGCCACCAATCCTCAGCGGGACCACGACCACCGAGGCCTTTTCGAGATATTCCGCTACCGAAGGCACCGTGCCGGTTACCTGTATGGATTCGGAAGCCAAACGCTGGACTTTAGCGAACGGACTCCGCCCCACAATCTGGAAAATTGCATCGGGAAACTCGTTGCAAATCCTGGGCCAGATCTGGGAACAAAAATAGTCCACTGCGTCGATGTTAGGTTCCCAATCCATGGACCCGGTGAACACCACCCGCGGCGGTCGCGTCGAGGATGCGGGCGCGACGTTGAACTTCTGCCTGTCCACTCCAGTCGGAACGACCGTGATCTGGCACCCAGGATTCATTTGCAGCATTTGCTGGCGATCATGTTCAGAGACGGCGATGATGTGATGAAACCTTCCGAGCGTCGCGCGCTCGTAACGGGTCATTTTGGCCGATTCAATGGCGAAGGAAAGTTTCTTGACCGGATTTGATTCCACTGCCGCCATGCGCTGCCAGAGCGAGCTTTCCACGTTGTGTTGAAACAGCACGCAGGGTATCGGCAACCGGGCCGGGAAGTTCGAAGAGGCGGCAAGAAAATCGCATACCGCAACGTCGAAGCGTCCGCTGGAAAGCCAGTCGGCGACGGTGGTCTGAACCGCGCGATGGGTGAACTTGGAGACGGCATAGGGCGCCCGCCTCGGGAACCGGTACAGGTAGTCCAGTCCACGCTCAATCGCGTTGGAGTCGGGTGCAGCCGTGTAAATGATCTCGGATCTGGGGATTTCCTTGGCCAGCGCTGACTCATAATCCGGATCGCGCCGGCCCCCGTAATACGAGAGCAGCGTGACTTCGTGGTCCTTCGCGAGGAAGCGGAGAAGATTATAGGAGCGGATTTTCCCCCCGGTATCGACGGGAAGAAGTTTGCCGGCCTTGACCCACAGCACTCTCACCTCGAGCTCCCCGGGGATTGCGGTGAAACCGCAGCCCTCAGTTCCGGGCTTGTTCGGATGGAGTTGTTTTTTGTGTCCAAAATACGCTCCCCGCAAATCCCGCTCAGTCCGTTACCGATTTACTGGATGAAGGTGGTTGTTCAACCGGGCCATGAGCTCGGCTTCGAGGTATGGGCCGCATGCGATCAGGCCGGAAATCAACGGATTCTTCTGATTGCACTTCAGATCGGTGTTCTCCAAAGTCCGCACGAACCCGCCCGCGCTCATCACTAGGGCCGCTCCCGCCGCGACGTCCCACTCATGTTTCGGAACCAGCGTGAAAGTAACATCGGCGCGCCCCGCTGAAACCAGGCCCAGCTTGTACGCCACCGATCCCATCGGACGGATAGTGAAATCGTCTGATTCGAACTGCTTCCACTCGCCGCGCTTTACCTCGCTGCGGCTGGCCAGCACGAGCGCGCCGTGCAGATTCTTACGCTGGCTCGGTTGTGCGGGCTTGCCGTTATAGGTCACGCCAGTTTCGCACGAGCCGAGGATAAGTTCGTCGGTTGCCGGATTGCAGATTCCGCCAGCGACGGGAATTCCATTCTCAACCATGGCGATCGAAACGCAAAACTCGGGAATGCCTTGCACGAACTCGCGCGTGCCGTCGAGCGGATCGACGACCCAGACGCGCGGTTTGTCGAGCCGAGTGAGGTCGTCCACGGTCTCCTCCGAAAGCCAGCCTTCGCCGGGGCGGAGAAGAGTTTTGCGCAAAATGTCGTCGACGGCGCGGTCGGCCTCGGTGACCGGATCGTGTCCAACTTTGTATTCGGTTTCAATGGCGCCGGGAGTGAAGCGATTCAGAACGGTCCGCGCCGCTTCGAGGGCGGCGCGAATGCGTTCCAGAGTTTCCGCGGATGAGTTTGAAGTCACTATTACTCCCTGAATAAGTACCCAGTACAATAAGTACCTAGTACCTAGTAACCAATACCCAGCCCAAGTTCTCTGTGATTAGTTGACCGGCGCCCACTGGGTACTGGGTACTGGCAACTGGGTACTGCCCTTCACACCCACAGCATTCTCGCTCCCGTCATCAGTAAAAACGTGCACAGGATTCGGCGCAGCCAGAGTACAGGAACGCGTGTGCTCAGATGCGAGCCGAGAATTCCGCCGGGGATCGAGCCGATCAGCAGGGAAACGACCAGGTGGGGATCGACGTTGCCCGCCCGCCAGTGCAGCAGGCTGGTGACACTGGTCAGAATCACGGCATGGGCAATGTCAGTGCCGACCATAACTTTGGGGGCGAAAGAATAAAAGAACAGAAGCATCATCATAATGATACTGCCCGACCCGACCGAAGTGATGCCGACCAGGAATCCGCCGGTCAATCCAATGAAACTCATGCCGGCAAACGATTTCATGGTGGGCTCGCGCTTGGCGAGATGTTCTTCAATCCGTCCCTGGAACAGAAGCAGCGTGGGAATCAATACCAGCAGCAGTCCCACGGCGGACTTGATGAAGTCGTTGACGCCGTTGCCATAGACGTGACGCAGGTGCACCAGAAAAGTTACGCCAAGGTAGGAGCCAGGAATGCTGCCGACCGCCATCGCCAGCACGACTTTTCTCCGCACCGTGCCTTTGCTCAAGTGCATGATACTGGCGGGAATCTTGGTGAAGAAGTTGAACAACGCATCGCTGCCGACGGCAATAATGGCGGGTATGTGCAGGCCGAAGATGAGCATGGGCAGCAGCAATACGCCGCCGCCCAGACCCGTCAACCCGATCAGCGTTCCCACCGTGAAGCCGATCAGCACTTTGAGAAGCAAGAATTCCATGCCGTCTTTCGATAGTTCTCAGTTCCCGGTTCTCAGTTCTCAGTAAAGCAAAACCAAGTTAAGGAATTGTGAAAACTGAGAAATTAGAACTGAGAACTGAGAATTGCCTTCCTAGCTATTGCCGTTGGCGCCAACGAAGCCTTCGCGCTCGAGGTGCAGAAGGATGGTCTGCGCGGCTTCCTCGGGGCTGAGTTTGGCGGTGTCAATCACGACTTCAGCATCGGTTGGCGCCTCGTACGGGTCCGAGATGCCGGTGAATTCCTTGACAATGCCGGCGCGAGCCTTGGCGTACAGGCCCTTGCGGTCGCGCTGTTCACACACTTCGAGCGCGGTGGATGCGTACACCAATATAAACCCGCCGAACGGTTCAATCATCTGCCGCACCGCTTTGCGCGTCGCTTCATAGGGCGCAATCGGAGCGCAAATGGCGATGCCTCCGTTCTTGGTGATCTCGGAGGCGACATAGCCGATGCGGCGGATGTTGATGTCGCGATGCTCCTTGGAAAATCCGAGTTCGCTCGACAGGTGCTTGCGCACCAGATCGCCATCCAGCAGAGTGACCGGACGTCCGCCCATTTCGAGAAACTTGGTGATCAGCGCATTGGCGATGGTGGATTTGCCCGATCCCGAAAGCCCGGTGAAGAATATGGTGACGCCCTGCTTGTGCCGTGGAGGATAGCTCCGGCGCAATTCCTGCACCACTTCGGGATACGTGAACCAAGCCGGGATGTCGCGGCCTTCGTTGAGGCGCTGGCGCAATTCCGTGCCGGAGATGTGAAGCACCTTTGCGCCCTCCGGCACTTCATCGGCCGGGGCGTAACGGTCTTCGTTCTGCAGATACACCATCATCTGGAAGGGAACCATTTTGACGCCCATTTCGGCTTCGTGCTTTTTGAACAGTTCCTGCGCGTCGTAAGGGCCATAGAAGGGCTTGCCATCGGTATCTTTTCCAGGACCGGCGTGATCGCGGCCGACGATGAAGTGCGTGCACCCGTGGTTTTTTCGTATCAGGCCGTGCCAGATCGCTTCGCGCGGTCCGCCCAATCGCATAGCCAGCGGCAGCATTGACAGCTTGACTGTGCCATGGGGGTACTTCGAGAGGAGCAACTGGTAGCAGCGCGTGCGGACGAAATAATCTACGTCGCCCGCCTTGGTCATACCGACTACCGGATGAATCAAAAGATTCGCCGCGACTTGCTTGGCGGCTCGCATGGTCAGTTCGACGTGAGCGCGATGCATGGGATTGCGCGTCTGGAAGGCCACGACGGTGGTCCAGCCCAGGCGGCCGAATTCGGCGCGCAGTTCGGCGGGCGTAAAGCGCAGCGAGCGGAAATCGTAGTGGGACGGTGGCTGGAACTCTTCGATTTTTCCGCCCACGTACCAGGGATGGGATTTGTTGATGGCGTAGTCGGCGCCCGGATGCGCGGCGCTGGTGGAATTGAAAACGGACTGGGCTTCGGCCCTGCGGTCCGGCTGCCAGACATCTTCTACACTGAGCACAGCGAGCATCACCCCTTCAGGATCGCGCAGCGCGATCTTGCTGCTGCCCGGCGTCAGCTTCCTGGCGAATTCCTCGGAGACGTCGAGCGTGATCGGCATGGGCCACAGGGTGCCGTTGGCCAGCCGCATGTTGTGGCAGACGCCCTCGTAATCGGCGCGGTTCATGAATCCGCGCAGTGGCGAGAAGCCGCCGCTCATCAGCAGTTCCAGATCACAAAGCTGCCGGGCGGTCAGGTCCCATGAGGGCCAATCCTTCGAATGCGCTTTTAATTCCGCGGCGCGCGCGGGCGGCACTTGCAGCTGAACAAGTTCTCCCCCATGGGGGGCGATAAGATGACTGGTCGTTGCGTTCAAAGCAGTAATCCTCCCGGATGTTCTAACCGCCGGAACATAAGCGGAGCCAATAATTTAAAATCGATACGCCGGTTTTAAATCCGGCCCAAAGTCAGTGGAATCTTGGTAAGGAGCAATTCTGCCTCCGAAAACCAGACAATGGCCCACTTGTAAACCATTAAAAACAATAGCCAAACACAATTTTACTTCAAAACGACCCAGTCCGCTGGATGGGTATGAAACAGATTGCAACCTTACACCCAGTCGGCGCATTCGCCTACGACGCCTCGTGCCGGAGGCTCCTGACCACTTGCAGGAGGGCGGTGATGCGCCTGCGATGCAGCAGTAGCAGAGTGACGACGTAAGCCGCGCCTCCGGCTGCTATTTCAACGACTAACCGGAGAACCAAAGAGTGACCTAAGGGAGCCTTCCATTTCAGCAACAAAACGGCCACGGACATGACGATGGTGGCATCGAGAGCGGGACGGAGGCCGCGAACGTATTCGCCCGTAGTCATGCCGATTGTCTTGAATGTCTTCCAATACAGCGGGACCGCCACCAGCGGGTAAGCGAAAACCCAGCCGAAAGCAATTCCTCCAATGCCCCAATGGCTGCCGATGAAAAATGCGATGGGCAGGATAATCAAGGCCCGCAGATCGTTCCACATGACGAACCGGGCGTCGCCAACGGAATTCAAAATCTTCGGCAGCAGGGCGACGATGGAGCGGAACGTGGCGTACACGGCGAGCACTTCAAGCGGAAAGATGGAGTCCCGCCATTTGTCACCGAGCGCGATGGGAATCAGTTCGCGCGCCACCAGGGCCAAACCAATCGTGGCCGGAAAGGTTGCCAGAGCCAGGCTTTCTGTGAGCGTCCGGAGATACCGGCGCAGAGCAGCCGAGTCGCTCTGCAGCGCCGCGAAGTAGGTTGGAATGGTGGTAGTGACAAGCGACGTGACCTTTTCTAATGGAGAATTGGCGAGATTCCATGCCATGGCATAGAAACCGAGCGCGGCCTGACCCAGGACGCGACCGGCGGTGACGTTGTCCAACCGTTCGTAAGATGACCAGGCGAGAAAGGACACCAGCACGTGCCACCCGAACCGCAATTCCTTGCCGATCGATTCCAGGCGGGGAATGGCAAAACCATGCGGTCGCGCACCAATAACCAGGACGCTGCGCACAAGCGTGCCGATGAGGTTGCCAAGAATCAGCGCCCAGTACCCATAACCGAAGTATGCCAAGGCCAACGTGCTGCTGGCCGCGATAAGGGAGCGGATAGCCTCAAACCAGGACAGCAGTCCGAAGCGCATATCCTTGTTCAGGAGCCCCTCGGAAACATTGCGGAAGCCCTGCGGGATCAGAGCGAGGCAGGCGACGATGGTGACGGGCGCGAGTTTGGGAATTCTGAAAAATGCGGCCAAAGGATGGGCGAGCGCGCACGCGATCCCGAAACACCCCAGCGCGAAGCCGAGGCCAACCGTATTCAGCTGCGACAGTTGGTCGTCGGTCATGTCCCGGAAAGTCAGCACGGTCGTGGGAATGCCGATCTCGCCGAGGTACTGGAGATAGGGTAAAAAGACCAGGGCCATGGCGGCGATGCCGAAATCCGAAGGGGCCAGCAGGCGAACGACGATGAGAAAAGATGCCCAACTGAGGATCTGACTGACCCAACTCGTCGCCGCTCGAAAGGCAATGCTATGGGCGAGCGACCGGTCCATTCTGCTAGTCGCCGCCGGAATTGGTTGCAACTCTTGGCTCCTCGAAACCCGAGATTACCTTCTTGACCAAGAAACGGCAGTCTAGATGGACCTCTTCCCCGATCTAGATCCAATGCTAGCAGAGGTTTGTGAATCTCTCGCAAAACGACAGAAACCTTGGTTCCATCAGCAAGCCGGAGTCCAAAAGGGTGCCTGGGTGACTTGCTCCAGATTATGATTATCGACAATGCCTGTGCTCATTGTGCGAATGATTGTAACGTGGAAGGGCCAGGTGCTTGTCAATCGTTGGTAACTTGTTTCCCTCTTTTGCGCCCCCGCTACCAGGCGTGCTTCATCGCTTTAGCAAATTTTTGCGGGGGCAGCGTGTTCAGCACGTCGTCTTTGGTGAGCCAGGCGCGGCGGGCCTGGATGACGCCGTAACGCAATTTTTCCAGGTGCGAAGTGTGGTGGGAATCAGTGTTGATGACGATTTTCACCCCATGCTGTTTGGCTAGGCGCAGATGAACGTCGTTGAGGTCGAGCCGATCGGGATAGGAGTTCAGCTCCATTGCCACTTTGTGCTCGGCCGCCGCTTTGAGAACGGCGTCAAGATCGAACTGATAGGCGTCGCGGCGCAGCAACAGGCGTCCGGTAGGATGCCCGATCAGCGAAGTATTGGGATTGGCGATGGCCTTGAGCAGCCGGTCAGTCATGGTGACGCGATCCTGGTTGAACTGCGAGTGCACGCTGGCGATGACGATGTCCATCTGTTCGAGCACCGAGTCCGACAGATCGAGCGAGCCATCGCCCAGAATGTCGACTTCGATCCCCGCGAAAATGCGGATGCCTTTCATCTTCTTTTCGACCGCTCGGATTCTTTCGATGTGCGCCAGCGCGCGTTCGTCGGTCAGGCCGTTGGCGAAGGCGAGATTTTTCGAGTGATCGGTGATGGCCATGTACTGGTAGCCGCGTTCCCGCGCTGCTTCGGCCATCTCTTCAATGGTGTTGCGGCCGTCGGTTTCGACGGTATGCATATGCACGTCGCCGCGGATGTCGGATAGCTCGATCAGCACGGGCAGCGTGTGCGCGGCGGCGGCCTCGATCTCTCCCAGATTCTCGCGCAGTTCAGGAGGGATGAAGTCGAGCTTGAGCTTGGCGTAGATTTCTTCTTCGGTCTTGCGCGCGACCGGCTTCTCGTCTGCGATCCGAGCAAGGCTGTATTCGTTGAGCGTGAAGCCCATCTTGAGCGCGCGCTGGCGCAAGGCCACGTTGTGTGCCTTGGAGCCGGTGAAATATTGCATCGCCGCTCCGAACGATTCCGGAGGCAGCAGCCGCACGTCCACCTGCATGCCATTGCGGTGGCGGAAGCTAACCTTGTTCTCGCCTTGCGCGATAATGTCCATCAAACCGGGGAAGCGCAGCAGATGTTCGATGATTTTCTGCCGAGGTTCGGCCTCGATGCAGGCCTTGCCGGTAACGAGGATGTCGAGGTCGCCGACAGTCTCGCGTCCGCGGCGCAGCGATCCGGCGGGCGTGACTTTTTCGACGCCCAAATCGCCCAATGGAGCGGCTAACAGGTGCTCCACCAGCTTTTCAGCCAACTCTTCGGCGGTGTCGAGCAGGAATCGTCCCGCGATGCGGCGGTAGTCTTCGATCGCCTTGAGCAGCTTCTGTTCGTGCTTTTCGCCCATGCGCGGCAGCGTGCGGATCTTGCCTTCGCGCGCCAACTTTTCCACGCCCTCAAGGTCGCTGACCTGATAGGCGCTCCAGATCAAAGCAATCGTCTTCGGCCCGAGACCCTGAATCTTGAGCAACTCGAGCATCGAAGGGCGGTATTTTTTCAGCAGTTCGGCGTGCGCTTCGATGCTGCCCTCTTTAAAAAGCTGCAGCAGATTGGCCTGCATGCCTTTGCCAATGCCCTGGATTTCGAGAAGTTTTTTCGGTTCCCCGATCAGGTCGGCCACCTGTTGCGGCAGCGCTTCAATGGCCTGCGCCGCGTTGCGATAAGAGCGCACCCGGAAGGAATCTTGCCCGTCGATCTCCAGCAGATCGGCAGTTTCGTAGAGAAGTCCGGCAATCGCCTTGTTGTCCATCCCGAGTTGTTAACCTGAGAGAACGATTGTAACGCTGTAGAAAGCGCCGCCGCAGGCATTCGGCAGGCGCAGGAGGACACAGCCAGCGCGGGCGTCGAGGGGCACACAGCCTGGTCCGGAAAAGCGGGCCGGGAAAAACCGGCCTGAGTAAAGCGACCTCCGATCAGGGGACCTTGGTCACATTGGCCGCTTGCGGCCCTTTCTGCCCCTGGACGATCTCAAACTCCACCTTGTCGCCCTCCTGCAGGCTCTTGTAACCCTCGGTGGTGATTGAGCTGTAATGAATGAATACATCCGGTCCATCGTCGCGGCCGAGGAAGCCGTATCCCTTGGCGTTGTTGAACCACTTGACGGTGCCTTTCAAACGTTCCACGTGCGCCCCCTCTTTCTTGCGGATTTCCCCCTAAAAGGCGCGATTCCAGGGGCCCGCAAAAAACGTGTAGGCATTGTGCTGCTCACCGGGGGGACTGTCAAGCGTTCTTCCGCAGCCTGCTTCTAGCGCGCTGGTCGCGTCGTCTGAGCCAGCCACAGGATCCCGCAGATAGTCTTGGCATCGCGGATGCGGCCATTGAGCGCCATCCGTCTCGCGTCCGGTAAAGTGAAAAATCTGGCCGCGATCCTCTCGTCCGCCTCGGGCCGGGCTTTGCCGGCTTGGAGCCCCCGAGCCAGGTAGATGGTCATGGTTTCGTCGAGAAAACCGGGGCTTGCGTAGAAATGCAGGATTCGCTGCCACTGGCGGGCGGTGTAGCCGGTCTCTTCGAGTAACTCGCGCTTGGCGGCGGTGAGCGACGTTTCGCCATCGTCGATTCGTCCCGCGGGCAACTCCCACATCATCGACTGCGCGGCATAGCGATACTGGCGCTCGAGCAGCACGCGCGGCTCGGCTTTGCGAGCTGCTTTCGCCGGGCCGACGCTGGCCCGATCATTGACGGCCATAGCATCGACGGCCAAAATAACGACGGAGCCGGAATGCCGGACGACATCGCGGCGGGCGCGCACGCCGCCAGGCTCTTCCACTTCATCCGTGGTGACGCTGAACACTGGGCCCTGGTAACTGACCCGCGAAGAGAGAACGCGGGCTTTGTTTGATTTCGTTACTGCCGATTTCGCCATGACAACAATATAAGGTATGCTGCGCCCGTGAGCCGAAAACCCATTACCGAAAATATGGCCAAAAGAATAATGGCCAAAAGAGCAATACCCAAGAGAATAATGACCAGAAAGCCTCGCGTAGCCATCGTCGGAGCCGGCAGCCTGGCAAATTTTCTGGCCGTGGCGCTCGACGCCGCCGGTTTCCCGATTGCCGAGATCGTCGCGCGCGATTCACCCCAGTCGCGAAGGCGCGCTCGTGCGCTCGCCGCGAAGGTGGGCGCGCGGACAGTCACCGTACATTCCGCCGCGCTCGACGCCACCTTGCTGTGGTTCTGCGTACCCGACCGTGAGATTCGCGGCGCGGCTTCGCTTCTGGCCGATCATCTGGCTGCTCGCGCGTCTCGTCACCAGAAAGGCAGAGTTCATGGTAAAGTTCGTTTCGCCTTCCACTCCAGCGGAGCGCTGCTCAGCCGCGAACTGGAGCCTCTACGTAAAGCAGGCGCCGCCATCGCGTCGGTGCATCCGCTGATGACCTTCGTTGCCGGAGCGCATCCTTCAGCGCATCCTTGTATGACCGGTGTGCCTTTTGCCATCGAAGGCGATGACGCGGCCACGCGAGTCGCACGCCGGATCGTCCGCGAGCTGGGCGGCGAGAGTTTTCGATTGCCCGCGGCGCGCAAAGCCGCGTACCACGCGTGGGCCACGATGACGTCGCCGCTGCTGCTGGCGTTCCTGGTGACGCTCGAAGAAGCCGCTCGTGCCGCCGGACTCACGCGCGAGGATGCGCGCCGCAAGAGCCTGCCCATCATCAGTCAGACTTTGGCGAACTACTCGCGCCTCGGTCCAGCGCAGTCTTTTAGCGGCCCGCTGGTTCGTGGAGACGCGGAGACGGTGGCGAAACACCTGGCGGCGCTGAAAATGCATCCCGGAGCGCGCGAAGTTTATGTGGCCCTGGCGCGAGCCGCGCTGCGCGGGCTGCCGGTCAAAAATCGGAATGGATTAAGTCAGTTGCTGCGGGACTGAATGCTGGTCCCTTTAATGCCGCCCCTTGCGACTCGTGAACAAATGCCCCAGCTTTTCTCGCTTCGTCTTCAAATACTCTTCCGTATGTTCGGTGGGGGCGACTTCGCAGGGGACGCGCTCCGTCACCTGGATACCCGCGCGTTCAAGCGCGGCCACTTTGTCGGGATTGTTCGAGAGCAGGCGAACTCGCCGAATGTCGAGCGCCTTCAGGATCTCGACCGGCATGAGGAACTCGCGCTGGTCGGGTTTAAATCCAAGACGCTCGTTGGCTTCCACCGTGTCGAGTCCGCTGTCCTGTAGCGCATAGGCCTGCAGTTTTGCCATCAGCCCAATGCCACGGCCCTCCTGCTGCTCATAAATAAGGACGCCCGCCCCCAGTTTGGCGATCATCGAGAGTGCCATTTCCAGTTGCTGGCGGCAATCGCAGCGCAGCGAACCAAATACGTCGCCGGTCAGACACTGCGAGTGAATGCGCACCAGCGGCGACCCAGAGTGCACCTCGCCCATCACCAGCGCCACCGCCTCTTCGGTCTTGGCGGCGTCGCTCGCTGCAGACGCCCTGGTCGCAAACCCGTGAATTAGAAAATGCCCCCAGCGCGTCGGGAAGTCCGCGGATGCGACCTGTTTTACCTTGGAAGAACTCACAACCAAATTATATAGGTTCGATTTCGTGTTCCCGTTTTCGATAGCTACCGCCGGGCGGAAAGAGCTGGAAAGGGCTGATCAGGTAACCGCGTGTAGTCGAAACCAACGCACCGCTGCTAAAATTAAAAAAGTGACCCACCATCCTGTGGGGCTATAGCTCAGCTGGGAGAGCGCATCGTTCGCAACGATGAGGTCGTCGGTTCGAGCCCGACTAGCTCCACCATATTTTCAAGCAACTTGCGAGCTTCCCATAACAAGTCTGTCCCATTGCTGTCCCAATCAGGTCTGCCGGAGTTGCCTCACAACTTTCGCGGCGCAAGGAAGAGTTCTACCAGGCGCAGGCTACCTGCATGAAATTCTCAATGAGTGTAACCGCCTGTTTTCTACAGTAACTGGTAGATTTCTCAAGGGGATTGCCTTTAAGCTTTATCTCCATTTTCCAGAGATTCAAGTCCCCATATCAGTTTCTTGTTCTCCGGAGAGAATCAGCTAGGACCTGCAGATCAGTGACGCGGAGTACCAGTTGTGTCCCGCTGCTCAGATGGACGTTCTCGCTGGTTGAGCTGATTGCAGAACCTTGTGCGGTGTTGCTGAGCGCAATCCCTTTCATTCCGACCACACCCCGCCTGGTTGGTCCCGGTAATGGCGCCAAGTTTCCGTGGGGGCCACCGCTGTCCGTCGGTTCTTCAGCACCGCCCGCCGAATTTGCCGAGCGAAGAGAACCGGGAGTTGCCGTCTGTAAGATGCTCCTCATCTCATTCGGTCCGGGGGGTGACCGTGAACCTGCCGTGTCTAGCCCCGCCAGGTCACTGATGGCCGGTGCAGAAGTCTGCATTGGGGCTCCAACCGCCTGAATCGTGGCCTTCAGCGGGATTTCGCGTCCGTTTTTCAAGACCATGCGATCAAAAGCGATCTCCACCATAGACTCGGGTACCTGCTTGGTCCGCGCCCTGGCATGGATTACGTGCCCGATGATTTTCGTGCCTCTCGGAATCAGGATCTCGCCGTGCGATAGCACATCCATCGTCAGTCTGGCTTCAATCTTGTCGTCGGCCTTGGCTTTCTTGGCATCGACGGACTTAGCCAGCTCAGCCACAATAGCTCCACCGGCTGCAATCTGGCCCAATGAGGCCTTGGCTGCGGGGCTTGTGGTCTGCGATGCTGCTGGCCTTTGAGCCAATACCATCACCGCCAGGATGGCCGTAACCAACAAAACCAGCACACCTCTCATGGCCATACTCCGATCCGAGCAGGACAAGTTTTCATCTGCAGGGTTTCAATACTGTGCACACCGAGGCGCAGATGGGCCCGCCGATATTGAATGTTGCGGCAACCTCAGCCCCCTTAACCTGCAACGGCTGTGGGACTTTGCCAAGCAATTGCCATGCGCACCATCCGAGCATGGCGACGCCGGTTGCGCCGATGGGATGGCCCTTCGCAATGAGTCCGCCGGAGGTATTGATGCCACATTCACCATCGACCCTGGCTTTTCCGTCGACCCAATACTGTGCGCCTTTGCCATACCCGGCTTTCCCTAAGACCTCCGTGCCGAGTGCTCCCATCACCGTGAAACAATCGTGGATCTCGGCGACCTTTACATCCTCCGGCTTGACCCCCGCCATCTGATAAGCGGTTTTCATTGCCTTGATCGCACCGGCGGGGCGAAGCACATCGCGTCCCGCCTTCTTCAGGGGATCGGTCGCCTGCGCATACCCGGCAATCTCGACGCAGTCTCGCTTGTCGACGCCGAGCTTTGCCAGTCCTTCCTCCGTAGCCAGGATGAGCGCGGCGTACCCGTCGCTGATCTGCGAACAATCGTAGGTCTTGAGCGGAAGCCCTTCGACAATGTAGCGATTAATGCCGCCGATCTGCATCGCCTGTTCGACGGTAAGTTCGACATTGCGCATCTGGGCGTAGGGATTGTGGCGGGCATTGGCGTACTCGGCGACCGCGATCTGCGCCAAATCTTCCTCCCGCACCCGATGCACCTTCAGGTAGCACTCCATGATCTCGGCGAACAGGTGGGGGAAGATGTATACCTTGCCTTCACGTTCGGCGGGATGCGAGAAATACCCCAGCGCCTGGCCGATGAGCTTTCCATCCATCTTGCCTTCGGCGTCGCGCATTTTTTCGTAGCCGATCGCAATCCCAGTATCGCCCCATCCGATTTGCAGTTTCTGGATGACGGAGAGGATGGCCTGACCACCCGAGGCGCACGCATTTTCGACCGACTCGATTGGCTTACCGGCGAGTCCTGGAATATCCGCCACCAGGCCCGCGAGCAGCCCTTGCTGGTTAAGGGAAATGTTGCAGGTGGCGCCGATCGAGCCGACATCGAGCACCGCGGGCTCGACGCCGATTTCTTTGCACGCTCCGAGGACAGCGTTCTGGATGATCTCTGGCACCGACATGGCCATGAGCTTTCCGAATTTCGATTGATGGTAGGTGGCGATGTAAATGCGCTTCATAAGACACCTCATTAATAGGATAACTTTTTCCGCCCCGGCGTGACAGCATCACTCTCGCCGGCGACGCCAGACTTGCAATTCCGCAGTCGGTTCTGGAGTTCGAGTTTCAGAACCTTGCCATACGCGTTGCGGGGCAATGCTTCTATAAAGATGACTTGCCGGGGCAGTTTGATCTTATTGATTCGGGGACGAAGGAAGTCGATGAGTTCGAGGTCGCTGGCGCTCGCGCCTGATTTCAGCGCAACGACGGCGATTGGGACCTCGCCCCACTTCTCGTCGGTCGTCCCAATAACGGAGACCTCGGCAATGGCCGGATGATCGAGTAATTCCTTCTCGATCTCCGCCGGATAGATGTTGACGCCGCCGCTGATGATCATGTCTTTGGAGCGGCCTGCGATGTAGAAGAATCCATCTTTATCACACCGCGCCAGGTCGCCAGTGTGGAACCATCCTTCTGCATCGAGCACCTGGGCGGTGGCGGCTGGATTGTTCCAATAGCCCCGGCAAACGTGTGGCCCGCGCAGGCACAGCTCGCCAACTTCATCGGTTGCGACGGGATTGCCTTCGGGATCAAGCAGCTTCGCCTCCGTGAACATCATCGGCTTACCAACAGAACCAGCCTTGCGCAGGGAATCCTCGTCGCTCATGGCAAAGCAGTTTACGCCGACCTCGGTCAGTCCGTAGCCTTGGCGAAAAATCAATCCGCGCTCCTGATAGGCGCGGAGAAGTTGCAGCGGAAGCGGAGCGCCTCCGCTGGCGCACCAGCGCAGATGGCTGAGATCGAGCGCTGCAAATTCCGGCGAATCGAGAAACATTTTGAAGATCGTCGGTACGCCGAAAAGAAGAGTGCACTCGTAGTCTCGCAGCGCTTGTAAAACTTCAGCGGCGTTGAAGCCGTCATGCAAAACAATGCTGCCCCCGATGGCGAACAGCGGGGTCATGAATACGGTGAGGCCGCCGGCGTGATACATGGGCGTGTAGACCTGAACCCGGTCACTCTGCCGCAATTGCCAGGAGACAACCGTGTTGTAGGCGTTCCATGCGATCTGCCGGTGTGGAATCATTACGCCCTTTGGCCGCCCGGTGGTACCGCTGGTATAGAGCAAGCAGAAAATATCTTCGGGTTGGAGCCTCGCGGAAAGCGGATCTGGATGAACCCGATCGATAGCTTTGGCATAACTCAGCGCCTTCCGGGCATCGTCCTCCGCATCCAGACTTATTAAGTGATCAAAGGCCACGAGTTGTTGGAGCTCTTGCGCGAGTTTCTCATATCGTGCGGAATACATAAGGCAGCGCGGTCCGCAGTCCGCGAGTATCTGGTGCAGTTCGTGAGCCGTGCTGCGTGTTCCGAGTGGAACGAGGATGATCCCGGACTTACCCGCTGCCCAAAAGGCATCGGCATATTCAACCCGGTTCTCGGAAAGGATGCAGACGCGATCCCCTGGAACGAGAGAGCAGAGATCGGTCCAGACCCGCGCGCACTGCAAGGCCCGCCGATTGAGTTCCGCATAAGTGAACTGCCGGCGCGTGGGAACGTGGATCAATGCGATCGCGTCGGGACTAAGACGGGCGCGCTCTCCGAGAATGTCGCCGGTAATCACGAATTCCCCCCAAACTGCCTGGAAACAGATTGTGCGGCGGCGGGCGCGCGGGAAGAATCTGACGCGAGAATTTGCAACAGGATTTGTGTCAACTCCCGGGGACGCTCGAGCTGCGGTGCATGGCCGCAACGCTCAATGACCGCAAGCGTGCAATGCGGAAGCTGCAATTGCAGCTTCTTTGCATAATCCAGCGGCACGAGGCGGTCGGAGGCACCCCAGATGAGATCGACCGGCAGCTGGAAAGTTGCCAGTTTGTCATCGAGCAGGTATTTCGACATATCTTCTTCGCCGGCGGCCAGCAGCCGCGAAATCGGACCCGTATTCGAGACGCGGACCATATCATCGAGCACAAAATTCGGCCGGCGAGGCGTGGAAGGATCCAGCGCCGCATCGAGCGCGCGCCGAGCCTCTTCGCGGTCCTTTGGCATGATGCCAATCTCCGACACATTCCTGATGGGGCCGCCATCGATGAGGATAACCCGCGTCACCCGCTGCGGGTTTTTCTGGGCATAAAGCATCGCCATCCAGGCTCCGAGCGAATTCCCTGCGAGCACCATCGGTGCATCTCGCCATGGCATTGCATCGAGCACCTGCTCCAGTGCGGTGAGCAGCGTTCCCAGAGTCAGCACACCTTCGACCGGGTCGCTCTCGCCATGGCCTGCAAGGTCCGGGATCACCAGTTGAAAGTGGCGCTTCAGCTTGGGCGCCACTTTGTACCATGTTCCCGCTTGATCGCCTGCGCCATGCAGTAACACCAGCAAGGGCCCGGCGCCGCCATGCCACACGACCTGTTTTCCCACCGTGATCGTAAGCTTCGTCTTGCGAAAACCGGCTCGGCGAAGCGCGCTCCTCCGTAACCAGAACGTCGTAGCGATAGGTCGAAAAAAGAAAAGAATGAAGAAGACAATCAGAGCAGTAACTGCGGCGAAAATGAGCAGCAGCACAATGTTGATTGCCAGGCCCATTCCGCTCCTCCCGGCCGGCTTGGTGGGAAGTCAACTCCGAAAGCGCCTACGGCATACGGAACGCGCAACCCGCCTGATTGTAGCCGACCCCGGAGCCGACCAGCACGACCAGGCTGCCGGACTTCACCTTACCCTGCTCGATTGCGTGGTCGAGCGCCATGCCGACGCAGGCGGAGCCAGTGTAGCCATACTGTTCCATGATGGTATGCGCGCGTTCCCCGGGCGCACCGAGACGTTCCATCACGCGCGCAATCGTGGGTTTCCGCACTTGGGTAAAGATGAAGCAATCGACGTCGCGCAGATCAAAACCACCGTCCTTGGCCAGTCGTTGCACGATGATCGGCCACGTCTCCTCGTTCAACTCCGGAGGATAGCGGTTCTTGATCGTGCACGCGGTGCGCCCGGCCTTAACGGACTCCTCACTCGCCGGTTCGAAGGTTCCGCCGGAATAGATTCCCCAATAGTCGTGATAGGAGCCGTCGGCGCGAAAGGTCGCAGTGATAAAGCCCGGCGAAGCTGCCGGTTCGAGCACCGCCGCGCCCGCGCCATCCCCATAGAAGAAGACCATGGGATCCGCAGCCGACGTCAGCTTGTGCATGAGATAAACGCCGACCACGAGCACCGTCTTAATCCCCGGGTTGGCGGCGATGATTCCAGCGGCTGCAGTAAGACCGGTTGGAAACGAAGCACAGGCACAACCGACATCAAAGGTTCCGGCATTTTTTGCGCCCAGCTTATACTGCAGAACGACCGAGGTAGCGGGGGTTATGTAGTCGGGCGAATCGGTGCCGAGGATGATCAGATCGACATCTTCGGGTTTCTTGCCGGCGCGCTCCAGCGCAAGTTTGGCCGCGGGTAGAGCGACATCGCTGGTAGCCCAGGTTTCGGGGGCATGCCAGCGCGTCTTGATGCCGCTGCTGGCCTCCATTTTGTCCACGAAATCCGGGATGTGTTTGAAGCGCTCGCGCAGCATGTCATTAGTCACTTCTATCTCAGGTACGTACCTCCCGGTGGCGACAATGGTTGCGTAACGCGTCATGAATAAGTCCTCTTGAACTGCAGTAAGTCACGTCCCTAGAACTAATCCGCCGTCGACCGAGAGCACCGTGCCGGTAATAAACGATGCCGCATCGGAGGCCAGCCACACATAAGCCTCGGCAACGTCCTCAGGCTTTCCCATGCGCCCCAGAGGCGTGTGCGACACCATGTTCTGGACGACCTTCTCCGGCATCTTCTGCACCATTTCGGTCGCGATGAAGCCGGGAGCGACGGCATTCACGCGGATATTGTATTTCGCCAGTTCACGCGACCACGTCCGGGCAAACGCGATGACTCCCGCCTTGGTGGCGGAGTAATTTGTCTGACCGAAATTGCCATACAGACCCACAACGGAAGAGGCGTTGAGGATCACACCCGAGCCTTGGCGGATCATATGTGGCACGATCGCCCGCGAGCAAAGAAAGACGCCTTTGAGGTTGACCGAGATGACCGAATCGAACGCTTCATCGGTCATTGTTCCGGCAACAGCCCCATCCTTCCACTTCACGAACTGCGAGTCGCGCGTGATGCCCGCGTTATTGACGAGCACATCAACCGTGCCCCACCGTCCGACAACTTCTGCGACCGCAGACTCGACCTCGGCGTCACTGCAGACGCTGACTTTGCGGAAGAGCGCCTCTCCGCCGAGCGAGGACAGTTCGCGCAGCAACCCGTCCTGCCCGGCATCGTTGACATCCCATGCCGCCACCCGGCAGCCTTCGCTCGAAAACCGCCGGGCCGTGGCGAGGCCGATCCCCGCCGCGGCGCCGGTGACGACGACGACCTTGCCACGCAGACCTGTGTCCTTCATGCGCCCCCTAAAAGTTGTACTTCAGCGCAAACTGGACCACTCTGGGCCCCGTAGTGGTTGTCGCGATCCGCCCAAAGTTGGTCTCCGAGGGGTTGGTCGGGTTCGTCCCCGCGAGATATATTGCATTGATGGGGTTGGCAAAATTCACGTTGTTGAACAGATTGAAGAACTCGGCCCGGAACTCTACCCGTTGGCTTTCCGTGACCGGAATTGACTTCATGATGGAGAAGTCGGTGTTGATCTGTTTCGGCCCCCGTATGATGTTCCTTCCCAACTGTCCCCAGTCGGGAGCGAACGCGGGCGGTATCACAAAGGCGGACGAGTCGAAATAGGCGTTCAAGCGGTCGGCCACGTTGCCGCTCTTGATCGCGGATGCTAGCGTGCGGCCGGTCGCCAGGTCGGCTGTGGTTGCCTCAAAGAAGGTATCCTCGCCGAGGATAGAGAACGGAGTGCCGGATTGCAGGGTCACGATTCCCGACACGCTCCAGGAGTTCAGCGCTTTTTTCGCGAAAGCCGAGCCGCCGCGATAAGCGTCCGGAAGGTTATACAAGTAACTCCCGACGAAGCGCTGCCGCCGGTCGAAATCCGAGGAAGCATAGTTGTGCTGTTCGTTGACCATGTCGCCCGGGAGCAGCGAGATGTCGCTTACGTCGTTCCCGGAATAGTCGTCAATCGAGTGTGAGTAAGTGTAGCTGAGCAGCATTTGCAGGCCATGGGAGAAGCGCTTGTTGACAGTTGCCTGGAGAGAGTTGTAATTCGAGTTAGAGTTACTCTCCATCAGGAAGCTGCCCACTCCGGGGGCCGTCAGATTGCCGAAGCCGGGGAAAAAAGGTCCGCCCAAACTACCTGCCCCGTAACTGAGCAAGGTGTACGACGGAGAGAGGGGCGGCTGGTTGAATGAGAACAAGCGCGGGAACTTGCGCCCCAGCGAACCGACGTAGCCCAAGTCCAGCATCCAGTTATTGGCGAAGCTGGTTTGCACTCCGAGGTTGAAGGATTGCACGTACGGGATGCTCCAGTCCTTCAGGTCGGGATAGATCCCGCTGGCCGGAACGAGAGTGTTAATTTGCGTAGGCGAAAGATACGGTGTATACGGCAGAACGGCCGGATATCCCCCAAATGGGAAGTAACTGGGGTTGCCGCTGGGGGTCAGCGGGAATTGATTGGGTTGCGGAACTTGCACAAATGGATTTTCCGACCTGGTTTCCAGCGCGGTGGCCATCATTTCATAAGGCATGTTGAACAACTGACTGTTATATAGCCGCATGTTGGGCCGGTCGAAAAAAATGCCATAACCACCGCGCAGCACAACCTTACCGCTGTCCGTCACTTGGTAAGCGAAGCCCAGCCTCGGCCCGAAGTTTTTGTAGTTGGGATTCACCAAGCCGTCGCTGACCTTGGGATATCCAGGCAGGTTTCCATTGCCGGCTTGGACGAAGCCGCCAGTGACGACCGAGCCGCAGGGCGGCGTGGTTGGGCTGGTGGTTGGGCTGGTTGGGCCACAACCAGGGGTTAACCCTGGTATCACCAGAGGAGTGGTAGTGGCCCTTGACGGATCGAAGCCGACAAAATGGCCATCGGTCTCGGTGGTGGGACCGAAGTAGTCATAGCGCAGCCCGAGGTTTAGCGTAAGCCGTGGGGTGACCTTCCAATCGTCCTGGAAGAAGGCCGAAAAGTCGTTGGCCCGGTTGTGAAGGCTGTTGGTGCCCGTGCCAATCACGGACAAGAGGGAAAAACCCTCCAGAAAATCTTCAAAGACGTTGCCGCTAGCGCCCAGGTAGACGAGTTCGCCGTTGGGGAATACATCGAAATAGGGAGCGTCCAGTTTCTGTCGCTTGTATTCGCCACCGAATTTGAAGGTGTGCCGCCCCTTCGTCCACGTCATCATGTCGCTGCCGCTGTAGGTGTTGGTCGCCGCATAGTTGGTGGCCAGTGTGGACGGCCCCAGAGTGAACATGTTCAAGAAGTCTAATGTCGGCATTCCGGGGAACAAGTTACTTAATGGCGATGAAATTCCTAACTGCGAGGAGGTGATGGGTTGCGATGGTTTGCCGGGGCCGTAAATCGTGCTCCAGCCGAACCTGACTTCATTCAGTAAATGATTCGAGATCACGGAAGATACGCCTACCGAAAGCAGGCGTTGGTCAACGTCTTCCTCGGTCGGCCAACCGGGCGCCTGCAGAGGGTTGCCATCGCCAAACTGATCGTAGAGCGCCTGATCGGTGCGGTTGGCGGCAAAGAAGTACTTGGCGAAGAAGCGGTTTGCGTTATTCAGTTTGACATCCAGGTTGGTGTTGAACTGATCTTCCTTGTAGGTCGAGTTGGAGGGAATCGTCTCCAGGACAGTGCCCGGCGTCTGCCCCGCCGTGCAATCGCCGGTGGTGACGCCGGGGATCGAAGGAATCATATACTGCCCGTTGGGGAGCTTAGCCTGCAGAGCCGCCACGGCCACGCCATCGAGGTATCCACCCAAGCCATAACACTTCGAAAGGTTCGCCAGAGATCCGCTAGGGATGCCGCCGGCGAGACTGTAGTCGCGCTGCGGTCCCAAAAAGGATGGCAGGAACATGGTGGAGAGCGAGTTAGTGAGTGAGGTGCCATTGGTCTCGCGGGTGCCCTGATAGGAGATAAAAAACCAGGCACGATCCTTCACCAACGGACCGCCCAGGGTGCCGCCAAACTGGTTGCGCCTGTAGGCGGGCCGCGGCGTCACCGTTCCTTCCACTCCATTCAGGAAGAAATTGTTGGCATCCAGGTCGGTATTCCGCAGGAACTCGTAAACATCGCCATGGAACTTGTTGCTGCCGGACTTGGTGACGGCGGCCACGACGCCACCCGCGTTGCGGCCCGCCGAAGCATCGTACAGGCTGGTCTGAACGATGAATTCCTGCAGCGAGTCGATGGAGGGGACGGAGAGGTTCGGGTTCGATCCCGTGCCGATGGAGTTGGCATCGACGCCATTGATGACCACATCGTTGGAAACCGCCCGCTGTCCGTTGACGTATACGGCGACATCGCCGCGCCCCAGGTCGGAGGAGTTCTGGATGGTACCCGAAGTTCCCGTAGTCAGGGTCAGCAATTGCTGGAAGTTGCGGGTCGGCAGCGGCAGTTCGCGCATCTCATTCTCATCGATGACGGTGCCGCGGCTGGAGCTTTCCGTCTGCACCAGCGGCGATTCGCCCGTAACCGAAACTGTAGTCGGCGCACCGGCCACCTTAAGGGCAACATCGACGACCGAGCTTTCGGTGATCTTGACCGCGATGCCTTCCAGTTTGACCGAGGCGAATCCGCTGACCGTCACTTCGATCCAATAGACGCCCGGGTCGAGCAGCGGAAAGGTGTAGCGGCCGTTGCCGCCGGTTATGGTTTCACGCCGCACCCCGGCGTCGCTGGTCAGAACGACTTTTGCGCCGACCACGAGGGCCCCACTGGGATCCGTCACCGCGCCCACGATTTGCCCGGTAGTGGCCGTCTGTGCTTGAGTCATCGGTGTCATGGAACAGAGAAGGCTGGCCGCCGCCAGCAGCATTGCCAATGTTCGCATTCGCATACTTCCTCCTTGTGTCGCAATTACGGCTTCGAAGCTCGGCCCTTCCGGCTGCGGGTGTACAGACGGACAAACTGATCGACAGCCTCTTCGTCACTCACGCCCAGATAGCGCTTGGCGCCGAAGAGGTTCTCCACCAGAAAATGCGTAACAAACTGCAGATACAAACTGACGTAGGCAAACCCGGGGTTCACATCGCGGGGAAAGGGAATCGGCGCCTTTTGAAACAAAGCAGTTGAATAGGTGCGCAGACCTCCCGCAACTTCACGGTAGCTGTGAATGAAGTGCTTATGACGGAACTCAACCACGTCCACGTACATAAGCCGCCAGTAGTCCAGATTCTCCGAGACGATACGGCCGACGGCCATCCCCAGCTTCCTCAGTGACTCCGGATCGGGGGATTGCATCAAGGGAAGAATCTTCGTCTGCCGGAGGCCTTCCATTTTCTGCTCCATGTGCTGGACCAGATCGATGAAGATGTCTTCCTTGGTCGGGTAGTAGAGGTAGAGCTTGCCCATGGATACGCCGGCCTTCCGGGCGATTTCCCGGACGGTCGTACCGTGAAATCCCTGCCGGGTGAAGAGCTCTTGCGCGGCGCGTTCGATCTTGCGCCTGTTCTTGGCGACAGTGTCGTCCAAAAGCTTCGGCATATCTTCCTCCGCTCGCTGCACCAAGACGAGCGCTCGCTCTTGACCGGAGATTCTAAAACGCCGCCCTCGCGCTGTCAAGGGAATCCTGCCCGTCAGGCAGAAAGCGTTCAAGATTGTTGCGGCGGTTCTCCATGGTAAGCAGAGCCTGAAGCAGGCGGCTCTGCGGAGGGGTAGTTATATGTCGGTCCTCTGCTCAGCATGGCGGATGAGAAACCAGCAGGGAGGATCGCCGGCGTGTGGGAAAAGGCTGTGCACGCAGATCTCCTGCACCGGTGGATTAAAAATAATCTCGGCCTTCCCGTCTTTGTGTGCAATCGAGTAGTAGTGTTCGACGGTTACGCTGCCAAAGGGCTGGTGATTCGTTGCCAGACGGTATCGAAACACGCCATAGTCCGCACCATACGCTATTCCCAGCAGGCCCACCCCAGCCAGGAACGATCTCAGAGCGATTCGCCGGAGCCATGGCCCGGTCTTGTTGCCGGATTTGTTGCCTTCGACCGCGGTCACCCGCTGAATTATACCCGCCAGCGAACTGACCCGGGGACCGCAGCGTTGACAATTCTTCACAAGAATCTCGGCCTGTTTTGCTCTCCCGCGCGTCAAATGGGTATAGAAATAGATAGATGATAAGATTCAGCAGAAAGCCATACATGAGAATTCTTTTCCCTCATCTATTTGAGGAGTGCAAGTGACGGAACAACGACCAGACTCAGGGGTTTCCAGGGAATCCGAGCAGCCGATAATCGAGAGTTCAACCACTCACAAGAGCCGCTGGTGGATCTGGCTGATCGTCGCAGTCGTCATTGTTGTCATCGTGGTGTTGTGGCAACGTGGCAGGTCCGCTCCCGAAGCGAAAGCCGGCGGTGACGCGTCCTCCCGGCCCGTGATGGTGTCGACGGCGGTAGCGCACCAGGGCGACATCGGGATTTACTTGAACGCTTTGGGCACGGTCACGCCCGTTTATACCGTCACCGTGACCAGCCGGGTACAAGGCGAGATTACGCAGGTCTACTATCGCGAAGGACAAATGGTTCGGAAGGGCGACCCGCTCGTCGAAATCGATCCGCGCCCTTATCAGGCGGCATTAACGCAAGTCGAGGGACAACTGGCGCACGATCAGGCGGTTTTGAGAGAAGCCAGGATCGATTTGGATCGCTACAAGCAAGCCTTAGATCGCAATGCCATCGCCAAGCAGCAATATGACGATCAAGAGCAGGTCGTTCTGCAAGATGAAGGCACGGTGAAAAACGACGAAGGACAGCTCGCAAATGCCAAGGTCAATCTGGTCTACACGCATATCACCGCACCCATAGCCGGGCGCGTGGGACTGCGGCTCGTCGATCCCGGAAATATCGTGCAGGCTAATAGCACCACTAGCCTGGTTGTGATCACGCAGCTTCAGCCCATCACCGTGATCTTCAGCATCGCGGAAGATCATCTCTCCCAGATTCAACAGCAATTGCTCAAGGGAAAGAAACTGACGGTGGACGCTTTTGACCGTGAAGGAAGCACGAAACTGGCATCCGGCACGCTGCTGACTCTCGATAATGTCATCGACCCAACCACCGGAACCTTGAAACTCAAAGCCATCTTTGACAACAAAGACAACGCTCTTTTCGCCAGCCAGTTCGTGAACGTCAAACTGCTCGTCGACACGCAACGCAATGTGACTTTGATTCCTACTCCAGCCATTCAGCGCAACGCCCAAGGGGCTTTTGTGTACGTGATCAACAGTGACCAGACCGCCTCCATGCGCACGATTATCCCCGGCACTACGGATGGGTCGGTGACCGCCGTGCAGGGTGTTGAACCGCAGGACGTGGTTGCGGTCAATGGATTCGACAAGCTTCTGGATGGCGCGAAGGTTTCCATCCGCCCACCCACGGGCGGCAGCGGAGCTTCGGGACAGGGACAGAGACAGAGCCAGAGCCAGAGCCAGCCTCCGTCCGGAACCCGCACTGGAGGCGACTCCGCAGGCAAAAAGGGAGGCTCGTCCCGGTGAGTCCGTCTCGTCCGTTTATTTTGCGGCCGGTAGCGACATCGCTCTTGATGGCGGCCATATTGCTCGCGGGCTTCGTCGCCTATCTCCAGCTGCCCGTATCCGCGCTGCCCGAGGTCGACTACCCTACCATTCAGGTAGTTACGTTTTATCCCGGCGCCAGTCCTGACGTGATGGCCTCGGCCGTAACCGCACCTCTGGAGCGGCAATTCGGTCAGGTCCCGGGCCTCAATCAGATGACCTCCACCAGTTCGGACGGGAGCTCCATCATTGTTTTGCAGTTTTCCCTCGAGCTGAACATCGACGTCGCCGAACAGGAAGTACAAGCCGCCATCAACGCCGCCCAAACCTATCTGCCTTCCGATCTGCCGGTCCCGCCGATCTATAGCAAAACCAATCCGGCTGACACGCCGATTCTCACCCTCGCGCTTTCTTCCAAATCGATTCCCCTGTCGCAGGTCGAAGATCTCGCCGACACCCGCTTCGCGCAAAAAATCTCTCAACTCCCCGGCGTGGGACTCGTCAGCATCAGTGGCGGCCAGAAGCCGGCCGTCCGTGTCCGCGTAAATCCCACCGCGCTTTCCTCCTACGGCATAAACCTCGAGGATGTGCGCACCGCCCTGCAGCAAACCAGCCTCGACCAGGCGAAAGGCAACTTCGACGGCCCGCAACAGGACTACCAGATTCAATCGAACGACCAACTGCTCACCGCCTCCGATTTCGCGCAAGTCATCGTTGCCTACCACAACGGGTCGCCGGTAAAGCTCTCGGATGTGGCTAAGGTCGACAATGACGTGGAAAACAATCGCCAGGCGGCATGGATGAACGAAACTCCCGCGGTCATCGTCAACATCCAACGTCAGCCCGGCGCCAACATCATTCAGGTGGTCGATCGCATCAAGAAGCTGCTTCCCCTCCTCAAGAGCAATCTGCCCGCCGCCGTTCAAGTGGATGTGCTGACCGACCGCACCACGACCATCCGCGCTTCGGTCAAAGACGTCGAGTTTGAACTCATGCTCACCGTGGCGCTGGTGGTCATGGTCATTTTTCTGTTCTTGCGCAATGTTTCCGCCACCACCATCCCCAGCGTTGCCGTTCCTCTCTCCATCGTGGGCACGTTCGGAGTGATGTATCTCGCGGGCTTCAGCCTAAACAACCTCACGCTGATGGCGCTCACGATTTCCACCGGCTTCGTCGTCGATGACGCCATCGTCATGATCGAGAACATCATTCGGTTCATCGAAGCGGGAGATCCGCCGCTTGAAGCGGCCCTCAAAGGCTCGGAGCAGATCGGTTTCACGATCGTATCGCTGACCATCTCCTTGATTGCCGTATTGATTCCTCTGCTCTTCATGGGCGATATCGTTGGCCGGCTTTTCCGCGAGTTTGCCATCACCTTGAGCGTGACCATCCTGGTCTCGGCGGTGGTTTCGCTAACCCTCACCCCCATGATGTGTTCGCGCATATTGAAAAGCACGCACGGGCAAAAGCAGACCCGTTTCTACGTGGCTTCGGAGCACGCTTTCAATAGAATCATTGCCTTCTATGGGAGAACTTTACAGTGGGTGTTGAAACGCCAAACCGCCACTCTTCTTGTGGCCGCGGGCACGCTGGTGCTCACCATCGTTCTCTACATCATCATCCCGAAGGGTTTCTTCCCGGTGCAAGACACGGGAATCATTCAGGGCATTTCGGAAGCCGGGCAGTCCATATCCTTCCCCGCCATGGCGGAAAAGCAGCAGCAACTCACCCATATGATCTTGCAGGATCCTGCGGTAGAAAGTCTTTCTTCCTTCATCGGCGTCGACGGCACCAACACGACATTGAACAGCGGGCGTATCCAAATCAATTTGAAGCCACTGGAAGAGCGCAAAATCAATGCCTCGGATGTCATCCGGCGCCTCCAGCCCAATCTGGAAAAGATCGATGGCATTACTCTCTACATGCAGCCGGTGCAGGACCTCACCGTCGAAGATCGCGTCAGCCGGACGCAATATCAGTACACCCTCGAAGATCCCGATCAGCGCGAATTGAATTACTGGACGGCCAGGCTCATGGCCAAACTGCAAGCGATTCCGGAGCTTCGTGACCTGGCCACCGACCAGCAAACTTCTGGTCTCGCCGCCTCCCTCGTTATCGACCGCGTCACCGCCTCCCGCATGGGCATCACGCCGCAGGCGATCGACCAGATGCTCTACGATGCTTATGGCCAGCGCCAAATTTCGACACTGTACACCCAGTTGAACCAGTACCACATCGTTCTTGAGACTCAGCCGGAGTTTCAGAAGAACCCCTCGAAACTGCAGGATCTCTATGTTCGTTCTGCTTTGGCTTCGACGGCACTCACCACCGGCTCCTCGGGCACGCAGACGGTTACTGCGACGACGGCTTCCGGCAATTCCGCCTCCACCGCTCCGCCCAGCCCTTCCGCTTCTCCGAATACCGCTGCCAGTTCGGGTTCTGCCAATCCCAGCGCCGTAACCACGGTGAATGGCGCCGCCATTCCCCTCAGCGCCTTCACTCGTTTCGAAATGAAGAGCAGCCCCCTGTCCGTCAACCACCAGGGACAATTTCCCGTCGTCACCATCTCTTTCAACCTGGCGCCCAACGCTTCGCTGGGTGAAGCCACCAAAGCCATCGACAAGGCGCAGCGGGAAATTGGCATGCCGCTCAGCGTGCAGAGCGCGTTTCAGGGCACCGCCGCTTCCTTTCAAGCTTCCTTGTCGAACGAGCCGCTCTTGATTCTCGCCGCTCTCGTCACCGTTTATATCGTCCTCGGCGTTCTCTACGAGAGCTACATACACCCCATCACAATTCTCTCGACCCTGCCCTCTGCCGGCGTGGGTGCGATTCTGGCCCTGTTGATTTGCCACCAGGAACTCAGCGTCGTCGCCCTCATCGGAATCATCCTTCTGATCGGGATCGTCAAAAAGAACGGAATTATGATGATCGACTTCGCGCTGGAGGCGGAGCGCAAAGAGGGTAAAAGGCCGGAAGACGCTATTTATGAAGCGTGCCTGCTGCGTTTCCGGCCCATCATGATGACCACCATGGCCGCGTTGCTGGCCGGCTTGCCGCTTGCCCTCGGCACCGGAATTGGCTCGGAGCTTCGTCGCCCTCTGGGCATCTCCATGGTTGGCGGCTTACTCTTGAGTCAGGTTCTTACGCTCTACACGACTCCGGTCATTTACATCTTCTTCGACCGGCTCGCGCACTATTTTTCTTCGCGCCGCGCGCCGGAAACCGGACCTGAGACTGTCCCAGCGGATTGATGCGGATTTAATTACGATGAGCCTCTCTTCTCCATTTATTCGGCGGCCCGTGGCCACTACCCTCCTGACTGCGGCCATTGTGCTGGCGGGCGGCGTCGCCTTTCGGGAGTTGCCCGTCTCCCCGCTTCCGCAGGTCGATTTCCCCACCATTTCGGTTGGGGCCAGTTTGCCGGGCGCCAGTCCGGAGATCATGGCCTCCTCCGTCGCTACTCCCCTGGAGCGCCAGTTCGGGAGAATTGCCGGCATCACCGAAATGACGTCGTCCAGTTATCTCGGCACCACCAGCGTCACGCTTCAGTTTGATTTGAACCGAAACATTGATGGAGCCGCTCGCGACGTTCAAGCCGCCATCAATGCCGCGCGCAGTTACTTGCCCACCAATCTCCCCGGCAATCCCACCTATCGCAAGGTCAACCCGGCCGATGCTCCGATCATGATTGTGGCGCTTACCTCAACCGTCTACGACCGCGGCAAGCTCTACGATGCCGCCTCCACCATCATGCAGCAGCGTCTTTCTCAGATTCAGGGCGTCGGGCAAGTGAGTGTTGGCGGTAGTTCGCTGCCGGGAGTGCGGGTGGACGTGAATCCGACCCAACTCAACAGCTACGGCCTCGGCTTGCAGGACGTTGCCGCCATGCTGAGCCGGCAGAATGCCAACAGTCCCAAGGGCCAAGTCACTAACAGCACAATCACCGCAGACATCGTTACCAACGACCAACTTCTCAAGGCGGTTGACTACATGCCGCTGGTGGTCGGTTACCACAATGGCGCCGCCGTCAAGTTGTCCGATGTCGCGAACGTCCAGGACGCCACGGAAAACATACGCGCTGCCGGCTTCGTCAACGGCAAGCCCTCCGTCCTCATCATCATTTTCCGCCAGCCCGGCGCCAACATCATCGAGACCGTGGACCGCATCCGCGCCGCGCTTCCGGCACTCAAGGCCTCAATCCCTTCCGCCATTAACACGGAAATTGTGCTCGACCGCACCCTCACCATTCGCGCCTCCGTTCGCGACGTCGAGCGCAACCTCATCATCTCGATTTCCCTGGTCATTCTGGTGGTGTTCCTCTTCCTGCGAAGCGTCCGCGCCACCTTGATTCCCAGCGTGGCCGTTCCCGCCTCTTTGATTGGGACGTTTGGCGTGATGTACCTCTGTCACTACAGCATCGACAATCTTTCGCTCATGGCCCTCACTATTTCGACGGGCTTCGTGGTGGACGATGCGATTGTGGTCATCGAAAACATCACTCGCTATCTCGAGCAGGGCATGGGGCCCATGGAAGCGGCGCTCAAGGGCGCCAGCGAAATTGGATTCACGGTGCTGTCCATCAGCATTTCTCTGGTCGCCGTGTTCATCCCCATTCTGATGATGGGTGGCATCGTCGGCCGGCTGTTCCGTGAATTTGCCGTGACCCTTTCGGTTGCCATCCTGGTCTCCCTGGCCATTTCTCTAACCACGACACCGATGATGTGTTCTCGCCTGCTGAAGAATCTTCGGGATGAGCAGCACGGCAAAGCGTACCGCGCCAGCGAGCGCGCATTCAATTCCGTCCTCGGCCTCTACGAGCGCAGCTTGAGTTGGGTCCTGGAACACTCCCGCCTGACGCTGGTCGTTCTTGGCCTTACCATCGCTCTCAACTTCTACCTTTTCGCGATCGTCCCCAAAGGATTCTTTCCCCAGCAAGATAACGGCACCGTCTTCGGCGGCATCCAGGGTTCGCAGGACATTTCTTTTCAGGCCATGCAAAAAGCTACGCAGCGTATCGTCGATGTCGTCAAAACGGATCCGGCCGTGCAGAACGTCATGGCGTTCACCGGCGGCGGCGGCGCCACCAATAGCGGCTTCATCTACCTGGGTCTGAAACCGCTTGCACAACGCAGCAAGGTGAACGCCGGCCAGGTGATTGACCGTCTGCGTCCTAAGCTCCTTTCTGTCTCTGGGGCAAACACCTTTATGCAAGCCGGACAGGATCTCCGCATCGGCGGACGGATGAGCAGCGCCCAGTTTCAGTACACCATTCAGAGCGACAATTTACAGGATCTCGTGCAGTGGGGCCCTGTGCTTCTCCAACAGATGCGGAAACTGCGGCTGCTCACCGACGTCAATACCGACCAGCAGAACAGCGGTCTTCAGGCCACGCTCATCTATGACCGTGACACCGCTTCGCGCCTCGGCATTACCCCGCAGATGCTCGACAACTCTCTCTACGAAGCCTTCGGCCAAGCCCAGGTTTCCACCATGTATACCGCCATTAACCAGTACCACGTCGTGCTCGAAGTCGAACCGAAGTTCTGGCAGTCGCCGGTGAACTTGAACGACGTATATATCCGGGCGGCGCAAGGGAAGGTCATTCCGCTCAGCGCCGTGGCGCATTACGAGCCCTCCACTGCTCCCCTGGCGGTGAATCACCAGGGTCAATATCCCTCGGTGACCATTTCCTTCAACCTTGCCCCGGGTGTAGCTCTCGGCGACGCTTCCAGGGCCATCCTCGCCCTGGAACAGAAAATCGGCATGCCCAACACCATTCATGGCATGTTCTCCGGCACCCTTCAGGCCTTTCAGTCTTCCCTGGCGACGGAACCTTTTCTCATTATCACTGCTTTGTTGACCGTCTATATCGTGCTGGGAATTCTTTATGAAAGTTACATCCATCCCCTCACGATTATTTCCACCCTTCCTTCCGCCGGAGTTGGCGCCGTCCTTGCCCTCATGATCTTTCACAAGGACCTTAGCATTATCGCGATCATCGGCGTTATTCTCTTAATTGGTATCGTGAAGAAGAACGCCATTCTGATGATCGACTTTGCGCTGGCCGCCGAACGCGTCGACGGCAAGAGTCCTCGCGATGCCATTTTCCAGGCTTGCATCCTGCGCTTTCGGCCCATTCTCATGACCACCATGGCCGCGATATTTGGCGCTATGCCGTTGGCTTTCGGCAGGGGAGCGGGTTCGGAACTTCGCAATCCTCTTGGGATTACCATTATTGGCGGCCTGCTTCTGAGCCAAATGCTCACGCTTTACACCACGCCGGTCGTCTATCTCTCACTGGACCGCTTGAGAGTGAAATGGCTTCGCGCTCACGGAAAGCTCGAAGCGCAAAGACAAATCGAGTCCTTCGGATGACAAGTTCTTATGAATCAGAAGCGATGGAGCGCCGGGCGCCCTCGCCCGGCCAGACGGGCAAGACGCCCGTCGCTCCACTCTCGACATTAGCCACAGCAAGGAGTCCGAGACACCGATGAAGCCAACCAACAAAATGCGCGCTGCGACCGCGCTTCTCTGCTCAGCGTTACTCTTGCAAGGCTGCGTTGTCGGTCCGAGATACAATCGCCCCACAGTGCAGGCACCGGGGACGTTCAAAGAGGTTACTCCCGACGATCTCAAGAAAATGGACGGCTGGAAAGTCGCGCAACCGCAGGACAGCGCCCTCCGTGGCAAGTGGTGGGAAATTCTTGGCGATGCCCAACTGAACGCGCTCGAAGAGCAAATCAACATTTCCAATCAAAACGTCGCCGCGGCGTTCGCCAGCTTCATGGCGGCGCGTGCCCTGGTGCGGGAGGCTCGCGCGCAATATTTCCCGACTGTGACCGCGGGCGCAAGCATCACTCGCCAGCGCCAGAACACTGCTTCTGGCGCGACGACCTCCACCGAATACTCCATGCCCTTCGACGCTTCCTGGACGCCTGATTTGTGGGGTCGCGTGCGCAACCAGGTTCGTGCCAACGTCGCGAACGCGCAAGCCAGCGCCGCCGACCTCGAGAATACCCGCCTGACCGCGCAAGCGGAACTGGCGGTCGATTACTTCCAACTCCGCGGGCAGGACGCTCTCAAACAACTGCTGGACTCGACCGTGGTGGCTTATGAGGAGTCCCTGAAACTAACCAAGGCGCTGTATGAAACCGGTATCGACTCCGACGAAGCCGTCGCGCAAGCCGAAACTCAGCTGGAAGCCACCCGTGCTCTAGACACCGGTATTGGCATTCTGCGGTCTCAATACGAGCATGCGATTGCACTCTTGACCGGTCAGCCTGCTTCTTCTTTCTCGATTGCCGTCGAGCCCTTGAAAACTCCCCCGCCAGCGATTCCGTTTGGCGTTCCATCGCAACTCTTGGAGCGCCGCCCCGACGTCGCCGCGAACGAGCGTCTGATGGCCCAGGCCAATGCGCTGATCGGCGTCCAAAAAGCCGCCTATTATCCCACCCTGACGCTCAGCGCTTCTGCCGGGTTTGAAAGCACGAAAGGCTCCAATTGGTTAACTTGGCCAAGCCGTTTCTGGTCCGTCGGCCCGTCCATATCTGAGTTGATTTACGATGGCGGCCTGCGTCGCGCCACCGTCGAACAGTATCGCGCGCAATATGATCAGACGGTCGCCAACTATCGCAACACGGTCCTCACTGCGTTTCAACAAGTCGAGGACAATCTTTCCGCCCTTCGCATTCTTTCCCAGGAGATTCAGGAACAAGACACCGCGATCGCCTCCGCGCAACGGAGCCTGAATCTGGCCACCGACCGCTACCGCCTCGGCATCGACCCCTACCTCAACGTCATTACCGCCCAGACCACACTCTTTAGCAATCAGCAGACAGCCGTGAACCTGCGGATCGAGCAAATCGTGGACAGCGTGCAACTGATCGAGGCACTCGGCGGGGGTTGGGATTCTTCCACGCTTCCCACTTCGCAGCAGATTATTTCGCGACATGCTCAGTTCCCGGCGATTACTCCGGTTCAACCCTCTCAGAGTCAGCCGCCAGCCTCATCGACTCCCTAATCGGTCGAGGCCAAACCCGTATTGCTATGTGCTACTGTGCTGGCTAGGACAACACGGAGCGGTCCACTCGGCCAATGCTCGCTCGAATTCCCACTGCGCTACTGGCATTCATTTTGTCCGGAATGCTGCCATTACATGGTCAAGATCAGCCATCGAGTGTTGGCGCTGCGGAACCGATCGCAACCGATCGGCCCGCAGTTACGAACTCCAGCGTTGTAGTTCCGCCCGGCAGCCTTCAGGCGGAGAATGGTTTCCTTGAAACTAGCAGCCAGGGGCAGAGTGTTGTAGACGGCCCGGAGAGCTTAGTGCGTTATGGTGTCGCCAGGAGGACTGAGTTGCGTTTCACGGTACCGGACTATTTCCACAACCTAACCGACGGCGGCGGCTCCGGCACGGGATTCGGTGACTTTGCCTTCGGAGTAAAAGAACAGCTTGGCCCCACACCGGGTAAATTCGATGTATCCGTGATCCTGTTCCTCAGTTTCCCAACCGGCGCCAATACCGTGTCCAGCGGCGGGTACGATCCGGGATTGCAGGTGCCCTGGTCGCGCGCGCTCTCCGCCAACTGGACGGCGGCCGGAATGTTCTCGGTGTACTGGCCCACTCAGGGCCGCACGCGAAACGTGACCGGCGAGTCGACGTTCCTCTTAGATCGGCAATTGACGAAACCCTGGGATGCGTTTGTCGAGTACGCGGGTGACTTTCCGGAAGCTGGCGGGCCGCGGCACTTGCTGCACTTCGGCACAGCTCTAAAGATCGCCAGACAGCAACAGATAGACTTCCATGTCGGCGTGGGCCTATCGTCGGCGGCAGTGGATCATCTCATCGGGATCGGCTATTCGTTCCGCTTTCAGGCGATCCGTCGCTAGTGTGGGCTTCAGGTGTAGCGTACATGCGCACAGCGACCCGCGCTGCGTGAGAATGGTTTTAAGGCACGCGCTTTCCCATCGATGCAAGGTCAAGCAACGTGCTAATTCACACGGAGAGAAATCGGATGGTCATCCAAAAGGTTACAGCAGAATCGTCCTGGAGATACTTGGCCGCTGTAGTCGCGCTATGCGTTTGTGCGGCATCGCTCCGGGCCCAATCGACACAGCAGCAGCAATCGGTTCCATTGCAGTCGGGAACCACTCAAACCCTGCAGGAGCGAGTAACTCAGCTGGAGTCGGAGGTGACGGAGTTGAAAAGCCTGGTGAAACACCTGCAGTCGAGTAGCCAGGTCCCAGCTCTAGAGAAACGGCCTCCTGCTGTTACCCAGAGTGTTCAGGCATTAACCGCTCCCGCGGAGGAAACCACGACTGCCAAGGATAGTGCCAAAGATACAGAAACTCTCGGTTTTCTCCGAGATACAACAATCAGTCTCGGTCTCGACAGCTATTACGAATACAACTTCAACCACCCGGTCGGTCGCGTAAACCTGCTGCGCGCCTACGACGTCCTCAGCAATAATTTCAGTTTGAATCAGGCCAGTGTGATTTTTGACCATCCACCGGATGCAGCCGTAGGGCGCCGTTGGGGTGGACGCCTCGATCTGCAGTTCGGCCAGGCTACGGACTCGTCGCAGGGAAACCCGGCCAACGAACCACGTCCAGACATCTATCGCAACATTTTCCAGGCTTACGGTACCTACATCGTTCCTGTCGGCAAGGGCCTCAACGTCGACTTCGGCAAGTGGGGGAGTTCGCTCGGGGTCGAAGGCAATTACACCAAGGATCAAATGAACTATTCCCGGTCGTACTGGTTCAACTTTCTGCCTTTCTATCACATGGGCTTTCGTGCCAGTTATCCGGTCAACGATCGCTTTTCCCTGAACTATTGGGTGATCAATGGAACAAATCAAGCTGAAGCCACCAACGGTTTCAAAGATGAGTTGTTCGGATTCACAGCCAAGCCACACAAAAGCCTTACCTGGACTGTGAACTACTATTTTGGACAGGATCACCCTGATCGAGTTGCGGCGTCGAATTGTGGACCTATCCCAGTACAGCCCGGCCTCTGCTTCGTTGCCATTCGTCCAGCTCCGGATGGGCGGACACACATCTTCGACAGTTATGCAACCTGGCAGACCAGTCCCAAACTGACATTGCAGATCGAAGCAGACTACGAGATTGAACGTCTCTGGAGAAACGCCGCCCCAGGCGAGTCGTCCACTCCTTCGGTGGTCACCGGCGGCGCTGCGTACGCACATTATCAGTTCAACTCAAAGTTTGCGTTGGCTGCGCGAGCGGAGTATCTGTCAGACGGCGGCGGGCTTTTCAGTGGCATCAATCAGGATCTGAAGGAAGCCACCGTGACCTTCGACTACAATCTAGGCGGCGGATTCCTCACGCGCTACGAGTGGCGGCGCGATTTCTCCAACCAGCCGTCGTTCTTGACGGACGTACAAGGCCTTCTGACTAAGCAACAGAATACGGCAACGGTTGGCCTTATGTGGTGGTGGGGCCGGAAGGAAGGATCGTGGTGAGAACGGAATTTTGTATTGGGATGTGTTCTTTGCTTTCAAACTCACCGGCGCGGCACTAGAATGCGTAAGGTGTTCTCCTGAGCACGTAACGAGATTTCTGTTGGCCTCTACCGAGTAGGCTTTTGGTGGATCTCTACAGTGCAATTCAATACGCGTTGTTTCTGGCCATTGTCACCGTCCTGGTGAAGCCCTTGGGTGGGTACATCGAACGCGTCTTTTCCAGGCAGCGGACCTCTCTTGATCGCTTATGCCTTCCAGTTGAGCGGCTTGTCTATCGCATTACTGCGGTTGATCCTGATGTCGAGATGACCGGCAAGGAATACGCGACGTGTTTCGTGCTCTTTGGCCTTGCTGGCACGCTCCTGTTGTATGCCATTCTCAGAATGCAGCAATTTCTTCCCTGGTTTTTCCCGCAGTATCAAACGACGCCGTTATCCCCCGACTTGGCCATGAATACGGCGATCAGCTTCTCGACGACCACTACCTGGCAGGCCTACGCGGGCGAGAGCACGATGAGCTATTTCAGCCAGATGGTGGGACTCTGCGCGCAGAATTTCCTGGCTGGCGCGGCGGGGCTGGCCGTGGGTGTTGCCTTCATCCGCGGTCTTGCCCGGCAACTCTCTGACACGCTCGGCAATTTTTGGGTTGATTTGACCCGCGGCCTGCTCTGGATCCTCGTGCCGGGGGCGCTGATTGGAGCCATGCTGCTCGTCTGGCAAGGCGTTCCCGTGAACTTCCACCACTATGAGGTGGCCACCACCGTTGAGGGTGTCAAGCAGGTCATACCGCAGGGTCCGGTCGCGGCATTGGAGATCATCAAGAATCTCGGCACCAGTGGCGGCGGCTTCTTCAACGCAAATGGGGCTCATCCCTATGAGAACCCCACGCCGCTTTCAAATTTTCTCGAAATGCTGGCCATCGTGCTCCTGCCTGCAGCATTGACGAACAGCTTCGGCAGGATGGTTGGCCAGCCTCGACAAGGATGGCTTTTGTACTGGGTGATGGTGCTTCTTTTTGGCAGCGGACTGGTCTTCGTACATCTCTCTGAACAACGAGGCGACCCCCACCTGACGAATGTGGATTTCCGAAATAGTGGCACGCAATCTGGTGGGAACATGGAAGGAAAGGAGGTGCGCTTCGGCATCGGCGGTTCGACTTTGACGGCCGTGGTTACATCCAACACCTCCACCGGATCCAATAACTCAATGCACGACAGTTACTCCTCGCTCGGTGGCATGGTTTTGCTCATTAACATGCTGCTCGGAGAACTCGTATTCGGAGGTCTGGGGCCTGGTCTTTACAGCATGGTCATGGCCGCTGCCATCGCTGTGTTTCTAGCGGGACTCATGGTTGGGCGCACGCCTGAATACCTGGGAAAGAAGATAGGACCCGCGGAAAACAAAATGATCATGCTGTACGCTTTGGCCGCGCCGCTGGTCGTCCTCCCACTCACCGCGATTGCCGTGAGCACCAGGGTGGGACTGTCCGGATTGACGGTCAACACCGGCCCGCATGGTTTCACGGGGATTCTGTTTGCCTATACTTCTTGCTTTGCCAATAATGGTCAAAGTTTTGCCAGCCTGAGTGCGAACACCCCGTTTTATAACCTCACGACAGCATTGGCGATGATGGTGGGGAGGTTCGGCCTGGCGATTCCTGCGTTGGCATTCGCAGATCTATTTGGCCGTCAGAGAGCTGCCCCTTCTTCGTCGGGAACTCTTCCGACCCATTCTTTTTCGTTCGGTGTCCTGCTCACCATGTGCTTGATAACGATGGTGGCTCTGAGCTATCTTCCTGCCTTGGCCCTCGGTCCCGTCCTCGAGCGATTGCTCCTCGGAAGATAAAGAAGATAAAAGCGTTTGATTCACGTCGCATGTGTTATGGAATCATCACACTCATTGACCCTCCTGCATCGCTCTCGATCAGGATGATGAGCCGGGTTCGAGATGTGTTAGTATGCGCTCACTCTTTGAAAGGAGCCTCCATGAAGCGCATCAACTTTTTGCTTGGGTTCACACTGGCCGTGGGCGTGGTGCTGTGCTTGCTGGGTAGCCCGATGTTGAGCGCCCAGGATAATTTGAAAGGCGGCACGGTTGTGCAGCGAACGGAACTGAAGGGCGCGCCGGGATGGGAAGCGATCCTGGTGCAGCGTATCCTGCCGCCGGGCGCAGAGAGCGGCAAGCACACGCAATCGGGCAACGAGATCGTGTATATCCAGGAAGGTTCGGTGATCTTTGAGGCGCAGGGCAAACCCGCAGTGACCCTGAAGCCAGGCGAGGCGTTCACCACCGTGGCCGGCGAAGTGCACAACGTGAAGAATGCCAGCAGCAGCGCGCCTGCCAAGGCGTTGGCCTTCTACGTTGCCAAAAAGGGCGCTCGTCTCGAGGATCTGGCAGTTCCTGCCAAATAACAATCCCGGCCCGCTGAGCAGACAGCCCCTTCCCACGGATAGGTGTGCCAGTTTGACGCTATATCGCGCTTACACGCATTGACCCGCTGCGGCCAATTCTCAATGAGTGAGAACGCCTGTTGACAACAGTTGGCTGATCCAGCAGACTCCGCGTACATGCAAGTGGTAATGCCAGATGGCTTGTTGTTTGCAATGGTAACTGTTGAAACATCGCCATTGGACTCATTTATTGATGAGGACACCATGACTGAAGACCTCTTAGAACTGATCGGGGGACGTAGCACTATCAAGGCTGCTACGGAAGTCTTTTATAACAAAGTTTTGGAGGATGATAATCTGCGCCATTTCTTTGAGCGAGTAGACATGGGGCACATCCAGTCCCGGCAGATTATGTTCATTTCCATGCTCCTCGGCGGACGAGTGTATACCGGCAAAGATATTCATGACGCCCATACCCGGTCCAGAGATCACGGTCTGAACGATGGGCACTTCGACCTGTTCCTGAAGCACTTTCGCGCAGCCCTGGAACAAGTGGGGGTGAAACCTGAAAATGCCGAGAAAGTCATGAAACGTCTGGAGAGCAAGCGAGCAACTGTACTGGACACTTGAAATTGCTTTTGATTATGGACGAGAAGTGTTTACGGCAACTTGGACCCTCTTAGTCAATTGGCGATAAATCCCCATAACACAAGTTTGCGCTTTCCTTTCGCCTATCTGGCGAACAAAAGGCGCAAAGTTGCGATAACGCCTGGTTACAACAGTTGACTCCGCTTTTCCTTGATCCGCCATCTCCGATAGCGGCCCGGCAATATCACCTTGCTGGCCAGCTCCCGGTACATGCGCGCTAGGCGGCGGGCCAGCGCGGGATCGATGACCCGTAACCAGAAGGTCGTCCGGCGGCCGAGCGAGTAGAGCAGCGAGACGCGCCGCCGTCGCTGGAACCGTGTGAGCGCCGCCGGGTCGAGCACCTCCAGCGTCGGTAGCGCACGCGCCGGCGTCAGCGGAAACCCAACCGCCCGCCCTAAGACCGCCTCGCGCAGGCAGGTGCCGAAGGCAGCGCTCTGCGCGTCCCCTTGGTGAATGACGAAATGCTGACCTCCCTCCGCGAAGAGGCGGATCACTCGATGGAGCACCAATTCGGCTTCGTTGGAGCTCAAGATCAGAACGATGTCTCCGGGGTGCAGGTCTTCGGCGACCGGCTCGACCCTCACCCTGGTCCCCTGTTCGATCGTGGGGGTCATGCTCCCGCCGACGACGTCGACCGCGACCGGGAACCCCTGAGCCAGGACCAGCCTAACGGCCTGTGGATGCAGGTTCACGAGCACCCAGTATACGGCACGGGCGCACTATCTCCAGCGGCAGCGTGCCCTTCCTGGAAAACTGATTGCAGCCCTGGTTCAATCCGGCACACTGATGCAGGAGAACATCCTCTGGTAAATGAATGAGCCTGTGTTGCCAGATTGCCATTGGTTCAGGAATGCCGTATAGAGCTGATGAAATATAGCTTGAAAGAGAAAGTTCCACGCCCGAAGGCTCTTTGAAATATGCCATGTCACTCAAACGAGGAATGCCACTGACAATCGGACCAGTCGAAGGTCGTTGGCGAAAAATCCCGATTCCACTCATTGACCCAGATCGGCCAGTTCTCAATGAGTGCAATCGCCTGGTTGCGACAGCTATTGCCGAGCAGCGCGGCAGGCCAGCATCATCGTGGCAGCGGCACGCCCACCGGGTTCGCGGACATTCTTGCTTCGTTTTTCATGCGCTGTATGAGCAGGATCAGCTTGCGGTCCCGAGCGCTGCTGCATGGTGCGTCGCACGCCTCAAGGTCCTCCAGGAACCGGCAGTGTCCCCGGCACTGGTCAGTGCCCAGCAGCCTTACAGATGCCTCGCCTGGTTCCGGTTCAGGCAGGAGGTGGCGTAGCCGCGGGGTGAGGATCGAGATGGAGCTGCCGCAACGGTGTTCGAAAACCAGCACGTTGAAATCCGGATTGGTGATCACGGCCTGAAGGCCCAGCAAGCGGACGGCTGGATCCAGGACGAAGCTGTCCCACGTGGACCACGCGCATTTGCACGCCCCGCAGGTCTGAAAGTGGCCGGCCGCGGACTGGACAGTCATAGCCAGAATTATTAGATCACATCGACAATACGCTTGTGGGCCTCCGAATACCGACGTGTACCCTCAGCATCATGACTGGCAACCGGACAACACGGTTCCACGATGGAGAGGCTGGCACGCCTTTGCAACCAACCTGCATGCAGCTTCCCCGAATCGGCACTGACCTCGGATAGCTGTTGTAACATCCCGTCTCTAACAATGTCGGCGCTGTCAAACAGGTGTGTCAATTCTTTTGTGTAAACGGCCAGGTTTTGTTTTTGGGGATGGGGTGCCGGGGAAGGGGGCAGTTCCCCTTCCCTGGCCCAGCGATTTAGAAGCAACCCCGGTTTCATTGCGTAACTC